>Ga0073906_1000567_pt1 | contig 65811 bp, 60 predicted proteins | sample Inofromicrocosms_FD_65485 | JGI IMG/M metagenome (GOLD analysis project Ga0073906, IMG submission 65485) | Mouse cecum microbial communities from Vienna, Austria - Inoculum for glucosamine and mucus D2O microcosms | ecosystem: Host-associated > Mammals > Digestive system > Large intestine >...
TTTGATATGGCCTGCGAAACCAATATCATTATAGCATAGGAGTTTTTTATACTCCACGCACCGCTACGGCTTTGCCTGTTCCCCCATCTCAGATGGGGGATTAAAAGACTTTTTCATTCATCTAAAGCGGAATACATTTCGCCTTTTAGGCAAAGAAATTGATTTGAGACGTTTGAGCATCGACTGTATAAAAAAATCATGCCGCGTTGAACTGTTAACTACCAGATTTGTAGAAATTGCATTCCCCCATATAAAAGTAAAAAGTGTTATTCCCCTTTTGGAGGAATGTCTCGGAAAATATCATCTGTATCTCAACGGATACAACCAGGGAAGCCTTCTGCTGCTTGTTATCATTCAACTCGACCGTATCATACATCAGCACAGCATTATAAAAGAAGAATTCTCCATTCCCTGTATGGAGCAGTATCCCGACTACTATGCCGCAAAAGAGTTTTCCAGCATTTTGGGAAAGCTTTTTGACTGTCATTACAATAATTGGGAAACAGCGTATCTCATGACACTTTTAATAAGCAGGACCGATTATATGCTGTCCGAAAATAAACTCGATATTCCGGCCTTTGATGCTTTTTATGAGTTGGCTGTGGATTCGCTTGCCATTGGTTCACGTTATTTGGAACTTGATTTTTCCAAGGACGGTTTTCCGCACATTTTGACCCATTTTATTATGCGCATGGATGTGCGTCAGAAAATGCTTCTTAGCACCCCCAATCCGCTGGCCCCCCATTTACGCAGCGTTCATCCGCTGCTCATGGACATTTCTTCGGAAATGATGTTTCAGTTCAGCCGTGCTTTTTCTATTGGAAAGCCTTCCGACGAAGTGGGTACTCTTGCGTTGCTGCTGTCTGATTATTTATATGAACGTTTCCCTTTTGAAAGCAGATTAAACTGTACTCTGGTCTGCCCTTCCTTTTTCAATCTGGCGGATAAAATTGCCAAACAGCTTCAATCCAGCCTAAACCACGTGATAAATATTGACAAAATCGTAACAACTACGGACATTGAGGCCCTTTCGGCCAAAACGGATTTTATTATTTCCGTACTTCCCATTAAAAGCAATTCCCATACCGTTATCATATCCCCTATGCCAAATTCCGGGGATTACAGGCATATTATGGAAGAAGCTCATATTATCAAAGAAATACGCAGGCGCGAATATCTGACTGCATATCTGAGGGCCTATTTAAGCCCCGGCTTATTCTCAGTGGATGTTCCATACAAAAGTAAAGAAGCCGCTATCCACGATGCCTGCCGCCGGCTGCTGGAGGAAGGCGCTGTAGAAGACGGGTTTGAGGAGGCGGTGCTGGAGCGGGAAAAGATGGATACCACTGCTTTTATGGATATGGTAGCCCTCCCTCATGTATGCAGTAAGCTTGTAAAAAAGAATTCCCTACGGATTGTCCTCAACCATACCCCTATCCCCTGGGGAACCCAAAAAGCCTATATGATGATTCTGATTGCTTTGGAAGAGGATTTGTTAGTTGATTTTCAGCACTCCTATGGCTTATTTGTCTCAAAATTTTCGAATCCTAAAATCATTATGACCCTTTTAAAGTCTACTGATTATGACTCATTTATGGAACTTATCGAGACGGAAATATAAAAAAGTGTATTCGGTTCTTCGTCAATCTACGTCCGTCTGATAACGGACTTGCCTATAAGGTAAAAAGAAGCAGCCAATAGAATGCTCTACCGGCTGCCCCTTACTCACCATCAATTCATATATTTACTTACTTGTGTATCAATAAATGGAATTGCAATTGTGCCCTGGTTCAATGCTTTCACTCCAAGCCCGAGGAACAATACTTTCTCTGCAATATCAATTGCCTTTACAACACTCTTTTTAAACCTTAGTTCCGCATTCCGAACAGAAAGCCGAACCCTCTGTCAGCTTAGCACCGCATTTCGTGCACACTCTTTCTTCTGCCTCTTTTTCCGGCTCCGATGGCGCTGCCGCCTCTGTATCCGCTGAATCTTCAGCAGGCGGTGTCATAGCATGGCCGCAAGATGAACAAAATTTCACATCTTTTTTTACCATGTTTCCACAGCCAGGACATTTCACGCTGTCATCAGCAGCCTCCTGTTCATCGGCTTTTGGCATAGCCGCACCGCATGAACTGCAAAAAACGACTCCTCTTGGAACTTCTGCACCACATTTTTCACAGCGCTGAATTCCTTTGATATCTTGAATCTGTTTCTTGTATTCAGCAATTTGCTGTTCCAATTCAGCAACCGTTGCCACCATTTCAGCAAATTCTGGTTCGCATTCATTCCCGTAAGTACTCACAAAAAGCTTCCCAATCTGAACATACGCATTATTTATCTTGTTCTCGTTTTGAGAAATCAAAGAGTTAACGCGTACGATCTCCGACATTTCCTGTGTTTTTTGCATGGCCTTTTGCCCTGCATCTGTAACCTTTTTCCCCAAATCATCAAAAAATCCCATTTTCTCCTCCTTGCTTTTCTTTTTAGGTGATCGTTAAATTGACTGACCAGCCGGGTTCTCATGCCTATTTTCTATAAATTTCCGCTCCGCTTATATAAAAATAAAGGGAGTTTTATAATAATATTTTCGCAGACGGATAAGAAATTTTATTCCATATCATGCTTTAATGTATCCCGCAAACTTTTAACCACCGATAATATAACCCTCATTTCATATTCTGAACAACTGCTCAGTTCCTGTATAAGCATATTTTTCAATTCCACGCTTTTATCCGTTGACTCCGGATAAAACACCTGATATAGCGGCAAATCCAACTCCCGTACCAGCATGTATAATACTTCAAACTTGGGATTGCCGGCATTCTTCTCTATATCTATAATTGTTCTTTTGCAAACGCCAATTTTCTCCGCTAATGCTTCTTGGGATAAGTTTCTCCGCTTTCTCGTTTCACGAACATTACTTCCTAGCGCACTCATTGAACGGTTCATTTTAATTCACCTCCTTATAATTATACAGTTCACCTTATATACCGTCAACACAACTGCATTTCACTACAATATGAGTTTTCATTCACTTTTTTGACAAGTTGACAGCCTCCCATCTGTTGCCCAACACCCGCAAAAATGCGGCTGTTTTAATAAACTTTTTCTCCGACGAAAAAAAATTATCCCTTTGGCATCTGCCCTATCTTTTGTTTCCCGCTGCCATCGGTCTTCATCCGGTAAAACAGATGGGGGGCATCCCCTATATACACCTCCGCTACAATCTCATCCCCGCTGATTTCGTAGATTAACGACAGGTAAGGGATTCCCCTCCCCATAGTTTCCTCAGTGCTTTCTTGATAATGGTATTCAAAAACCGTCTCCTTTTTGGTACCGTCCAGATTCATTCTAATAAGCCTGACTCCAACCGTCTCCTCTTCTTCCACTATCTGTTCTACCCCATCCTGCATTTCCCTGTACGGCACATTCTCCACTATGTCGGCAGAATAATAGATTTTCCCTTTATAAAGTTCCGGATAAGCAATTGCCGCTGCCTCTTCCCTGGCCAACACGGACAATACCTTATCCTGCCAGCGATACATGGCAAGGCAATAGAGACCCTTATCGGTATCCGGGCCGGCATTAAATGTATAGAGCACACAATCCTCATCGCAGTATTCCACATATGCATCCTCCGGAAGCTTTACCATTTCCTCTGAAAGTTCCACATCCTCTGCAAATACAATTTTTTCCACCTCCCAGCCCGCTATACGATCCGGCGCAAGCCACCAGCGTTTCCCTGCCTGCTCCAGCGTCAGCTCATCATCCAGAGAAACCTCATATATCACATCATATTCATCTTCTTCCGATTCCCAGTGCTTCTCCATATCACTAAATTCAGAACTTCTCTTTTTCCTGATTCCCACACCGCTTTCCCAGTCATTCTTACTATAAGATGTTGTGTATTCGTAATATCCATAGGTATCCTGCGATGATGTCAGCCACCAGGTGCCTTTCCGGTAAGTGTATGTATTATCTTCTGACCACCTCCATGCACTGCCCCCATACGCATGTGTTTCAAAAGATGTTCCCTCCGCAGTCAATGGCACATAAGGGTCTCCGAATACACCCCCTTCACTTCTTGTACGTATCAGATTAATGTCCTGAAAATCCAGACGATACTCACCTTCATCATCACTCGCTATGGCAAACAGGATTCGGGGGTAATCCTGAAACGCCAAATGTCCGTCCGCGTCTGTCAAAACCGCCTGCAATACACCTACATAGTCCGGGATTTTGTCTTCGTTGAAATCCAGTTCCACCTTGTCCAGAATCTCCCAGCCCTCCGGCACGAAGTCCTCTAACTTCCTGCCCGTGCCGGGCAGCTGTGGTATCTCTTTGTATGTATCATCCGCTCCTTTTTCCGTTTCCGCTTCTTCGTCTTCCACATCTTCCGCTTCCGCTTCTTCGCCTTCCGTTTCTTCAGCTTCCGCTTCTTCGGCCAACGCCTCCCCGCCCTTCGCTTCCGGTTCTTCTTCCGCCCTGCCCTGGTTTTCTTCTGAAAGCATCGAAGTATCCGTTTCCGCCCCAGCCATCACATCCTCCGCATGGCCCATATCTGATATAGCACCGTTTTCCATCGGGTTTTCCACAGAATCAGGCTTGTCTCCGCAGCCTGCCAGATGAAAGATACTTATCCCAATTAAAAATAATAAAAAGACTCGTTTTCTTTTTGCCATTTGTCCGCACCTCTCCTTATCGCCAACAGAGTTTCCCGGAATCTCTTCGTGCCCGATTATGCGGGCAAATTGCAAGGGAGATTCCGGAAGGCTGTGAAAAGCCCGCCTTAGATTATTATAGCTGAATATTACCTATATTTCCATCCAAACAAGCCTACTTTTCCATATCCATCCATGACTGCAATTTTAGCTTGATTCATGAGTCCTTTACCATATTATCAGGTGGTGAGTTCGGATGAGTTCGAAATTTTAATTCTTCATTGTTTTTATAGGTGTTTTTTTGTATAATCTAACTATGAAAGTGCTAAACGGAGGTGGTAGATATGGAAAAATTGAGAGTTTACCTAGATACTTCGGTGATCAGTCACTTGCTTCAAAAGGATGTGCCTGAAAAAATGGCTGATACCAGGCAATTATGGGAAATGTTTCGCGCGGGAAAGTATGATGTCTATCTTTCCACAGTGACTCTTGAAGAACTAAAAGGATGTTCAGAGCCAAAGCAGAGCCAACTTTTCGATTATTTAGGACTTATTGATTATACGCTCGTTCAAATTGATGATAATATTGCTGATATTGCACAGCAGATTATTGAAATGGGTATACTGACCCAAAAAAGCTATGATGATTGCCAACATATCGGAGCTGCTATTGTTAGCGAATGTGATTGCATTATATCATGGAATTTCAAGCACATTGTAAATATTAAAACGATACGAGGAGTACGAGCAATTACTAATCTTAAGGGCCATAAACCAATTGAGATTCTAAATCCATCTGTACTATTAGAAAGCGAGGAATGATTATGAACCGACCCGTTTTAAGTCCTAATTTTACTGTTGAGGATATTCATAAATTAAGAGAATATAACTACTATCAGACAAAAGATATGAGCCAACAGGAACGCATAGACTATTATAATACTCGTGGCATGGAGGTTCAAAAAGAAATACAAGCTAGAAAATTACAAAAACTATAACTTATGTAATTGAAAATAACGAGGAGCGTAGTATATGGCAAAAACTATAAGTTTAACCTAACCTGGAATGAATTTTATTTATCTATATTTTCTGTTGCAAAGACATCATGGGTATGCTATATTAAAAATGTAAAACAAACAACCGCCCACAAGGTGGGTTGACCTTTATGGGATAGAAAAACCACCCCGCTACTCGGTCAAAGTTTAGGGGTGGTTTTTCTATGTATGGCTAATCATACTCTTGTATGGTCACTTACAGAACGTAAACACGAATGTAAGCAATGCCAAAAGGAATAGACCGAAGGTCATTATATCCTTAAAATCATATTGATTCCTCATAGGCGTCACCTCCATTCTTTTAAAATGAAAGGTCAGCCCACCCTGCTACACGGCTGTCTTTGTGGAGCATTCTACTATATCACATAGCAAAAGACAATCATTATTTTGGTAAATTCTATTTAAGGGACTCCTTAAGCATTTTATTTCCCTCATGGCTGGGCATAGCACCTACACCACGGAAGCATGTTTCCACTTCCCTCCTACATACCGTATGGTAAAGCAGATTCCCCTAAACAGCCAGTCCACCCCCATAGCCACCCAGGTACCGAATACGCCCATATCCAGATACACCCCGAATACCACGCTGCATCCAATCCGGAATACCCACATGGAAACAGCAGAAAGAATCAATGTAAACTTTACGTCCGCAGCCGCCCTGAGGGTATTGGGGAGAAAAAAGGATGGCGGCCAGATGGTCACCACACACCCGCAGTAAAAAATGAGGATACGGTAAGTATAGCCTCCCGCCTCCTCCGACAGCCTGTAAGCCCGGATGATAGCTGGCAAAAGCAGCACCACTATGGCATTGGATATCAGCAGGCACAGGTAAACCGCCTTCATCAGCTTTTTCGTATAATAGGAAACCAGTTCGAAATCCCCCGCCCCCACGCACTGCGCCGCCACCGGAAGCATGGCAAACCCCATGGCCAGGCCTGGCAGGATGGCAAACGAAGCGATGTTATTGGCTACCGCATTGGCCGCAATGGATGCCGTTCCAAAGCCGGAAACTACACCCAGCACCAGGATTTTCCCCAGCTGGAACATGCTGTTTTCCAACCCTCCCGGCACTCCCCAGAAAAGCGATGTTCCCGCATTATATAGAGCAATCATGGGGATAGACGCAAATACAATAAGCATATACACCTTACAGTTGTACATAACATCCTGCTCTATGTTCCCAAAAACCGTCCTTATCATCAGGTTTCTTCCCAGATACGCCAGGATGGCCACTCCCAGGAACGCCTTTAAGGTAAAACTCAACAACTCGTTAGCAGCCTTACATGCCATCTCTTCGCTATTCTTTCCAAGATACTGGTCTACAGTCAACGGAAGAATCAGATTTATCAGATCTTTATTTGAGAATAGATACTTCTTCGTATCCATTTCGGACTCCTCATATCATGCTGGATGCATATTGGTTGACCCCCTCTGTTTACGGAATTGATGGTTTGTTCTTATTGCATCATAGGATGAATTGCATGAAATACTGAGAAAACTATAGACAAGTTGGTGATGATGTTTTAAAGGCTACATGGCGAAACGCACTATTCGCCGTGTAGCTTTTAAAAATAGATTCCTCTTGACAGGAAAATGGTGGGAAATTCTGCTGTATAATGAATAAACTAAGTCAATAAGATAACTCCACCATATTATGACCTTTGATTTCGGGAATCACAAATTCAATACAGTTATCCTCCCCTAAAGTAAATTCTAATTGAATATTTTCAGGTACCATTTTCACGGATTTCACTGTTTTCGAAACATTAATTCTCACTTTAACATTATATAACGGAATAATATCTTCAATGGTAAGTATTTCCTCTGCTATTTTGTTTGGAATATAATGCAGCATGTGAAGAATATATCTGCTTTTCCTGGTCTGTTCATTGAGTGTTACAATCATTGTACTCGGTCCGTTATGCTGTACCAGGGGTTTTTCTATCATCACCTCCAAAACATCTTTTACAAACTCTTTGCACCACTTTGGATGTTTTTCCTGATAAATCGAAAAAACTGGATGCGCAAAATAATAATTTCCTTTATATTCCGTAATCCCCGGATATCCATATTTATGAGAAGATGGAGTATGCAAATGTGAGCAAAAGTGCTCCCATGTCCTGTTAAAATACGGTATATAAGTTTTCACTACTTCCTTTGCCCCAATCAAGTCTATCTGCATCCCCTGTTCATACATAACATGTTCTGCCTTCGGCAAATTTTTTCCAAAGTAGTCCGTTGGCATCAAAAAATCAGGGCTATAAGGCGCTTTTCCAACCCAATTTATCCCTAAGGATTTTACGGCAAATGCCGTTTCATCCAAATTCAACCCGGATTTTGCAGTAGCTATTATTTTTCCTCCATTCTGAATATAATTTTCCAGTTTTTTTGCTAAGTCCTCACTACATAAGATTGCATCTGGAAGAATCAGTACCGTATATATCGAAAAATCTTCACTTTCATCTATAATATTAAACTGATATCCTAATTCATCAAGCATTGCACATGCCCCATTAATCTCCTTAGGAATCTTCTTCAGTGACGAATCCGAATCTTTTTTATAATACTCACTCGTTATCAGGCCTATTTCTACTACCCCCTTGGCATTTGAGCACCAGGGTTCCTTTTTTTCTATCTGTTCATATACACTCCCGACCAAATCATAAGTTTCTTTGGAAATTTTCCCGTCCGGATGGAGTTGATCTCCAATCAGGCATTTGGAATTATAAGCTAGCATCCGGAAGCATTCATACTCTAGCGCCTCTTTATTTTTTAGTGAATGAAAGTCCCCCCATGAGGTATGGAACTTTCCTGTATGCGCTAAATAATCCAAATTTCCGTTTCGGATATATCTGACTGTATTAGTAAAATGTGAATAACCCCATTTCCCGCTGGGCAGAGACTCTAATTCCCAATGTGTATAAGCCTCTTTGTCACGCATAGTCGACGGCCCAATATGGCTTCCATTATAAAAAATGCTCACATCTTCCTTAAGATTATGTATGAAAGTCGTCATCTCTATTTTAAAACCGCGCAGCATTTCCTGTGCATAACGAATCCTTTCTACATATATTTCAGGATTATACCCCTTATCCAACATTCCCTTTTTACAAAACTTACATGAACAGTCTACTGCTTTTACAATATCCAGAAAAATTCCATCTACATTATCTTTCCCTATACTGTCAAATACATCCGCAATCTGCTCTTTCAAATATTCCCTATAAGGTGTATTTACGCACAATGTCCTGTAAAATCCAGGCTCATAGACCTTTGGAGTCATATTGTCAAAACATCGATAAACAAAACCGCCTTCAGGATTTACACATGCCCACTCAGGGTGGTTCATGCTCATATGATAATCCCACTGCACAGTAGTGTATATGGGAACACGTATTCCTCGTTTATGGCACGCTTTAATTTGCCTCTCCAAAATATCCTTTTTCCCTTTTAGTCCAGGATGAATTAATTGCTGAAATTTTCTTGAATTATAATACAGCATTCCATGATGGCATCTGGAAAAACATGTAACGGAATTGACATGTGCCCTTTCTAGTGTCTCTGCAAATTCATTTTCATCGAACTCTTCACAAATATCGTTAATCTTTTCACTTGTATGAAAATCCATATGAATCTGCCTAAATCTCAATTCTTCCATCTTTTATATCCTTTCTACTTTTTATCCTTTTATTGCCCCCTGCATCATCCCATCCTGCACTTTTTCATGAAATGCCAAATAAAAAATGATAATTGGAACAACTGCAATAATAATGCATGCGAAAATAGGTCCTAACTGAAGTTCCTCGCCGGAAAATGTCAGCATAGCACGTGACACCGTAAATTTTTCTACTTTCGTGAGCAATGTCATTGAAAACATCAACTCTCCGTAACAATACACAAAACTCAATACTGCCACTGTTGACATAATTGGTTTTGATACAGGCATCAATATCTTGAACAATAAAACTACATCATTTGCTCCGTCTATAATAGCAGCTTCATCCAAGTCACGACTTATTCCCTGAAGATATCCGGTAAACAAAAAAATTGACTGCGCCAATTGAAATGCAGTATATACCAACAACAAAAAGTAATACTGGTTTTTTGAATGCAATGCTGTCGCCAGGTTATTAATTGGAATAACTGTACAATGTATTGGTACCATAACGCCAAACAGAAACAAGATGCTGATTACCGATAAAACTCTGAAATTTTTCCTTGAAAGCACATAAGCCGCCATCATACCAATGACTTCAACTAGAAGCGTTGTCATTATAGCCAGAAAAATAGAATTAAATACAGCCCTTAAAATATTTGCACGTTCTACTGCCGCAGCATAATTTTCCCAATGCCATATATCGGGTAAAGCAAACATGCTTAAATTAATTCCTTCATTATTCTTAAAAGAACATAGAAATGTAATCACTAACGGGAATATCGTAACGATAAGCCATATAAATGCAAAACCATACGCAATTATATCAAAACCCTTCTTTCTCATCTTTATAACCATGCTCCTTTCAAAGCCCAGAGACTTTAGTATGCAACATAAATTTGCACAGCATAAACCTCCTGATTGAAAATATTTACTTTCCAATCTTCATGTTTTTATTTTTTATCTCATCTTTATCCCTGAATAAATAATTCATATAAATACTAAGCCCCAGTCCTATGATTAAAAGTACAACCCCAATTGCGCTGCTTCTTCCAAAATGCTTATAAGAAAATGCTTCATTATAAATTAAAGTTGCCGGCATCTCCGATGTACGGTTCGGTCCCCCCTTCGTCATTGCCCACATAAGGTCAAATGTTTTCAGACAGCCTGTAACACATAATATAGAAAATACCTTAAATGAATTTTTCATCAAAGGAAGTGTAACATACCTTAGCCTTTTCCAATTTGTACATCCATCAATCTCCGCCGCCTCATATAAGTCAGAAGGAATAGCAACCAATCCAGCTGCAAAAATGAGCATGTTATAACCGGCATACATCCATTCATTAACCAATACCACACTCCATACATTTACAGTCGGGGTAGCAAGCCAATCTTTTGCCAGACTTCCCAGCCCTATGGACTTTAAAACCATATTTATAGCACCATATTTAGGATTCAGCATATATACCCAAATCAATGCGACAGCTGTTGCGGAAAGCATAATAGGCATAAAAAAGGCCGTTTTAAATAGTTTTCTGCCTCTCATTTTTGAAGTAATAATCAATGCCAGAATAAATGCAAGGGGCATTAATATACAAAATCCACCTACTAAAAAGTATACACAATGAAGAAGCGCCTCCCAAAAATTCCTATTTGATAAAACATCTTTAAAATTTTTTAAGGCAACGAATTCCTTTGGCATGCCATATACGCCATTCCAGCTTCTAACCGACAGATTAACTGTATTGACTACCGGATAGATAATCAGCCCTAACAACAATATCATTGCTGGCGCCAAAAATAGAATTGAGACTAATATATCCCGTTTTCTTTTCATACCTTAACGCTCCATTTCTTTTTATAACAAGAGCCGTACACGTTTTATAATGTTCCCAAAGCAATCCGATGTTATACTGATAGAAACATCACTCCGTGACGGCTCTTTTTCCATACTTCCCGATATTTATTATTCGTTAGCACTAATCTGTTCCATAATTTCGCTTGCACATGTTTCCGGTGTGTTACCAAGGGCAATTCCCTGCAATGCATTCCGAACCGTATCAAGCAGATATGTTCTGTCATCATAAGACTGTGCATCCGATTTCAGCGCTTCCATTCCGTCATAAATTTCAAGGACTTTCTTCATCAGCGGATCATCTGTATTAAGGTCAAACTGACGCCCGAACATATTCGGCAATACTTCCGTATAATCTGCAAGGTTTTCATCTGATGTCATCCATTTCAGCCAGTAAACAGAAGCATCTATTTCCTCTTTCTCTTTTTGCATAGTAGATATATGCCAAACATTGTTTACACCACCTTGCGTTTCTGTTTTATACTGCTCATTTCCATAAGGCATTGCTGTAACCCCAACATTAAAATCCACATCCGAAACCGCCAAAGTTCCCATTACATCTGAATTCAATCCCCAAATCATCGCGCTCGTTCCAGATGTAAACATAGATTTTTCCGTTGCATAATCTGTTGAAAGAATGTCTTCACCAAAATATCCTTTTTCATTCATCTCTGCTATCTTAGCGTAAACATCCATCATTTCTTCTCCATCATACTGCATACTTCCATCGGCAAGCCTGTTTGCAGCATCCACTCCATATGTGCTATAAAGTATACAGTTAGACAAGTGTCCAAACCTAAAATTTGATTTTTCTCCCACTTGGAATGGTGTCACGCCTGCTGCCTTCAATTTTTCGCAAACGTCCATAAGATCATCCCATGTCTCTGGAGGAGTAAGATTATTCTCTTCAAAAATATCCTGATTGTAAAAAAGGCAAATAATATATTGCTGATACGGAAGCCCCCAAATCCCTTCATATTCTTCGTACTGTACACTTTGAAGAGCCGTGCTGTAAAAACTGTCATAGTAATCCGGATCCGCCTCTAAATATGGCGTCAAGTCCAGCACTCCGTTTGCAGCAATATAATCTTTTACTCTTGAACCTCCATATTCTGTAAATATGTTCGGTGTATCCCCGCTAGAGTATGCAGTCCTTAATTTGTTGAGGTAATCTTCTTCTGTTGTAATGTTTTCTAATTCTACTGTTATCCCAATCCCAAGAGAATTGAATTCTTCTATCTTTTTCGCAAAATATTCTTGCGACGCTTCATTTGTAATTCTCGTCATTACATGAATATTTACATCATGAAATTCCATATTCTCTACATCATAAGCATTATCTGCCATTGGTTCTTCCGCTGCATTTGTGTCCTCTGTCGCTTCTGTGGTTTCTACCCCTTCCGCATTTTCTGATGGATTTGCGTTTTCTGACATTTCCGTATTTCCATCATCTATTTTGTCTCCACATCCTGATATGACAACTGCCAGACAAAGCATCATTGCTAAAATACCACTACAAATTTTCCGTTTCTTTTTCATAAACATATCCTTTCCTTTCTTTTTACCCCGCCCGCGACCCAATTAAAAATTCTACCGATCTGAGCAGTTAGTTTTTAATCCCATCCATACGCCTTACTTTACATAAATAATTTTTATTTTTTCACCCCCTCATCTATACATCTGTTCGCTGTAGTTTCCTTCCACAGCCATCATTGCACATTTCCCCTTTTTCCCATGCCAGTTTTCCATTTATAAAGCATTTCAAAAGCCCACTGGCAATCTGCATTGGCCTTTCATAAGTTGCATTATCCCTAAAATCATGAGGATCAAAAATATTTATATCTGCAAAATAGCCTTCCTTTATCAGGCCACGCCGTGCAAGATTCATTCTCTTTGCCGGTAGGCTTGTCATTTTTTTGATAGCTTCTTGTAATGTATATATATGACGCTCTCGTACATATTCCCGAATAATTTTAGGGAAAGCACCGTACATTCTTGGATGCGGTGTATCTGTTACCGCATAAATAGAATCTGAAATTACGCAAGCATAAGGGAGCTTTGCAACAACGTCTATATCATCCTGACACATGCTTTTGTTTATAATAGCCACTTTTCCATTTTCATCATGTATCAGCCATGCGGCAAATGCAGCCGGGGTTAAAAAGCCAGTCTCTTTAGCTGCCTCCAAAACACTTTTCCCTATAAACTTCCTATTCCCTTTCTTATTTACCCCTGAAATCAATATCCTGTTCCACCCTAACGTAATAGCGTAGTTGTCCCAGTCACTATAAGTCTTTTGCAGCGCCCTGCAAAACTCTTCTACACCTTTTCCCGTTCCCAGCCTTTCTATAGCATATTTCATGTCTCCATTGACAAAATCAGGCGGAATCATTGTTGTAAGAGATGTAGAACCACCTTCATACGGATAAAAATCGCAGGAAATATCAATGCCTTTCACTCTTGCTTTTTCAATCAACGAAATAGCATGATGTATTTCCCTTCCCCAATTTTTCATTCCACACGATTTAAAATGGCTGATTTCAACAGGGCATTCTATTTTTTCCCCTATTTCAATTACCTCTTTTATGCTTTCCACCATCCTATCGCCCTCACCCCGTATATGGACACAAAATGGAACTTTATATTTTTTCATTGGCGATAGCATTCTTATATAATCTTCTATAGAGTTATAACATTCCGGCAGATACATAATACCCGCCGAAACGCCAACAGCACCGTTTGCTAACGCATTATCAATATAACCTGATGCTCTCTGCATTTCTTCTTCCGTAAACGGAGCATTGGAAAATCCCTTTACAGCAATTTTTATAGTACCGCAACCAATCATAGATGCTAAATTTACAGGAAGCCTGATTTCATCCAGCTTCTTACTATACTCTTCATATGTTAAAATTCCTCGGTAAGGAGCTCCTACTACAGGTTCTGCAAATACAAACATTTCTTCCGCAAGCTCGTCCTTTTCAGGAACTGGAACCATAGAAAATCCACAATTTCCTGTCACGGCTGTTGTAATCCCCTGTGCAATCATCGCCTTACCGAATTCCGTTCCATAAAACGGTAAAACATCGCAATGTCTATGTATATCCACAAATCCAGGTGTAACTGCCCTATTTTTGGCATCAATAATAACAGCTTCATTTTTGATGCCATTCCCCCAGGTTTCACTTTCTTCCTCTTTGCGAAATATTTTTTTGATTGTTTCGTCTTCTATCAAAATATCCCCTTCAAAAGGCTCTTCCCCTGAACCATCATAAATCAAGCCATTAGTGAGCAAGATTTTCGGCATACTGTTATTCCTCCTTGACCTCGTTCAAATAGTTATAAACCGTGAAGCGAGAAATATCTAAAAACTCTGCAACTCTCTCTGCAGATTTTTTTATCAGAAAAACACCTTTTTCATCCAAATATCTGACAACCGCCACCTTATCCTCCTTTTCTAAAGCATCCAATGTATGACCTGTACTTTCAACAGCCTGTTGCATAAGTATCTCCAATAATTCATCAATACTATTCGTAAAAATTTCACCTTTTGCCCCCTGCTCTTCTGATTTGGTCAACTTCGACAGCGCCTTTTGTGCAGTCACAAAATCTGTAATATCATAATTAATGCAAAGGCTGCCAACTACTTTTCCCTCTTCATCTAAAAAGTATTTACTTGTAGAACGCAAAATATGTCCATCCTTTGTACTATTTATGTAGCAATATTCATCTTTGGGCTGTGATGTTCCACGTAAAATAGCTAATCCGGCATCCGTTCCACCGTCTCCTATTTTTCTCCCTGTCACGTGTCCATTCCATATTGCCACAATCGTGCTGTCATAAGACTTTGTCAAATCATGTAAGACCACTTCGCAATCTTCCCCAAACTGCCTTGCAATACATTCCCCGATTTCGCTTAACATCTTAAAATTATCGCTTACAAAACTCATCCGATAGTCCTCCATTTTATTTTGCAAAATAAAAACGCTTTTCAATTTCAACAAATCGTTTAATATGATTCTACTTTCTTTTCAACATTTTGTCAATATTTTATTTCATTTATTTTCAATATCCACATTTTTTCTAAAAATCTGTTTTATTTTTTGTACAAAACCACTTTTTTAAATATTTCTATTTATTAATAAATTGACTTGTTAAACATTTTGTGTAATAATATCAAATATATACTCAACAATTAATCAACTCTTTGAGTTGAGGGAAGGAAATATGTTTTATGGCACATACTTATTCATTTCAAAAAAGCGGCAGCCTTCATTCTCCCGCATTAATCTATTACCGCGATATTATTGCCAGCAATATACAAAAAGCAATCAACGCTGCACAGGGTGCAGAACATTTATGGCCTCATATCAAAAGCCATAAAATGGCAGATGTCATTCGCATGTCCATGACTTTCGGCATTACACATTTTAAATGTGCCACTATTTCAGAAGCAGAAACGGCAGCCTCCTGCCATACGCCACACATTATGTTGGCTTATCCGTTAGTAGGCCCGAACATTTCACGTTTTATCCAATTAGCGGAAGCTTTTCCCCAAACACACTTTTATGCAATCGGCGATAATTTGGAAATGTTGTCATATCTTGGCAAAGAGGCATCCACATCTGCATCTTTAAAAAATATAGATGTATTTATAGATATCAACACAGGCATGAACCGTACCGGAGTACCTCTTTCGAGCGTAAACGATTTTTATAATTCCTGCTTGTCAATAAATGGAATTTCTATTGTGGGAATCCATTGTTATGATGGTAACCGTACGGAATCTGACTGCGTTGAAAGAAAAAAGGAAGTCACAGCCTTTAATTCCGAATTAAGAAACTTGATACAAGGCATGCGGGAAAAAAATTCTAACAGCTTTATTCTTGTTATAGGAGGGTCACCTTCTTTCCATTGCCATACCTCTTTCTGGCTTACGGAAAATGTTACCCCAAGCAACACCCTATTGTATTTTTCCCCAGGCACCATATTTATTTATGATTATGGATATCAAAAGAAGTACCCGGATTTGCCCTACATTCCTGCCGCTTCTATATTAACTCGAGTCATTAGTCATCCTTCTGATGGAATTTTTACCCTCGACTGCGGATACAAAAGCATTGCTGCCGACCCTACAGGCAGTCGAGGGATGCTTCTTGGTGTAAGTCATTATGAAGAAATGTTTCAAAGCGAAGAGCACTGGACATTCCGGATGAAATCGGGGTTTGAACGGGAGCGCCCTCCCATTGGAAAGGAACTGTTTATCATCCCAACTCATATTTGCCCTACCAGCGCTCTTTATCCTGAAGCTATAGTCATAGAAAAAGGAGAGATTATCCCGTCATGGCCCGTATCTGCGCGTAATCGAAAAATAACTTACTGATATCAATAACGCACCCAAAAGAATAGCCATATTTCAGTTCTCACGTTATTTGTGTAGTTTTGCATATATGGCTTAAATATAAAAGAAAAGGAGAAAAAAATGAATATTTATGACGCACTAAAAGAAAAAGGAATTGTACTGCCCGCACCTCCTCCAAAAGGCGGTGTCTATACCCCTGTTCAAGAATTTGGAACTCATTTCTTGTACTGTTCCGGTTGTGGGCCGGATCTTGGCAATGGCAATAACTTCATTGGCAAGGTAGGGCAGGATCTAACTTTAGAAAACGGCCAAAAAGCAGCATACAACTGTATGCTGAATCTCTTGGCAAATCTGGAAGCAAAAACTGGAGATTTAAATAAAATAAAACGATTTATTAAAATGCTCGCTTTTGTAAACAGCGCAGATAGTTTTTCACAACAGCCACAAGTAATAAACCATGCATCCAACCTTCTGATCGACATTTTTGGAGAAAAAGCCGGCTGCCCAGCCAGAACTGCCATAGGAGTTAATACCCTCCCTGGCGGAATTGCATGTGAAATTGAAGTTCTTGTTGAATTAAAATAAAAATGCAGATATTAGAACTGCCCTACTTGGCTGCGCCTCAAGGCGCTGCTCTTCTTCTTTCATGCTGTGGGAAGTCTGGCATACATTCTTCCCACAGTTCTAATTAAACCACATTTTTATTGATTAATCACCTCTTCCGTTCCCTCACACCATTCATATGGTTCTTCAAACAACGATTCTTATGCCCTGCAACACCAAAACATCCAGGGGATTATGCAGGCATAAAGAACTGTTCCGATTTGCCACAACGAGCAGAAAAAGCATGTCCACACCAAGAAAGAGATACTGGACGATAGTGGGAATGTCCGCAAGGGATGTAAGCTAATCAAAAAAGGGGCAGTCTATGAGCGAACCTTATTTACTGCCAAAAACAAACTGTTCAGACAGGGGCATTATCTGGACGAGGCAAAACACTTCTATACAGATCTTATCAATCTTCTAATAGAAGATGATAAAGGTACACTTCATATATTCTGCAGAAACGGATTATACCTTGCCACCAACAAAATCGGCAAGAATAACCCCAAAACGGAACAGATAAAGGGGCGAAATAAACCGCCCCTTGTCTGCAATTTCTTTCGGCTATAAAATAGCCTTTAATTTTTCTGTTTCTTCTTCAATTACTTTCTTATCAATCCTATGGAACAATATTTCAATCTTTGGGGGCAAATAGCCACTTTCAACATGTTGCATTTTCCACTTATTGCTTAAGTTCAATCATTTCAATACTTTTTCCGAAGGAAACGGTAAAAAAGGAGAAAGCAAAACTGCTAAGTTTGCTATAATCTGCACACATTGATAAAGTGTATTATCACAAGCATTCTTATTTGTCTCATTTTACATACCTCATTCCTTTTCAATTTTGTAGTGATAACTTCGTTTCTAATGTTGTTCATTTACAACATATTTTCTTGTTAGTTGCATTTTTTGTTGTCATCTGGACATAATTATGCTATAATTGTGCCAAAGAAAGGAGTGAAGCACTATGCCGCTTATTATGCCTATTAAGGATTTACGCAATACAACCGAGATTTCTAATATCGCACACAAGGAACAGGAGCCTATTTTTATTACTAAGAACGGATATAGCGATTTGGTTGTAATGAGCAGTGAATTATATGATAAATTTGCAAGAATGAACCGCATTGACCAGGCCATATTTGAGTCCGAGCAGGAAATTGCTAACGGAGCAGAAGCAGTTGACGCAGAGATAGTTTTTGCAGAATTGGAGAAAAAACATTTTGGATAAATACAAGGTAAAAGTCAACCCCAGAGCAATCCATGAATTGGACCACATTTACGAATATATAGCAAAAGAGAAATCGGCTCCTGAAAATGCCAAAGGACAGGTCGACAGAATTAAGAAGTCTATTTTAAGCCTAGACACATTTCCGCAGTCCCATCAAGAGCGTAACGAGGGTAGATATGCCGGAAAAGGCTACCGTCAGTTACTGATTGATAATTATATCGCCATTTTCCGCATTGATGAACCATGCAAAACAGTATATGTAGTAACCATACAGTATCAAGGACGAAATCTATAAAATAAGCGCCAAATGACACGATAAATCATTTGGTGCTTATTTTGACTTAAGAATTATCTGCCATAGTTCCAACGAATCCTCCGCATCTATCCACATCTGCATAGTTCCGTCAAGATAACAATCCTCCCTTGAAAAGTATTATAGGCATTTCATCCAGTTCCAACTGCCATTTTCATAAATTGTTATAAGTTGTTACTAGATTTTCTTTCCCTTTTTTCCCTTATTAGAGATCATAACCAAGGGTAAAACGACATAACACGATACAAGATGTGATAGAAAGGACATCAGTGAAAAGTTTAGTATTTTCAAGGGGTTGACGAGATTTTTATAACAAGATATAACAATTATTAAATCCTATAAATATCGTCACTTATTTACTTCTTTTTCTTCCCATACACCTCTAACAGCTTATCCAGATAAACCGATTTAAACTGCTTACTAGCCAACGCCTGTTTCATCGGCGACAGGCGAAGTATCGTTCCGAATACTGCTGCCATAGCCCGGTGGTTTGCGAACGCCTGATTATCGAAAATCAGGTTCTGCAATGTTCCTTTTTCGATGGCCTGCAGCACAAACCTATGAGTACTGTTCACCGGCGTTATCACCTGAATCGGCCTTCGCTCCAGTTCAATTGCTTTCGCCGGGCAGTTGCGGGCGCATACGCCACAGCCTAAACAAATCTCCTCATTGATGACAGGGCGTTTCCGGCTATCTGTTCCATTTTCTTCCATGGCAATTGCCAGTATCGGGCACACTTTCGCGCATTTTCCGCAAGTAATACATTTTTTCAAGGATATCTTGGGAATATAATTCGTGGTAGCTACCGGCTGCATCGGGCTGAATTTCCTGGCTGCCTGCAACGCTTCGCAGCAGCATCCGCAGCAGTTGCAGATAAAGGCAGGATGCTCCCTTACATTCTCCCCAATCTGAACCAGATTGCTTTCATAAGACCGTTCCAGGACTTCCTTTGCCTCTTCTTTGGAAATCAGCCTGGCATAATCCCCATTCTCCGCTAAGGACCTGGCCACATTGTCGAATGTCAGGCACACATCCCAGGGCGCATTTATCTCACAGGGATGACCCGCATGGTACATCTTGTGCCTGCAATAGCAAGTACCTAAGCCGATATACTTCGCTTCATCCACAATATGGGTGGCCCTTTCATAATCCAGAATGTGGTTCATTTTGTCATTGGTCAATACCGACTCCTGTACATAGACACGCCCCAGCCTCGTCTCCGTTGCGAAGAATAAATCTTTCACAAAGTCCTCTTCCACATTCATATACTGATAATACAATTCACTCAGATATTTCTGGTCAATATCCCCCCTGGTGCGCATCAGGGCAAATTCAATAAAACCGGCCATCGGAGGCGGCATGACAAACTGCCTCTGCCCATGGTAATCAGAGTCCACCAAAAGCGCCTTCTCACAAAGCCTGTCCAGCAGCTTCTCCGCTTTGGCTTCGGTTGTTCCCCATATTTTTGCGGCCTTTTTCAGGGTAAAAGGACGCACTGGAAGCAAAGCCACCCACTTTGCTTCTTTTTCCGTATACAATACCTGTAAAATTTTATATAGTGTTTCCGATGGCGGCGCTCCTTGCGTAAACCAATTGATACGTTCTTCCAAATTTTTATATGCGTCCTTTGTTGTCAAATGCCCCATTTTGTATGCCTCCATTTTCTATCAATAGTCTCTCGGAATCTCTTTGTGCCTGATTTTGTGTGCATCTGACGGAAAATCAGCCACAAAGGCAGACGTAAGGGAGACTCCGAGAGCCTATATCACATCACGCTGACAAATCATTCAAAATATCCGGTATTTCTTCATATTTATCAATCCATATAATATTAAGTCCCAATTCTCTATAATATGCTGTTCGGATATTGTCATCTATCTTTTGATATATTTCCAGTACCTCTTTGCCGGCCCTCCGCCTTGCATTTCTATCCCCTGTGTTATTTTCTATCTCGTTTTTAATCTCATCCCTTTTCAAAAATGCAAAGTGCCTAGCCTCCTCACCTTTCCGGGAAGATACATCCAATAATCTCCGTAAATTAGGGTCTGTCAGCGAACTACCGATGAACAGACAGGTATTTTCCCTCAATGCACTTAGCTGCACCAGGTTCGACCATGAATAAGAATCCCTGTAAACCCTATGATAATCTTCTTCCGAAAAAATCAGGTTAGGGTTTCTCGTCCTTTTCTCGTGTTCGCTAGGCAAATAGCCATGGACATGGTAGATATTTAACCTATCCGCCATCTGCCTGTCATCATCACAGGAAATTACATGATAGCGTATATCCTTTTGCTCCAGTTTCCTTTCCAGTAAGTCATCGAAATTATAGCTGATAATGCTTTTGATGCCGCAATGCAGTCTCTGGGGTGTAGATATTTTTGCAATAGCATTTAACAGCCCGGTATCAACATTCGTGCCCTGCCCATATAATGCAGCATGCACTAACTGATAATAATCTTCATCCTGAAATGCCGCTTTTATATACCTCATTTGCATTAATGGGGAACTCATTTTGTTATTCCAGGCAAGTTCCTGTACCGTTTTCTGTTCCTCAAAATTTAGCCCTTTGCCTTTGGTCAATTGATTCAACATGTAAATATGCAGCTTTTTAATCAGAACCTCCCACAAAGGGATACCTCCGTCCTTGGATACCCCCGCCCCTAAACATAATACTAAGTCTTCTTTATCAAAGGCCATTTTTATCTGCTTGATATACCAATCCCTTTCCTTGCTGCTCTGCTCGCCTGCATTATCCGAGACTATGATGTCCTCGATGTATGCTTGTTTCGGATTGATAAAATATTGCGCGTAGGGGGCTTCCGGGTCGGTACGCTCCTCCAAATCCCCTTTATCCCAAACCATCACATTTAAGCCAAACTTCGCCCTGGCTTCTTTCGAAACTGCTGTGTTAACTACTAACAGATAGTGGCCATCTTTGGAGCATTCGCCAAATTTCCACGCCATTTCCCCGCAAAACGCAGAAATACTCTGTTTCTCCGGATTAATAAACTTAATCACACATCTTATCTCTTCTTCCACGTCTTCCAGTCCCTCTGGAAAGACCATGTCAAAGCCTTCATACCTTTGGTCAAACACTACATGAAATGCACTCTTCCTTTCTTTCCCGGCTAAATCCAGCAGCAAAGAAACCACCATGTTTTCAAAAGCAAGGGCTGATTCCGGTTTGGTAAATGTTTGCATTGCCTCTTCATAAGCACCGTTTTTATCCCTTACTCTTTGAACTACTTCATCCGCATCAATACTTTCTATATTACCATCAAATTTCTTCGTAAATGTCCATATTCCCCTACTCTCATTTTCAATCAGTCCATATTTTTTCAGATAAGTCCTCGCCCAGGCCATACGGTAAGAAATTTCGCTTTTCTTATTGGAGCCCTTATGCAAAACCTTCGTAATTTCCTCAGGGAGGTTCATAATCTTAATTGCTTCTTCATCCAACTCTTCAATGGAAGCTCTTCCGCCTTTTTGCTGCAGCGCCATAAGAACCGGTTTCATCGTCTTCTCAAATCCTGGAACTGCCGTACTTTCTCCCTTTTCATCCAATTGGTGCATCATAGTTTTCCCTCTTTTGCATGTATTCATTTGTTTTTCTCAAAATTCCCGCAGCACCGCTACCTGTTCACCAGCCCTTTCTTCTCCAAGAACTCTCTGGCCACTTCCTTATCTTCCTTCCCATCCACTTCCACCTCATAATTCATCTGCTGCATTTCAGCCTCGGAAATCAGCCCGTTCAGCTTTTCCAATACCCCCTGTAGCTTAGGGTACTTCTCCAGGGCATCCTTTCTCACCACCGTACCTGCATCAAAAGTTTCGAAAAAGACATTATCATCCGTAAGCAGCACCAGGTTATTCGCTGCCAGCTGGGCATCCGTAGTAAACGCATTAATTACGTCCACTTCCCCGTTCTTCAGCGCCTCGTATTTCAATGCGATTTCCATCTGGGCCATGTCCTTAAAATTCATGCCATAGGCTGCACACAGTCTGGGAAAACCAGTTTCCAGTTCAATATAATCCGGATTCCCGCCAAAAACCAGTTCCCCGGAAGCTGCAGCCAAATCTGAATACGTGGACAGCCCGTACTGTTTGGCCGTTTCTTCCCTGACTGCCAGGCCATAAGTATTGGAAAAACCATACAAACCAGTCCAGGTCAGGCCCATCTCCCCGTATTCTTCCTGCAGCTGGGCATACAAGGCATCATCGTCCTTTTCCATCACTTCTTTTTTCAATACATTCAGCCATGCTGTCCGCGTATATTCCGGATATAAATCGAAATCCCCTTTCACAAGCGCCGGGTGGATATTCGTTGTACCCCCGCCCACACCTTTCGTAATTTCCACTTCGTAATCCGTTTCTTCCTCAATCAGCTGAGCAATAATCTCTGTCAGGATATACTGCTCCGTCATCGGTTTTGATGCTATCTTTATCGTTCCCTTCTCCCCACATCCTGCGAAAATCATCATTACTCCCATTAAAATTAATAAAATACTTCCCCTCTTCATACGTTTCATATCTTTTCATCCTTTCCTACTTTATAGGCAAAGCAACCGTTTCACAAACTCATCCTTCGGTGCCCTGCGCAGTTCCTCCCCCGTTCCTTCCTGCCAGATAACCCCTTCCCTCATAATCAGGATACGGCTTCCCAATTTAAAAGCTTCTCCAATGTCGTGGGTAATAAACACCACCGTCACACCTGTTTTCCGCTGCAGGGTGGACAATTCTTCCTGCAGCCCTTTCCTTGTAATCTCATCCACCGCGCCAAACGGCTCGTCCATCAGCAAAATATCCGGCTCTGCCGCCATTGCCCTGGCGATGCCCACCCTCTGCTTCTGCCCTCCTGACAGCTGCCTTGGAAAGCGGGATGCCAATTCCTCCGGAAGCTGCACCATATTAAGCATCTTCCTAGCAATCGCCCTCTTCTCCCCTTTGGGCATTTTGCCCTCCAGCCCGGGAACATAACAGATATTCTCTTCCACTGTCATATGGGGAAAAAGCTTCGCCCCCTGCACCGCATAACCGATGCGGCGGCGTACGGCCACCATATCCTCTTTCTGTAAAGGCCATCCGTTTATCGCCACTTCTCCTTCCGTAGGCACCACCAGCCCGTTCATCAGTTTCAACAAAGTGGTTTTTCCGCACCCCGACGGCCCGATAATCACGATAAACTCCCCTTTTTCCACCGCCAGGGATACGTCCTTCAGCACTTCATTTTCACCATAGGATGCCCTGCAATGCTTTATCTCTATCGCTTTACTCAATGCCGTACCTCCTGTTTACCCCTTTTTCCGCCCTGGAAAGCAGGAAATCGCTAAGCAGGGCCAGCAAGGCAATCAACAGCGAGCCAGCCGCCGTCAGCGTCATATTATAAGTAGTAATCCCTCTGTAAATAGCAGAGCCCAAACCTCCTGCCCCTATAAACGATGCAATCCCTCCCATGGCAATAATCATCACCACCATATTCCGAAAGCCGCTGATAATGACAGGCAGGGCTAAAGGCAACCTGATTCCCAAAAGCTGCTGTCTCTTATCCGCCCCCAGGCCCTCTGAAACTTCCAGGATACTGGCATCCACATTGGTCAACCCCGTATAGGTATTCCTCACAATGGGAAGTAGGCCATATACGGTAAGTGCGATAATCGCTGTCTTATTCCCGATTCCCGTAAAAGGGATTAAAAAGCCCAGCAATGAAATAGAGGGAATCGTATAAATCACATTAATGATTCCCAGAACAATGCCCGCCGCCTTTTTGTGCCTGCTAATCCAAATCCCTATGGCAATCCCCAGCACCCCTGCGCACAACACAGCTGTCAATGATATCCTAATATGCTCCAATAGACAGGTAGCGAAAAATTCCCGCCTTTCCCACAATATTTGTAAAAGCTGCATTCTATTTACTCCTTTTCAGAACAAATGTTCTTCCTTACTATAAAACTTTTTTTCCCATTTGTCAAGAGTTGCCAAATATGGAATAGCCCAGATTCGTTCTTGCTCACCACACATTCTCACAGACTTTGCAGCAAGTGCAAAGTCTTGGGCTGAACTATTACAATGAAACTGCTGCCTGAAATCAATTTTCAACGGATTTTTCAGGCCGGGCAGATAAGGGAATCAATGCCTGAAACATTCTCCCCAGAACAATCACAGCCGCTGTCGCCAGAATAATTTCCGTCACTGTCTGCGCATAAGCCAGGCCATAAAGAGGGAAAAGTTTATTTAATATTATAATTGCCGGTATTTCCATAATTATTTTTCTTAAGATGGCAAAAAAGAAAGCCTTTTTCCCCATCCCCACTGCCTGGAATACCCCCACTGCCAGGAAATCCATGCAAAGGAAAGGAAGCGCCAGACACATCCCCTGCAGGAAACGGGAACCATAAGCCACAATACCTTCATTCCGTATAAACAGACGAACCAGGAATCCCGCACCCAAATAATACCCCGCGGTAACTGCCGCTAGGAAAGAAATGGTATATTTCGCCGAAAATAAAATGGTCTGTTTCATACGCTTATAGTTGCCTGCGGCATAATTATAACTGATTAAAGGCATAACTCCTTGCGAAAAACCAAGTGCCACATTGATAGGCACCATATTGATTTTCTGCGAAATACCCATGGCCGCCACTGCGTCCGCTCCAAAGGAAGAGGTAAAGTTGTTCAGTACCGTCATCCCCGTTACATTTAAGAGATTTTGGATAGCCGCCGGAATCCCCACTCCGCATATCCCCCCAATAATTTCCTTTCTAATATGGAACATTTTCGGGTTAATGCATACATAGGTGCTCTTTCTCTTGACAAATAGCAGCACAAAGAAATACAGGCATGCAACACAGTTTGACAAAAACGTGGCGAGCCCTGCCCCCGCCGCTCCCATACCCAGCCCCTGGGGAAGGATAAACAGAGGGTCTAGCAGAATATTCAAAGCACAGCCGCTCATCGTACCGATGCTGGCATGCAACGTGCTGCCTTCCGAGCGCACCATATAGGCCATGACTACATTAAGTATAGCCGGGGCAGCCCCGAAGCAGACTGTCCATTTCAAGTACTGTCCAGTAGCCGCAAACGTATCCCCATCGGTTCCCAGCAACGCCAGCAAGGGATTTTTGGCAATAGTACAAAGCAACGAAAACATAATTCCGCAAAATACGGTGCAGTAAAAGCCAAAGGCAGATACCCTGCGCACCTTATCGTATTCTTTGCTCCCCAGGGCACGGCTCATCAGGCTGGAACTGCCTACGCCGAACAGATTATTCACCGCATTGAAGGCCAGTAAAACCGGGGCTGCCAAACTCACCGCCGCATTTTCCACCGGATTGTTTAACATCCCCACAAAATAAGTGTCTGCCAAATTATAAATCACCATCACCAGAGAGCTGATGACTGTAGGTATCGCCATCGACATGGCTGCTTTCCCTATCGGTGCCTCTTCGAATAAATACAGTTTCTTCTTGTCTTCCATTTCTGTCAACATACTCCTTCCAAAGCAGATTGAAAAATTTACTGATTTTCCACTCTTACTCACATGTGCACACGCCTTTTGTGCATTGCAAGTTGGACGTATACGCACAATCTTCCCGCCATGCCGCCCGCAGCAGCACAAACTGTATTCATTATAGCACTATATGGAAAATATTATATAAAAAAAATATAAAATTATGCCCATAATAACTGCTCTTGTCTCGTAAATGCGCAGACTTGTATGAACTGTTACCTTATTATCTCTTCATCTCCAGATTCACCCCATCGCAAAAACAGGCCATCGTACCCTCTGTAGAAAAGTAAATATCCGCCCCTATCTCTTCCAACATTTCCACCACTTCCTCATCTGCAGGCCTATCTTCCGAACAGGTAATCACCGCCGCATCAGGGGATACCGCCGTAAAAAATTCCTCCGAATTTTTCTCCTTACGTCCATGATGAGGCACCTTTAGTACATCATGGGGCAGGTCAAATTCCTCCTGTTCCAACAGTTCCTGTAACCGCTCCTTTTCACAATCCCCTGCGAATAAAAAGCTTTTCTCCCCATAACCCATACTGACCACCAGGGAAAAATCATTATCCTCCTCTTTATATTCCTCCTGCTGGGGAGGATAAATGAGAACATTTGCGCCATCCATAGATAATTCCATAGTCTCCGTCACCAATACCGGTTTCTTCCCCTTTGTTTCCATCACTTCCTGATATTCCACATACTGTTTACTGTCCGATGGGTAGTCCGGCTGAAAAACCTCCCCTGTTTCCACCGCTTCCAGAATATGGTCAGCACCGCCTACATGGTCCTTGTCAAAATGGGTAAGCACCAGATAATCCAGTTCCGTGATTCCCTGCTCTTCAAAAAAATCCAAAAGCGTTCCGGCAGTGTCCTCGTATCCCGCATCGATCATCATCTTATGCTCTGCCGTCTCAATCAGAATCGCATCTCCTTTTCCCACGTCAAAAAAAGTTATTTTTATGCCTGCCATTTCCCCTTCCCCGGCAAATGGCGTTCCCTCCCCGGCATCCTCCCCTCCTGCACAGCCGCTAAATCCCACAAAAATGCTGCCCATCAAAAGAAACATACACACATATATATAATACCAGCTTTCCCTTTTCTTTCTTTTTTTATGGATAAACATACCTGCCTCCTTTTTTCTCCATCTGCACTTTCCGTCCGGATATTCTTTTTCATCTTAACGTATAATCAAAGATTTAACAAGAATAATGCCAAAAACAACAGTTTGCTATAGTGTGAAGCAGAACGTACCATAAGAAACTGTTACATAAACTGTTACATTTGCACAGTACAACATGTTGTTCTTTTCCCTTTATTTTAGAGCCGTTCTCAACAAGATATTGTCCATTATCCAGTGAACTGCATATCAATTATTCCTATTTGAATAATTTTTCTACTCCTATGCTTTTCAATAATCATTGTTTTATTGTATAATCTATGATATAACATTCTTACGGAAGGCAGACCGGCCAACTGTTGCTCCAACGGCAAGTTTTTGATTTTGACAACTCTATAGCATACTGCTTACTGGCTTTTGACCTCATGACATCACATCTATGTAACCATACACTATCAAATTTCTACTATTCCAGGAGGATTCTTTATGCACCATCACATCGCAAACAAAACATCTATCCATTCTTTCAATCCTGCAGACCCTAAATACGCATGGCATGCTGCCCCCCTATCCAGCTGTGGGAGTCTATTAGTGAAAAAACTTTCCTCCTGGATGTCTTAGTCACTCTCAATGATTACTCGCTGATTAACCTGGAAATGCAGGTTATTAACGCACAACCGGCCGGAACGCTCCTTAAACTATCTCTGCCGAACTTTCTTATATGGTACAATAGTCGGCAAATTTGAAAATTGCGGAAAGACTATGGTAACTGTTATAAATAGGAGACAAAGCAGCTTGTGTAATGCTTTCCAAGTCAAAGAAAGTAGTGTATAATATAGCCATGAAATTCGATTTTTAAGTAAGGGAAACTAGTGTACTGACACGTTCACTTTCAGCCAAATGACGCAGAATGGATTTTCAGCCTGCAAGGCGGCTGAACGAGGCGATGCGGTGGCATCGTTGAGTGAAGCCAACACAGCAGATGGAAATTCAGACAAGTCATTTGGCGAAATGTGAAAGTGTCAGTGCTTTAGTTATAATTCCCTTAAATATTGCCTATAATAGATAAAGAATGGAGTTGTAAGAATGGATTCATTAAGAAAAGAAGAAATTTATACGATAGACGATATCTATGCATTGCCGGATGGAGAAAGAGCAGAATTGATTGATGGAAAAATTTATTATATGGCTCCACCGAGTAGGACACATCAAAGAATCAGTGGGAAGCTGTATCAAACAATAGCAAATTATATTGATAGTACAGGTGGCAAATGTGAGATATATGCTGCTCCTTTTGCTGTATTCTTGAACGATGATGATATAAATTATTTAGAACCAGATATTTCAGTTATTTGTGACCAATCAAAATTAGATGATAAAGGATGTCACGGTGCACCAGATTGGGTAATTGAGGTTGTATCACCAAGTAGTAAGCCAAGAGACTACATGGCCAAATTGTTTAAATATCGCAATGCAGGGGTCATGGAGTATTGGATTATTGATCCCGATAAGCAGATGACTATGGTTTATGGGTTTGAAAAAGATATAGTGGAACAGTACAATTTTGGTGAAGATGTTCCTTCTGGAATCTATGAAGGATTTGTTATAAAGGTAGAGTAGCTATCTGATTATTATCTTAGTTCCACATCCAGAAGAATATAGATTTGCGGTCGTAAATGGTCAAGGAAGAGGCTTAGTTGCTCCTGAAAAAGATATAGTGTAACAGTTCAGCCCAGGACTTTGCACTTGCTGCAAAGTCCGTACGAGCACGTTAATTTAGCCAAGAAAGAATCTGCCCCTCGCCGAAGGCGATTTGGAATGAGCAGATTCCGTAACAGGGAAGCCGAAGGCTGAACTGTTACGATATAGTTACAAGTGCCTGGATTTTACCTTTACTTTCCGGAGAGAAAGGGTTATAATATCTTCCATAATACACAATCGGGTGTACAGAAAAGCATATTTCTCGAAATTCCATATCGGAAAGTTCTTATTATTCTTAAACATTTCAGAAATTCTATGCTTTAAATTCACAAATTAAATAAGCAGGGGGATTTTTGGGATGTGTCCTGTCAAGGAGGAAAAGAATATGGAAAAAGACTTGGTAGAAAAAAGATGCCTGTCGGACAATCGGCGGTATGCAGATTTGATTAACGGTTTTGTCTTTCAGGGAAAACAGATTTTACACGAAACAGATTTAAGGGAACTGGACACTCAGACCGGCAGCTGGGAGAAAAGACGCTTTTTGGAAGAGAAAAAACATAAGGCCGAAATATCGGGATTTGCTTCGGAAGGCCGCCCTGGGCATCAATTTTGCCGTGTTAGGGGTGGAGAACCAGGAGGAAGTGGACTATCTGATGCCGCTTAGAAGTATGGGATATGATGTGGGGGAATATGAACGGCAGGCGGCACGGACGAAAAAGAAGGTGAGGGGAGCAAAAGGAGTCAGCAGGAGTGAGTTTCTGTCCGGTTTTAGGAAACACGACAGGCTTTACCCATGTATCACACTGGTGCTGTTCTTTGGCGCAGAATGGGATGGGGGAAGGGATTTACATGCACTCCTGGACTTTACGGATATACCCCTGGAACTGAGCAAGCTGGTAAATAACTATCCGATGCATTTGCTGGAGGTGCGCAGACTGGAAAGGACAGACATCTTTCAGACGGATTTGCGGCAGATATTTGATATCATACGATATTCAGAGAATAAAGATCAATTGAGAAAAGCAGTGGAATCGGACTCGTCCTATAAAGAAATGGATGAGGACGCTTATGATATGGCGGCAGCATATGTTAAAGCGGAAGAATTAATTGCCGTAAAGAAATTCTATAAAAAGGAAGGTAAAGTGAATATGTGTAAAGCATTGAAAGACTTGATTGAGGAAGGAAGGGAAGAAGGGGAGGCCAAAACTTTAGTGAAAAATGTGGAGTCGGTGATGGATAAATTCGGTGTGGATTTGGAGACGGCATGCAATGGAGTTGGGATAACGGTAAGCGAGTATGACAATGCAAAATCACTGGCAAGAAAGCGAAAAATGCCTTAAATGATGCTGACTGTCTGAATGCCCAAATAGACCCTTACAGAACTGTTACATAGCCTCTATTTTTTGGTTCTTTCCTCTTTGCATACAGCCACCAAACTTTTCCACCATTTTATATATGCCATAACCTATAATAGTGCCTACTGTATTTCCTATGATATCATCCCATTCAAAAAGGCCTCTGCGAAAGCACAGCTGGGAAATTTCTATGCTTAAAGAAGTGAGTATGCCCGTTAAAACTGTGATTGCAAATGCATACCCATTCTTTGTCCCTGTGCATCCACGGTTTCTTTTTTCCTGTGCTCTTTTTCCCCTATTCTTCCGTCTGTATTTCTGCCCTCCTGTTTCCTTATGCTTTATCAGGACAGGCAGCAATAAGCCTATTGGTATAAAGAGTACATAGTTTAATATAATTTCAATCCAAAGATAAGCAGAACCATTTAGGGCGCGCCTGTAGCTCCAAAATAGTGCAAGTTCATATTGGGGTTTACTATACTGAGGGCGGAATACGATAGTATATAAGTATAGCAAATAATAATAAATGGATAAAAACAAAGCCGCAAAAGCCTTCCTCCACTTATTCCCATCTTTCCGTTTCCATATCCAAACGGCCAAAAATACAGCCATGCCTGCTATTACACACACCGCCGCATGTTTTATGCCAAAGCTATGATAGAATCGCATAAACAGACTGCGGAAATAATAATAGTTCTTTTCCGACAGGAGTTCCACTCCGATATCATGAATAAACTTTCGTATTGGAAGCGGAATTCTTGATTTCATATCAATCCATGAACTCATAAAATTATCTCCAATGCCATTTAAGTTAAGCATTCAACGTTTACACCCTTCACAATTTCAGTTAAAAAGCCGTGCTATCTTTTTTATCTTTTCTGTTAATCTATCTCCTAATATTTTTCTCATATGAATTTTTATATAGTGGATACGCAATATCTTCTTTACTACTTTATCATGTGGTTTTGACTCCAGCCATTGATATGCATAATCCCTCGCTTCAGGACGGCTATATGGCTTATTCAATACATGATTCCATCTAATCGCTTCCTCTGGATTAATTTCTGACATTTCTATCACTTCGCCAAGTTCCGATAATATATTTTCTGCCTTATCAGTATTGACCATCATGAGGGAAATGCCAAGTCTTCTTTGCTCGTCTGCTTCTTCCTTACTCAACGGTTTACTACAGCCCCTTCTTAACCTTTCGTCCGTCACACCCCAAAAATCAGCAATTGTAAAATCCGCCACACGCTTCGTTCCACTAAATCTGCATTGATAGCAAGATTCCCTTAAAAAAATATTATAATTATATCCGACATAAAAAGTATCTGTCAGGGAATCAGTAATAAAAGAACTCCCATCAGAAAAATCAAGCTTCATTCTCGTTCCACCCCCCCCCGACCATCCTATCCGCCTATCTTTTACACGAAATTGATAATTTATAATCTCTTTCTTAAATTCCCGCTCCTTACTTTGAATATATGCATCAATTGCCTTTTTACTTTCCACCCCATGACATAGTACGTCCACAGTAATCAAATAACGGCCACATTTCTTATCTTTTACATAATTTTTCATACCAGCAATCTGGCATGCCGTTCCTGTAAATAAAACAATTTTTCCATTTTCTAAAAATTCCTCCACCTTCTTATAAATATTATTCATATCACTTTGATAATATTTAGAAAGCCTCAGTTGTTCCAAATCCTCTTCATTATCCACAATAATATGTGAAATTCTTTTTGTCTTTATATCCATTGCTGCTCCGGCAACCACACCGCCTTTTTGCAAAACATAGCATGCCAATGCTGTAAACACTCCTCCCGATGAACTTTTTAAAAGCACATCTTTATCTTTATGCCATGCCATTAAAAATCTTCCATTGCTCCCTTCTACATTTCCATAAGCCGGACACACTTTCAAGCATTTTTTGCATTGAATACATTTTCTCTGATTATATTCTGGATAAAGAAATCCTTCGCTATTTTCTCGTAATTCCAAACATTCTACCGGACATATATTCACACATACTCCACATCCACAACATTCTTTTTTTTCAATAACTGACCAAATCATTGCTGCCACCTTAGCTTTCTAGTTCCTTATCAAGAAAGGCAAATGCTCTCTCCCGTTTTTTCCTTGTTACTGCTTTTTTTTCTTCATATGAAATATAATTTATGTTTTCAAGTTTGCATTTGCCTAATTCTTCCAATTTCTGCATATATTCATTTAATCCATATTCCTTAAGCAGAAAGTCTATCCTTACATTTAAGTTCCTCCTATCATTGTTATTCTGACGATAAAAACTCAGGAACTGTTTTTCCATAATCAAAGATAAAGCCGTTCCATGAAAAGAATCCGTTATTACATACTTCGCACCTGATAGTATTTCTACAAACTCTCTTGGTCCCGCATCCATAATAGGTATATCCGCGAACCCCAAATCACATTCTGCATATTTACGCTGAACATGCGGAAATGAAACAATCTTTAAATTATTTTCTTCTGCAAACATTTTGATATATTTTCTACTTGTGCTGTCTTCTCCCAATAAATATGCAAATATATAATCTTCCTCAATATAATATTTTTGAGCAGCAAATTCTTCCCACTCTTGCTTTGTAAAAAGATAAACCGGATCTGCTATTATTTCATTTCTTATTCCTTCTTCTTTTAGAAGTTCCGAAAAATTAAGTTCTCTTACAGAAACGGCATCTATATCTTTCACATATTTTTTTATTTTCCACTTATCAATGAATGTAAAGTCACTTTTCCCTGCGCTGCAACTATAAGCAATACGCTTTCCTTTTATCCCTTGCCATCCCAAAGCCCTGACTTTATCTATTCCCAGTGGATGCCATACTTGGTCTCCTCCAACAATATAATAATCATAATCCGTGCTACACGTTTCGATAGTATCCGGATAATACACGGGAGTAGACAGAAACTCCTGTTGGGAAAAGCAATCAAAAATCTTTTTCATGCAGTCTATACCGCCACAAATTTCTATATATCTTTTATGCCTTTGTTTTTCCTTCCCAGCATTTCTGTAGCAACCCACAAAGTATTTCAGATTCCATATTATTTCTATCGTCCGGAAACTTTTATATTTTATTTTTGATAGTATTCCTACAGCTTTTGACGAATAATTCAGTTCAGTACATTGAAACCCCATTTCCTCCAGTTTATGATATAAAGCATATGCCTGTAACATTGCCCCATAATTATAATTCTGGTAAAATAAGGTTTGTATCAGCACTTTTTTCTTCATTTCCTTCTATCCTTCCATATTATGTTCTGCTTCCTTTTCACGAATTTCTAAAATTGTTTTAAGGAAACTGCGAATCGTTGGATACTTCCTGGCAAAAAATATAATTCCTAATCCCAACACTCCATATCGGATAAACAAATGATTATATGTCAACAATAGTCCAAATCCCCCTAACATAAACAGGAACGTAATGCCTAAAATCATTTTTGTTTTATAGCCCTGACCATTTAAATTCAGCCTACATATTTTCTTCATAAAATAATAATGAAAACCAGCATATACCATATAGCATATAAGAGTTGTATAACCTGCCGCATAATATCCAAATATATCCATAAATACATAATTCAATATGATATTTAATATAGCGCCCAATATTGTCGCCACTGCAATGTAACGGGTCTTTTCATAATAAAATTCAAATGCTGCAAAAAAAGAGTATGCAAACATAAAATAAACGCTCATTGCCACCGGAGGTATTATCCAAATTGCATTACGGTACTCGTATGGAGCAAAAATAGAAACAATCTCCGGGGCCAATGCTATCAACAGCAAGTTAAGCAATGCTACCGCAACAAATAATGGATACACTATGCGTTCCATTTCCCTTATTTCCTTTAACTTGATTTTTTTATATAGCCAAGGTTCTACAGTTCTTAGCAATGCAACATTAAACAATGTCATAATTTGGGAAACCGAATATGCCAATCCATAAATTCCTGCCTCACTTTTCCCAATCATCTTGCCAATCATAATCCTATCTGCTCCGCTTAAAATGTTTAGTGATAAATAATGTGGTATTAATGGTAAATTAAATCTGGCCGCATAAACCCAAAAATTCCAGGAGAAAAATTTCCCCCCTTTGCGCATTTGCTTTACATACATCCACGTATATGACATAATTTCCACTAAAAGAAGCCCCACTATACGGGCGGTTACCTTATCCGTACTATGCATCACTAACACAATACCCAACAAGGGTTTTGCCAGACTAACAAATAGCGTTACTGACACCAGAGGTTTATAATTAAGGTCTACACGCTGTTCCATACTCCAAAAATTGAAAATGCCAGTTGTCCAAAGCATTATAAGCATCGAAAACATTTGGATATTAGTTAATGACAAAATCTGATTCCAGAATTCATGAAAAGCACAATACATGACTATCCATGCTAATGTTAAAGTTGTCATCAACCCCATCAGCGAAGATGTAAATTCATCCCGTTGCTCTTCAAATTTTATAATTCCTTGCATATAAACACCACTATATAAATTCAACGTAACAAATACTGTTAAGATATTCATCCATGAATAAAAAATATTATACTGCCCATATTCGGCAGTAGTAAGAAGCCTGGTAAAAATTGGTGTGGATAAAACTGAAATGCCTTTTTGTAAAAATGAACATAACAAAAACCAAAAAGTAGCTTTGACTCCTATTGGTAATTCTCTGCCTTTTCTAATTCGCTTAGTTATCATATTATCCTCATCTCGCCATCAAAATCGAAATTTTTGCCATATATTTATCTGTTCTTACTATATCGAAGTGTTTTTCTTCTGGAAAATATCCTGGAAATAAACCAGCCTGCCAAATAGCAAAGCATCATATTTCTGAACGATGCAAATGTACTTGCCCATGTCTTCTCAATACTACAGGCATATGACATAATTAATACTTCAATAAACAGCCCTACGATATCCTTTTTCCTTAAAAAACTATCTATTTTATCAAACAGCCATATAAAGACAGCCGGAAGACCCATCATTCCAATAATCCCAAAAGATGCCACTCCCATTGAAAAATACGTATCTGTATAGTCTTTCACCACTGTACTTCTATACGAAGTATAATAATATTGAAGATTCGCTGCTGCCAGCGTATCTGCATATGCCGTCAAATTGCTTTTTGCCCCCTTAGGCAAAAACATAGAGGGAACGGCAGCAAAAATTCCATCTCGGATTTCAGCAAATGAAACCTTAAACATCATATCCCTCATTAATGTCATAGGGAAATCCGATAAATCGAAACGATATGTCATTTGACGTATTATCATTTCCGTACTCCTTTCTTCCCTTCCCGATACCACCAGGACAATAACCGAAAATGCAAGAATAAAAAATGGATAATACATCGTAAAACCTTTCATAACAGAAAAAGGAATCTGCTTTCTAAAATAAAGCATAAAAGCAAAAACAAGCAGGGGCAGCAACGCAAACATCCTACTTCCGCTTACTGCTGTGCGTATTAGCCAGGACATTATAATCAGCACTGCAGGAAAAAATGTCTTCACATTTTTCCGCTCCACTCTCATAGAAACAAAAAAAATAGCTATTCCACTTATAATTTCATAAAATAAATAAAATATATGTATTATTCCATTCCCACTGATTTCTGCCCTGTATAAAATCTGTGTATTGATGACATAAAAATAAAGAGTTACTACAAACAGAAATATACTCCAAAAGTCTGCAAAAAGTGTTGTATTATTATATGTGTATTTTAATTTCCATTCTGTATTAATCCATTTTTTCTTTCCCTTTAAGGCAATCCCCATAATAGTCAAGAATACAAGAAAAGAACCTAGCATTCTCAAGTTATTATCTGTAATAAACCCAATATATAAATATTCAGCTGCATATTTAATACATGACAGGCAAAAATAGACATTTATTACATACAGCGTGATAAATCCAAGATAAATCTGCGTATTCTCTTTAAGAATTAGAATTATTTCATAAGAAGATATTCCAGCCAGAGCCGCATGTATTATCGAATACCATATTGTATCCATTTCTTTTACAAAAAGAATATAGAAAAACAGAACAAAAAGTTCCAGTCCCAAAATACATTCCAGCAAATACTTCATTTTATATATTTTTATTCTAAACATAATACAAACCTTTCAACCTCAAATCTTTTGTAATATTCCTATTTAATTATTTGTTCTTGTACTGCATGTATTCTTCAATTTTTACCATGACATCTAAAACTGAAATAGATTCCAAACATTTCACGCATCCTTGTTTTAAAAAACATTGTTGATAACACTTTATGTTTCCTTTTTTCATATTCCTTTTTCTCATCAGGCATCCGGAACATGCATAATCAATACTGGAAGCAATGCAAATCGGTTCTGGCAAGTTTTCATCTTTCAGCTCAGGGCTATATGGAAAAAACTTCCCCCTTTCATGCTGTGCTACAAGTACAAACGATTGCACCCCCAAAGCTGCTGCAATGTGGATATTACCCGAATCAACACCAACTACAAACAAACTATTATTGATGAACCAAAATAATTCTTCCAAAGATGTCTTCCCCCTTAGGTCTCTAACAAAATTCAATGGTTCAAAAACATCTTCCTGTTCCCTGGATTTACCTGTTACTACAATATCTAAACAATACGTATGGTGCAGCCGGCAAATCAATTCACAAAAATTATTTAATGGCCATTGGCGCATCTGCAATGATGAATCCACGCTAATTACAATATATTTTTCATCCGTCTTTATGTCCATTTTTTTCAGGCTCGGTACTCGCACTTTCATAGAAATCCCAAACACATCAGCCAATATGGTATTATATCTATCCACTATCCACATACTGTCAGATACTGTAATGATTCTGTCAAATATTATTTTGTATAGAATTCTATGTGGCCAAATAATAGTCCGATATTCCGAATTTGACAAAACAGCAATCTTGTGGTTTGCCAAGACATTAGATATTACTACATCATCATTAGATCCTATAACATAATCAAATTCCTCGTTCCCGATTTCCTCAATGATTTTATAACGTGAATCAATACTATGTGGAATCTCACTGTTCTTTGTAAAATAGTCCATATCTATTCCCAACATATTTATATACATATATTTTGCGCTTTTCCCGCAAAGCACTTTCAGTCCATATCTTTCTTTTTGGCAATAATCTATCAGTCTTATTAAATGCTCATAAAACAGTACTGCGTCTCCTAAGCCTCCTGGAAGTACAAATAATATATTTTTACTATTACTTTTTCGGTGTTTCGTTTTTATAATCCCTTTCATTAAGGTAAAAGCTTTCCTGATTGCACCTCGCATTTGCATATCTCCCCGATTATCACTTCTCTTTATTGAACATGTTCACTGTCACAAGGGACATTCCGAAAATAATTCTCCACAACCTCCATAACCATCCCTGTGCTGATATTCTCCAAACAAAGGCAGGGGTCTCCTTTTCTACATTTTCCATAACACGTGCTATTTCCACGTCCGCACCGCCCTCCATACACTTTGCATGCGTAGCATGACATCTTGTTTACATCAACATCATTCCTATAAACACAAATAGGCTCGCATGTATTTTTACTTTTAATATCCAAATCATATGGCAAACATCGCTTTCCATCCCATACCCCTGACAGGCTAATAGCCTGTGTGCCTACTGATGCTGCCACATGGATAGAACCGCTATCTACACCAATATGTAAAATTGCTCCCCTAAGAAGTTCAAACCATTCCTTCAGCCCTGTTTTTCCTGCATAATTTTTGACCCTCTCTGCGGATGGCATTTCAGCGACACAATATTCATAAATATCGCTGGCAATTGCACCCCCTGTGCAGCATATATCATATGGATATTTATCCAAAAGAGCATAGATTAACTCCTTATAGTTCTCCTTTGTCCATCTCCGCTCTGTGGACATAGAATCCATGGCAATGGTTATATATGGGTGGCTAGGTATTGTATAAAAAACAGTCTTTGTTATGTAATGAATCCGAACTTGATAATTCATCGCCCCAATCTCTTCTAATAACCGTTTCATCCTTTGTGTTTCATGTAAATCTATAGGGACATATACTTTGTTCGTATACTTTTTTTCAAAATAATACCGTAATTTTCCATGAGTATGTTTTACATGGTCAAACACTCCCCAGCTTTTATTGCATATGGAAGCCGCCACGACATAATGTGCCAGCGGGGCGTTGTTCAAAGTAACGATTATCTCTTCAAATTCATGCTGCTGTACTTTTGAAATAGTCCTACGCACATTTCTAAGGTCTGTTCCGTTTCCCTGATATGGATAGGCATGTTCCATGTAGATATAATCTTCCATATTATTAATCGCCTGAAAAGTTTTCCATAATGGCAAGGCGCACAGTAGATATACCTTTTTATTCTTCCGCTGATAATAATTCTTCAATTCTTCAATAGCATCTATATCCAGAATGGCATTCCCTATATGTCCAGCCGCAATAATCAATATTTTCCCGCTATCCACATTCTTTTTCTTTTTGTTTATGTATAAGAAAAACACATAAATAAATGCCGCCGCTTTTGATAATATCATCTTCCATTTATTCATTGTTCTTCATTCTCCCTGCTGCATTCTAACCTTTTTAATATATTTCAAAATCTTTCTCCAAATAATTTTGCACATAATCCGTGACTCCTGCATCTAGATTCCTGAAGTTCCCCTGATATCCCTCATTACGTAATTTGTCCATTTCCGCTTTTGTATAATATTGATATTTGCCCTTTAGTTCATTTGGCATGTCAATATATGTAATATTTGTTTTCATGTCCAATGCATGAAAGATAGCCTCTGCCAAATCTCTGAAACTCTGCGCATATCCCGTTCCTACATTAAAAAGCCCTGAAACATGTTTATTCTTAAGCAGCCAGCAGATAACATTGCAGATGTCCTTCACGTACACAAAATCCCGCAGTTGGTTTCCGTTTTGATACTCTGGAACATCCGACTTAAAAAGTTTTATTGTTCCCAAATTTTTTATCTGGTTATACCCATGAAACACCATACTTGCCATATTACATTTGAAATATTCATTCGGTCCATATACATTAAAAAATTTGAGCCCCACATATTGAGCAGGAAAAACTTTCGCCTGCCGCTTCACCCATAAATCAAACAATTGTTTCGAATATCCATAAGCATTTAACGGCTGCAAACAATCAATATCCAAGTAATCATCAAAGCCTTTAGCTCCGTTTCCATACGTGGCTGCCGAACTGGCATAAATGAAAGAGATCCGCCTTTCGGCGCAAAAATCCCATAGTGCTTTTGTATACTCAAAATTATTTTTCCACAAATAATCAAACCTTTTTTCTGTTGTAGAAGACTGAGCACCCATATGAATTACCGCCGTTATATCTTTATACAGAGACATTTTTTTTAAAAACTCTGATTTATGGACATACTCCAAATACTTTTTATTTCTCATATTCATCCACTTATTAGTATCTGCCACATTATCTACAATCACGATATCTTCTATACCAGCGTCATTCAAAGTTCTTATCACACAACTTCCGATAAATCCTGCCCCACCTGTTACAATAATCATTTTTCCCTCATTTCCGCATTGAAAGGCCGTTATACCTTTTATCCAAAATATCCAAAGCACAATGATACAAATCATCCATATACTTTATCCGTCCACCACTTCTTCTTTCAACGCTGTCAATAATGTCCTGCTTTTCACCTTTTCCTACCAGGTATCCCCGGCATCCACTCCTATCACATATAGCATGATCCCTTAGCTTATCACCTATTGTATAGCTTTGTGCTAAATCAATATTAAATTCTAAAACTGCACGTTCAAACATTCCTAATGCCGGCTTACGGCAGTCACAGTTTTTACGGTAATTTTTTATTTTAGCATCAGGTAAATGTGGACAATAAAAAATTTGAGTTATAGACACACCCTCTCGTTGCAATTTATGTACCATCCATTCATTTAACTTTCTCAATTCTTTTTCCGTATAATATCCTCTGGCAATACCTGATTGATTTGTCAAAACCAACAACAGAAAGCCTTCTTCCTGTAATAATTTAAGCCCCTCTATTGCATAAGGCAGAAACTCAAAGTCCTCTGCTTTATAAACATAATGCTTATCCACATTAATGGTTCCATCCCTATCCAAAAAAATTGCTTTATTCATTGCCCACCTTAGTTCCTTATCCAGCATTCCCATTACATCTTACCCTAAATTATTTTCAATTAATTCACATAAGATATGTATCAGAAGAATGTGGCATTCCTGTATCCGGGCTGTAACTGTACTGGGAACTATCATCGGATAATCTACGATTTTTCCTATTTTTCCTCCATCCATTCCAAGTAACGCGGCAGTTTTGACCCCCGCTTTTTGAGCTGCTTTCGCTCCACGGTAAACATTTTCTGAATTTCCGCTTGTACTGATTCCAATAAAAATATCCCTGTTCGTAGCATGCCCTTCTATCTGACGGGCAAAAACATTATCAAACCCGTAATCATTCGCTATAGCTGTTATGGCGGCTACATCCGCATTCAATGCAAGTGCTGGCCATGGCACACGTTCTTTTTGGAATCTTCCTATAATTTCCCCAGCAAAATGCAAAGCATCCGAAGCAGATCCCCCGTTGCCACAAAGAATAAGTTTTCCCCCATCTTCAATACAGCATGTCATCACTTCAGATAATACGCCGATTATTTCCAGTAAATCTTCGCTGATAAGAACATCTTGTTTCACATTAATGCTATCTTGAATCCGTTTTCTGATAATATTTTCCACTTTTGTTTTCTCATTCATTTTTAATCCTTTCAATAATGTTTGTTGTGGATTTGCCTTCTATATAGGGCATCAACACCACTTTCCCCCCCCGCGCTTCTACAATATCTTTTCCCATCACTTCATCTTCTCTATAATCCCCGCCCTTTACCAATACATCGGGCTGAATTTTCCTAATTAATTCATAAGGAGTATCTTCCTCAAATACTACAACATAGTGTACAAAACTAAGGGCACACAACAATTCTGCCCTGTCCCACTCGTTGTTCACAGGCCGATTTATACCTTTCAGCCTTTTTACGGATTCATCGCTGTTCAATCCGATTACCAAAATATCCCCGAGTAAAGAGGCCTGCTTTAAATATCGCATATGGCCTGTATGTAGAATATCAAAACAACCATTTGTAAATACAATTTTTCTGTCCTTATGCATGTTTCGGAATGTATCTATCTCACAGTCCGTTAAAACTTTATGAGCAAAGCCACCTTTCTGGTTTGATAGGTATTCCCTTACTTCCTGCAAGGTCACATCAGATGTTCCTACTTTAGCCACTTGTAAACCCGCCGCAAAATTAGCAATATTGACTGCATCTTCCAGCTTTAATCCATTGGCTATACATGCTGCAGTATATGCAATTACGGTATCGCCCGCACCAGTAACATCAAACACATCCTTCCCAACTGCCGGAACGGAATACAAACAGCCATCTCCTTCCAGCATCATTCCCCTTGCACCACAGGTAGTCAGAACGTACTGGCATCCACATCTTTTGCGAAGCGCAAACGATGCTTTCACAATATCCTCTTCTGTTTCTATGCACATACCAGTCAAATCCCGCAGTTCCTTTATATTTGGCTTTAGCATATATGCATTCTTATACTTTTCTGCATTCGTTCCTTTTACATCCACAATGGTAGGAATATTCTTTTTTTTAGCTATTGCTAGTATGAACTGTGTAAAATCAAAAGATAAGAGGCCTTTTAAATAATCGGAAATAACAATCAGTTGAAATTCGCAAATCCTTTCTTCCAGCTTTGTCAGCATCATCTTGGCAATATCCGCATCCATTTCCTTGCTATCCTCGATGTCAAGTCTCAATACCTGCTGATTATTATCCGCTAAGAATCTAATCTTTACTGTTGTATCGCGCTTTGATTCCATAATCAGTTCCGTATGAATATGCTTATCCCTCAAAAATTGCAGAATCTTATCCCCATATTTATCCTTACCAATTACTGTAAGCATGGAAATATTCTGACCGATAGCAGCTAAATTAGAAGCCACATTCGCCGCTCCCCCCAAAACACTTCTTTCTGATTTTTTATGAAAAACTGGCACAGGTGCTTCCGGAGAAATCCGATTCACTTCACCGCAATAATACATATCCAACATCGCATCCCCGATTACTAATATTGGTTTTGCTTCTATTTGATCTAAAATACCCATATCTCTTCACCTATCCCTATACTCAATTACTTCCCCTCTGACACAAAAATCCGTTCTATCATTTCCATTATTCCATACCGAGGTTTCCATCCCGTATCCGCTGCAAACTTCTCCGTATTCATCCCTGCCCATAAAGCAGTATCGTCTTTGGCAAGATCAATTTCTATCTCATTACAGCCATGGCGCTGGGCGGTTTCCTTTACCATACCGGCAATTTCCATAAGATTATATCGCATCTTATTTGGCCCTACATTATACACAGCCTTCCATGGGCTCTTTCCATTCAATAATGAAAGAATGGCATAAGGCACATCATCTTCATCAATATAAGAAAAAACCTGTTTGCCACCTCTAAGCTGCAGCTTCCCGTTTTCCTTTGCATTCCGGCACAGCGTTTTCACCAGATTCTGGCTCTGGATTACAATATCCAACCTTAAAATCGTATTCTGCAGTTCTTTATGCTCCAAATATACTGATTCAAACAATTTTTCCCCGGCATATTTTGCCATGGCATACACAGACTCTGGAGACGGCATCGTTTCCTCCACCCTCCATTCCGGTGTATTGCCATAGACACTTTGGCTAGAGATATAAATTGCATTTTGAATATGGGAATCCGCAATTTTTCGAAATGCTGCCAATGAATAATCCAGGCTGGAGGCAATATCTTTTTTGGGAAAAACAGCCCGCGAAAAAGCGAAGTGAACCGCCCCCACAATATTCTGCTTTGTCAAATCCGCCTGAAACATTTCCTCGCTGGACATACCAAGCACTTTATCATGATTTTTCACATCGGCCCGCTCCAGCATATGGGGGATTTTTTCCGGAAAACTGCTGACTGCAACCACTCCATATTCCGTTTCATCAGCCAGTAGTTTCGTGAGCCGTCCACCAAGATTCCCGTCTGCGCCTGTAATCAATATCCATTTTTTCTCTTTCACCTGATACCTCCATGTTCCGTGCGGGCATATTTACGATTATGCGTTCTAGACCTTTTCTCTCGCCACTATGTACCAATACCGTTTTCTTTTTCATCCCAATTTACTACACATCACAAATGATAATTCATCCTCTCCCTCAAATCATCAATATCATGCGGCCTCATCAGCACATCCTTCCCCTCCGGGTCTTTCACTTGATACATGGACTGCAGCCGCTCTATCCGTTCCAGCAGTTGTTCCTTCGTATCGCCATATACATGAATCCTTGCTACCAACTGAATCAAGGTTCCTTTTGCGGATTCAGGTATTTTTTCTCCCTCCGCGTACTGTTCGCAGACTTTAATTAACCATGGGTACGTTTCCACTTCTTTACGCCCAATGAATTCCTGGCATATCATTCCGGGCTTCCCCACTACATTCCATGTTGCATACCATCTTTTAAACCTTGCATCCAATCTGCCATGCCGCCCCATACTGCCCGTGAGCGCATAATGCATAAGATGCTCAAATGTATTATAGTCATTCTCCATTTCGAGAATATGATAGGTTTTACAGCCATTCAGCCTCATACCTGCTTCATAAAAGTAAATATTATCGCCCTTAACAACCGCCTGCAAGAACAACGAACCATTCCGAATGCCAATCCCCTTCAGCATCCGGACAACCTTTTCGTTATATTTTTCATAATACATACCGGTATATCTGGAAGGATAGATGTACATATCCGGCACCCGTACCACCCCTTCCTGGCTGCTATTAAAATAACGGTCATGAATGGCTGCCAGCTGTATATCCCCCTCCTGCGCTATGTAGGTAACATTTATTTCATCATAAGGAAGATAATCTTCTGCAATCACTCTTCCTGTGTGGGAGGCTTTTTCTGCTTTTTTAACCCCCTCCCATAAGTCTTTTTCTGAGTTACAAACCGTAATACCTTTTGATCCGCTGCCGTCTACCGGCTTGATAATAACAGGATAGTTTATCATATTTAACTCTGTTTTTACGCCCATATCATATTCTTTTGGTACAGGAACACCATATTTCATACATGTTTCTTTAAAATATTTTTTATCCGTTGACATGCGCAGCTGTTCCACCGTATATGGAACATATGCACCAATTCTCTCCGCAACTTTAGCCGTATATGGAGAAAGCATATCATTAAAATTTGAAATTATACCGTCATAATGCTCTTTCCGGCAAAGCTCTGCCAGGGCATCCACATCCAATGCATCGATTTCATAAGCGGCATCCGCTATCTGTTTTACCTTTGTTCCTCTATTATAATCGGCCACTCCGATGAATACCCCATTCCGGCGGGCCAGTTCAATCAGGTCAGTCATCGGAGCAATTCCTCCTATCAAAAGCAGCCTCTTTCCTGCCAAACTATTATCCAGCATTTTTCAACCCTCCCTGGCTTACAACGGTTTCCGTTTCCTTCGCATCCTCCGCCATTGCCATTTCTTCCATTACTTTTTCTATGTATTCATCCGGAACTTCCCCTAAACTGATTGCCTTTCCATCTTCCGAATATCCCATGAAATCGCCCCTCCCTGCCGCGGAACGGACTTCTGCATTCTTTCTGTCCAACGTAAACCGAATCAGATTAAGCACCATCTTAACATCCGTCTTAAAGCTTAAATGCTGGACATACCAAACATCGTTATCAAACTGGTCATTCCACGTCCGAATTGCCGAACTGCAGTCTCTGGGAGGGCATTCCAGTCCAGGCTTTACGGCATACCGCAGCAAATGTTTCTTGCTGTAGCGGGACATATACTGCGGAACCAGCGGCCTTGGCCCTATGATAGACATATCCCCTTTCAATACACATATAAAGTTCAGAAGTTCGTCCAGCGAAGTTTTCCTGACAAAATTCCCCCATCTGGTCACGCGTTTGCATGCGGGCAACAATTCCCCTCTTTCATCCACCGTATCCCGCATATTCCGGAATTTCGTTATCCTGAAAATCCTGCCCCCTTTCCCCACCCGTTCCTGCGAAAAAAAGATAGGAGATGCTACATCGAAAAACGTGATGATTCCTATTAATATATTGATTGGCAAGGTAAACAGCAAAGCCAGTGCCGAAATAAGTATGTCTATCATCCGTTTTCCATACTTCGAATAAAAGTTTTCCTTTATCTCATGCTCTTCCGTATACATATCCACCATAGGCAGCCGTTCCTGTGCCAGACGGTCCGCTATCATCCATCTTGTTGCCTGTGTCAATTCATCCCTGTTTATCACGCCACACTCACCTTACCATTACATTTCTTTCCTGAGGCTTTTTATCAGATTACAAATCCTTGCCATGTCATCTTCCCCATACCTTTGGTCACAGGGGAGGGGGAGCAAATCTGCTGCCAGCCTGTAATCTGTGCTTCCCTTCACAACCTTTTCCAGTACATTCGGCCAAAGCAGCGGCACATATACCTTGTATTGAATCAATTTCTTCCTCAATTCCATGCCATCCTCCACCAAAAACGGGTATGCGAACGGCCCTTTTGTATGCCGGAGAGAAAGCATATTTAAGCCCCCAAGATTATCATGCAAATATTGGAAATTCCTATTCCGCCTTTTCTTCACCTCTTCATAATCAATACTATGTAAAAGATTTTCCGTAAGTTTTGACATCCGTTTAATGGGTGTCTTCGCAAAACGCAAATCATTTTCCTTCATAGACGGGTAAAACTCAGAACCGGTGCGCTCATAACGGCCAAGCAAAAATGTCATATAGGGGAATGATTCGTCCTGCTCCAGCTTCCCTTTATATTGTCCGTCAGTATACAAAATACCTCCGTCCGCAACGCCAAAAAATTTTCGGCAAGTGTATAATGTATCTACGTCCTTTACCGGTTCCTGATAATAGGCCTGTACGCAATCCACTATCAGCCTGCCATACTTTTTTTGGTAAAACAGGATATCCTCACTTGTTAATTGGCCATAATAATTGGTCAGATAAAACCATTCTCCATCATCTATGCCCACTTCCTCCGGCTTAAAGTTAAACCCTGTGGAATAAAAGCGGATTTCTACCCCATATTCTTTGCATACATCAATTACAACGTCACACATAAAATATGGAAGTGCGATTTTACGAATATTTTTTACTTTTATCAGATATGCCAGACAGCTCCGGCCGCTGTTCAGTTTTATCCCATCCCCATGGAGCATCGGAAGATGATACTGTTCAAGGCCCATGTATCCGCCGATTTCTTTCATTTGATAGCCATGCTCCTTTCTAAATCCAAAGGATTTGATATAAAAACTATTCCTCCAGCCTTACTTCCACATATTCGCCCACATGACGAACCATCTGCTTCATTTCTTTTTCACTCTCAAACCGAAGCACCAACATTCCCAAAGCATCATTGGCCGCCTCAAATCCCTCAATGGATTCCCCCGGCTCTACCCAAAGGTCCGTTTCCACAATATTCTTCTGAATCTCCTGGGAAACCCAAAGTTCTTTGAAAATCCCCTTTTTATTGCTATGCAGCACCACTTCTGCCCAATGGCCATCGTATGGCCTTTGCTCAATTTCCGTTACAGGCTCCCCTGCCGCAGCCAGCACAGCTGCCTTAATCAAATCCACCCCTGTAGCATATTTAAGCATTTCTGCAAGGCGGTTTCCTCCGCCTCTGGGCGTACATTCCATGATATATGCCTTTCCGTCGGTACATTCCCTCGTCTCAATGTTGTATATGGACGATTGAAGGTTCAGAAGTTTTATCAGCCGCTGCAGCTCTTTTGTTAACTCTTCTTCATGTTCTGCCGTCATTGTGGAAGGCCAGCTATAAGCCGCCGGCGTATAAGGATTCATTGCGTCCGCATCAAAATGCTGGGCATTAAAGGAGACAAACCTTAATTCGCCATTTACAGAAAAACTATCCGTATCGGAAGAGCATCCTACCTTTTCCAAAAATTCTTCTATTATAAATTCCTTTTTAAACGAATGGTCCAACGCATATGCAATAGCCTCCTGCAGCTTTTCAGGGTGATCCACCCGGCTCACACCTTTACTTCCTGCCGAATCCGTTGGTTTTACAATCACCGGCCAGCGGAATTTCCCTACATCATTCAATGCATCTTCGGCTTTTGTATACTCTTTTGCCGTTGGAACATGAAAACCATGCTCCGTAAGAAATTTCCGGAAACGGCCTTTGTTCTGCAAAATTGATACCGCTTCATACGATCCCACCGATGGCAGGCCTAACTGCTCCGCCACATATGCCGCTACCGTTACCCCTGGGTCACACGCGAATGACATAATACCATCTATTTTCAGCCTTTTCGCCGCTTCCAGCACCGCCTCTTTATCAATGATGCTCACATTGCAATATTCATCCGAAAATTTATGGGCATAATTATCCGGCAGATAATCACAGGTGATTACATAATATCCAAGTTCATGGGCTGCCCGAATCACTGGCAATTGATAACGGTTGCCACCCAGCAGCATAAGCCTTTTCTGCTTTTTCCTATTAGAAAAACATATGGTTTCTTCCATGAATCCCACACCTCTCACAATAAAATCACATCACATATCCTATCCGCATCCCCCACCGTCATATCCGCATATATAGGCAAAGTCAGCACACATTCCGCCGCATGGACCGCCACCGGCACATCCAGGCTTCCATACTGCTCCCTATAACAGGAAAAACAGTTTGTCGTAGGGTAAAAATACTTCCTGGCATAAATATCTTCTTTTTCCAGTTTGGCTTTTATCTCATTGCGGTTTTGCCTATAACCATCAAAAATCACGGGAAAATATGCGTAGTTCCATACCAGGCCTTTTTCCGGCTCAATCAATTTAATGCCGGGCACGCCTTTCAAACGTTCCCTATAGCGGTCGCCCAGCAGCTTTCTTTTCGCAATCTCCTCATCAATATGCCGCAGATTGCAAATGCCCATAACGGCTTCGAATTCATTCATACGCGCATTGGTTCCGATTCGAACCACCTCTTCCTCGTTTACAAATCCAAAATTCACCAGGCAGCGCATATCCTTAAACGTCTCCCCATCCTTATAGGTAACAATCCCCCCTTCAATCGTATGGAATACTTTTGTCGCATGGGTGCTGAACATAGCCGCATCGCCAAAATTGGCGGCACTGACCCCGTTCAAAGTAACCCCAAAAGCATGGGCGGCATCATAAATCACTTTCAGGTTATGCCTGCGTGCAATCAAATCAATGGCCTCAACATCACATAAAAAACCATATACATGGGTAGCTACAATCGCTGCCGTCTTTTCCGTAATTGCACTTTCTATCAACTCCGGATTTACCGTGTAATTATCTTCTTTAACATCCACAAACACAGGTGTCAGTCCATTACGGACAATTGCATGGGTTGTAGATACATGGGTATAAGGCGTGGTTATCACTTCCCCTTTTATCCCCAGTGCCTGAAGAGCTACTTCCAATGCCACATGGCCATTGGCAAAGAGCCACACATTTTCACAGTCCAGGTATTTTTTCAATTCCTCTTCAAATTCTTTTGATGCCATTCCCCGGTTAGACAGCCAGCGGCTCTCCCACACAGGGCGCAGCTCATTTGTATACTCTTCAAAAGAAGGCATTGATGATTTTGTAACATTAATCCTCCCCATTTTTGTCATCTCCTTTTATTCCTTTGTGTCCTTTCTCCCAAATTCACAAAAATACCTTCCCTTCTATCCAAAAGGGAGATAAATTCATCCGGAATTATCTAATCTGTCCATTTTACCCCCCCCCCGAACGCTATTCGGAAGGCACAAATCTCAAGGATTCCCGTCTCTATTTTTTTTCACCATAAGCAGCCATTTCCCTGCCTTCTTTAATAAAGCCCATATAACAATCATCACCGCCACTTGGCAGAATATGAGAAATCCAAGCGAAAACAGATTCAGTAAAAATATCGCTCCCTTATATAAAACAGGTTTTTCCCCGCATTCCTCTTCATAACTCCAGTTCTCATCCTGACTTTGCCGAAATATTCTTTCTATCTCTTCCATCAGCGAATCCATACCGTTACCTTATTCCCTACTGATTCCTTATTTCCCATCTGTCATTTTTCTTAGGCACAGCCGCCAGGAGGCGGCTGTGCCAAGCCCCACACTCGGTTGTTAGCAGAAAAACATGTTTATCTTACAACTCTTACTTTTTAGTTATTACTAGTGCTTAAGGAAGCTGTACAAATGCTACCGCACCTGAATTTACCAGGTTAAGTACCACATGGTCAGCCCTTACTTCTACTACTTCTACATCAACCCATACACCGTTTACGAACTGTTTCACGGCAACTTTCGCGCCGTTAGCAAGCCCCTTTAAGTAGAAATTGATAGTAGCCGTATTGTAGTTTGCGCCAGGGAAACCAACTTTTACTACATTCAGCAATGTTCCGCCAAGTGCGCCGGCCTGAGCTTTTGCACCTTCAGCTGTAGCTTTGTCCACCTTTGCCAGCGTTGCTGTCAGGTTTGTTGCTACCCCATTGATGATGATTTTGCCGCCCTGTCCTACAGGCATCGCATTTGCTACGCCAGGAGTGGACACGATAGCATTATTGTAGTATTCCCCTGCGGTCATACCGCGCGTCGAAGCGGCTTCCTGATCCGCTGTATTCCTAAACCCTTCCGAAGAAGCGCCGGAAGCGGATACTGCAGCCGCTGACGGGCTGGGAGCAGCAGACACTGTCATAGAAGCGAACAGTGTAGCCGCTGTCAATAAAGCAATTAATTTTCTCATAGGTCTCGTACCTCCTTTCTCTTTCCTAAGTGTGGTCTATATTAACATCATAGATGCTAATACCGTTATCTCAAATCTTTCGCCCCTCCCTCTATGCCGCCTAAACGGCACGCACAATCCGCGGGAAAAGCACTGTCCTTTACCTGCACCGGTTTTATGGGCGCCGCGCAGGAACCCTGGGCGTTAATCCAAAATCACCCTGTCTATGACCCCTGCGGCATCTCCGGTAAGCGCCCCTATTACCACATACTGCTTCCCGTCCTCCCTGACGCTGCCGTCCAGGGTTACAAGAAAATGATAAGGCATCAGGTCCTCCCAGCCTTCCCTTAGCTGCTTCCCCATTTCCCGGGCCGCATAAATCTGCTCTAAATGCGCCTCACACCCTGCATATGTGGTATAGTCGAACCGCCGCAGGATATCGCTTCCATCGTCATAGTAGGCCGCAAATACTTCATAGGTCAGCACATTACCCGGCAGATAAATGTAGAATTCTTCGTTCTTTTCGAAAAAGTCAGGGTCTTCAAATTTATGTAAACCGGCAAACAAATCGCCGTCCTCATTGTCTTTTCCATGGATAATAGTGTTAAAATCACACATATTCATCATATTGGGCATTTCCGTATAGAGAGCCCCCGATTCATCCTCTTGGCCATTTTGCCCATGGGATTTGTAGTAATCATCGGATACGGGGCTCTGTAAAACGGGATAGTCAATATCCGTTCCCGGTACATACAGCCAGGCAAAAATATCCGGGTTCTCTTCCTGCAGCACTTCAAAGTCCACATGGCCGTCCGCTGCGCTTTCCCCGGCAAGGCCGGTTCCCGATTCACCATTCACATTGTCGTTTCCTGTACCGAATTCCAAAGCCGTATCCTGCCGGCCTTCCGCATTTCCTTCCTGTCCATCCGCCGCGTTCTTCTCCTCGGAACTTTCTGCACTGCCTCCCCTTTGCCCATCCGGGCTGCCGCATCCCGCAGCCGTCAAAAATACTGCTATCGCCACACTTACCAGAATACCCATCCTATGGCCTTGTTTTGCTTTTCCTCTCCTCATATCCATCACCCTTCTACCGGCTCATAAAAGATATCCAAAATCATCTCATACAACGCCTCTTCATCCGCATAAAACTCTTCAAATACTTCCCCCATCACCGTCTCCCCTTCCAACATATAAAATCCGTCTTCGCCTCCAAAACGGTAATCCAGTATGACCGGCGCCAAATATGCCGCTTCCTCCAAACTAATATCTGTAACCATCATGGGCATAATAGCCTGATAAAGCTCTGCTGCCACGGAAATATTTTCCTTTGCCGCCCTTTTGGCCGCATCCATAAACCCTGTTAAATACTGTTTCTGTCTTTCCAGACGCATGTCGGCAGATCCAAAAGTATTGGTATCCCTGTATTTCACATACCAGAATGCCGTCTTCCCCATTAAATGCACATCCGCACCCTCTACCAGCATTCCGTCCTTTATCGTTAAATCTTCCAGCACCGTCACATCCACGCCGCCTACCGCATCGTTAATGGTAGGAATTGCGCTCATCTGAATCGCCGCATAACCATGAATCGGCAGCCCGTAAAAAAGTTTGGACACTGCTTTGCGCTGGTACTCGCAGCTTTCCTCCACCCCGTTTCCAAAGCCGTGCTGCACCGCAATCTGAGCCTTCTGGGTGGTTACATAAGCCCCCTCGCTGTTATAAATGTCCACGTCTGCCATGGTGTTCCTATTAATGCCAATAATTTTTATGGTCTTATCCAGAGGGTTCATAACAGCAAGAAACAATGCATCCGCCTGTCCGCCGTCCGTTCCTTCCTCCACCTCTTGTACTTCACTGTTTTTATCAATCCCCATGAACAGAAAGGTGATGATTTCTTCATTGTAGGCATAAATATTTCCCTTGTATTTCACCCATCCTTCCTGCCATTTATCTTCCTCTTCTTTTGTCAATGCCTCTTTTGCCATCACAGGCCCCATATCCGGCGCTGCCGCCTCCACATTCTTATACAGGCTGTTTTTCCCTATCGCCCTCATGATTTCAAATGAAACAAAAATGATTGCCCCGCAAAAAAGGATTCCTAATAAAGTTCCCCAGAATATTTTCTTTTTTCTCTTTATTTTTGCACGCTCCAGGCGCTCCGGATTCAGCAGTTCCTGCTTCTCCCTGTTCGCCCGCTCATCACGCTTTTTCTTGCTTATCACATTAGCCTCCACGATGCTGCCCTGCATCATCTCAAATCCAAATAAAAAATGTTATTTCACTATTATTGTTAAAGAAACCGGCTGTGACCGTTTTCCGTCGGAGTCCTTGGTGGATACAGTTACCTGATATGTACCCGGCTGGTTTTTGTCATATTTGCTCACTTCCAGGTTGCGGAATAATTCCTCATAGCCGTCCTTATCATCGGATAGCGTACCTATGAGTTCCACCCATGCCGGCCCGACCCCCACGGCGGTTTTTACTTCCGCTACTTTCAATGTAAGTACAGGCGCTTCCGGGTCATGCGTATTCCGGCTTTCAGCATTCCTCTCCTGCTGCCTCCTGGCCGTTTCTTCATCTCTTTCCTGCGCAGTTTCTTCATCTGCTCCCCCAGCGGTTTCTTCATCTATTCCCTGGGCAGTTCCCTCGCCTGTTCCCCGGGCGGTTTCTTCATCTATTCCCCGGCCGGTTTCCTCGCCTGTTCCCCGCGCCGTTTCTCCATCCTCTCCCCGGGCGGTTTCCTGTCCTGTTCCCCGGCCAGTTTCTTCACCCACTCCCTGAGCAGTTTCTCCATCCATTTCCTGGGCAGCTTCCCCCGCTGTCCTCTGCTCCGTATTTTCATCCGTCTGCTCTCCGTTCCCGCTTCCTTCCCCCTCTTCGTTTTCCTCCTGACGATTCCCGGCGCTTCCGGCCGCCCCGCCATTTTCCCCGGCTATATTCTCGGCGCTTTCATTCCCCTCTGCCGCGTCTTTGTCTCCGTCTTTCCCTTCCAGTTCTGTCCAGAAGCCCGACTGCATCAGCCATCCGTCCTGCACTACGGTTTCCTCATCAGCAGCTTCCTCTTCCGGCTTCTCTTTAAAAACCGCTGGAAACTCCCTGGAGCATTTCGCCACGTTGCCCGCTTCATCGCTGACCCCATAAATCACCACTACCGAATCCAGTTCCCTGTTTTCAATCAGCTTCTCAACCACAATCTTATCCGTGATGTCGCCGTCTTTATTGTCATAAGCCCGAATCCCATCCAACAGCCTGGAAGTATCCATGCCCTCTTCATAAATGATATCCATGGCCTGGAATTCAAAAGAAGGCTCTTTTCTGTCCATACTCAGATACAATACTATCCCCGCTGCAATCAACGCTATATTCATCACCATCAGCGCCATACCGGCTATCTTTTCCTTTTTCATCCTAACTTACATTCCTTTCCCAGTGTCCTTTCCAAAACCTGCAAACTTTGGACTCAGATGAAGAATGGTAATGCTCCTCCTGCCGCCTGTTCCTTAAGGGCTAATTACTGCTCTCTTCCCCATATTTCCCATAATATTTTCCATAGTACTTCCCATAATATCTGCCGTAATGCCCGTAATACCCTTTGCCGTCCATATCCACCTTATTCAGGACTACCCCGAGGATGCGGCTTCCGGTTTTATCCAACTGGCCTTTCACTGTCTGTACAAACTTATAGCTTACTGCATTATTTTCTATTACCAGCACAGTTCCATCGCAGTTCTTGGCCGCTACCGCCGCATCGATTACGCTCCCTAAAGGAGGGGTATCGATGATTACATAGTCAAAAGAATTGCGCAGCACCTTTAAAATGGAAAGAAACCTTTCCCCGCCCAGCAATTCGCTTGGGTTAGGCGGGACCGGCCCGGAAAAAGTCATGTAAAGGTTATTGATGTTGGTAGAGCAAATCACATCCGGATACTCCGCCTTTCCAATCAGGCAATGGGTCAGCCCCAGCTTTACAGCCCCGGTGCGGTAACGCCCCATCAGTACCGACTTTCGCATATCTGCATCGATTAGCATCGTTTTATTCCCTGCTTCCGCAAAAGCTTTTGCCATTTCCATGGCAATACTGGATTTCCCCTCATTGGGCGTGCAGCTTGTCACCGCAACAATTTTCACATCGCCTCCGCAGAATTCTATATTACTCCGTAATGTTTTAAACGCTTCCCTTGTCCGATAATCCTCTGCCTGTTCAAACTGTAGACTTACTTCCTGCATGGCCAAACTCCCTCTCCTTTATTTCCTCTTTTTCTTGTTCGTCTTTGCCTTTTCACCATTTTCAGCAATCGGTATCAGGGCAAGGGTGCTCAACCCTAAATATTTTTCCACATCTTCCGAGGATTTTATGGTATCATCCAGAAGATATCTCACAATCACTATGAAACAAATGAGCAGTACGCCCAGCATGCCCCCTATGAATGTCCATACCGATACGTTGGGCGATGCCTTTACCGTAGGCATATTGGCCGGTTCCACTACATTCACCGCCTCAATATCCATCACATTCTGGATGTGGCTGCTGGCCACTTCCCTGATGCAGTTGGCCATCTGCATGGCCTGCGCCGGTTCTGTATCTTCCACCGTAATCGCCACAATACGGGTATCTGTAGGCGTACTCACACGCACCTGTTTTAATAGTTCCCTGTATTCTGTTTTCAGCCCCAGCTTCTGAATCACCTCTTCCAATACATACCGGCTGTTAATCAATTCCGCATAGTCCTTCGTCAGCTGGGTTCCCATCTGCACGTCGCTATATGTCACCGAAGAGTCATCTGTTTTATTCAAAATATAAATTTTCGTTGTGGATTCATAAATCGGCACCAGAATAAATTTGCTCACCATAAAGCAAACCAGCGCGAAAAACAGCCCCACTCCCAATATCAGCCATGCCCTGCCGAGGAGGATATGAAGCACCTCTAATAAGTCTATCTCGATTTCGTCCTTTTCTCTCCTGTTTTCCATAAATTTTCTCCTGCAACCTTTTCTTCTATATATATCTGTTGGCTATGATTTGAGAAGGATTGACCCGCAGCAGCCTATCCGTATATTCTTCCCCATACCTTTTTTGCAGGTAATGGGCGCACTCCGCCATCTCCGGACTTCTTTTCCTGCTGCTGTGGGCATCTGTGGCCACGAAATGCACAAGCTTCTTTTTTAGCAGTTTCCTCAGCATCTGCTTCACTCCCAGGCCATACTTTCCAAGGATACTGCCCCCGTTTACCTGTATATAACAGCCCATTGCAATCAAGTCTTCTACCCTTCCCACATCCTTGCAGACATTCTCATAACGCTCCACATGGGCGAGAATCGGACGGTATCCCGCTGAAAGCACTTGGTAAAGCCCTCCCCTTATATGTTCCATTCCATCCATTGGCCCAAATTCTACCAGTACATAATCGGAATCCGCCATGGTACATACCCGCTTTTCCTCCAATTCCCTCACCATTTCGCTGGAATAATAAAATTCATTGCCTGTATACAGTTTTATCTCCAGCCCCGCCTGTCCGGCTCTCTCCTGCAGCTGTCCGGCCAGCGTCCGTATTTTCTCCGCTCCGGCATTATGCCCCATTGGCTTATGATGAGGCGTAAGTATAATAGCTTTTATCCCGTTTTCCTGTGCAATTTGCAGCATTTCCATACTCATCTCAAAATTTTTTGCCCCATCGTCTATCCCGGGCAGAATATGGGAATGAATATCTATGTACTCTTCCATATTGCCGTATATCCCTTCGCGTGAATAATAACTATTCCGTTTTTGCATCATAGTTACGGTGAATTGCCATGTCTGCCTACAATAATTTACGATATTTTTTCGTAAAATAACCCATTTTACGATATTTTTTTCTTTTTGCGTATGAATAAAATTTCATTTTATCTCAAAGTACCGCCGTCAGCCCCCTTTTACCGGCCTGCTGCCATACCCATCCCATAAATGCCCGGCAGACACTTTTTTTGCCCGGCAGCGCTTCGTCCATTTCTGACGGTAAATTTGACGGCTAATATCATTGTTTGCATCTGTTTTCCGGCCAATGGCTGTATCACATGTACATGGCCAATCCCGTTCCTATTCCATTTCATATATTTAAGAAGCTTCCGGATTTCTATAAGAATGAAACTTATCCATCAGCTGTTTTTTCTGCTGTATGGATGGATGCACATAAAGCGACATGGTCATCTGGATGCTGCTATGCCCCAATATTTCACTCAGGCTCTTAATGTCGAACCCCATGGCAACGCACCTTGTGGCAAATGCATGGCGCAGCATATGGAAGTTAAAATATTCGATGCCGCATTCCTCTAATATTTTTTTAAACCGGTACTGCAATGTGCGGGTATCTATCCATGGGCCCCTGACACCTGCAATAACGGCCCCCGCCTTCCCCTTCCCCTGTTCTGACAGCATTTCATACAGCGTTGGCGGAATGGGAATCATCCTCTCGGAATCGGCGGTTTTTGGCGTCAACACTATCACCTTTGTTTTATTTTCCGGACAAATATCGTCCTTTGTCCTTTGTATATTCCTCTTAATATAAATCATCCTTTCTTCCAAATTAATATCTTCCCAGGACAAAGCACATAGTTCCCCAATACGGATGCCTGTATACAGCGCAATCGCTATCCCCAGGCAAGTATCCTCTCTCCTGTTTTTCATCACATAATTCTCCAAAACGGACAGCACCACATCGCTGGGAGGGATAATTTTGTTCTTTTTGTTCTTTGCTACCGGCAAGTCCGGAATCTGTATTTCGCAGTCATACCGTTTCCCCGCATAGCGCAGGATACGGATAGTAAGGGCACAGATATAAAACCTGTAATTATTGGAAAGGCGCCCTTCCTCATTGCCTCCCAGCCCTTTGCTGAACTCATCCAGCATCCGGGCATCAATGCTGGCTATATCCAGCTTTCCAAGGGCAGGCCGGATATACTTATTCACAATCTGGGAATACGCCCCATAAGTGGTAGGCTTCCACACCGATTTATTTTCATCCAGCCACCTTTCGGAAATATCCCCCATAAGCAGCTTCCCTCTGCTCTTTTTAGGCGGATTTTTCCTATAGTCTTCCATTTTCTGCTTGATTTCCTTATATGTTTTCCCATATATCGACTTATAGCCGCCCCTTCCCCCGCATTCCCCTTGTCTTTTTATTCTCCCTTCCCATCTTCCGTCTTTCCTTTTGTAAATGTTTTCTCCTCTTTTTGACATGATGTCTCCTTTCCTGCTAAAATGCTTTTAGGTAATTGCGAAACCGATAAACTTGCTGCATATTCTGACAATATATTTTTGTGAAAAGCCTTTTCATGCCATGGAAGCAAGACCATAGGAAACAGGAGGGCCTTTGCCCGAGTGTTTTCTGTTTTGGGGCTTGCTGGAATGCTTGGCATGTTTGGCTTTGAACAAAATATATTGTCAGAATATTCTCACAGCTTAGAGTTTCACAATTGCACAATACCCTTGGGTATTTGACGCTAATTTTGACGGCTTTCAGGATCCGGCCAGACTATAACCGGCCCTGTTTACCGCTCTTTTGCCTTCCTCTTTGGTACAATCAGGGCAAAAATGCACTGACACCCCCAACTGTTACGCAGACTCATCCTCCTTTCGCAATTTTCTATTCCTGCCTTAACTTGTTCTAAGGCTGAACTGTTACTATCCATTTCTTGTTCGAATAAATAACAGTTGCATTTTTAATAATCTTATGGTATTTTATAAAAGGATGTTATGTCAGCACATAAAAATATGATATTTAAGAACCTAAAAGGGAATATTTTATAAAATTAGTATCATATCATCCATATTTGTCATTTTTCATAAAATGGGTTATTTTACGAAAACATTAAGCGGCGGAAAGTTCCACCGCTTTTTTTGCGCAGGAGCGCACAGATGAAATTGTTGCTTACGCAGCGTGCGCTCCGCCCGGCGGGCGGGGGGAAACTCTTCCCTACTCGATTGTACACGGGCATCCAAATGAAATGTGTCAGCAAGCTGACGGACGCCCGGCACGATTTAATCATATCCTATTGACATCGCCCTTTTCGCATCCTATAATTGATTACAAATGTAATACTTAGTTCTATAGCGGAAACTACATTCACAGGAGGCCATTATGAAACCACTCCCCCAAATATCCGAAGCAGAGTTCGAAGTTATGAAAATCATATGGAAATACGCCCCTATCAATACCAACGAAGTGACGCAGCACCTAACCAAAACTACCTCCTGGAGCCCGAAAACGATCCAGACCCTGCTCAAACGCCTGGTAACAAAAAAGGCCATCACCTATGAAAAGGACAGCCGGATTTTCGTCTATACCCCCCTTGTGATGGAGGATGAATACATCAATCAGGAAAGCAACCTTTTCCTGAAACGGTTCTATAATGGGAACCTCAGTTCCATGCTGTCCGCCTATATCGAAAATGACCGGTTATCCCCATCCGAAATCGACACACTCAGGGGGATTTTGTCGGATTCCGGCCATAAAGGAGGTGCTTAACGTGTCCGCCTTTGCCATGCATTTTTTTATATGCAGTTTATGGATTTCCGTTATCACCGGCCTTCTCCTCGGGGCAAAATATATGCTGCGCAGGCACTTATCCTGCCGGATGCAATACGCTTTCCGGCTTCCGGTTTTCCTCCTGCTTGCCATGCCCTTTTTTTCATTCCGTCCGGCCAATCCTATAGGGCTGCTGCCCATTTTGGGACTATGGAAGCAGAAAACCGCTGCCGGGATAACTTCCTCATTTCCCACATCCCCCATAGAATCCGGGCTAAACACCTCCCATTGGATGAACGATTTTGCCGTTTCTTCCGGCCATCCCACCGCTTCCTTTTTTCCTTCCCTCTTCCTGTTTGTATGGATAGCGGGAATGTTTGTGATGCTTTTTTTGGTAATCAAGGCGCGTATCCGCCTTTACAGGCTGGAATGCTCCGCCCTGCCCCTTCAAAACAAAGCAGTCCGCCGGCTTTACAGGCAATGCCTGGAGGAGATGAACATCCGCAGGGATATCCCTGTCTACAGTTCCGCCTTCTTCCGTTCACCTATCTTCGTGGGCTTATTCCGCCCCAAAATCTATTTGCCCGTTCCCATGCTCTCCGGCTGCGACATGAAATCCATCCGCTATATGCTGCTGCACGAACTGCAGCACTATCGGCATAAAGATTCTTTGTCCAATATATTCCTTTGTTTGGCCAGGGTCATTTACTGGTTTCACCCTGTGGTCCTCCTTGCCCTGAAAGAAATACGGGCGGACAAGGAGCGGGCCTGTGATTCCTCTGTGCTGCAGATGCTTCCCTCCGAGGAATATATTTGTTATGGCAATACTCTTATTAATTTTGCCGAAAAGCTTTCTTCCCCTGCCTTTCTTTGGGCCAATGGCATGGGCGGCGGCATGAAACAGATGAAAAAGCGAATCCTCAATATCGCGGGCTACCGCGGACAGACGAAATGGCAGTCGCTGCGGGAAAAATGCATTTTCGCCCTCATCCTCCTTTTCTTCCTGGAATCTGCCGCCAGGATGCCCGTATATGCTTCCCAGGATTTTGCCTCCCTCCCCCCTTCCAGGATGACCGCTTCTGTGGACTTATCCACGTTCTTCGAAGGGTACGATGGCTGTTTCGCACTCTACGATTCCAGGGAAAACCAATGGCTGCTTTACAACAAAAAGCAGTGCGCACAGCGCACCGCACCTGAATCCACTTATAAAATATATAGCGCCCTTCTGGGGCTGGAAAAGAAAATAATTACCCCCGATTCTACTTTCATGGCATGGGATGGCAGGCCTCATGCTATCGGACAATGGAATAAGGATCAGACCCTCGCCTCCGCAATGCAGGACTCGGTCAACTGGTATTTCCAGGAATTGGATAAAAGGGCAGGAACCGAAGCCATGAAAGAATTCTATGCCGGGCTCGGCTACGGAAACCAAGATTTTTCCAATGGCTCCTCCAGCTTCTGGCTGGGTTCTTCCCTTAAGATTTCCGCCATTGAACAAGTCGAACTGCTTAGGAAATTATATCATAATGAATATCATTTCTCCCCGGAAAATATTCAGGCAGTCCAAAACTCTATCAAGTTAGAAGAAAAACCGGGAGGAACACTGTACGGAAAGACAGGCACCGGCAATATAGACGGCGAGAACAGAAACGGCTGGTTCATCGGTTACGTGGAAACAGCCCAAAACACCTACTTTTTCGCCACAAATATCCACAGCGAGGCAAATGCCGGAGGACAGGCCGCCAGCAGCATTACGCTGGAAATATTACGGGAGTGGGGGATTTTTTAGGTTCATCAAATAATCCTTCAATTTTTCATTCGCCCTCTCCAGCCCTTCTCCCAGTTCCCTGTTCCTTGGTATCAGCGTGAGCCAAACTGCTGCAGACAATATCAAAACGGGATACAGGAACTGGCAAAGGGTAATAATCCCCATCCAGACAGAATTCTCAAAAATACTGCTAAATATCCACAAAACCCCGCCGGAATACATTTCCCCCACTTCCCTGATAGCCTGAAGGCAGTCTATCAGGCGATACAATCCCAGCAAATACAGGCAAAGGGCTATTTTCCACCCCCGCCCCATGGCCGCTAACAAGAATATCAAATCAGGGGCTATCCTTACAATTGTTCCTAAAATAATCGCCGCTGCGCTGCCCCTCCCGGCGGTTACCGTAAAAGACATGGCAAAATTATGAACCAGGCAATAAATCAGCAGAAAGCCTATCACCCGCTTCTTGTTTTTCCAAAATCTCCCCACCTCGGGATACTCCCCATATACTTTTTCCCTATACTCCTGATACTGCTTTTGTAATTCTTTTGAATTTTCCATGGCGCATCTCCTAATTCCAGTTATTACTCCAATTATTATTCCAGTTTCGTAAAAGTCCTTCCGGCACCTTTCATTTTCCCTTTCTCAGAAAATTTCCGTTTGCCTTGTTCCCTTAAATTCTCTGGATGCTGCCGGGCTTCTTACTGTTTCCAATCCCGGCAGATTTCCTCTATATTATGGTTAATTTCTTTCTAATTTATATAATATTTCCTCGAAGCATACGCCGTCTGTGCACGGAATGTGAAGTCCTTCTGAGGCCAGAATCCCCTGCCTTACAAAGTCCGATGCTTTTCTCACCGACCGGCAAAAGTCCACGCCGTTAACCGCGTCCGCCGCTATAATCGAAGAAAATACATCCCCTGTGCCGGAGCGCTCCGTACCGGCTTTGTGAACCTGTATGATTTTCGGCTCTTTCCCCTTTTCCAGCACATAGTTGGCGATAAGTTCTCCCTGCGGTATCCCGGTAATCACTATTTTCTCCGGCCCCCGCATCATGAGTTTCTCTGCCATGGCATGCAGTTCCCCTTCTTCCCATCCTTCCTCCCTGTAGGCTGTGTCCGTCAGCCGGCAGCACTCCGTCAGGTTGGGAGTTATAATATCCCCATACTCAATGAGACGCCCCATTTCTTCGCACATTTCCTCCGTATAGGTGGCATATATCCTCCCATGATCCCCCATCACCGGGTCTATGATGACGCTTGTACGTCCGCTGCAAAATTCTTTGATAAAGCCGATTACCATCTCAATCTGGGCCTTCGATCCCAGAAATCCTGAAGAGATCCCTTCAAATTTAAGCCCCAATTTCTTCCACTTTCCAATATATTCTTCCATTCTATCCGTATAATCGTCAAAAAAGTAATCCCCCAGCGCCATATGATTGGAAAGAATGGACGTGGGAACCGGACAGCACTGAACGCCTAGATAAGAAATAATAGGCATTGACACCGTAAGCGAGCACCGCCCAAACCCTGACATATCGTTAATTACCGCAATTTTTTTCTGATGATTGTGAGACATTGATTTATTTCCTTTACTATTCTTGTAACAGTAATACTTTTCTATTATACCGATTCATTCCCCAGCTTACAACTATAATGAGCAAATTTTTGTATCAATTAGTAACAGTTCAGCCTGCGACTGCGCACGTGCTGCGCAGTTAGCAGCCAATGAATTGGAACAGCCAGGAATCCGCCCCTTTGCCGCAGGCAAACTTTAAAATGGGCGGATTCAGTGACAGAGAAGCCGGAAGGCTGAACTGTTACATCAATTATGTAACTGCATCAATTGCACCTGTCTGACCAATACCAGTTCATAAGCCATTTCAGCACCTTCCGCACACTATACCGCAAAATGCAGATTTACTGATTTTCGCCTTGCCCTATCAAAACTGCAAACTGCACTTCGGCAGGCACATATTTTATACCCGCCAAAGTGCAGCTTTTTCATACCCCTTATGTATCACACCATTCTACATATACTTATTCTTGCAAATATTCAAGATTTGTCTGTAAATTCTCCATATCCTGCATTAATATATTAAGCTTTATTTCCTTGAAATTCTTGTCTAACAGTTCCGCATAATACTTGCATATATCATCGCCAAAGCCTGTTTCATCTTTAAAATCATCTATGATATATTTCGTCACATATAATCGTCTGATATAATACTCTGTCAAACTGCCAATCGATTGGATTGCCTTGTCGGCTTCTTCTTCCGATGATAAATGATACTCTTCAAAGCGCTGTGCAATTTCCGGGTCAAATCTAAGAATATGATTTTGAAAAACATCATCCAAAAATGTTTTTATTTTTTCCTGGGTCTCTAAATTTCCTCGCCGAAGCCCTTCCAGATTACGGTAAAAAATCAATGTATTTTCTATATATGTATTAAACAGTTCAAAAAACTTATCGTTATCTATCATTTGTTCGAACTTTTCAAATAGTTCTTTATCATCTGCTTTCTTTATATTACGCAATTCCGTAATAATAACAATTAGCAGTTCCCTATATTTCCAATCTTTTTGGAAAAACAAATTAGACTCATTTACCGCACTTTTCATCCAGCCCGGAAAATGCTTGTCCAATTCCGAAATAGTCAATCTAACATTTTCCATTATTTTTCTCATTTCTGCGCGGCATTCTGCGTATAATCAAGTTTGTGGATACCGCGCAGACACAAACTTGGGATTGAAAATTCTCAGTTTTCAATCTTTACCTCATTTCTGTACCATTCTTTATACTTCTCTCCTATGCATATAATGTAGCCCTCATTTCAGCCATACTTTCATTTAAATTTTTTGACGGCTTTCTTTGTATGTATTTATCTTCCGAATTCTCAGTATTCATAGGCCTTAACTTAATATTATACTTCTCTGGTGAGAATTTATACGCATATAATTCATCATTTAAAATATTTTGTTCCTGCTCCTTTTTGCGGGCAAACGTTTCCCCTTCCTTTGTCAAGGAATAAAAGCTTCTTTTCCCCGTTGCATACCTGGCCACACAACCTACAGCTTCCAGTTCCCGCATCAGTTGGCTTAGATGGTTTGCCTTCAATCCATTCTTCTCCGCTATTGTTTTATGCTGTGAATCAGGATTCTTCAGCAAGTAATGAAGGATAGCTGAAACGCGCGCCTTATGGTATAGAGCGTTCATATCTTCATAAAAATTCTCCTTCCTGCTTGACGAAAAGGCAAGAATACCAAAAATTTTCAACATAGCAACAAAAAATCCTATCTGAAATGACAACCCGCACACAATGATGTCCAACAGGCTTGTCCTTAGATAATCGGATTTTTTTAATGTTCTGGTTAAGCTATCCAGTTTACTGTCTTGAAATAGACTTACACATTCCATCAGAACTTCACTGTTATAACTCTCCATAACACCTTCCAGTTCTTTGTACTTGCCTTCGGCAATCAACAAAGAGATGTCCTCATATTCCTTCCTCCCTAATGACATAGTTTTTTCCTCCTTGTATAAATGTATGTTTGCTTTATTATAAATATACCCTTAGGATATACCTCTCGCAAAGTTGATCCGTTGCGTAAAAAGACAATTTTCGCATTGACTTATACTAACAATATCGCTGTAATCCGAACATTGCTTAAAACAATAACACCCATTTCTAATAGACGATCTCCTTCCATTTTTGAAAATAGCTCCTATAGTCTCCAGCTTTTTAGGGTCTATATCAAAAATAGAACCAACAGAGCAGCTATTTATCCAGGCAACACAACAATCATATTGACCACTTCCTTTAAATGTCTCCAAAAAATCATAATATCCGGTGGAAAATGACGGAACAAGCAAAAGCGTAACTTTCAAAATATTCCATAGCAGTTGCAAGTATGGCAATGTTAATGCATCTATACAAATCGCAACTGCAATTCGCCCAATCCCATCGCAATGTATCAGTTCTATTCTTTGATTTCCCGAAAGATCTTCCCTGAATATTTTTCCGTCCATTGAGGCCGGAAAAGCCCTATGCTTATATTGGCTGCAAAGAATATCCCCGCTCTCTGTAAGAATGTCCGCGCGGTTTGATCTATTTTCCCAGTGGGATGGACATACTGTCAAAACAGGATTACATTTTGTCTCCGAATCCAATATCTCTGGCATCTTGTTTATCAGGGCATTAGTAATGTCCTTATGTCCAATCATTTCAGGAAAACATAAAATATCAACCTCCATATCACGTGCTTTTGAAAATAATTTTTCAGCAATACGAGCCAATTCTGATGAATTTGATATGTTATCCATTTCAAATGAATTGTATGCCGAAGAATAGGTTTTTTTAGGAGTTAGAATAGCTTTACTACTAAAAGGGGTAATCCCAATCGTTAAGTACTTTTTCTTATGTGCCCGTTGGAAAACTACGGGATTAAGGAAATGATGCCTTACTTCGTATGGGGCAATTTTTCCTATTTCTATAAAATAAAAGCCCTTCAAAAAATTATTAAGATTAACGGATGCCGTTTTCTCCCGATTCAGATGTGCCCAAAAACACTCACATCTAGGCAACAGTTGTACTCCTGTCTTTTCAATATTATCATTAATGCCGGATATTTCATCATCTATGATACAAGCCTCGATCATTACCAGATAATCAGACAGCTTTAAATCTAACCGTCCAAGCAATTTAATTAACGGAAAATATTCTTTTTTCTTATTACATTTTTCTATAAAAATTTCAATTTTTTTGAGCAATAAATTTCCTTTCTCACCATATAGGGCATATATCTTTAACTCTGTAGAATATAACTCAGGAAATTCATTCGCCAAAAATTTATTTAATCCCTCATTCAGTTCCGAAGATATGGCCATATATTCTTCTAAAGATTTTACATCTGCATTTCTCAGCAAACAGCTTATAATCAAGGCCATCGCATTAAAACAGGAAGCACATGGAATCGTCATAATAATAAAATACCCCTTTCGCAAAAGCTACAAATCTATATCCATATAGTATCACAAAGTCACACAAAACGCAACGGATTGTTCAGCGATTGTTCACTTATCTGTAACAGTTCAGCCCAGGACTTTGCACTTGCTGCAAAGTCCGTACAAGCACGTCAATTTAGCCAAAACAGAATCTGCCCCTCGCCGAAGGCGATTTGGAATGGGCAGATTCCGTAACAG
>Ga0073906_1000568_pt1 | contig 65720 bp, 50 predicted proteins | sample Inofromicrocosms_FD_65485 | JGI IMG/M metagenome (GOLD analysis project Ga0073906, IMG submission 65485) | Mouse cecum microbial communities from Vienna, Austria - Inoculum for glucosamine and mucus D2O microcosms | ecosystem: Host-associated > Mammals > Digestive system > Large intestine >...
AAGTCCGTACCGCTGAAACAAGCCGTCATAGATATTTTACAAAGCCACGGCATTAAATCAAAGGCGGATTTAGATAAACAAACAGATGAAGATGGCGCGGCTTTGTACGAAGATTTGAAAGCCGGCATATTGGAAGAGTATGATATTACTTATAAAAAGTTGGTTTCATTGTTAAATAAATTGGTCAAATAAGGAGCGTAAAATGGAAATATGTGAAATAACGCTTGACGCCAAACAATATGACTTGTTAAAGAGCATGCTGAATTGCGACAGAAGGGCGGACTTAATAAGAAAAATACCAATCAACGGAAAAGAGTTGTTTTATGATATGATTCACGAAATATATTCGCCCGTTACAGACGGTTGGAGTACGCGCGAAATCGTGTTGAAAGAGTCTGCCGATGCGTTAAATCTGTTAAGATTTATGACTAAACAGATATTCCCAAACGATGAAAACTATTTTATACGACAAATAGGAAGGAAATGGGCGAATTTTCGTTTTGAAAAAGATTGCGCACTTATAATATGTAAAAACTGTTAAATTTCAATTTAGCGTAGAATGGCTGATAAGACTAACCATCTTGTCAGTCATTTTTTTGTGCAGAGCGACTACTTTTTGCAGTTCGGGAGTCTCCGTGATTTTGCCTTTCGTGGTGGCTGTTGTAGCACAGTTCTCGCAAAAGTAAACGGCAAAACAAATGCCGATTTGTGTTTGTACAAACAAGTAACCTCTCCGCCAGACAAAACCTAAAACGAACAACTCTATTTGAGCAAGTAATTTAGGTTTTTTCTTTACAATTTCTTAATATGGCTGTTTATGTCGCGAAAGCCACTTGACGTGAGAAAGGAGAGACATTAGGAAAAAGAAATGTAAACACCGATAGAGAATTTAAAAAACGGCAATCACAAAATGAAATCGGGAATTGTTTATTTATGTTTTCGACGACTTGATATTTGATATCAGAGAACAATGCGCGGGGGAAAAGATTGATTTTGAGTTAAGACAATGTGGAACTGATAGTTGAAATACGGAAAACAATATAAAATACAAATAAAAGACTTGTACAAGCAAACAAAATTGGCGAATATTGATTATAAAAGTAGTTGCAGAATTTTATTTATAAACTAAATTTGACAGATAAAATTTAGTATTTTTTCTTGGGTATGAGACGCTTGCTTATGTCGAAGAAATATGATATAACTATTATACAAATGTTTATTGCAAAATATCAAGTGAGAATATGTATATAGGAATAAAAAACAAAGTCAACATATACCAAGTTTTTATAAATATAATTTTTGCAATATGTGTTTTATTTACAGTAATCTTTTGGATATTTTGTTATAGTAATCATAACGATAAAAAAATGTTGCAAAACGGCATTGAGGTTGAGGTTGAAATTGTAGATATTAGGGAAATAGATACACGTCCGGATGATCCTCACAGAACTGAACGAGCGTGGGAGTGTATTTATTCGTATGTTGCGCCAGATGGTAAAGAATATTCTGGAATAGCTGGTCAGTTTTCGCAAAAACAATATGCAGTTGAACATATTGGTGACAAAGTTAAAATAGTAATAGATCCTACTGACGGATCTAGCGCTTACGGTACGTTGGCGGGCATAGCATATTGGCAAAAATTTAGTCAAATCTATTTAACGCTTGCTTGCATTTTTTCGGGGCTATTCAGCATATCTGCCTATTTGTTGTTCTATCGCGTCGTTTATAGAAACCGATTGAATGCAAAAATATTGAAATATTTGGAAGACAGTCTCATAAATTATTGTATTACGCAGGGAGAAGTAACTAAAGTCGTAAAATGGATTGTCTGCTACGTTAAGGTTAAGTACCAAGATGAGAACGGCGTAATGAGAGAGAAATGGGCGCGGTCTTGGTTTACGCATAAGGAAGCGAAATACTTGCAGCAAAAGAAAACTATAACTATAGTACCTTACAAAAACACCTACGGCATTTTGGAAGAAATACCTGCTAACGAATAAGGAGAGATATGGAAAAAATACCTAACACAGACGAGTTAACGGCTTTAATTGGCAAATCTCTATATGATGTATGGAATAAATTATGCGCTTTAATCGACGGAAATTATGATATGGATTGTTTGTGGAATCAAGGCGGTAAAGCGTGGAAATACGAATACAAATACCGTCGGGGAAGTAAAACTCTTTGCTCATTATATGCGAGGGAAAATTGCATAGGTTTTATGATTGTCTTTGGTAAAGACGAGAGATCTAAGTTTGAAGTCGAGAAAGAAAGTTACTCAAAAGAAGTTCAAGAAATATACGACAATACGCATACATACCACGATGGGAAATGGATAATGTTTGAGCCGACAGACACTACGTTGTTTAATGATTTTGTCAGATTGTTGAGTGTAAAAAGAAAACCAAATAGAAAACCGTAGTATATTAAATCATAAGATTATATTGACTTGATAATATATTATAATATATAATATGGATAATGCAGGTGTAGTTCAATGGTAGAACTACGGCTTCCCAAGCCGTCAGCGCGGGTCCGATTCCCGTCACCTGCTCCAATATAAGCAAGACAGTTCCAGTCTTGCTTATTTTCTTATTCAAATTTCACTATTACCATTTCTTGCATTTACGTAGTTATTGATTAGATTTATGGTAAAAAATATTTATACAAATTTTGGAAAAAGTATAGATTTTTCCGTTGCGATATATTAAAATAGATTTAGAGTATATATTGCAGACGCAAATTAAAATATCAGTCTGTAAGAAAAAGGAGAACTATATGCAACCTACGATTGGCATAAGACCGATTATTGACGGCAGATGGGGCGGTATAAGGGAAAGTCTTGAAGATCAGACTCGCCGTATGGCTCAATCTGCTAAAAAACTTATTGAAAGCAATCTTTTTTATACTGACGGTACGCCGGTACGCGTCGTAGTATATGACGGAACGATAGGCGGAGGCGCAGAGGCGGCAAAGTGCAAAGAATTTTTTGATACGCAAAACGTAGTGGGCACGTTGAGTGTGACTCCGTGTTGGTGTTATGGCTCCGAGACTATCGATCTTGACCCATCAACTGTCAAGGCGGTATGGGGGCTCAACGCCACAGAGCGCCCGGGTGCGGTATATCTTGCCGCGGCAATGGCGATACACGCGCAAAGAGGCTTGCCGGCGTTTGCTATTTATGGCAGAGACGTACAGGATAAGGACGATGAAAATATTACTCCCGACGTAGCGGAAAAGATTTTGCGTTTTGCAAAAGCCGCAATCGCAGTGGGCAGTATGCGCAATAAGGCGTACGTCGGGCTCGGAAGCGTTTCGATGGGTATAGGCGGATCTTTCTTGGACGGCAATCTTATGCAGAAGTATTTCGGAATTAGAGCGGAATGGGTGGATATGTCGGAGATAAACCGCCGTATTACTCTCGGCATATACGATAAAAAAGAATATGAGAAAGAACTCGCTTGGATCAAGGCAAATTGCAAAGAGGGAATTGACACCAACGCAAACCCTAAGACGAGAGAAGAAAAAGATAAGCAGTGGGAGTTTATCGCAAAAATGACTTTGGCAATCAAAGATATAATGATTGGCAATCCTAAACTAAACGAAATCGGTCGGCACGAAGAGGCGCTCGGACGCAATGCGATACTCGGCGGCTTTCAAGGACAGCGTATGTGGACGGATTGGCTTCCCAACGCAGATTTCAGCGAATCCATTCTCAACACATCGTTTGATTGGAACGGTAAGAAAGAGCCTTTAATATTGGCTACGGAAAACGATACGCTCAACGGTATGAGTATGCTATTTGAAAAACTTTTGAGTTATCAGGCAAGTATATTTGCAGACGTTCGTACGTTCTGGTCACCTGAAGCAATAAAGCGAGTGACGGGGTGGACGCCTACAGGCAGAGCAAAGGACGGATTTATGCATCTTATCAACAGCGGCGCGGCGGCGCTTGACGGCACGGCTATGTCAAAGAATGAAAAAGGTGAAAGTGTAATCAAGCCTTGGTGGGAGATGAATAAGAAAGATATTGATGCGTGTATGTCCAAGACAGACTGGTGTCAAGCCAACCTAGGGTATTTTAGAGGAGGCGGCTTTAGTTCTCACTTCAAGACGGAAGCGGAAATACCTGTGACAATGATGAGAATGAATATGGTAGACGGTCTCGGACCTGTGATACAGATTGCCGAAGGATATACGGCAGTAGTGCCTGACGAAGTGCAAAAGACACTTTGGGACAGAACTGACCCGACTTGGCCAAGTACTTGGTTTGCTCCTCGCCTTACCGGCAAAGGCGCATTCAAGGACGTATACAGCGTGATGGCAAATTGGGGCGCAAATCACGGCGCGTTTACCTACGGACATATCGGCGCGGATATAATCACGCTTGCGTCAATGTTGAGAATACCTGTCAGTATGCACAATGTCGATGAAGACAAGATTTTCCGTCCTCACGCTTGGACTGCATTTGGCACAGAGGACAAAGAAAGCGCTGATTACAGGGCTTGCGCAAATTACGGAGCGCTATATAAGTAACACCCAATAACTTCACCCGAAAAAGCGTGCCCAAGCGTGTCATTTGACTGAAATCTAGACGCAGATTTTATTGACGCATATAGAACGACTGTAAAATCTGCGCGCGAAATTCAAACCAAAGCATATCGCTTGGGCGTTGACGATTTTATTTTCAAAAACTACGCTTTTTGAGTTTGTCATCGGGTATATGAATTTCGCAAATTTAATTTTAACAGGTTTATTCAGTATAGGAGAACATATGGACATAAAGACGCTGTCGACTAAAGAACAAGTTTTGTTGGCAATGAACAGAGTATATTCAAACTCTTTGACGACGACTTCGGGAGGGAATATATCTGCAATGGACGAGAGAGGGCATATTTTTATTACCCCGAGCAGTATAGACAAGGGAACTTTGACTATAGACGACATTGTAGAAGTGCTTCCGGACGGAACTTGCATTGGCAAGTACGCGCCGTCAATGGAATTACCTTTTCACTCCAATATTTACAGAGAGTGCAAGGATATAAAGGCTATCGTACACGCTCACGCTCCTGCAGCGGTAGCGTATGCTTGTATGCGAGTTGCTCCCGATTCTACTTGCGCACGAGTGTATGAGGAAAAACTCGGTAAGATCGCAGGATCAATATACGCGCTTCCCGGGTCACTTAAACTCGGCGACATTGTAATGCAGGGATTCAAGGACGGATACCGTACTGTTATGATGGACAATCACGGCGCAACGGTTGGCGGAGGTGATATGCAAAAAGCGCTTGCATTATATGAGACGCTTGATTATCTTTGCAGGTCGCTTTTCAATGCGCAAACGCTTGGCGGAGCAAAGTATATAAAAGACAAGATATCTTTGAAATGCACTCAATATCAAGTGGGACAAATCGGCAACGGCGACGTTGCAAAACGAGAAGAATTGACATCATTTATAAAGAGGGCTTACAAAGGTCAACTTGTCGGTAGCGGATGGGGAACTCTTGCGATTAGAGACGGTGACGGCGTGTTGTTCAATGCCGATTGTGACAGTCCGCTTGATTTGTCGGCAGAAGATATAGTGAAGTACCAAGACGGCAAAGTGTCGACAAATAAACCTTGCAAGTATCTTGATTTGATATTGAAAATTTTTGACAAAACTCCCGAGGCGCAAAGTATATTCGTTTCAATGCCGTCTGCAATAATGGGATTTGCTATGGCAAACGTAGAATTTGACGCAAGGTTGATACCGGAGAGTTACATTATGCTCAAAGACGTCAAGAGATTGCCGTATTCTGCAATAGGAGATTATGATTTGATTGCCGATACTTTGACGACATCTTGTCCGGTGACGGCCATTGACAACGAGTGTATTATTACGATAGGAAAGAATACGCTAAAAGCCTTTGATAGATTGGAAGTAAGCGATTATTCCGCTCGTTCGGTTTTGCTTGCAAAGTCTGTGGCAAAGATAAATCCTATAGATGAAATACAAGTCAAGGAGATTGACGACAACTTTAACGGATGGTAATTATGGCAAATAGCGTAAGGGTACTTGCAATAGATTTGGGCGCAAGTTCCGGAAGAGGAATAATATTTCAACTTTGTGACGGCAAGTTGAAACAAAAAGTCATACACCGTTTTCCCAATGGCGCAGTCGAGAGAGAGGGCAGATTATATTGGGATTTGGATATGCTTTTTGAAGAAATTGTTAAGGCTATTGGGATTGCTTGCAAAGACGGTAAATTAGACGGCGTGGGTATAGACACTTGGGGCGTAGACTTTGGAATTGTAGGCAAAGACGGCAAGGTGATTTGCGACGACTTCCGCAATTATCGTAATCCTGCCAACGCCGCAGTTAGAAATTCTCTTGACAACAGCGCAAGAAAAAGACTCTTTGAAATAGCGGGCATATCCGACAACGATTTCAATACGACTTATCAACTCATTGTCAGGTCAAAAGAAAATTATAATTTTGACGATGTCAAGCATTTGCTTTTCACTCCTCAACTTTTGGGATATATGCTGACAGGTGTTGCCGTAAGCGAGCCGACAATATCGTCGACAAGCGGATTTTACAGACAGAACCAAGGATTTGACGAGAATTTTTTGAAGCAATGTAATATACCAAAAGAGATTCTGCCAAGACCTGTCGATAATTGTTCTATCATTGGTAATCTAAAAGAAAATATAAAGCAGGAAATTGGAATAAAATACGATTTGCCTGTCATTGCCACGCCGGGACACGATACTGCTTGCGCAGTTCTGGGAGTACCGTCTCAAGAGGAGTATCCGTTATTCTTGAGCAGCGGGACTTGGTCTCTATTCGGCGCGCTTGAGGATAAGCCTATTGTAAACGACGACGTCTGGAAATACGGCTATACCAACGAACTTGCCTTTGGCGGAAAAGTAAGACTGTTGCGCAATATTATGGGTATGTGGATAATGCAGGAGTGTCGTCGGCAGTGGATAAGCGAAGGCGAAAATATTGACTATCCGCAAATCGTGGCGCTTGCAAACGACAGTTTGGATAAGGGGGCGTATATCGACGTCAACGACAGCGCGTTTGCGTTGCCTTGCAATATGGCGGATAGAGTCAAGGCATATGTTTTTGAGAAGCAAGGCATAAAGTTGAGCGGTATCGGGGAAGTCGCAAGATGTGTGTATACTTCGCTTGCAAAGGCTTATAAAGACGCTTATGACGGACTTGTCAAATTGACTGGCAGAAAGTATAAGAAATTGTATATTATAGGCGGCGGAGCCAACAACGATTATCTCAATCAGATTATTGCCAATACTTTGGATATCGAAGTGTCGGCCGGACCGTCTGAAGCGAGCGCGCTTGGTAATGCAATAGGGCAATTTGTCGGCTTGGGAGCAATGGAGCCAAGTCAAATCAAAAATATCATTATTGCAAACTGCGACGTGAAAGTTTTTTTGCCCAAGAAATAAAATTCATAGACGACCAAGCAGGTCGTCTTTTTTTGATTGGGCATTGAATTTCCGGATTTTAAAGAAAAATATTGGTTTTATTTTGTGCCGAACAGTCTGTCGCCTGCGTCGCCTAGACCTGGAACAATATATCCGTTTTCGTTGAGACCTCTGTCGAGTGTGGAGACGAAAATAGGAACGTCTGGGTGGGCTAGAGCAACTTTTTCTACGCCTTGTGGCGCGGCAATTATTGACATAAGCCTTATTTTTTTGCAGCCTCTTCTCTTAAGCGCGTCTAAAGCGTCTACGGCAGATCCGCCGGTCGCAAGCATAGGGTCGACGAGAAAGACCGTCTTGTTTTCGATTCCATCGGGCAGTTTGCAATAATACTCCTGCGGCATAAGCGTCTCTTCGTCGCGATACATACCGATATGTCCTACTTTTGCCGTGGGGAAGACTTTATGAACGCCGTTGACCATACCAAGTCCCGCTCTCAATATAGGCACTATTGCCACGCTTTCGTCGGGCACTTTGTATTGAGTAGTGATTTCGAGAGGGGTTTCTACTTGCACCGGAATCAAATCTACGTCTTTCATACTTTCGTATGTCATAATCATAGTTATTTCTTCGACAAGTTCTCTGAATTCTTTCATTGAAGTATTTTTGTCGCGAAGTATTGCTATTTTGTGTTTGATAAGCGCGTGGTCGAATATAAATGCGTTGTCGTATAATTTCATATGTTCTCCTTAGTATCTATTGATATCGTTGTTTTCGTTTTGTATTTGAGTATCGGCAGTCGCATCCCGCATATTTTGTTCTGCGGTATTTACAGTGGCGTCTGCAGTGATTTCTGCGATTTCTTCTTTTGCAAGGTTTTGATTATTAGAGTTCTTGTTCTTTTTCTTGATATTGACGAGCAAGTTGACGAGAATACCGAGTATAAGCGCGCAAGCCACTTCCGTAACTGTTATTGAGCCGAAGTTGAGCGTCATACCGCCTACGCCTGCAATGAGTATGACTGATACGACGAAGAGGTTTTTGTTGTCGCCGAGGTCAACGCCTTGGATCATCTTAAGACCTGATACCGCAATAAAGCCGTAAAGCGCTACGCACACGCCGCCCATTACGCAAGATGGGATAGTGGATAAGAAGGTGACGAATGGAGCAATAAAAGAGAAGAGTATCGCCAATATTGCTGTAGTCAAGATTGTCACTACTGAAGCGTTGCCCGATATTGCCACGCAGCCCACCGATTCACCGTAAGTCGTGTTTGGACAACCGCCGAATATCGCGCCTGCCATAGATCCGACGCCGTCGCCAAGCAGTGTTCTTGTGAGACCAGGATCTTTTAATAAGTCATATTCGATTATGCTGGAGATATTCTTATGGTCGGCGATATGTTCGGCAAAGACTACGAAAGCCACCGGAATATATGCTACTGCGATAGTACCTATATAAGAGCCTATAGAGCCTACGCTGCCCACGTCCAAACCGCCTTTGAAAATCGGCAAAAATGCAAACTCGGGATACCACTGCATATTTTCAAAAAGAGAAAAATTGATGATTTGCAAAGCCTCGGTATGCGTTGCGTGACCTATACCGGTGAATATTGCGGCAACTAAATATCCCGACAAAATGCCTATGACGAATGGTATCATTTTCATAAGTTTTTTCCCATATACGGAGCATATTATCGTCACGGCAAGAGTGATAAGTCCGCACAGAAAAGCTATGTACGGAGAGCAAACCATTTGCGTTGAAGTCACTTCCTCTAGTACGGCGCTGCCGTCCACTACTTTTGCAATAAGTTCCGTCACATCTTTAGTTACGTTGCCTTTGAAAAGGTCTCCGACAGCGTTGCCTGCAAGCGAAAGACCTATTATTGCGACTGTGGGACCTATTACGACCGCAGGCATAATCTTATCCACCCACTTCACGCCTGCAAACTTTACGATTATTGCAATGATTACATATACGAGACCTGCAAATATTGCGCCTATGATTAGTCCTAGATACCCAAGCGACGCTGATACGCCTCCTGCGAACGCCGCTCCCATAGAGCCTAAAAAGGCAAAAGAACTGCCCAAGAATACGGGGCTTTTGAATTTGGTAAATAACAGATAGACTATCGTGCCTACGCCTGCGCCAAACAATGCCGCAGAGGGTGACATTCCGTTGCCGATTATCATCGGTACGGCAATTGTTGCCGCCAATATCGCGAGCAATTGCTGAAGCGAAAAGAGTATGAGTTGTCCTGCTTTGGGTCTGTCTTTGACGCCGTAAATCATTTTCATTAAAAAAATCCTCTCTTGTATTTTCACAACTTTAGTTGCGTTTTTCTTTGGGAATTTTATGCGTTTGATAACAAAGAGAGTACTCTGCGTAAACACGGTAAATTCTTCAATAATAATTTTACCATATCTTATCGCGCATTGCAACAAAGTGAAAAAGTTTTGTAAATAAAAAGGTGAAGTCAATGAGATTGATTTTGTTGATTTTTAAGGCATTGCATTTTATAATAATAAAAAATGCAAAGGGAGATAAAATGGACGGCAAACTTGAAAATATGAAGATTTATCTTTTGGATAGAAATCTTGCAATGACCGAGAGTTGGCAAGAGTATTTTAAAGATATGCCCAACTTTGAAATCGTTTGTGACGATTTTGCGCATTTTATGGAGCATAATCAAGTAGATTGCGTAGTTTCGCCAGCAAATTCTTTTGGACTTATGGACGGCGGTTACGATTTGGCAATAACAAAGTGGTTTGGAGTAAATTTGCCAAGAAAAGTTCAGCAGTATATTTTAAGCAACTTTTACGGCGAACAGCCTGTCGGCACGAGTATCATAATCGACACGGATAAAGACGGCGTAAAACTAATACATACTCCCACTATGAGAAGTCCCAGTAGAATACGCGACCCATTGGTGATTTATCAATGTATGCGCACTTGTCTTATGACGGCGCTCTCCAAAGGTATCAACAGCATTGTTATTCCCGCTTTCGGCGGAGCCGCCGGAGAAGTGGAGTACGGCGTTATTGCAAATATGATGTATCGCGCGTATAAGCAACTTTTAGATCCGCCGTATTACCTCAACTGGGCATACGTCAATTCATCGTCGTTTAGATATTAGTTATAATAGGAGTGCTAAATAAATTATATAATTATTTTTTATACAAATTCATTATAGCATCTTTTTGATTTTGGGATAATGTTTTAAAAAAATTAAGAGATTTTATATCAATAGAATATTGTTTATATTACGAATTGCATATAAATATTTTTAGATTATGTATGGCGTAATTATGCTTGAGACTTGAATATATCCTTCTTTAGTCAAGTGAAGACCGTCGACGGTGTATTCTTTTTTGAGATTGCCGTCTTCGTCTTTTAGAGAAGAGTTGACATCGATATACACGCAGTCACATTGATAGCACAAATTTTGCAGAAGCGCGTTTAGTTCGTCAATGACTACGTTGGTGCGAATTCCGGTTTTGCTAAAGAATGTCGGCTTTCTTACGGTATTCACCGGATATACCGATTGAATAAAAATTTTGCACTCAGGCAAAGACTCTTGTATTTTTTGTATAATAATTTTAATATTATTTGCAATATCTTGAGGCGATATATTTTTACCTATATCGTTGGTGCCGCCCAAAAATACTATCCTAGAAGGCTCTATCTCAAGTACATTGGATTCTAAGCGGTCGAGCATATCTTGTGTAGTGTCTCCCGATATACCTCTGTTGTAAAGCTTTAGGTTGGGATAAAATTCTTCGAGATTGCACATTTCTGTAATAGAATCTCCAAAGAATACAGTTTCGCCGCGAGCGGCGTCGATACCTGCATTGGCATATGCCGTTGCTTTTTTATCCTTGTTGCCAAGAAAAGTTACGCCGTGCGCTCCGTAGATTGCAAAATAAGACGCCGCAAGCGTGATACATATTATTGCCGCTGCGCCGACAATGGCAATGACGGAATTTCTTATTTTTTTGTCGTAAGGCATCGTCTTTAGCAACTCCTTTATTTATTCTTATGCAAAGTTTTGTTGTCAAACAATGAGTTATACTATAATATTATACGTTTTTGAGATTTATGTAAATAGAGAAAGTCTAAAAAAACAGATATTTACAAAAATTATACAAAATTTAACAATTTGCTTTTGCAAAGTTGAACATATATGGTATTATATTGATAAATTTAAAAAGGTTTTTTGGAGGTAAATGTGGCAAAATTATATCTTGTCGGCACGCCTATTGGCAATCTTTCTGATATAACTTTAAGAGCGCTTGAGACGTTAAAGTCTGTCGACGCCATAGCGTGCGAAGACACCAGACATTCCCTCAAATTGCTCAATTATTACGAAATTAAAAAACCTCTTTTTGCCTGCCATAAATTCAACGAAAAACAGAGCGTAGACAGAATATATTCTTTGCTTGAAGAGGGAAAAGACGTTGCGCTTATCACAGACGCAGGTATGCCTTGCATATCCGATCCCGGCGCCGTCGTCGTCAACGGACTTTTAGAGAAAGGCGCGGATATAAGCGTAATTCCCGGCGCTACGGCTCTTACCAGCGCAATGGCGCTTTCCGGTATATGTCAGCAGACGTTTACATTCATAGGTTTTTTGCCTGTTAAAAACAAGGATAAAGACGCGCTGTTATCTCAGTTTAAAAGCATAAAGACCTCTTTGGTATTTTATTCTTCTCCGTATGATATAAATAAGGATATAGAATATTTATACGGTTTTTTGGGCGATAGAAAATTGCATATAGTCAGAGAAATTACGAAGATACACGAAGAGCATATTATCACTACCTTGGCAAAAGGAGCGCAAGAATCTCCAAAGGGCGAATACGTGCTTATCGTGGAATGCGCGGAGCAGGAAGAAAGCGCTCCGCAAGGCAGCATAGAGGAGCAATTGGACGAGTTGCTCAAAAGCGGTGTCGACAAAAAGAGCGCAATTAAACAGGTGGCAAAATCCAACGGACTCACCAAAGACGAAGTATATAAAATTGCTATTAGTATGTAATCTTTATTACTTTGCCAAACGTCTAAATATAAATAGTTGACAACAATTCCTAAGATGACAAATATACTAGGAATAATGCGTTTAAGTGTGTTATTCTGTTATTCTCGATATGCATAAACAGGTGTTGACTTTTGAACGATTGTTGTGTATAATAAACCGTAGAGGAAGTTATGATAGAAAAAAGTCAATACAGAAGCGCAATTAGATCTAAGAAATTTATTAAAAACGCTTTTTCCGAGTTGTTGCAAAAGAAAGAATTAGAAAAGATTACCGTCACTGAGATAGTAAAATTGTCGGGGCTGAACAGAGGCACGTTTTACGCCCACTACAACAATATTACCGACGTGCTGGAAGAAATAGAAAAGGAAGTGACGGACAAGATACTCTCGCTCTTTTCTGCATATAAGTCAGGTATTATAGAAAATCCCACTCCTTTCTTGGGGGAAATAGCAGACTTTTTGCAAAAAGATTATGAATTTTACAAACGGCTTATATGCGCAAAGATGGGAGAGAATTTTATAGATAAACTCAAAGAGTTTTTTGTTTCGACCGTTATGGAAGAAATTAAGACGGACGAAGTCGAAGACAAGGCAAAGTTTTTGCTTATCGTCAGATTTTATACCAACGGATTTGCCAATATGTACGTAGACGTATTCAAAGGAAAACTTAATGTGACGTTGGATAAACTTACGGAGATGATGGGAGAGATAATTGCAGTGGGTATAGGGGAATTTAAGTTGACGCCGCAATAAAAGACGACGGCTCAGGTTTGTATCAACCACTATGAACTTTGATCATACACAAAATATCTAAAATAAATATATTTTATAGAAATAAAAAATATAATAGAACAGATGGGGTAAGTCAAAAGTATAAAAGCAGTATGGCTATAAAGGAGCAACTATGAATTACAATGCAAAAGAATACGAAATGGTCGTCGGCGAAGACATAAGTCATAGTCTTCAAAAGACGCTTTGCGAATTGGAAAACGTAGAGGGAGAAAAGACGCTTACATTTGAAAAGGGAGAGTATCATCTTTATTCCAACAAAGTATGCGTCAAAGACCTTTTTATTACCAATACGGTGGGAGATAAGCAATGGCGCAGAGGCACCGTGCCTCATCGTAATAATATAGGTATCTGGATAGAAAACCAAAAGGACTTGACGATAGACGGCAACGGCTGCGTATTCGTTATGCACGGCAAGATGACCAATATCGCAGTCGTCAACAGCAAAAATGTGACGCTCAAAAACTTTTCTATCAGAGTCGACAATCCCGATATGCACGAGTTTAAAGTCGTAGAAGTGGGCAAGACGCACGTCGACTTTGAGATTGACAAAGAATCGAGATATCACAAATTCCATTGCAGATATTATTTTGTCGGCGAAGATTATCGCTCTAGGTTTAAGAAGTCTGCTTTAGGTTCGTGGTTTGGATATATTCCCAAGGAGAACGAAAATACGATTGTCAGAAAGGCGCATCCGTTGAGAGGGGCGTATATGATAAAAGAACTTGAACCGCACAAGTTCAGAGCAAAATATTTGCAAACATTGAGATTTAAAGTCGGGGACAGATACTACGTATACGACGAGTTGAGAAAATACAACGGAATTTTTGTGGAAAAGAGCGACAGTATTGCGCTTGAGTGCGTAAATCAACATTTCAATTACGGCTTGGCGTACGTTGCGCAAAATTCTAGCAATTTGAAGATAAATGGGTGCAAGTTTGCTCCTCACGCAGAGAGCGCAAAACTTATGATTTCGGCGGCAGACTTTGTTCATATTTGTATGTGTCGCGGTCAGGTAGATATTAAAAACAACGAGTTTGTCGGCGCCGGAGACGACGTGCTCAACGTTCACGGTATACATTTTAAAATCAAGAAAATAGAAAAAGATAAAATCGAAGTAAGATTTTGTCACCATCAAGCGCACGGCTTCAACCCATTGCGCGTAGGAGATGAAATTGCTTTTGTCGACGTGCAATCTATGCTTGAGCGCGGCAGGGCAAAGATCTTGGCGTCAGAACTTGTCAACGAAACTACTATAAGATTGCAACTTGACGATGTATCGCAGGCAATAGTCGGAGACGTAATAGAGGATAAATCCGCTAATCCCGACGTAGATTTTTCTTACAACTTTATGACGAGAATTATCACCAGAGGCGTTTTGATGACGAGCGGTGGCAAAGTCAAGATTACAGATAATAATTTTGACAATACGTCTATGCATTCCATTCTTATTTCCGACGATGCAAAATCTTGGTATGAGAGCGGCGCTGTAAACGATGTGGAAATCGCGCGTAATAGATTTGGCAGAGTTGAAGGTTATACAGTGCAAGTTATGCCGGAAAACACTGTGCATAACGGAGCGGTACACAAGAATATCTATATCCACGACAATGTCATAGACAATGCAGACGATGGGTGGTACTTCAAGTCGGTAGACAACGTAGTGCTTGAGAATAATACTTCTGATAAGCCGATGGAAATCAAAGTAATAAACGCCGACGTAAAAAACAAATAACTGTTGTATATGAATATTTTCGAGAGTTGCACTGTAGGCAAAGTAAATCTAAAAAACAGGATTATTCGCTCGGCTACTCACGACGGATTGGCAGATGAAGACGGCGGTCCTAGCGAGGAACTTATTCGCAAATATGCTTTTTTGGCAAAAAGCGAGGTCGGGTGTATTATTACAGGATATGCGATAGTAAGTCCTGAAGGAGGCTCATCATATCCAAGATGTCTTGCGTTTTACGGAGATAGCGTCGCGGATAAATACATAGCGCTTACCGACGCTGTACACGTATACGGCGCGCCCATAATTGCTCAACTCGCTCATTGCGGAAGGCAGACTTCAAGCAAGGTCATAGGAGAAAAAAAGATTGCTCCCAGCGCAAAAAGACATCTCTTTTACCCAGACAAAGCAAGAGCAATGTCGGTTGACGATATACTGCGCGTGGAAGGCGCTTTTGTAGAGGCGATAGTCAAGGCAAAGGAATATGGCTTTGACGGCGCTCAAATACATTTGGCGCACGGCTATCTTCTTCACGATTTCATATCTGCAAACGGCAATAAGCGCAAAGACGAATACGGCAGGAATATTATAGGTAGATGCCGTATTATCAAGGAGATTTTGCAAAAAGCCAGGAACAAAGTAGGAGACTTTCCTATCTGGGTAAAACTCTCAGCAACGGACAAGCGTAAGAGGGGAATGCGTTTGCCTTATGCGATAGAGATATGCAAGTTGCTCAAAGAATACGGCGTTGACGCAATCGAAGTGTCTTGCGGCAGCGTTCAGGACGGTATGAATACTATGCGGTCTAAGCGTATGCCTATGGAAGCCGTATTTAAATACAGAGAACCCGTGGCAAGTATGCCTAAGGCGCCCAATAAATTTTGTCTAGCCTGCGCAAAACTTATAAATCCGCTTCTTCCGCAGCCAAAGCCGTTGACAATGTTTAATTACAATTCCGCTATGGCAATAAAAGAACAAGTAGATGTGGATTTAATCTTGGTTGGCGGAGTGGCTAAACTCGAAGATATGAAAAAGGCGGTCGATAGCGAAATGAGCGCAGTGTCAATGTGCCGTCCATTTATATGCGAGCCAAACCTTGCCCAAAAACTTAAAGAAGGCAAATCTACGCAAAGTCAGTGTGTGATGTGCAACTACTGCGGACTCGTCATAGAGAAAGAGCCGACCAAGTGTCTGCTTGGTAAAATCAAAAATAATAAAACAAGTTAGCATAAAAAGAGGTTATATTATGGCGCTAAAACACGTTGTAAACGAATTAAGCAAAAAGCACGATCATACGTGGGGAATTGAATAGTTGTGTCAAAAGTATAAAAGATAAAATTAAAGGGAATTTAAAAACAGGCATTAGTGATTGGAACATAATTTTATAAGTTTTGAAAATGCAATATCAAAGTAAAACAAAATACGGATAGATAAAAGCGCTATCTGTATTTTTTTATATACTAGGCGCCGTTATTTTTTATATTGGCTTGACTTTACTTAATAAAATATATAAAATTAAAATATAATACTATAATTTTACGAGGTCTTATGAAAAGCGATATTGAGATAGCAAACAGCGTCAAACTTTTACCTATAACCGAAGTAGCAAAAAGGCTCGATATTCAAGACGACAATTTAGAACTTTACGGCAAATACAAAGCCAAGATTTCCCAAAAGCCGTCGCCGAAGACAAAAAATCTTGTACTTGTGACGGCTATCAATCCCACGGCGTTCGGCGAAGGTAAGACCACGACTTCCATAGGACTTGCCGACGGTATGAGTAAGTTGGGCAAAAAGGTTTGCTTGGCGTTGAGAGAACCGTCGCTCGGACCGGTGTTCGGCATCAAAGGCGGAGCCACCGGCGGAGGTATGGCGCAGATTGCGCCTATGGAAGATATCAATTTGCATTTCACCGGAGATATGCACGCAATTACCACTGCCAACAATCTTATATCTGCAATTCTTGACAATCATCTTATGCAGGGCAACGAACTTGACATAGACGTCGACAATATAATTTGGAAGCGTTGTATGGATATGAACGACAGGGCTTTGAGGTATATCCAAGTTGGGCAGGGCGGCGCAAAAAACGGCGTGCCGAGAAAAGACGGATTTAACATCACTGCGGCTTCGGAGATAATGGCGATACTTTGTCTTTCTAAGAATATGGCAGACCTCAAAGTAAGGCTTGGCAATATCATAGTTGCTTACGATAAAAATGGCAACGCAGTCACGGCAAAAGATTTGGGCGTCGTAGACGCTGTTGCAATCGTGCTTAAAGATGCGTTGAAACCCAATCTGGTTCAGACGCTTGAGGGAACTCCTGCAATAGTACACGGCGGTCCGTTTGCAAATATCGCGCACGGTTGCAATACTATCATTGCGACAAAACTTGCTATGAGTTTGGCTGATTACGTCATTACAGAGGCAGGCTTTGGCGCGGATCTCGGAGCAGAAAAGTTTTTGGATATTAAGTGCAGAGCGGCAGATATTGAGCCTAAGGCAGTTGTGCTTGTGGCTACTGTAAGAGCGCTGAAGTACAACGGCGGTATCAAGAAAGAGGACGTGGCAAAAGAGGATTTGACTGCGCTTAAGATAGGTATGCCAAATCTTGTAGGACATATACGAAATCTCCGCGACGTATACGGAGTCAGCGTCGTAGTTGCAGTCAACAAGTTTATCACAGACACCGACGAGGAAATCAAAATGATTGAGGACGCTTGCAGGGCTGAAGGCGCGGTATGCGCTTTGTGCGAGTGTTGGGCAAAGGGCGGCGAAGGCTCTGTCGAACTTGCAAATGCCGTACTGGAAGCAATAGACAAGCCGTCAAAACTTAAGTATTCTTATGACCTTGATATGAGCATTGAGGATAAAATCTTTGCTGTTGCGAGCAAAGTATACGGCGCAGGCGCGGTTGAGTACAGCGATATTGCAAAGGAAAGTATTGCTAAGATAAATAGACTTGGCAAGGGCAACTTGCCAATATGTATCGCAAAGACGCAGTATTCTTTCTCCGACGATATGACAAAACTTGGCAGACCTACCGGATTCACTATGACGGTGCGCGACGTGGAGATAAGAGGCGGAGCAGGATTTTTGGTAGTGGTATGCGGAAGTATTATGCTTATGCCGGGACTTGGCAAGAAGCCTAGCGCATTGGGTATGACGATTGACGCCGAGACCAACGAGATTAAAGGACTGTTCTAATCTCCCCTAACGTAATTTCGATAGTGGCAGAGCAAAGTTAAGAAATCTAAAATCAATATTGACAACAAAATAAAAACAAGGATAGATATGGAAGAAATCAAGTCAACGAATTTTATCGAAGAGTTTATCAACGAGGATTTGGCAGAAGGCAAGGCAAAGGAGATAATCACGCGTTTTCCGCCCGAACCAAACGGATATTTGCATATCGGACACGCAAAATCACTTTGCATCAATTTCGGTATGAAAGAAAAGTACCACGGCAAATGCAACTTGCGTTATGACGACACTAATCCCAGCAAAGAAGATATTGAATATGTCAACTCAATAAAAGAGGACATCAAATGGTTGGGCTTTGAGTGGGATCAAGAATTGTATGCGTCAGATTATTTTGACAGAATGTACGATTGCGCAGTCGGACTTATTAAAAAGGGACTCGCGTACGTCTGCGACTATACGGCGGAGCAAATCAAGGCTACGAGAGGCACGTTGACTCAACCTGGTGAAGAAAGCCCTTGGAGAAACAGAAGCGCTGAAGAAAATCTTAGGCTTTTTGAAGAAATGAAAGACGGCAGATACGCCGACGGAACTAAGGTGCTGCGCGCAAAGATAGATATGGCAAGCCCAAATATCAATATGCGCGATCCGGTAATTTACAGAGTGTTGAGAGCCACGCACCACCGCACGGGCGATAAGTGGTGTATTTATCCTATGTACGATTTTGCGCATCCGCTTGAGGATGCATTCGAGGGTATTACGCACAGCATTTGTACTCTTGAATTTGAAGACCACAGACCTTTATACGACTGGGTAAAGATAAATTGCGGTTTTGGAGAATTGCCGAGACAGATAGAATTTGCAAGGCTTGGAATGACGAGGACGATAATGTCCAAGAGATATCTCAAAAAACTTGTCGACGAAGGTAAAGTAAGCGGTTGGTCTGATCCCAGAATGCCAACGCTATCGGGAATGAGAGAGAGAGGTTATCCGCCTGAGGCGATAAGAAAATTTTGTCAGGAGATAGGCGTATCAAAGAGTCAAAGTGAAGTCGACGTGTTGATGCTTGAGCATTTCGTAAGAGATTATCTCAACATCAACGCCGATAGGATGATGGTAGTCAAAGATCCTATCAAACTCATTATTGCCAATGCTACTCAAGACGAAGAATATCAAATTGAAAACAATACCAACGCAGATGAGAAAACTACTCACAGAGTGACTTTCAGCAGAGAACTCTATATCGACAGAGACGACTTTGCGCCTATTCCGCCTCCTAAATACAAGCGGCTTGTTCCCGGCGGAAAGGTAAGACTTAAGGGAAGTTATATTCTTGAATACGTCACTCACGAGTGTGACAAAGACGGCAACGTAGTCAGCGTGACTTGCAATTATATCCCCGATTCTATCAGCGGCGGTGTCAACGCAGGCATAAAGGTCAAGGGTGTAATCCAGTGGGTAAACGCAAAAGACTGCATAGATATTATTCTTCACGAATATGATTATTTGTTGCTTGATGGCGACGGCGATTTCAACGACAGACTCACGCCCAACAGTCATACGGTATATTCCAATGCAAAGGGAGAAAGTTTTCTTGCCACTATCAAGGAGTACGACAGATTCCAGTTTATGCGTATGGGATATTTCAGCGCAGTAAAGGGATACGGCAAGAATGGCAAGTATGAATTTAATCAAATCACCGGATTGAAGGACAGTTATGGCAAATAAACTTTTTAATAGACCAAAGAACATAAAAGAAGTTAGATACGTCGACGGCTCGATATCTAAGTATAACGACGGCAACGGTACGCAATATCTGCTCTTTGACCCAAAGAACATCACGTCGTATGAGTGTGTCAAAGGAATGGCGGGAGAACAACCGGCATATATAAAAGAGCGTCTTGTATGTATGTGGGGTAATGAAGAGATAGAAGAATATGTAATCGTCGACGAAGCGCAAAAGGATATGTTTGCACGTCTTTGCAACGAGCAAGTTGCGCTTGAAAATAAACAAGACTTTATCAAAGCAAAGGTAGACGACGTAATCATACAATACTCTCACAAAGCGGGAATGTTTTCGAGATTTCATTACAATGTCTGGTTTGAGTATGCAGGCACTTATTATTATCTGTATATCAAGACTTGCGACGGAGCAAAATTCAAGGCTTTGATGGAAGAATTTTTGACTTATAAAAAGATTATTTAAGGTGGAATTATGAACGAATTAGGTTTACTTGATACTCAAAAAGCAATCAAAGATTGCAAAGACACTTTTATATCTGCGCTTGCTCAGGAATTAGACTTGAGCAGAGTTTCCGCGCCTCTTTTCGTATTGAAAGAGAGCGGCTTTAACGACAATCTCAACGGTGTGGAGCGTCCCGTATCTTTTGATATAAAAGAAAGCGGTAAGATTGCAGAAGTAGTACATTCTCTTGCCAAGTGGAAGAGATTTGCACTCAAGAAATACGGTTTTGAAATGCACAAGGGACTTTACACTGATATGAATGCTATTCGTCGGGACGAAATAGTCGACAATATCCACTCTATTTATGTGGATCAATGGGATTGGGAAAAGGTAATTTGCGCAGAAGACCGCAATCTTGATTTTCTTAAAGATACGGTAAGAGGGATATATAAAGTCATCAAATTCACTTGCGAAAGCGTAAGGGAGAAATATCTGCTTGACAAATTTGATATGCCTAGCGAAATTACTTTTGTTACTACGCAAGAACTTGAAGATACTTATCCAAATCTCACTCCGCAGGAGAGGGAAAACGCCGTTGCAAAAAAATACGGTGCGGTTTTTGTAATGAAGATAGGCGGATTGCTCAAGAGCGGGAAAAAGCACGATGGCAGAGCGCCTGATTACGACGATTGGTCACTCAACGGAGATATCTTCGTTGATTATCCGATAATAGGAAGAGGATTGGAACTTTCGTCTATGGGCATAAGAGTAGACAGGGCTTCGCTTCTCGATCAACTCGCAAAAGAAAACGCTATGGATAGATTGGAATTGCCTTTCCACAAAGCGCTTGCCAACGGCAAATTACCGCTGTCTATAGGCGGCGGAATAGGGCAGTCGCGTCTTTGTATGTTTATTCTTGGCAAGCGACATATCGGCGAAGTTCAACCGTCCGTGTGGAGCGATAGAGAAATAGAAAATTGCAAAAAGCAAGGTATAACGTTGCTATAGAAAAATAAGCGTTAGGACGCACAAAAGTAAAAGGGATTTATGAATTATCTGTTCTTTGATATCGAATGTGCAAATTGTTTCGGCGGGCACGGAAAAGTATGCTCGCTTGGATATGTGCTTGCCGACGAAAGACTTAATATCCTCGAACAAAAAGACATTCTCGTCAACCCAAAGAGCAAATTTCATACTTCGCGCGGTGACGGCGAGGGCATAGAACTTGGGTACGACAAGAGCGAATTTCTTAAAGCGCCTGACTTTAAGGCAACATATTCGACTTTCAAAAAATTGTTGGAAAATCCCGACGTGATAATCTTTGGACATTCTGTCAACAACGATATCAATTTTTTGATTTCCGAATGTAATCGATACGAAATGCCGTACTTTTCTTTCAATGCTTTCGATACTCAAATACTTCACCGTCATTTTATGCCGGAAAGTGCAGAGAACGGACTCGGCAAAATATGCGAATCCTTTGGGATATCGACGGAAAAACTACATCGCAGCGACTATGACGCATATCTTACTTTGCAAGTAGCAAAAAAAATATGTCAGATAAAAGGGATGGACATACAAGAACTTTTACACGAATGTCCCAACGCCTTTTATTCTGTAGAAAACGGCAATGTAAAAAATAATTATGCCACGGTATCGTATACCAAGAAGTTGTCGGGGTACGCTAGATTTGTCAAACCCGACCCGAAACTTTTAAAACGCAGTCAAATCGCTGACAAGCATTTTTGTTTTTCCACATCTTTTGAAAAGGATAGATTTAAGCAAGCGTTGTTTCTAGTCAACACGATTAGAAGAAAGGGCGGAGTTTATTCTCAAAAAATATCAAAACTCGATTATTACCTGCCTTTTGGCGACAACTGCCTGCGTACGCAGAATGTAATGAGTATTGCCGACGGACATATCAATATCGTTACGGAAGAGAAACTGTTGGATATGTTGGAGATAGATAAGAACCTATATGAAGAAGTCAAGGCTTGGGGTATGGCTAAGATAAGAAATTATGGGATTCCAAAATCTAAGAAGCAATCCAACGCAACGAACAAAACTGCAGAAAACAAATCCAATAAAGACTAGGTGCAAAATGCAAAAACTACCGCAAGAATTTTTGTCGAGAATGGAAAATATGTTGGGCGAAGAGTACGGCTTATTTTTAGACAGTTACGACAAGAATAAAATACAAGGTTTGAGAATCAATACTCTCAAAAGCGACGGCAGAGCCGCGTTTGACGAGTTTGAGTTGCGCCCCATACCTTGGTGCGACAGCGGATATTATTTTAACGCAGACGACAGACCGGGGAAAAGCGTATTGCACGAGGGAGGAGTATTCTATATTCAAGAGCCAAGCGCTATGGCGGTGGTTGAGAGTATGAATGTTAGAAGCGGAGACAAGGTGCTCGATCTTTGCGCCGCTCCCGGCGGAAAAAGCAGTCAAATAGCGTGTAAATTGAAAGGAAGCGGCTTGCTTGTCTCAAATGAGATTATCCCATCGAGGGCAAAAATTCTTTCGCAAAATATAGAAAGAATGGGAGTGAGAAACTGCGTGGTTTTGAATCAAAGTCCCGATACGCTTTCCGATAGATTTAGCAGCGTTTTTGATAAAATTTTGGTGGATGCGCCTTGCTCAGGCGAGGGAATGTTCAGAAAGAACCCATTGGCTATAGACGAGTGGTCTCTCGCTAACGTGGAAAATTGTAAACTAAGACAACTTGATATACTCAATCAAGCTGTCAAAATGCTCAAAGCCGACGGAGTTATTGTATACTCAACCTGCACTTTTTCAAAGCAAGAGAACGAAGAAGTTATTGACGAGTTTTTGCAAAACAACGAAGAATTTGAGGTTGTGGAAAACGAGTTTAAGTTTTGTCAGGGATATGCTCTGGATAATAGCAATTTCAACGCTCAACTTATAAAGTCCAACAGAATATTTCCTCACAAGTTTGACGGAGAAGGACACTTTTTTGTCATATTGAAGCGCAGTGGCGAGGCAAGCCAAAAAGTTAAATATTCTTTGCAGACTGTAAAAGCCGACCCAAAAGCCGTCAAGGAATACAAGACTTGGCAAAATGAAAATCTCAATACGCAATTTGACGCAAATTTGTCTTTTGGACAGACTCTGTACTGTATGCCCAACGGCACTCCTAGGTTAGACGGACTTAAAGTCGAGAGGGCCGGGCTACAACTTGGGGAATACAAAAAGAATAGATTTGAGCCGTCGCACGCATTGGCTATGGCGTTGAGAGAGCGGGAAGTCAAGAGAGTTCTGTCGCTGACGAGACAAGACGCCGAGAAGTATTTGAGCGGACAGACGCTTGATGCCGGCGGCATCAAAGGCTGGGCTTTGGTCACGTATAACGGAGTATCGCTCGGTTGGTGCAAATGCGACGGAGCATACGCAAAAAATCATTATCCAAAGGGGTTGAGAAAACTATGAAGATTGTTATACTTGACGGATATACCACCGACGAGGGGGAATTGAGTTGGGGCGAACTTGATAAGTTGGGAGAACTGCATTATTACGAGCGTACCCCTGCCGAAAAAGTCGTCGAAAGAGCAAAAGACGCGGAAATTCTCATATCCAATAAGATCATTCTTTCAAAAGAAGTGCTGTTGCAACTTGACAAACTCAAATATATAGGTTTGCTTTCCACAGGATTTAACGTAGTCGATTTGGACTATGCACGGCAAAGAGGAATACCTGTGTGTAATATTCCAAATTATTCGACTAAGTCAGTTGCGCAATTGACAATAGCGCTGCTTTTGGAGATTGCAATGGGCGTGGGTAAGCACTCGAAGTCGGTGCAAAACGGAGAATGGTCGGCGTGCAAAGACTTTTGTTATCGCGCGCAGGACATAACAGAACTTGACGGAAAGACAATCGGATTAATAGGTTATGGAGCAATAGCGCAAGAAGTCGCAGAGATTGCAAAAGCTTTGGGTATGAAAGCGCTGGCTTACAGGCGCACGCCTTGTGAGGACGGTATTGCGCAAATGGTCGGGCTTGACGATTTATATAAGCGAAGCGACGTGATAAGTTTGCATTGTCCTATGAATAGCCAAAGCAATAAGATGATAGACGAATCGGCGATATCAAAGATGAAAGACGGCGTTATTATTCTTAATACCGCAAGAGGCGGTATAGTCGACGAAGTCTCCGTAAGGAGAGGACTTGACAGCGGAAAGATTGCGGGATATGGGGCGGACGTACTGTCAGTCGAACCGCCGACAAAGGACAATGCTTTGATAGGCGCGCCCAATTGCTATATCACACCGCATATTGCTTGGGCGTCAAGAGAGGCAAGGTCAAGACTGATGAGTATTGCCGTAGACAACGTAAGGGCATTTCTCAACGGTAATATAAAGAATTGCGTGTACTGACGTTAATTTTGTCGTTTGAGATTTCTCGACTACGCTCAAAATGGCATTTGACAGTATTGTGTAAGCGGAATTAATATATATTGTCATTTAGACCGAAGCGGAGAAATCTCAATTAGATTGAATATGCGAATAATCAACAGGGGAGGTTGACATGATTTCAAAAAAAATTAAAGACGTAATGCAATCAGGGTCTGCAATCAGAGCTATGTTTGAAGAAGGCAAGAGACTTGCTCAAATTTACGGCAAAGAAAATGTATACGACTTTTCTCTCGGAAATCCCAGCGTACCCGCGCCCAAGGCAGTCAACGAGGCAATCAAGCAAATCGCTCAGGATACAGACGCTCTCGCTTTGCACGGCTATATGCTCAACAGCGGATTTGAGAGCGTAAGAGGAACAATTGCCGACAGTCTCAATTCAAGATTTGATACGGCGTTTACTTTTAAGAATATTATTATGACGGTGGGCGCCGCGGGCGGACTAAACGTGGCGCTCAAGTCTATTATCAATGACGGCGACGAAGTGGTAGTATTTGCGCCTTATTTTGGAGAATACAATAATTACGTTGCCAATGTCGGCGGAAAGATTGTCGTCGTTCCGCCCAATCCGCCTACGTTTCAGCCAGACTTGTCGGCGCTGAAGACTTTGATTGGCGAGCGCACAAAAGCGGTGATTGTCAATTCTCCCAACAATCCGTCCAGCGTAATTTACGGCGAAGATACGTTGAAAGAACTGGGCAAAATACTCAAAGAGCAAAGCGAGAAAAAAGGCGAGGCGATATATCTTATATCAGACGAGCCGTATAGGGAACTCGTCTACGGACAAAATTTCGTTCCTTTCTTGACGAAGTATTATGACAATACTATTATTGGATATTCATATTCAAAGTCTCTCTCACTGCCGGGAGAGAGAATAGGTTATCTTGCCATACCCGACGAGGCGGAAGACAGTGAGAACCTTATTGCCGCTTGTTCAGTTGCAACGAGAATACTGGGATTTGTCAACGCGCCGTCTCTTCAACAACTCGTCATTGGTCGTTGTATAGACCAAAAGACGGACGTATCGGCGTACGACAAAAACAGGAAGTTGCTGTATACTGCGCTGACGCAATACGGATTTGAATGTATAGAGCCTCAGGGTGCGTTTTATCTCTTTGTCAAATGCCCGATAGAAGAGAGTAAATTCGTTGAGAAAGCAAAGGAATATAATATACTCGTAGTCGGCGGAAAGAGTTTTGCCTGCGAGGGGTATTTCAGAATATCTTATTGCGTAAGTTACGATATGATAGAGCGGTCTTTGCCGTTTTTCAAAAAACTTGCTGAGGAAACGATAAAATAACATTATAGGAGCAATTATGAGCATTATTTATTCGGATGAACTAAAGGTAAAGATCGACGAAGTCGGCAGCAGTCTTTTGAGCATTGAGAACGAAGACGGACTTGAATGTATTTGGCAGGGTGACGAGGCGAGTTGGACAGGTCACGACGTGACGATATTCCCATTCGTCGGCAGACTCAAAGACGGTTATTATACTGTCGACGGCGAAGAGTATTATATCCCTGCTCACGGCATATGCAGGCGGCATAATTTTGAGATTGCAAGGAAGACTGCCGACAGCGTAACGCATATTTTCAAATGGGACGAGGAAACTCTTGAAGTATATCCGTTTAAGTTTGAGTTGACGGTCGAGCATAAGGTTGAGGGCTCAAAATATATCAAAACTATGACTGTCAAAAACGTAGATGACAAAGAGATATATTACGGCATAGGCGGACATCCCGCAATGAACGTGGTAACGGAAAGGGGTGATACGGCAAACAATGTTGTCGTATTCGGCAGACAGATTGCTCCCAACAACTATTATCTTGACGAGGCGGGACATTTTATAGAAAAAAAAGATAAGTATCAGCAATTGGATAAGTTGAGTTGCGCAAAATCTACTATGCGTTCGCTCAAGACTTTGATTTTCACAGATGAAAGGTTTGACGGACTTGAGTTGCAAAGACCAGACGGAGTGACTTTTAAGTTTGAGTTTTCAAATCCGTCCGCGCTTGCCTTTTGGTCGCATCCAACGAGCGGAGCGTATTATTGCGTAGAGCCTTGGTGGGGAGTGCCGGATTTCGCGTCGCCTACAAGGGAACTGAAAGATAAGGAACTCATAGAAAAACTAGCAGTGGGTGAGAGACGACAATACATATTTTCAATAGAAATCGCGAATAAAAAATAACGGGGATAATTATGACGTCAGAAGTAATGACAATATTCAGTAAAGCAAGCGGAAGAGCGGGACATTACCGCATACCGTCAATAGTCAAGACAAAAAGCGGCGTGTTGGTGGCTTGCGCCGACGAGCGGTTTTATACCTGTAGAGACAACCCAAACAGAATTGACAAAGTAGTCAGACGGTCTTTGGACAACGGCTTGACTTGGGAAGAACAAATAGTGGTCGTAGAAGAAGTCGGAGAGTCAATGCAAGACGCTTCGGCTGCAATAGATCCTTGTATGCTTTACGACGAGAATAGCAACACTGTTTTTATGATTTATTCTCATACTCCGGCAGGAGTTGGCATACTCAAATGTAAGAAGGGTTTAGGACAGGACAAAGAGGGGAATCTATATCTTTACGAGGGCAAGAGGAGATTTACTCTCAAAGACGGTAAAATATATGACAAGTCTGGAAGCGTCAAAGAAGATTATAAGATTATGCCCAACGGTGACGTGATTTTCAAAGGTCAACCAGCAGGCAATTACAAACTCAATTCCGGAAAACTCAAAGAACTTAAAACTTCTCATCTATATATTACTTCGTCAAACGACGATGGGCTTACTTGGTCAAAGCCCATCAACATTACTAATCAGGTTAAAGAAAATTATATGTCGTTTATCGGAGCAGGTCCGGGCGTGGGAATTACGGTAAAAAAAGGCAAATATAAGGGAAGATTGATTTTTCCGCTATATTACAACGTCATTGAAAAATTTCAGATACTTATGCTGTCTGCTTGCGTTATGTACAGTGATGACAATGGCAAGACGTGGCATAGAGGTAAGTCTCCCAACCAGACGAGAAAACACGGTATATTTACTGTCGGACACAGATTTGTCCTGCAGGGAGATATGATTACGGAGACTCAACTTATAGAGTGCGAAGGCGGTAGACTTAAGTTGTTTATGCGCAATCATTCTTCAAAAAAACTCATTGCTACGGCAATCAGCGACGACGGCGGAGAGACGTGGCAAGACTATAAGCACCATCCGCAATTGCCGCACTGCATTTGCCAGTGTTGCGTAATCAACGGCGTGGAGGACGGCAAGGAGGTTACGTTATTCCTTAATGCGGCGGACCCTAAGGAGAGACGCAACGGAGTAATTAGGCTTTCTTATGATTACGGAGAGACGTTTGAATACAGCAAGTTGATTAAGCAAGGCGAGTTTGTATATAGTTGTATGGTATGGCTTGGCGACGGTAAAGTAGGAGTATTATATGAAGAGAATACTCAACACGAAGAAATCAATTTTATTACCGTCACTTTAGACGAAATAAAGAGCGGCGAACAGTTTGAATAATTTTATTGGCAAGCATATTATTATGCTTGCCAATATTTTATAAAAGTAATATAGTATAAACAGCGTCATAACGCATATTAAAGGAGCATATTTTGGCAAACTTAAATAGAGGACTTATAGTGTCGTGTCAGGCAGTCAAAGGCGAGCCTCTTTACGGACTTGGCATAATGGGATATATGGCAAGGGCCGCAGTTGCAGGCGGAGCGGTAGGCATTAGAGCCAATTACGTAAACGATATTGCAGATATCAAAAAAGAAGTTGACGTGCCTATAATAGGCATTATCAAAGAAGTTTATTCCGACAGCGATGTTTATATCACGCCTACGCTCAAAGAAGTCAAGGCATTGCTGGACGTAGGATGCGAAGTTATTGCGCTTGATTGTACGAAGAGAACGAGACCTAACGGAGAAAAACTTCAAGACCTCGTCAAGTATATCAGAGATAAAGCGCCGAGTGTGGAAATTATGGCAGACTGCTCGGACTTTGAGGATGCGGAAATTGCTCATAAATTAGGTTTTGATTACATAGGTTCGACTATGAGAGGCTATACTCCTTATACCAAGGGAATAGAAATTCCCGATTACGACTTTTTGACGAGACTTGTCAAGTCGTTCCCCGATACTAAGATTATTGCCGAAGGCGGTATATGGGAAAGAGACCAACTGGCAAAAGTATGCGAGTGCGGCGTATATGCAGTCGTAATAGGATCTTCTATAACGCGTCCAAAAGATATTACGCAGAGATTTGTAGGAGCGTTGAATTTATGTTGACAATAGGAGTAGACGTAGGCGGTACAAATATAAAGAGCGCGTTGATAGAAGTTGGCAACGCAACAAAAGCCGATACCTACAAGATATTGAAATTTGCGTCTGTGCCAACGGAGGCAAAAAGAGGAAGAGACTTTGTCGTAGCCAATATTATAAAATCAATAGAGAAATTTGATTGGAAAGGCTGCGGCGCGATTGCAGTGGCTACGGCAGGCACAGTTGATTGGGATAGCGGCGAAGTGACTTACGCTACTGCTACGATTCCCAACTATACAGGGACTGCGCTTTCAAAGATATTGAGCGAGCATTTCGGCAAAAGAGTCGTGGTCATCAACGACGCGGTAAGCGCGATTATAGGCGAAAGTTTTTTGGGCGCGGGCAAGAATAAGTGGGAAAGCGTAATGATGTTTACGATAGGCACCGGGCTTGGCGCGTCTCTTCTGACAGGAAAGATTCTTGACAGAGAGACAATTATAGACACCGCGCTTGGACACTTTATTCTTCACGACGACGGCAGGGAATGTACTTGCGGACAAAAAGGTTGCGCGGAGCAGTATGTATCCGCAACTGCGCTTAAGAGATACGGCAATGAAAATCTATATCAACTTTTTCACACATCTGACGTAGCGCAAAAGAAGATATTGAGCGATTTTTATAAGGATTTGACGAGAGTTATATCTAGGTCGGCAGAGTTATACAGTCCTTCGCTTGTCGTAATAGGCGGCGGCATAATAGAGATGTCGGAGTATTGGTGGCAGAATTTTCTCAAAGAGTATAGGAGCAAATGCGTCACGCCCGTTTCTCCTGCAAGCCTTGGCAACAAAGCGGGAGTGCTTGGCAGTGTATACGCAAATCTCAACGGCATATTCAAAAAACAATAAAAAATTTTACAGAGGTATTTGATATGGACAAAGCAAAATTCAAAGGCGTATTTTCGGCATTGCTGACGCCTTACACCGGTGACGATAAAATCAACGGAACATCTGTTAAGCAGATCATAGACTTCAACCTTGCAAAAGGTATCAATGGGTTTTACGTAGGCGGATCCACCGGAGAGGGAATGTTATTGACCGTGGAGGAGAGAAAACAACTCTTTAAGTACGCGGCTGAGAGCAACGCCGGCAGAGGTACGATGATAGCGCACGTTGGCACTATCAATACCAATCACGCTATAGATATGGCAAAATATGCTCAAGATATGGGTTACGATGCGATTTCGGCGGTTGCGCCTTTCTATTACGGCTTTTCCTACGAGGCTATCAAGGGATATTATAACGATATTGCCAACAGCGTCGACATACCGATGATTATGTACAATTTCCCAAATGCCAACGGCTTCCAGTTTAACAAAGAGAGAGCTGAAGATATGTTTAAGAATAAAAAATTTATAGGTATCAAGCACACCACGTCAGACTTGTTTGCCCTTCAGCAGTTCAAGACGATGGAGTGCAATCCGTTGGTATACAATGGTTTTGACGAAATGTTGGTGGCAGGCTTAAGTATGGGCGCCGACGGCGGTATAGGATCGACTTATAACTTTATGCCGCAAAAGTACGTCGATATGTTCCGTCTTTTCAATGAAGGTAATATCAAACAAGCACAAAAAATTCAATATGAAGCAAACGAGATTATCACGATGCTTATCAAGTACGGAGTATTTGCGACGGAAAAGGGAATACTCGAAGAAATGGGCATAGAAATGGGCGGTTGCAGAAAGCCGTTTACAGAGTTGTCGGCAGAAGGCAAAGCGTATTGCAAACAATTGGTCAAAAAACTTTAATTTAGTATAGTCTGTGATTACCGCGCGGTTTTAAACGGTAGCGCTGTCGTCGCGAAGGAGAATATATGAGTGATTGTACGCACGACTGTTCAAGTTGCGGACAGGATTGTAAGGAGCGCAATGCTCCGCAAAAGCCTATGCTCAACAAGTTTTCTAAGGTTGGCAAGGTCTATGCTGTGATGAGCGGCAAGGGCGGAGTAGGTAAATCAATGGTGACGAGTATGCTTGCCGTATTGAGTAGACGGCTTGGCAAAAGCGTGGCTGTACTTGACGGAGATATAATAGGCGCTTCTATGGCAAAGTCCTTTGGCATAAAGGAAAAAGCTATGGGAGGAGAAAAGGGAATAATACCTGCTCAGAGCGTAACAGGTATAAAAGTCGTGTCAATGAATATGTTTCTCAATGATGATACCAATCCCATCGTATGGCGTTCGAGTTTGGTTACCGGTGCGGTGACTCAATTTTGGACGGACGTATACTGGGGCGACGTCGATACGATGTTCATAGATATGCCTCCGGGCACCGGCGACGTGGCGTTGACGGTATTTCAAAATCTGCCTGTCGATGGCATTATTATGGTGACGACGCCTCAAGAACTTGTCAGTATGATAGTCTCAAAGGGCGTTGAGATGGCAAAGATGATGAATATCCCCATACTTGCAATAGTGGAAAATATGTCGTACTATCAATGCGGAAAGTGCGGTGAAAAGTTGTATATTTTCGGCGAAAGCAACGTGGATAGCATTGCTAAGCAATACGGTATAAACAAAGTCGTCAAGATGCCTCTTGACAGGATATTTGCGACTGCGTGCGACAATGGCGCAATCGAGTATTGCGAGAGTAATTGGCTTGAAGAGTTGGCAAAGACGCTGTGAAGTAATTATAATTTAAAAATCAAGTTGATAAAAATGTGGCAGGTTTTGCCACTTTTTTATATATTTTAAAATATATAGACAAACGCAATAAAAGATGTTAAACTAATATTGACATTTAATTTTTAGGCAATATGCGTAACGGAGGCAAAATATATGCGAATGAGAAGAAAGCATAATCTGGATGAGCGTCTTGAGGATGTGGGCGATTTGATTATAGAACGCACAATTTCAGATCTCAATATGAAGACTTCCGTGGCAAAAAAGGATTATATAGATTTCAAAAAAGTTTTTGGCAACGACAATGCCGTAGAATTGGAGATAGGTTGCGGAAAGGGTAGATTTATCACCGATCTTGCAAAGCGCAAGCCCGAAGTCAATTTTATTGCTATAGAAATGCTATCCAACGTAATCGTGGAGGCTTGCGAAAGAGTAAAGAAAGAGGGATTGAAAAACGTGCGGTTTATGATACTGCGCGCAGAATGTCTTCAGAGTTATTTCCCTCCTCACAGCGTATCGCGCATACATATCAATTTTCCTACGCCGCTTCCTCAAAAGGGATATGAGAAACAAAGACTGACTAATAGAAAATTCTTGCAGATATACAAAGATATTTTGACGCAAGACGGAGAGATATATCACAAGACGGACAATAAGACAATGTTTGAATATTCTATTTGCGAATTGTCGCAAAACGGATTTGCGCTCAAAAATCTCACTCTTGATTTGCACCGTTCCGACTTCAAGAGTAATATAATGACCGAACACGAAGTGAAATATACTGATATGGATATGCCGATATATAGACTTGAAGCATATTTGCCGGAGAATCATATATGAAAAAGACACACAGACGCGTAGCCTTAATATTGATTTTGTTGTTTGTAGCGTTGATTTCGCTGACGGCTTGTAATTTGAGCGGAATTGACGACGCTCTTAAGACAGATATATCTAAGTGCGATATTTCATTGTCTGCCGCCGCGTATCAGTATACCGGACAGGAAATAAGACCCGACGTAAGAGTCAAATACTTCAATAAGGTATTAGAACTCGGTACTGATTACGACGTGGATTATTTTGATAATATAGAGATAGGCAAAGGACAAATCAAGATAACCGGCAAAGGTAAATTTAAAGGAGAGGCGACGAAAGAGTTTGATATTGTCAAAGAATTGGAAAATCAAAAGCCGGACTCGCCAAGCGGTGACGTTACTCCGACCCCGGACGACAAAGAAGAATTTATAATATATACGTTTTCCGCAGCAGGCGCAGAACTCGTCAGCGGAAGTCTTTATCAAAAAATAAAGAGCGTAGACCAAATTGCCGTACCCATCGTAACCAAACGCGGCTATGAATTTTTGCGCTGGACTTATGAAGGCGAAGATGTGAATTTTGAGGATTTAGACTCTCTGCCGCAACAAGGCGCGACTTTTATCGCAAAGTTTTCTGCAATAACTTATACTGTCGAGTATATTCTCAACGGTGGAGAAAATAGCCCTCTCAATAAATCGGAATATACGGTTGAGGATACTTTCCAATTGCAAGACGCCACAAGATACGACAAGATGTTTGTCGGTTGGTATCTTGACAAAGATTTTGATGAGAAGTTGACTTCTTTATCGAGCGTTGCCAGCAATCTCATACTTTACGCCAAATTCGTGGATTTTGATTATAAGAAAACACTGTCGTACGTTCTGCCGTCCGACATAACCGGAGAATATCAAGAAGTAATGCTTTATCCGGGTACTGTTTTGACAAGACCCGACGAGGTACTGTCTGCCGACGGTAGTCAAAAACTCGTTTGGTATATTGACGAAGATATGACAATAAGGCACAATTTACATTATATGCCCGACGATGACTTGACGCTTTATGCTCGCTGGGAAGACAAAATATACTCTGGTTTTTTGGATAAAGGTTGGCATTCTATCAATGATATAAAGTCTATTGACAGTTATGAAGATATGCTGGCTTACGTAGAGTTTATATACTTTCATAATATTACCGTGGAAAACCCAAAGAGCATTACTTATGTCAAAGGCTCAGAAAACGTTAAGGCGGAATTTATCAAGGCGCTTGAAGAGTGTACTTTCCCCAAAATGATAGGCGTTTCTTACAAAGGCTATTCCAATAATACGGGCTCGGTTTGGATGAATCTAAATGTAAGCGAGCAAGCAACTCTTTCGGCAACTGCTCAAGAAGATTATTATCCTCAGATAGGTCATGTATTTGATAATTATGTCAGCAACCGAAGCGCCAACTTTGACAACTTTGCAATAAATTATGTCGACAAGACATATGAGTGTTCTACGTCTGACCAACTCTTTTACGTGCTTTCGCACGGCTACCGTCCATTGCCGGTAAGCGGTTCTATCGCTTATAGAATATACGGCAAGTTCAAAGAAATTATGCGCGCCGTATGCGACGACAGAATGACGGATTTGCAGAAGGCAAGGGCAATATTCGATTGGCTTGTTATCAACGTGTATTATGACAACAACGTCGCTTATACGACATTGCCGCAGGCAAGTTATAAATACAATGCGTTTTATCTCGAAGGCGTTCTCAACGGCTCGGCAGTGTGTGATGGGCTGTCTAAGGCGTATTCTGTGATGTGCGCAATTGAGGGAATAGACTGCATTCGCGTTACGGGCAAATTAAAAGACGCCGAAGAAGGCGACGCCGGACACGCTTGGAACAAGATTCAGTTAATGGGCGAGTGGTTTTTATCCGACTCCACTTGGGGTAACAGGGTCGTTGGAGTTAAGAATGAAGCCGACGTAAATTATTATGAATATGTCAATGGAAAATACTTCTTGTTTACTGATTTTGAGAGGTCGGAGATAGACAACTATAATTCCGATCAATATTCCCAATATGTCGCAGACAGCGAGTATAACTATTATGCCAACTTTAAGATGCAACTTGAATTTACAAGCGGAAACATTTGGCTTGGTACATATACCGAATATACTCATACTTTCGACTTGTATATCGACGGAGACGCTCTGCAAGGATACAGCGAAGTGGATGAGATGAGTTATGTATTTGAATATATTGACAAGAATATAGATACTCTTGAAGGAATGTCATTCTGCATTATGCTTGGAAAAGATATGGCAATTACTAAGATAGAAGAGGCGCTTAACGCTTACAGAAAGAGAGTTGGCAGCATTAAGGCAAAAATCTCAAGATACAGTCTGATAGGCGATGTCAGCGATATTATCGACGAAGAAAACAAAGTATATAGGGAAGGCTCGATAATTACGATTATTCTTTCGTTGCCCAAGAGTGGCGCAGAGACGTCGCTTCAAGAAGCGGCTTAACGATGTAAATATTTATTTTATTTTTTTCCTTGTTTTATTTTGAGAAATTTGAGTTTTGCTTTATAATGTCTATACTCAACAAAAGGATTTAACTATGTGGGACGTCTTGCTTGACGCATTTTTGGACACCATCAAGTTGTCTTGGATATTGCTAGTATTTTATATCCTGATAGAACTTGTCGAACAAAAGATTGCCGTCAAAATGAACTCAAAACTCAAATCTAACTACGCTGTGGCAGTCGGCGCAGGTTTTGGCATAGTTCCGCAATGCGGTTTTTCAGTGCTTGCGTCTGATTTATATTCTCGAAGACAAATCACGCTTGGAGCGTTGCTGGCAGTTTTCATTGCTACGTCCGACGAGGCTTTACCGATACTTTTTTCACATATCAACGAGCAGGGCGTGTGGCTCAAACTTCTTGCGTTGATATTATCTAAGTTTGTGTTGGCTCTTGCTGTAGGTTATGCAATTGATTTGACTTTAAGATACGCGAGAAAAAAACAATCGCAAATTATCAAAACCGAAGACGCTATCGAAGAGCATAATCACGAAAAACACGAGCATAATCACGAACGCGAACATTCTCAAGAAGATGAGCGCGAAGACGAAGAAGTAGATATACACAAAGGATGTTGCGGACATCATATTGACGATAAAAAGGAAAGCAAAGTCAAGAAGTATCTTGTGCATCCTCTGTTGCACACCCTCAAGATTTTGGCGTATATTTTTATCATCAATATTATTATGGGAGTTATAGTATATTATGTCGGAGAAGAGCGGCTTGCCGAATTTATGTCTAAGAGCGGAGTATTGCAACCTATATTAGTCACTCTTGTCGGACTTATTCCCAATTGCGCGTCAAGCGTGATTATCACAGAACTTTTTCTCGGCGGAGCAATTTCTTTTGGCTCCTGTCTTGGAGGGCTTATTGTCAATGCCGGACTTGGCATAGCATTTCTTTTCAAGGCCAATAAGCATATCAAAGAGAATTTTGCAATCGTCGGCGGACTTTTCGTATTCGCCGTAGTCATCGCGATTGTATTTCATTATATAATTCCAAAGTTTTGACGATAAAATGCTTTGATACTTGCGCGTCTTCTCGCTTAAGCGTAGTGAAGTGGAAAATCTCAACGTATTTAAAATAAACTGATTAGATTCATCGACTACGCTCAAAATGACGTAAATTGTCAAAACCTATACTAAATACCTCGCCTTGAGCGAAACGACGCGTATTTGAAAGACTTAATATTATTTGCGTCAATTTAATTTTCTTAAAACTCTTTTCAAAATTATTATAGTATGTTAAAATAATCTTATGGAAAACAAGAGCAAAGACAAAGCAAAAAAAGATATGAAGTTATATCAGTGGCTTTATATTACGCCGTTTAGCGTTATCGGCGGTATTGGCGTAATAGCCGTTGCGATAGTCGCAATACTTATTTTCGTATGTTCGGCAAAGTATCTTGTCGTAAGTTTTACGTTGGAGAGCGCAAAAATATTTCCTGCGCTGGTATTGACGTTTATCGGTCTTTGCGTAGTCGCAGTACTCGTATTTTCTGAAATTATTTTAATTAAGAAATATATTAAAGCGCTCAAAGAGTTTATTAAAGAGAAAAAAGAATTATCAAGCGACAATTCCGCGCATTAGGAACGATATGGTGAAAGTTACTAATATAAATTCACAAGAAGTAACAGTTGTCGAAGATTCACAAGAAGCCATTGATAAAAGAAGCAGAAAGAATAAATTGCGCAAAGCAATACGCAATGCTATTGTGGCGTGGATAATTTTTGGCCTATTATTTTGCGGCGGTATTGTGTTTTTAATTTACAGCGGAGTAAGAAAAGAGTTTCGCCATAATAATTGGGTGAAAACCGAGGCGGTTGTAGTCAGTCAAGAAGTTCAAGAAAAATACGATGAGGAAAATAACAAAACAGAGACTTTCTATCACGCGGTTTTCAAATACGAATTTGACGGAATAGAGTATAGCGTTGCAGACAAGACCGGAGGCAGTTCACCCATATATAAATTAGGCGATACCGTTACAATTTACGTCAATCCAAGCAATCCCGAAGAATTCGAATCCCAAGCAACTACGCAGTTTTTCTTTATTTTTGGCAGTTTGATGTTGGTCATATCTTTTTGCGCTTTGTGTTTTACTACTGCGCCGGTATTGGATGTGGCGTATCCAAAAGCCGATTGGACAGACTATGTTGGACGTTATTTGCCGTTTGCCATTTTCGTTTGGTCGGTTACTATCGTGTCGGCTATTATGATGAAAGCGCATTCGGCGTGGAATATAAATGCGTTGATTGTCTTTATAGTAGCGTTAATTTTATCTGTATTTATTTCAATAGTAATGATAAAGAGTATCGTAGAAAATACTAATAGACGAAAAAGAATCGCCCAAAAAGTTGCTGAAATTGACGAGAGGTTAAAGAAATTGGAAGAGTTCAAAGAGCGGAACCCCGAACTCTTCAAACAGCAGTCAAAATATAAAAAGCGCTAATCTCAATTACTTTTCTCAATCTAATTTATATGTTATAATAAGCGTATGAGAGGCAAGTACAAAAATAAAAAACATATAAATGACAATGGAAATGACGAGATAAATACCGAAAGGTCATTTATAGAAGTCCCTGTCGAAGTGTATGAGAAAGATATTAGAACGCGCGTTTCGGTTCGTGGCGCGATCGCGCCTATTGTAATTTTTGTTTTAATATTATTCGTTGGCGTTTTTCTCATAATTTACGGAGCGAAGCCAAGTTTATTTAGAGACAAGAGTTTTGTTTCCACGCAAGCAACAATAGTAAAGTATGAATGGAGATATCATTCTTCGTATTATACCGGTAAAACTTATCACCCTTCTCATTGGTCGCCGTATCCTGTGTTCAAATACGTCTATGACGGTAAAGAGTATACGATAGAGAGTCGAGTTGGCGTTAATCCGATACCTTATGAAGTTGGAGAAGAGATTACGATATACGTCAATCCAAGCGACCCGATTGAAGTCGTATCTCCTATAGCTGACCAAATGTTTATCTATATAGGAATAGGAATAATAGTAGCGTCGGTTTTAGCGTTGTGCATATTGGCTTTGCGTCCTATATTAAAAGCCAAGTATCCTACGTCGCATTGGCATAAATTCCTTACATTATATATTCCGTCAATGATATTTCTGTGGGGCATTGTAATTCTATATTGCATTTTATCAAGCGGAGTTTCTAAAGGCAGTATTGGAGCGATAATCCCACTATTGTTCTTAATTGCCATTGCAGGTTTTATTTCTATGATAATGATAAAAGATATGATAATCACTATTCAAGACTACGTTAAGCAAAGGGCAAGCAGTCGCAATAAAAAAAGTAAATAAGAAAGAGGAAATAATTTTATTCCCTCTTTCTTTTTATTCAAAATCATAATTGGCGCAGCACCGCCACACTGCTTACGCTTATTCCTTCTTCGCGACCTGCCATACCCAATTTTTCGGTAGTGGTGGCAGAGATGCTCACGCAGTTTTCTTCAATACCCATTATATTTGCAAGATTACTTTGAATTGCTGGGATATGCGGGGATAGTTTTGGTTTTTGCGCCATAATGACCGCGCTAACTGATTTGACGGCAAGTTTTTTTGACTTTGCCAGATTAAGCACTTCTTGCAATAATTTTACGCTGCTTATATCCTTATACCTGTCGTCGCTATCGGGGAATAGTACGCCTATATCTCGCTCGTGCATAGCGGAGAGTATAGCGTCCATTATTGCGTGTATCAACACGTCGCCGTCGCTGTGCGCAACAAGCCCTTTGTCGTGCGGTATTTGCACGCCGCCCAGTATCAACTTTCTGCCAAAGTCAAGTCTATGCGTGTCCCAACCGTTGCCTATCAAAAGTCCGCTGTTGAGATTTTTGCAATCAGACGGAGTCGTGACCTTTATATTTTCCTCGCTGCCGTAAGTCAAATGAATCGGCTTTTGGATATACTCTTCATACAGCGTAGCGTCGTCGGAAAAGTCATTGCCGTCTGCCAGAGCGTAAGCCTTGACTATTTCGTCCTTTTTGAATATTTGCGGAGTCTGTACGCGTACTATTTTAGAGCGTGCTATTGGTTGGGATCTATCGGCGTCCAAGATACGCAAAGAATCAACGCTGTTGACATAAAGCACGCTGTTGCCATATGCTATAGCGTTTTGCATACCTTTCTCAAGACACTCTTTGGGCAAAAAGCATCTTGCGCCGTCGTGTATTATCACAAAGTCGCAATCTTCTTCCACGCATTTAAGCGCGTTTGAAATAGATTGACTGCGGCTTGCTCCGCCTTCGCATAGTATTATATTATCCCTGCCTCGGACGATACTTTCAACCGTAGCCTTATCGTTTGCGTTGTAGGCAACAATTATCTTTGATATATCATTGTGGCAAAAGCAGTTAATAGTTTTCTCAAGCAGAGTAGTGCCGCCCGCGTTGAGCAGTAGTTTATTGTACCCAAGACAGCATCTTTCGCCCATACCTCCGCACGCAAGTATTACGTCAAACTTCATCGCTTATGACCTCATACATATCGCTGCATTCTTGCTTTTTTGCATTTTCGTTGACTTGCAAAATCTTGAAAGAAAATTCTTTGTCACCAAAAAACATAGTTACCACGTCACCTACTTTTACTTGCGTTCCCGCCTTGGCTTGCCGACCGTTGATTTGCGCTCTTCCGCTGTCGCAAGCGTCGTTGGCAACTGTTCTGCGTTTGATTATTCTCGATACTTTCAAAAATTTATCTAATCTCATATTACCTCATTATATTGATATATTTAATGGTAAATAATATTATTTATATTATATATATATAAAATATTATAGCAAAGTTGCAGATAATATTCAAGACTATAATTAAACAAAAACGCAAATTTTAGAAAAAACACATTGTGAAAAATGCAGATATATTATAAAAAGTTCCATATAATTTATAAAAAGCACGCATTTTTAAATACTTAATTTCTAATATCAAAACTTTTTAATCAAAAGGCATAAACAGGGGATTAAAAAGAATTTTGACCGCGGACATAAGCAGAAGTGGAAAAAATATGCGCAGGAAATATATTTAAATATAATATAAATATAAAAAAATTATAAAAAAGTTAAAAAAATCGTTGACAATGCTTGCCTCTTTTGCTACAATCTATAATTGTGTAATTATGTATAATGCCTAATTAGCCTAAAAAACAGTCGTTTTGACAATAAAATTATGCAATCAAGACGAAGTTTTTCAAATTAAGGCGTTCGACAACAGATTATCGAAAATTTTTAAGGAGGGTGCAATATGCCTCAAAGAACTCATACAGTCAAGTACGGCAATACGGAGCGTGAGTGTTTCTCCAAAATTCACGAGCCGCTTGAGATACCGTATTTGATCGAACTTCAAAAAGAATCTTACAAGCAGTTTATTACGACGGGTATACAAGAAGTCCTCGACGACTTTTCTCCGGTATGCGATAGAGGCGGAAGATTCGAGTTGCACTATTTGGGTTTCAGACTCGATGAAGAAACCAAGTATTCCATCAAAGAGTGCAAAGACCGCGATACGACTTACGCAAAAGCGTTGCGTGTTAAGGTAAGACTTGTTCGCAAGCAGACGGGCGAGATTACGGAAGAGGAGGTATTTATGGGCGATATGCCTATCATTACCGACAATGGCTCTTTCATCATCAACGGCGCAGAGCGCGTTATCGTCAGCCAACTTGTAAGAAGTCCTGGCGTTTATAGCGTCAGCACAATGGACAAGTCGGGTATCGAGAGATACGAAACCACTATTATGCCAAACAGAGGAGCGTGGCTTGAATTCAAGCAAGATCTCAACTCGATTTTGTGGGTCAACGTAGACCGCAACCGCAAAATTCCGGCTACGGTACTTTTGCGTTCGCTTGGACTTGGCAGTGACGAAGAACTTTTTGAATTGTTCGGCAGAGAAGACATCCTCGTAAAGACGATAGAGAAGGACGCAACCAAGACGGTTGAAGACGCTAGAATAGAACTTTACAAGCGTTTGCGTCCGGGCGAAATTCCTTCGCAGGAAGGTATCTCCCAACTTATAGACTCCACATTCTACGACGACAAGAAATACAACTTTATGCGCGTAGGAAGATATAAAGTCAACAAAAAACTTGCGTTGGCTACGAGAATCGAAGGTCACACTTTGGCAAGAGACGTCATCAGTCCCGACGGAGAAATTTTGGCGGAGCAAGGTCAAGTAGTAGACTTTGAGACTGCTGTCAAAATTCAGAACGCAGGCGTCAACGAAGTATATCTCAAGAAAAAGACCGTTAAGGAAGACGAGCCTGAAGAGTTCAAACTCATAGGCAACAACACCGTGGATATGGTAGAGTACCTCAAGGCGTATTACGGCGCTCAAGTTGATTTTGAGGCAAAAGACCTTGGAATTTTGGAGAAAGTATACTGTCCGTATCTTGTCAAATTGATGGGCGAGAATCCGAATCTCGAAGATTTGAAGAATGCTATCAAATTGCCTGAAAACAGAGACAAACTCGTCATCAAGAATCTTACGCTCGACGATGTAATTGCAGCGGTATCTTACAATCTCGGACTTTCCGTGGGCTTTGGCGAAAAAGACAATATCGACCATCTTGCCAACAGAAGAATACGTTCGGTAGGCGAGTTGTTGCAAAATCAGTTCAGAGTAGGCCTTACAAGACTTGACAGAGGCATCAAGGAGAAGATGCTTGTCACGCAAGACGACGGCGAATTCAAGGCTCAGACTTTCATAAATATCAAGCCTGTGACGGCAGTTATCAAAGAGTTCTTCTGTTCTTCACAGTTGTCGCAATTTATGGACCATCACAATCCTATCGCAGAACTTACTCACAAACGTAAGTTGTCGGCGTTGGGACCTGGCGGTCTCAATAGAGAAAGAGCGTCTTTTGAAGTGCGTGATATTCACCACACTCATTACGGACGTATGTGTCCTATCGAGACTCCTGAAGGTCAAAACATAGGTCTTATATCTTCTCTTGCTACATACGCTAGAGTCAACGAGTACGGCTTTATCGAAGCGCCTTATAGAAAGGTTGTCAAAAAACTTGACGCCGACGGCAAAGAGATAGGTTACGTAACCGACGAAGTTGAGTATCTTCAAGCAGACGAAGAGGACAAGTATATCGTAGCGCAGGCAAATACTCGCCTCAATGAAGACGGCTCGTTTGCAACGGCGCGCGTAACTTGCCGTCACAGAGCAGACATAAGAGAGTTCAACCAAAACGAAGTCAATTATATGGACGTTTCGCCTAAGCAACTCGTTTCTGTTGCCGCAGCGCTTATTCCGTTCCTCGAGAACGACGATACAGCCCGCGCATTGATGGGCTCTAATATGCAACGTCAGGCAGTTCCTCTCTTGAGACCCGAAGCGCCGTTTATCGGTACCGGTATAGAGCACAAAATCGCTTATGACTCAGGCGTTATGGTCATTGCAAGAAACGATGGTTTTGTCGAGGCTTTGTCTTCAAGCGAAATCAAAGTAAGATGTGACGACGGATCTCTTGATAATTATACTTTGCAAAAGTTTGAAAGATCCAACGCGGGTACTTGTATAGTTCAAAAGCCAATTGTCAATAAGGGGCAGAGAGTGACCAAGGGTATGGTTCTTGCAGACGGTCCGTCCACTTGCAACGGCGAATTGTCGCTTGGTAGAAATATCCTAATAGGCTATATGTCTTGGGAAGGTTACAACTACGAGGACGCTATACTTATCAATGAAGACCTCGTAAAAGACGACATCTTTACCTCTATTCACATTGAAGAATATGAGATAGAGAGCAGAGATACAAAACTTGGCGAAGAGCAAATCACCAGAGATATTCCGAATCTTGGCGACGACGCTTTGAAATACCTCGACGAAGACGGTATTATTATCCCCGGCGCAGAAGTTCACAGCGGTGATATACTCGTCGGCAGAGTAACTCCAAAGGGCGAGACGGAACTCACTCCCGAAGAGAGACTTTTGAGAGCAATATTCGGTGAGAAGTCAAGAGAAGTAAGAGATACTTCTTTGAGATTGCCTCACGGTCAGTCTGGTATTGTCGTAGACGTCAAAGTTTTCACCAAAGAAAACAGCAAAGAACTTTCACCCGGCGTAAGCAAACTCGTCAGAGTATATATCGCGCAAAAGCGTAAAATAGGCGTTGGTGATAAGATGTCCGGTCGTCACGGTAACAAGGGCGTAGTATCAAGAGTACTTCCTAGAGAAGATATGCCGTTTATGCCGGACGGAACTCCGCTTCAAATTGTGCTCAACCCATTGGGCGTGCCTTCTCGTATGAATATCGGTCAGGTGCTCGAAGTGCACTTGGGCTTGGTAGCAAAGGCTTGCGGATGGCATATATCCACTCCGGTTTTCGACGGAGCGACGGAAGCAGACATCAAGCAATTGCTCGTTGAAAACGGTTTGCCGGAGAACGGTAAGATAGAACTTTACGACGGCAGAACCGGCGAGAAGTTTGAAAATCCGGTTACAGTAGGATATATGTATATGCTCAAACTCTGTCACTTGGTTGACGAAAAGATTCACGCGAGATCAACGGGTCCATACAGTTTGGTTACTCAACAACCTCTCGGCGGTAAGGCGCAATTCGGCGGACAGAGATTCGGAGAAATGGAAGTTTGGGCGCTTGAGGCTTACGGCGCGGCAAATATTTTGCAAGAAATCCTTACTGTCAAGTCAGACGACGTAGTGGGTAGAGTTAAGACTTACGAATCAATCGTCAAGGGCGCTCCTATCACGGAGCCCGGCACTCCGGAATCCTTCAAGGTATTGATAAAAGAATTCCAGGCGCTTGGTCTTGATGTAAAAGTGCTCAACGAGAATAAGGAAGAAATCGGACTTCGCGAAACCGTCGAAGAAGAGGGCGATTATTACGAAGAGCCGGAGAACAACTCAGAGAGCAAAGAGGTTGATATATTCGATCTTGGCACTCAAGACGATATCTTCAGTTTTGGCGACGGCAATCCGTTTGGTGATGCAGGCGACAACGCTAAAGACGACGACATCTTCAGCAATATGTTTGAAGACGACGAAAATTAAGGAGGCGTGAAATGTCAGAAGTAAATAATTTTGATTCTATAAAAATAGGCGTAGCCTCTCCCGAGAAGATCAGATCTTGGTCACACGGCGAAGTTTTGAAGCCTGAGACCATCAATTACAGAACGCAAAAGCCGGAAAAAGACGGTTTGTTCTGCGAGAAGATCTTCGGACCAACCAAAGACTGGGAGTGTCACTGCGGAAAATATAAGCGCATTAGATATAAAGGCGTAATCTGCGACAAGTGCGGCGTAGAAGTTACTAAAGCAAAAGTAAGAAGAGAGAGAATGGGACACATAGAACTTGCTGCTCCTGTATCTCATATATGGTATTACAAAGGCGTACCGTCAAGAATTAGCGTTGCGCTTGATATGTCTCCAAAGGACGTAGACCTAGTACTTTATTTCAATAAGTACGTAGTTCTTGATCCGGGTACTACGGACGTTCATTATAAGGACGTAATCGAAGACAAAGAACTTGCAGAAATCAAAGAGAGATACAGAGACCTGGGGCTTGGATCTTTCAAAGTAGGTATGGGCGCAGAGGCAATTAAAGAGTTGCTTGCCAATATCGACCTTGAAAAAGAGTCAGCAGAACTCAAAGCAATCATTGCCGACAGCGCAGATAAAGCAAACAACGCAAAGAGAACTAAGGCTGTAAAGCGTCTTGACGTAATAGAGGCGTTCAGAGTGAGCGGAAACAGACCGGAATGGATGATTTTGGACGTACTCCCAGTACTTCCTCCAGAACTTCGTCCTATGGTACCGCTCGACGGCGGAAGATACGCTGCGTCGGATCTCAACGATTTGTATCGCAGAGTAATCAACCGTAACAACAGACTTAAGAAACTCATTGAGTTTGGCGCGCCGGAAATCATCGTAAGAAACGAAAAGAGAATGTTGCAAGAGGCTGTAGACGCTCTTATTGACAACGGTCGCAGAGGCAAGGCTGTCACAGGTCCCGGCAATAGAGAACTCAAGTCACTCACGGCTCTTCTCAAAGGTAAGCAAGGACGTTTCCGTCAAAACCTTTTGGGTAAGCGTGTCGACTATTCGGGACGTTCGGTTATCGTCGTAGGACCAGAACTCAAGATGTACCAATGCGGTATACCAAAAGAAATGGCAATAGAACTTTTCAAGCCTTTCGTAATGAAAAAACTTGTAGACAGAGGAATATGCCTTAATATCAAGAATGCAAAGAGAGTGATAGAGAGAGCTCAAGACGACGTAGTATGGGATATTCTCGAAGAAGTAATCAAGGATCACCCAGTGCTTCTCAACCGTGCGCCGTCATTGCACAGACTTTCGATTCAAGCGTTTGAACCGGTGCTCGTAGAAGGCAGAGCAATCAAGTTGCACCCGCTCGTATGTAGCGCGTTCAACGCCGACTTCGACGGAGACCAGATGGCAGTTCACGTGCCTCTCTCAATAGAAGCAAGAACAGAAGCAAGATTCTTGATGCTTTCCACCAACAATATTCTGAAGTTGAGCGACGGCAAGCCTGTTGTATCGCCTACGCAGGATATGGTAATAGGTTCTTACTATATGACTATGGTACGCGAGGATGACTTGTCCGATAGCGAGCGTAGGTGCTTCAGAAATCCTGAAGAAGCAAAGATGGCTTATCAAGCGGGACAAATCACGCTTCAGACAAAAATCAATGTGAGAGTATCTAAAGAAATCGGAGGCGTTAAGTATTCTAAGGTTTTGAAAAATACCACTATCGGTAGAATTATCTTCAACGAAGCAATACCGCAAGATTTGCATTTCGTGCCTAGAAATACTCCGGAGCAAAAACTCGACCTTGAAATCAATGCAACCGTTGATAAGAAAGTGCTTTCTAAGATAGTCGACGCTTGCTTTAAGTATAAGGGCGCAACCGAGACTTCTATCATATTGGACAAGATCAAGGCGCAAGGTTATAAGTACTCTACTATAGGAGCAATCACCGCCAGCGTATTCGATATGCACGTACCTCCAATGAAAAAGGAGATTGTCGAGAAAGCGGAAAAGAATGTAGTTACTATCGAAAAGCAATTCAAAAAGGGTCTTCTTACAGAAGAGGATAGATATAAGCAGACTATTGCAATATGGCAAAGAGCCATTGCGGATATCAACGTCGAACTCAAGAAAGGTCTTGACGACTTCAATCCGATTTGGATGATGGCAAACTCCGGAGCGCGTGGTAGTATGACTCAGATTTCACAGCTTTGCGGTATGAAAGGACTTGTCGCAGATCCGTCCGGTAGAACTATCGAATTGCCTATCAAGGCGTCTCTTCGTGAAGGATTGTCCGTACTCGAGTACTTCATATCTTCTCACGGCGGACGTAAAGGTATGGCAGATACGGCTCTTAAGACTGCAGACTCGGGTTATTTGACTCGTCGTCTCGTAGACGTATGTCAAGACGTAATCGTCAACGAACTCGACTGCGGCGACACCAGAGGTATGGATATCGTACTCGAAGGCGACAACACCAAAGAGTTTATCGAGAGAATCGACGGCAGATACGTTATGACGGATATTCTTGGCGACAGCGGAGACGTAATTGCAGAAAAGGATACTATGCTATCTCCCGAGCAGGCGCAGGCTATTGCTGACGCAGGTATCAGAAAAGTCAAGATCAGAAGCATACTCAACTGTAAGTCGGCGCACGGCGTTTGCGCAAAGTGCTACGGCAAGAATATGGCTTCGGGCAATTCGGTAAAACTAGGCGAAGCAGTAGGTATAATTGCCGCGCAATCAATAGGCGAGCCCGGTACGCAGTTGACGATGAGAACTTTCCACACCGGCGGTGTAGCATTGTCCGGTGATATTACGAACGGTCTTCCAAGAGTCGAAGAGTTGTTTGAAGCAAGACGTCCAAAGGGTCAGGCTCTTATCGCAGACATTGCAGGCGAAGTTTCTATCGACAGCGAAAAGCATGTATTGACGATTTTGCCGGCTAAGGCAGAGAGCGCAAAGGTGGACTATAAGTTGGTATTCGGTCAAAAACTTAAGGTTGAGAGCGGTCAAAAGGTAGCAGCCGGCGAAGTATTGACGCAAGGTAGCATTTATCCTCAAGACTTGCTCCGCACCAAGGGCGCTAAGGACGTGCAAGAATATATCATTAAAGAAGTCAAGATACCTTACGCAAGCGCAGGCGTTGACATCAACGAGAAACATATCGAGATTGTTGTCAGACAAATGCTTCGCAAGGTCAAGATAGAAAACCAAGGCGACACGTCTATGATGCCCGGCGAATACGTAGATATATTTGCGTACGAGGCAGAAAACGAAAAGACTATCGAAGAGGGCGGAAGACCGGCTATTGCAAAGAGAACTTTGCTTGGTATCACCAAAGCCGCGTTGGCTACTGAGTCATTCCTCTCTGCGGCGTCATTCCAGGAGACTGCAAAGGTGTTGACTGAGGCTGCTATCAAGAATAAGGTAGACCACCTCGTCGGACTTAAAGAAAACGTCATCCTCGGCAAACTCATTCCTGCAGGTACCGGTATGAAGAGATACCGCAATATCGTAGCGCTTCCTGCCGGCGGCACGGAAAGCCATATCGTCGAGGAGAATATCGAATACAAGTTTGCAGGCGAAGACGATATCGAGGACTAACAACTGAATATTTTAATTCTATAAAGAGTGTGGGAGTGACGGACACTGAGAACACACAGCAACCTCATGTAAGGTGCTAAATTCCGCAAGTATACTTGATAGATAGAATACGAAGTCGCTCTATACAAGTAGAGCGACTTTTTTTAGGAGAACAAAATGATAAAAAGATTATTTACCAGCGAAAGCGTAACAGAAGGACATCCCGATAAGATTTGCGACAAGATATCCGACAGTATACTCGACGCATTGCTCATTCAAGACCCAATGAGCCGAGTTGCTTGCGAGACCTGTACTAACACCGGTTTTATACTCATAATGGGTGAGATCACTTCAAAGGCAGAAGTGGACTATAAAGCCATTGCGCGTAAAACGGTTTTGGAGATAGGTTATGACAGCAAAGAAAAGGGGCTGGACGGCAATACTTGCGACGTATTCATCAAATTGGACAAGCAGTCACCCGATATTGCAATGGGTGTAGACAGTTCTTTAGAAAACAAAGAGAATATGGGCGAAGCGGATAAATACGACCTAATAGGCGCCGGCGATCAAGGTATGATGTTTGGCTACGCTTGCAAAGAGACGCCTGCGCTTATGCCAATGCCGATATATTTGGCGCACAAACTCACAGACAGACTCGCCAAGGTACGCAAGAGCGGAGAACTTGGCTATCTTCGTCCCGACGGCAAGGCGCAAGTGACAGTCGAATACGTTGACGACAAAGTTTCGCGAATTGATACCATTGTGGTTTCCACTCAACATTCGCCCGACGTGGATATGGATACGTTGAGACAGGACGTCAAAAAGTATATCATCGACGGCGTTATTCCGCCGCACCTTATTGACGGAGAGACCAAGATATACATCAATCCCACAGGCAGATTCGTAGTGGGAGGGCCGCAGGGTGACAGCGGACTAACGGGGAGAAAAATTATTGTAGATTCCTATGGCGGATACTGTCCGCACGGCGGTGGCGCGTTTTCCGGCAAGGACAGCACCAAGGTGGATAGATCGGCTTGTTATATGGCGAGATACGTCTGCAAGAACATCGTCGCAAGCGGTATTGCCGAAAGATGTCAGTTGGACGTAGCGTACGCTATTGGCGTGGCAAAACCCGTATCGCTCAACGTCAACACCTTTGGCACGAGCAAGTATTCCAACGAGCAGATTGCTCAAATTATTGACAAAGTTTTTGATTTGCGTCCGCTTGCTATCATTGAAGAACTTAACTTGAGAAAACCTCAATTTGCCAAGACGAGTAATTACGGACATTTTGGCAGAGAAGATCAAGGCTTTAGATGGGAAAAGACTGACAAGGCAAAAATTATTGCTCAAATGGCTGAGGAGTTGAATTAAATCTAATTAGGTGAGACAGACGCTGTTGTCTGCCCAGTGCCGAGAAATCACAATCTTATTGACAATCAATAGTTAAATAAATTAAAATATAGAGGGTACACATCGTATGCCCTCTATGTTTTTGGAGAATTTATGGAATATTTTGACGAAATTCATTACGAAATACTCAAAGGCTATGTCGAGGAAATAGTATTCCGCAACGTGGACAACGGATATTGCGTCGTATATATCAATGCGGACGGAGTTTTGGAGACAGCCGTGGGTATTTTTCCGCCGATTGAAGAGGGCGAATATTTGGAGATGAAAGGCAATTATTCCGTCAATTCCAAGTTTGGAGAACAGTTCAACGTCAAAGAATGTAGAATTGCTAAACCTGAAGATAAAGATGCGATTATGCGTTATCTTGCCAGCGGACTTTTTGCGGGTGTGGGCGAAGTGACTGCAAAGAATATCGTCGACGTATTCGGTACGGCAACTTTGGACGTAATAGAGAGCGCGCCCAACAAGTTGGCTGGCGTCAAAGGCGTGTCATTGAAAAAAGCAATGGCGATATACGAGGCGTATATCGTGCATAAAGAACAGCAAGCTACGATAGTATTTCTTCAAAATTATGAGATAAGTCTCAATCTTGCTTTGCGTATCTACAAAAAGTACGGTGAGGGCACCAGGAGAATAATAGAAAAAAATCCATATCAAATGGTTGAGGACGTCGACGGAGTTGGCTTTATTACGGCGGACAGAATAGCCGTTAAGATGGGATTTGACCAGCGCAGCAGGTTTAGAATAAGTGCGGCAATCTGTCACGTCTTGCAAGAAAGCGCCAACCGTAGCGGACATACTTATATGCCAAGAGGCGAAGTAGTATATGAAGTATGCAATATTTTGCGAATGGATTTTGACGAATACGGTTATCTTGTCAACGGCATTATTTTGGACAACGTCGTTGCGGGCAAGATAGTCATAATCACACAGGGTGACGCGGAGTGCGTATTTTTGACTAGACTGTATGAAAACGAACTCGGCATTGCCAGATGTCTTAGTGATATGTTAAAATATTCCAATCCAATAGACCTCAATGTCGACGTGGATATCGACCAATATCAGCGGACTCATAGAATTACTTTGCACGAAGCGCAAATAGACGCTGTTAAGAATTGCGTCAATTACGGAGTAAATGTGATTACAGGCGGTCCGGGTACAGGTAAGACGACTATAATCAATTGCATTATCACGATACTTAAAAAACTTGGCAAAAAAGTTGCGCTTTGCGCTCCCACCGGCAGAGCCGCCAAGAGGCTTTCCGAGGCAACAGGCGAGGACGCCAAGACAATTCACAGACTTCTTGACCTTGACTTCACCGGAGGTAAGGGCAAGTTTAATTACAACGAAGATACCAGACTTCAAGCCGACGTTGTGATAGTCGACGAAGTGAGTATGTGCGACGAATACGTCTTTTACGCGCTTGTCAGATCTATCAAGAAAGGAGGCAGACTCATATTGGTGGGAGACAAAGACCAATTGCCTTCCGTAGGAGCAGGCAACGTACTTGCCGATGTAATATCTTGCGGGCTCATTCCTATCAATTATCTTACGAGAATATATCGTCAAAGCGACGATTCGCTCATTGTTGAGAATGCTCACAAAGTCAACAGCGGAGAGATGCCTACGATAGACAATAAGTCCAAGGACTTTTTTTTCGACTCGCAGACTGACACGGCAGTTATGCTCAAGAATGTTATTGATCTTACTACAAAGAGACTGCCTGCCTTCGCTGGTATCACGTCAAGAGATATTCAAGTACTTTGTCCAACCAAAAAGGGCGTGCTAGGCGTGGAAAATATAAATATCGAAATGCAAAAGGCGCTCAATGCGCCCGATAAGAGCAAAGGAGAGATACGCTCCGGCGCAAATATCTTCCGAGAAGGCGACAAAATCATTCATACCGTCAATAATTATCAAATGGAATGGTATAGCGACGACGGTCTTAGCGGCAGTGGCGTATTCAACGGAGATATAGGATATATCTCGGCTATTGATAAGAGCGCGCCGAGTATGAAAGTTGAGTTTGACGACGGCAGAATTGCAACTTACAGGCAAGAGAACTTTGACGAACTTACTTTGGCGTATGCAATAAGTATTCACAAGTCGCAAGGCTCGGAGTTTCCTGCTGTTATCATCACCGCTTACGGCGGTAATCCCTATCTTATGACAAGGAATTTGCTCTATACCGCAATCACTAGAGCCAAGTCTTTAGTAGTTATTGAGGGTACAAAAGAGAGCGCTGCAAAAATGGTCAAGAATAATTATACTGCAAAGCGAAATACTTTGCTATCCGAATTTATCAATCAAATTACGGAGCAAGTCGATTGACCGCATTTGTACCGTATCGACCGTAAACGTAGAGAACTTGAATAAAATAACACGCAACATTATTTGCGTGTTATTTTAGTCATCGAATATTAGTAAGTTCGATTTACGCTGTCTTTAATTTGATTAGATTAAAGCGTATAATTTACACTTGTGAGATTATACGTGATATTGTCTTCTTGAAAACGCACTACAGCGCGTTTAACAAATCTGCTTGCGCCTTGCTCTTTCATTGCCGCGGTGGAAATCATACAACTAATTGAGCCGCTTGCTGGGAACGTCTTAGTTGTGGTAAATGTACATTTGACTACAGGAATACTTGCCGTCAATGTATTGGGATAGGTTACCGTTATGTTGCCGCTTTCGTCAGCGTCGGAAGTCGTTATGTCTCCGCTGTTGTCTGCGATGCCGGTGTTTACCGATCCGCTTGTTATCTCTCCGCTTATTTCGCCGCTTGCTATCGTTTGGCTAAAACTCTTGTTTAATACAAATTTGTTGGCAAGTATTACGTTGCTGGCGCTTGCGTATGAACAGGTAAAAGATGAATTTGTTGTTTTGCTTGCTGCCGTATTATAAGTGGGAACTACTATAGTTAACGAAGCAGACAGAGTAGTTGCTCTTGCAAATTGATATAAAAACGAGTTGTCGACGACAAATGCCGACTTGCTGTATTTTGCAGAATCAGTCGTTACTTCTCCGTTTTTAATGAAGGTGACGTTACTCTTTTTCTCTTCATAGGAAGTGACTATTTCTATCGTTTCCCCATCTTCTACCGTCTTGGAGTAAGAGAGTTTTGGTTCTAAACGGTGAGTCGCATAGCTTTCTGTCTCTTTGACAAAAGTCTTGCCGTCGTATTCCGCGCTCATTGTTGACGTAAATTTGTATCCGGTGAAGTTGCTGAGAGTTGGCTTGATAGAGTCGCTTGAAGAGAGAATCTCTACGTTTTGATTGAAGAGAGACTTCATTACTGAAGTATATTCTCCCACTTTTACGCCGTCGACAGTCACGTCATATAAGCAAGTTTCCGTTCCGCCCTCGTGCCAACCGAGATTGTTGTCGATTTGCGACATAATAGAGTTCTTGGAAAAACTTTCTCCGCAGCCAGCGAAAACAAATAGCAGAGTAGTCGTAAGTATTATTGCCACCAAAAAAATAAGTATCTTTTTCATAATGTCTACATTATAACACATTTGAAGCGTTTTGCAATAATTTTCCCCATATTATATTGCCAATAATGTCAAAAATTGCTACAATAAATATATGATAGAATTGATTTTGACAAACACTCTCAACTCAAATCCAATACTTGACAAACTCAAAAGTAAATTGGGAGAGGGCAAAAAACATATACTTTTCGTGCCCGACAGATTTTCTCTTTCTTATCAAAAAACCACTCTCGAGCATTTGAATATAAAAGGAACTTTTGATATTGAAGTGTCGTCTTTTCCGCGACTTGCCAACAAACTGTTGCAAAACAAGAAAAGACTTTTGGACAAGCAGTCGGAGATAATGTTGTTGCGTAAGGTAATAGAAGAGAGCAAGGACGAATTGCTTTGCTTTGGCAAGATGGGCAGAAGCGCGGATTTTGCCAATGATATTTATGCGGTGATCTCGCAGATACGCAACAGTAATATATCCGTAGAGCGTATGCAAAGCGCCGTGGACGGACTTCCCAAGCGTATTGCCAACAAGACCAAAGATATTGTCAGAATCTATCACGATTACGTTAAGTATATTCAGGAGGATTATTCCGACGGCACGAGCAAACTTCAAGCGCTTTGCGATTTGATTTACAAGGGAGCGCTCAACGATTATGAAGTGTATATATCCGATTTTACGTCGTTTTCCAATATTGAGTACGATATAATCAAAGCCATTATGGTCAATGCGCTTAATACGCATATTTGTCTTGTCGACAGCGACGGAGAGAATTCGCAAGTCTTTCCGACGGACGTCAAAAGGCGGCTTTTTTCTTTGGCAAGCGAAGTCGGCGTAACGATGGATATTTCTTACGCTCGCGAGAAACTTACTGGCGACGCCGAAATTATATTCAAAGGACTTTACTCATACGGCAAGGTTGATGGAACGAAAGACGGCAGAACGCAGATACTTGCGTGCAAGAATATTCAAGACGAGGTCAAGTCCTTGGCAAGACAGGTCAATTATCTCGTCAGACGGCAGGGCGCAAGGTATAGGGATATGGCGATAGTATGCTGTGATTTTGCAACTTACGCTCCGTATATCAACAGCGCGTTCAAGGCTTTTGACATACCATTTTATGCGGATATAAAACAGCAACTTTCCTCTCAGGCATTGACTAAGTTGGTCACATCGGCTATCAGGGCGGCAGGTGAAAAGTTTTCGCAATCAAGCGTTTTGGAATTTGCCAAACAGCCCATACTCGGACTTGATTTTGACGAGGTTTGTATTTTTGACAACTACTGTTGTAAATACGGCATTGAGTTTACCAGATTTCTATCTCCTTTCACCATTGGTGACGAAGATTGCAGAGAAATTGCCGAAAGCGTAAGAGAAAAAGTTGTGCAGTTGCTTACGCCTCTTAATTTGGGCGGGAAGTATATAAGAGAACATATCGCGGCAGTTAAGAATTTTTTGCAGAACGCGAAAGCGCCGTCTTTGGCGGCAAATCTTGCCAAGTGGCAGGAGCAAAACGGATTTGGGACATTGGCAGGAATCACGTTGCAGTCAGAAGACAAACTCAATTCGATTTTTGACAAATGCGAAAGTATGCTTGGAGGCAATATAGCCGACTGGGAAGAATTTTACGGCATTATTATGACGGCAATAGAATCTGTCGAAATGTCCGACATACCGCTATACAGCGATTGTGTTTTTATAGGCGAGACGAGCCAGAACAGATACTCCGATATAGATTATATGTTCGTCATAGGCGCCGTTGCGGGCAAGTTTCCGCCTGAGCATAGCGATACCGGAATTGTGTCGGAGAGAGAATATTACGCTTGGAGTAAAATGAATATCAACGTCGAACCCGATTGCAGACGTCGCAATAGCAAAGAGCGATTGTCTACGCTTATGCTGTTGACAAGAGCAAGAAAAAAGTTGGTAATCAGTTATCCCGCTGCGTCGGCAAACGGTGAAGAACTTACTCCAAGTTCTACCGTGGGATATCTACAAGATCTTTTGGAAATAACGCCGATCGGAGAGTATGCTCCGGACGGCAGTTGGGACAGAGAATCGTTTATTGACTACGTGTCTTCTCAAGATAATATTTTACAAGAGTTTTTATCTTTGCAAAACCTTGCAAAGATAAATGCCGTCGACATCAGCGATACTCTGGAAGATATCTTAAATATTATGTATACGCTCTGCTGTCGAAGATATGGGCAGAGTTATGTTGACTTTCTTATAGGCGAGAGGGCGGACGAAGTCAAACTTGACGGAGTAGGGGACGCGATGTTCAACGGCTCGCATACTTCCGTATCGCAGTTTGAAAAATATTTCAAATGTCCGTTTTTACATTTCAACGAAAACGTGCTCCAACTTCAGCGCAAAAAGATTGCTGGGCTTGAAGTCAAGGACACCGGTATTTTGCTTCACGCAGTTATGGAAAAGTATTTTTCCATTGAGAATTGCGCGGATAAGAGCGAAAAGGAAATTCAAAGCATAGTACCTAAGTTATTCTTAAGCGCAGTGGAGAATAACAAAGATTATGCCTTTTTGATTGACAGTAAGAAAAACGCGCTCACACTTCAGCAATTGATAAATCAAGCAGTTTACGTCGTCAAAAATCTAGTGTCTAATATGCAAGTCACCAAGTTCCGTCCGCACAAACTCGAAGCGGCGTTTGGACAGCGACGCGATGCGATAATGTCGGGAATGGAGATTTCCAACGGTGTTCGCAAGTTGAGTTTTGACGGCGTAATAGACAGAATAGATAAATATGGCGACAAGGCTATTATCGTCGATTATAAGTCAAAAAGCAATATTCATTTTGACCCTGCAAATATATTTTACGGCGATAGAATCCAACTTTTTGTATATCTCAACGCGTTACGAGCCAGCGGAAATATTACCCCGCAAGGCGTATTTTATCTGCTTATGAACAATAGATTTGTAAAAAAAGACAACGAGGCAAAAAGATTTATGTATCGCGGTTTTGTTAATATAGACGACGTCTCTGATCTTGACAGAGGTTTTGCGCAAAACGCCGATTTCACCAGCGGGGTTTATCCTATCAAAAGCAAAACAAATAAGGACGGCGAAGTTTTATATTCTTCGCAAGCGCAACTCGGTCACGCGATGTCGGGCAAAAGTTTTGACGACGCTTGCGATTATGTAATGAAATTGACAAGCAAGGCGGCACACGAAATAGAGAATGGATATATCGCAAAGTCGCCTCTGAATATCAATGGAGAGGAGCAGCCGACGCCTTGCAAGTATTGCGATTATAAGGATTTGTGCGCTCGCGCAAAGGTTTATGTAAGAGACGTAAAAGACATCTCGCAGGAAGAATTTGAAAGTCTTATTGGAGAAGAATCTCAAGAGACAAGTCAGTGTAAAGACGGTATAAGTTTGCCAAAGGAGGAAAAATGAGTATGGGCGCTATCAATTGGACAAAAGAACAACTTGACGTAATCAACAGCGTCGACTTAAATACTCTTGTTTCGGCTTCTGCGGGAAGCGGTAAGACTGCGGTTATGCTTGAGAGAGCTGTCAGACTTATCACCGGAGAGAACGGCAATGGCAAAACTCCTTTGAGAAGGATAATTATGGTTACGTTCAATGAATCCGTGGCAAGCGAACTAAAGAGCAAAATCGGATCTAGGCTTGCAAAAAGACTGGCGGAAAGTCAAGACAAAGAGTATTTGCGCGAGCAAATAGAAGACGCGCCGCTTGCAGATATATCTACTATGCACTCCTTGTGCTCGACGATAATAAAAAACAACTTTGAGTATCTTGGAATTCAGCCGTCGTTTTCAATAGTCGACGACGATGAAAAGCAAGTGCTTTTCGGCAAAGCTGTCGGCAATGTTATGAAAGAGTATAGGGAAAACTATGATTATAAAATCGATATACTCATCAACTATCTTGGCGGAGAAAGCAGGTTTTGCGAAACGCTTGCAAAACTTTACGGTTTTTTGGAAGCGCAACTCGATAGAGACGCTTATCTTGAGGAAGTTGCGTTTTGTTGTTATGACGGCAATTTTAAGAATAGCAAACTTGCAAAACTTTATCTTGCGAGTATACACCAAGATTGTTTTGATTTGCTCCATCAGGCGCAAGAGTGGCAAATGCTTTTTGAAAGCAAGGCGCTGTATAAGCACTTGGAGCACGTGAATTCAATAATTGATTTTTTGCATAATCTGTCGGAGACTAAAGATATAGAAGACCTTGCAACGGTAGTGAAATTTGCTCCCAAATTTGCCAACGTGCCGACGCTTTCCAAAGATCAGAGGGACGACAATGCAGAGCATCAAGAGAAATACAAAGAGTACAAAGCGGACGTAATAAATTTGCTTGACAAACAACTCAAGGCGTTTTTTTCTTTGCCTTACGCTCAGATGCAGGAAGAACTCAACAAAAACGTAGAATATCTCGTCAGACTTGTTGACATATTGAAAAATGTATGCGCCGAATATTCTGCTTTAAAGAAAAAGGACAATAAGATGGACTTTGCCGATCTTGAGTATTATGCGGTCAAGGTTATGCAAAACGACGCTTTGGCAAGCGAATTGGCGTCAAATTACGACTATATTTGCGTGGACGAATATCAGGACATCAACGCCGTTCAAGAGTACGTCTTGACAAGGCTCTCCAACGGCAAGAACTTATTTATGGTCGGCGACATCAAGCAGAGTATTTATCAATTCAGAATGACAGACCCAAAAATATTTTTGGATAAGTACCGTCTTTATAAACAACGACCGCAACAAGGCAATTCTTTTTCTCTCAACAGTAATTTCAGATCTTGCAAGGAAGTCATAGATTTTGTCAATGCAGTTTTTGACGTAATAATGATAGAAGATATGGGCGGTATTGACTATAAGAGGGAGAGCAGACTTCTGCAAGGCAATCTCGATTATGAAATTCAGCCTGATATACCTATTCGTATTGCGCATTTTCCAAAGGAGAAAAAACAATTGGATATCCCCATTTGTCAAGATGGGGTATACAGCGTAATGCAAGACGCGCAGGAAGCGCAGTCTTTTTCTTGTCAAGAAGGAAAATATATTTCGAGACAAATCAAGTCGATTGTAGGTAAAAAACAAATACAAGTGTCGTCTGCCGACGGCGGAATGACTTATAGGACGGTCAAATATTCTGATATAGCGTTGCTGTGCGCGACGAGGAACGCCAACGTAGAGAGCATTGTCGGCGAGTTAAAGACGGCAGGTATACCCATCGACGGATGCAAGATACTTAAAGAAAAAAACAACTCTTGCGTCAGCCTCTTTACGTCGTTTGTCAGAGTGCTTGACAATCACCGACAAGACATACCTTTGGCGGAGATTTTGACGAGCAAAGTTTTTGCAAATTTTACTTATACAGAATTGACAAAAATCAAGACGAGCGCAGGTAAAGTGGACTTTTTCCACGAGGCTGTAGATAAGTACATAAAAGAGCGGGACGACGATTTGGCAAATAGACTGAAATTGTTTTTTGAGACAATTGCCAAATATCGCGCAATCGCGTCTTTTATGAATATGGACAGTTTTTTACGCAAGATAATAGACGATTTTAATTATCGGGCGTATATGACTGTTGTCGAAGACGGAATTGGAGAGTTGGCAGGACTTGAGAGTTTTATCCAATCTTTATCGGGTAAGCCGTATAATACCGACCTGTCGAAGTTTGTCGAGGCGGTCGACGCGACTGCGGACTTCGGCAAAGTGTCCGGCGAAGTCGGATATGACGGCGATTGCGTAGTCACCAATACTATTCACAGTAGTAAGGGCTTGGAATATCCAATCGTTTTTATTATCGACGCCGCAAGAGAACTCAGCCTGATGGAACTCAACGGCTCTAATATCATTTACGATAAGAATTACGGATTTGCAATCAAAAGCGTAGACGAGCAAGATAGATTTTATGAAGACAGTCTGCCGTTTCGCATAATGAAAAAATTTAAGGTCAAGGAATTGATAGAGGAGAAAATGCGCCTCTTTTACGTTGCTACGACGAGGGCGAGAAATATGCTTTATATCACTGCGACGGGCGGACTTGGAAAAAGCAAAGGCGCAAATAAAAAGGCATTTGGACAGCAGAAAATCAACACGCCATTAAGTATGATTGATTGGCTTAACAACGTAGCGGTGGAAAGACCGTCGTTTTATGATAAGTATTTTGACTCTCAAGCAGAGCAAGAAGAAGTTCAAGATTTCTTGCAAGATGAGAAGATTTGCAAGAGAAAGTTGATAGATATTGACTACGCCAATGCGTTTGAAGAGAGCCTTCGGAAGCATTATGCGTTTGAGTCTTCGACGTCATTACTCGTCAAGCATACGGTCACTGCGGTAAACAACGAGTATTACGCTTCATTTACAAAAGATTTTGCAAATGACGACAGTGCAGATATTCTCGACTCTATCAAAGACTTAGACTTTTCCGACGAGGATATTGCCGATAGGCGAAATAGCGCAGACGAAGGCGTGGCTTATCACAGAGTATTGGAGTGCATAGACTACGCTTGTTTTACTCAAGACGACGTAATTGATCAACTTGACGCTATGGTTGAGCAAGGACTTTTGAGTCAAGATCAACGATCGTTGATAGATCCAAAGTCTATTTTGGAGTGTCTGCAAAGCCAAGTTATGCAACAGGCAAGGAAGTATCCTCATTACAGAGAAAAACAGTTTATGCTCAATTTGCCTGCTTGCGATTTCTTGAGAGTTGATAGCGATGACAAAGTGCTTTTGCAAGGCACGGTCGACTTGTTTATTCAAGGCGGCGAAAAGGGAGGGGAAAACGTCTTGGTAGATTTCAAGTTTTCGCGCAAAAGCGAAGAACTGGTAAAGAAGAGGTATCAAAGACAGCTTGAGTTGTATGCAATGGCAATAGAAGAGTGCTTGGGGATTAAGGTTGATAAAAAAGTTATATTTATGCTTGGGAAAAACAAGACCGTTATACTTTAGAAAATGGGCGCAGATTTTTATAGGTCATTATTATAACGTTATTTGGATTGTAGTGAGGCGAAGCGGAGAAATCTCTGCGTATTTAATAAACGGATAGAGTCCTCTCGAATACACTCAAGGTGGCATAATATACGCCGTCATTTTTACTTGAGCAAAATGGATAAGTCTCAATTAGTTTATTAAGTTTAGCCGTATAAAATTTTGGTTTATGTCAACTATTAAGATAGCAATGGTCGTACATATTATTTTGGAGGCTAAAATTTTGCTATCATTTATTTCAGACACCTATTCTAAGTTTCAAGCATTTATGGCAAGTTGGAAAGTTTGGCAGATAGTTGCGTTTGCCGTTGCTGCTCCGATTATCGTATTGCTGGTTCAAATGCTCGTCTATTCTGCCGAACGCGTATATGCAAAGGCGTACTCAAGACTCAAGAGATTTTTAAAGACTAATTCTTATTTATCGCCAAGTACGGTATTTTCTTTCAACAAAAAAGTTGTCAAGGTATTTCCCAGATATATCAAAAGACAGGCAAGGCACATTGCAGACACGGCAATGCCTATGGAAGAGTATCTCAATACTTTCCATTTTTGCGCTCAACCCAAGAAAAAAAGTATTGTCGGCGAAGCGGCTCTTGCGCATATAGTATTATTGGGCGTGGTAGTTGCAATGAACGGATATTCTGTGGGTATAGTATCGACGGCGATATTGGCTACGTTTGCGTTGTGGCTTGTAATATTTGCGCTTGACCGCGGCATATCGGGACTGTTTGCCATAGTAGATAGAAGATACAAGAAAAAATTTCTTATCAAACTCGACTCAAATACTCTCTATCAAGAAAAGAGCGTCGACCTTACGTTGCCAAAGGTAGAAGTCGAGGAGGATAGCGCAATGCAACTTGCAAAAAGTGTGGAAGATTTTTTGGCAAGTCAACCTGACAAGAGTATTGCAAAAGTAGTTCTCAAAGGTCTATATAGCGCAAAATTCTCTTCTGCAATGACAGCGCAGAGTAAATTGCGGCTTAAAAATGTCTTTACGGACCTAAAAAATTACGTTGGATAGGTTGCCAAACGCTTTTCAATAATGTAAAATATAGTAGACGTTCGATAGGATTTATCAATGCAATTATATATTAAATCGAGCGCGCTATTTTTTAGATTTCCTGGAATTGCGTCATTCTATAGACGCTTTAACTTATGACAAGGAGGTATGGCTTATGATTGAAATTTACAAGACCGATGCGGAGAATAGGCTCATACAGATTGAAGAAAGCGTTTATATGGACAGCGGTTTTGATACCAAAGACTGTTGGATAAATCTCACCAATCCTTCCGATAAAGAAGTTGAATTTGTTGCGTCGGTCAGCGGAATTGAAGACGACGTGCTCAAGACGCCCCTTGACGACGAAGAAAGATCGAGACTTGAAGTGGAAGACGACTATACGTTGGTGCTCGTCGACATTCCGGTTATAGAAGAGGGGACTGAAGATTATTATTCCTATTTTACCATACCGCTCGGCGCAATAATCAAAAAAGATTTATTTATCACCGTCAGTCTAAAAGATACGGCAATTACCCGAGACTTTATTCGCAATAGAGTCAAGGGCTTTGCTACATACAAAAAGACAAGATTTTTGTTTCAGATTCTCAACAATATCGCTACCAAATATTTGGCTTACCTCAAACAAATCGACAAAGCGTCGCAGAGAATACAAAACGAGTTGCACAAGTCTACAAAAAACAAAGAACTTATTCAAATGCTTGATCTTGAAAATTCTCTTGTTTATTTTTCCACGTCACTTACCGGCAACGACGCCGTAATATCAAGACTTATGCAAAATAAGTTCAACACCAACAATATTTTGAAGAGTTATCCCGATGATACCGAACTTCTTGAGGACGTCGCGATAGACACAAAGCAGGCTATGGAAATGTGTTCCATTTACCGAGATATTTTGTCCGGCACTATGGACGCTTATGCATCCGTAATATCCAACAATCTCAATATCGTAATGAAAGTCTTGACTTCGATTACTCTCGTGATTTCCATTCCTACTTTGATAGCTTCGTTATTTGGTATGAACACTTGGGTGCCGGGGCAGTCAAGTCCTTGGGGATTTTGGGGAGTGCTCGGTTCGTCGGGGCTTATCTCGCTTGCCGTTGCGCTTTATCTAAAGAAAAAGAAATTGTTGTAATAGCAATATCGAATTTGCAATGTTACAGTAGGATATTGGCAATGAAAACGGTGTACCGTTGTACTCCGTTTTATAAAACTCCGCCGACGGCGGAAATCAGGAAGGTTTATGCGTTTTGTTTACTGTCCGGATTGCGGACGAAAACTTATAGAAAAACAGATTGGCGACGAGGGATATATTCCTTATTGCGAGGTTTGCAAAAGACCTCTTTTCGATATGTTTTCTTCGTGCGTAATAGTATTGGTGACAAATGACGACGGACAAGTCGTGCTGCTTCGTCAGAATTATATTTCCACGCAATATTACAATCTTGTGTCTGGCTATATCAAGCCAAAAGAGACTGCAGAAGAGACGGCGTACAGAGAGGTGAAAGAAGAGATAGGAGTCAAACTTTCTTCGCTTGATTTTGTCGGCACGTTTTGGTTTGACAAAAAAGATATGCTTATGATTGCGTTTATAGGCAAGACGGCTGATAAAGAATTGACGCTTTCGGGCGAAGTCGACGAAGCCAAGTGGATTGACGCAAAGAGCGCGCAAAATATGGTTCACCCCAAGGGTAGCGTATCTTATACTTTAATAGAGCGTTTGTTAAATATTTAATAACTTAATAGCAAAAGTTCATTCCCATATCCCGACAAACAGTATTTTTTTGTAAATTGTTTGATTTTTAACAACACTAAAGCCATTTAAATCATATAGAGAAATTCCGTGCAAGGCAAAAAATCAACAATAGACTTAAATTTTTGACAAAATTCTTTTCCATAAGAAATCAATTAAAAAGAGTGATTTCTCACTCTTTTCATTTTTGTTATTGCATAGAGATTTAATTCGATGATTCAATTGCATCGCGCCAAAGCGTGTTTTCGTCTCCAAATTCAAAAGAAAATCCGCCTTTCTCTTCGTATCTTGCTCCGTTAGCACTGTTTTTTGTAAATTTGTTATATCCATCAGTGAGGATATTGAAAGAATTGAAATATATCGTTTTGTTCACGGTATGTTGTTCATTTGTTATCACTAATGGATGATAGCCACCATCGAATGCGCCTTGACTGTCAATTGAATAAGCTGAGAATCTTGCATTATCAGGCAAGATGACTTTGTTGAAAAACAGATAAACATTTTCTGCATTAGGAGAGAATTCGTTTTCAACATTTTTGAAAATAATTGTGTTTTCTAATGAATAATTGCCTATTTCCACTGAAATAGAACTGTCGCTTTGTGAAATACCTTTAACTTGAATCTCGACTGTGAAATATTTGTCCTCATTATTTCTTGTCATTTTATACAAGGCTTTAATAGTTTTGCTGTTTAAGTCAACATCATAACCAATTGTTTTGGTGTTTGAAACTGAAGCATAGGTGATTCCGCAACGATTCAAAATTGTCGCCTTATGTTCTTCAATTGCGTTGAAGAGGGCGGTTTTTTGTTCGGCTGAAAGGTCTGCAATGTCGGTTGGAAGTTGTGGTTTTTGTTCAACATCTCCGCTGCCAATGTCGCCACTTGGTGGAACGTCTCCGCTTGTGATGTCTCCGCTTGGAAGCTGTGGCTCTCCGCTTGGGATTTCTTCGCCGCTTGTGATGTCTCCGCTGCTGATGCCAGGAAGTCCGCTTGGGATTTCTCCACTTGGCACTGTTTGTTCATAAGGTGGTTTAACAGGTTCTTTTGGTGTTTTTACGCAGCCTGAAAGGAAGCGAGCGCCCAAAAACAATCCTACAATCTGAAAAGTTGCACCCAAAGTTATTATTGGGTGTTCTTTAAAGTTTCTCCAAAGTCCTGCAAATGCAGTTTTTGCAGTCAATTCAATTATTCCATTTGTTTTCTTTTCTTTCATAGATTTATTCTCCTGTATTTATAATATTCTATCATATAAAGCGTGCAAAATCAATGCTTTTATCTAACGGACAATGATGAAATTGGTCAAGACTGCTGATAAAGACAAGTTCTGGAAAGAAATTTGTTTTGGTATTGACATTTTTATACTGTCACTGTATAATATAACCAAGATAGGAAAATTTATTTAATATATCCCAACAAACAGTCATTTTACTTAATAGTAGAAAATTAGGAAAAGAAAGCAGTAATATGTTTTTTGCTTGTGTTTTTGTTGGCGGATATATTTTGTATAGTCGTAATAATAATTTGACGCATTGTTTCTCAGTGTTGAAATTATCATTGACAAAGGGACACTTGCGTTTCCAAACTTGCTATAGCCGGCAATGTTAGATTGTTATATTAAGTGTTACTTTTAAATATATTTGATTTATTAATTGATTAATAAAAAGTTTTATTGTATAGGAGTTGTTTAAATATAAACTATATTATAATATGGAGGGAACAAGAGTATGATTGACAAAAAATTTAAAATGATTAATTTGTTTAATGTAATAATATCTTTAGCGGTATTAATATTAGAATTTATACCCAAAAGCGTAATAAAAGCGTTGGGTCCTCTTAGTGGTCCAAATCATTATAATATCTCCTATCATTCATATTTTACGAATCCAGCAGATTGGAATGTTGTATTAATGTTTGCTTTCATAGTGGCAATTTTAACAATAATTGGTCTTATATTTAATATATTGTTGCTGTTAAAAAGCAAAAAAGCGCTGTATATTACTTCCTTGGTTGTTAGTTTAATATCATTTATAATAAGTTTGCTCTTTTTAGATGGTAAATTCGCCACAGTCTATAATTATTTTATTATGTCATTGTTTTTAATACAAATAACGTCAAAGTTTATGTTTTTACCAAGCGCAATAAAAGGAGGAATAACAAAAATAAATTTTCTAAATATCTTTGGAGTTTTGCCAATTTTAGTTGCGCTAATTTTAGAATGGATTCCCAATAGTATAAGAATAGTGCAAAAGTTTAACTATAGCGCATTGGTTACGTTTTCTGATGTTGAGTATTCTTACTTTTCGTATCAAGAAAATTGGATATCTTTAATGGGATTTATGATAGCAATACTCACGTTTTGCATATTGTTATTTAATTTTATTACATTTTCTAAAGATAAAAAAGGACTTTGCATAACTCAGTTAGTAATGTCTTCGGTTTGCGTATTGTGTAGTGTAATTATTTTAATTATGGCGGGTAGCAGTCTCACTGCTTACAATATAATTATAATGTTATTGTTCATTGTCCTGATAATCACTCAAAGCATAAAACTAAAGACTGCCTATAATTCTATGGATAAATAATAATTAAGCGATACAAATTTAATTTAAAAGTGTAGTAATTGTCGATAGTTATATTACTGTGAAATAATATATAGGGGAGATCGACAATTATCAACTTAGTTCTAAATATTTATTATGTTATTCAAAAACAAAAAGGCAATGCGATTGGTATCTTTTGTTATGCTATTTATTGCAACGGCGCTGAGTTGTTTTATTATTTCGTTAAATTTTGTTTCTGCTTATAATATAATAATATTGATTATATTTATATTGCAAGTAGTGGGGCAAATAATCATACTGGGAGTAATGGAACGTATAGAAAAATAAAAAAGGATATTTTGCGACAAATAATACGCAAATTTGCGCGTTTAAAAAATTTTTAAAAAGTTTGAAAAATATGTTGACAACCTAATTCTTTAATGATATTATATAAAGGCTGTCAGCGACAGTACGAGAAAATAACTCATTCGTGGGGGATTAGCTCAGTTGGCTAGAGCGCCTGCCTTGCAAGCAGGAGGTCAAGAGTTCGACTCTCTTATTCTCCACCACTAATGGGCTCATAGCTCAGCTGGTTAGAGCACACGCCTGATAAGCGTGAGGTCGGTGGTTCGAGTCCACTTGAGCCCACCAACTTTCGGTCTAACCGAAATTTTTTTGCACATTGACAACTGCATAGTAGGATCTGACGTATGACGAGTACGTTAGGTTCAAGTATGAAGAAAAGCATACAAAAAATAGCGAGAAATATAATACGTAAAGGTAGTATA
>Ga0073906_1000571_pt1 | contig 65467 bp, 49 predicted proteins | sample Inofromicrocosms_FD_65485 | JGI IMG/M metagenome (GOLD analysis project Ga0073906, IMG submission 65485) | Mouse cecum microbial communities from Vienna, Austria - Inoculum for glucosamine and mucus D2O microcosms | ecosystem: Host-associated > Mammals > Digestive system > Large intestine >...
GCCGTGATGGGCTCGCCTGACATAAGTCGACTTACTACATTAAGTCGTTCTTCAAAGTTATGGTGTCTATACATAATGCACCCCAAAAGTTTTGTGTCTAACTTTTGGGGTGCGGTTCACCCGCGCTGCGGGGTTTTATTTTTTATTCTAATTTTTTTTAGTAATTTTGCGCCCGAATTATTATCATCATACTTACTTTTTACCATGATCAAATTCTACCTTACCGCCATTGTCATGGCCGTGGCCTCATGCCTTTCGGCTGTGGCCGCCACCTATTCGGGCACACTGCCGGTGATGTTTATCACCACTGAAAACTCCACTCCCATCACATCGAAAGAAACTTATCTCAACGCCACCTACTATCTCGACCCGATGGGCACAGACGCCACGGCTCTCGGCTCGAAGGACGCTCAACTCGACTTGCAAATACGCGGACGAGGCAACTACACCTGGACAGGCTTCGACAAGAAACCCTACCGCATAAAGTTCGCGGCTAAAACAGCCATACTGGGCATGAAAAAGAGCAAGCATTTCGCCCTGCTGGCCCATGCCGACGACAACCGCGGCTTCCTTCGCAACACCATGGGTTTTTATGTGTCGAAAACGCTCGGCATGCCTTGGACTCCGGAACAACGCCCGGTTGAGGTAGTGCTCAACGGCGACTACATCGGCCTGTATTTCCTTACTGAGACAATCCGTGTCGACAAGGACCGCGTAAACGTAGTGGAACAACCCGACCTTGCCACCGGAGCTGAGGAAATAACCGGCGGATGGCTTGTGGAAATCGACAACTACGACACCGATCCCCACGTCACCGTGAAAGAAGGCGGAGACACAAACTACAATATAATATTCACATACAAGACTCCCGAAGAACTGTCGGCCGAACAGGAGAAATATCTCACCGACCAGATGACCAACCTCAACACCAAGATTTATTCCAACGCATTTGAGGCTTGCCCCTGGCAGTCGTATATCGACCTTGAAACGCTTGCAAAGTTTTATCTCACTCAGGAAATAGTAGCCAACTACGAATCATTCCACGGTTCGTGCTATCTCAACAAGCAGCAAGGCGCTACTGAAAAATGGATGTTCGGCCCCGTATGGGATTTCGGCTCGGCTCTTTTCCCTATGTCCGACCAGTTTTTCATCAGCACCGACCGCTATTATCATCAGGTGTGGATTGGCCAGATGTGCAAGTATCCTCCATTTATGAATATCGTGAAGAAGACATGGCAGGATTTCTACGCCAACTCTTATTCGGCAATGCTCGAATATGCCGAAACGTTTGCCGAATCCATCAAGGACGCGGCAGCAGCCGACGCCAAACGCTGGCCGCAGTATGGCAACCCCGACGAGATGGCCCGGTGCGCCGACGTGTTGTCGTGGCTTCGCACTCGCTGCACATGGCTTCGCAAGCAGTGGGGCGGAACCAACCCCGACGCTGCGTCTGCAACTGTATATTACGTCGACTACGACCAACCGAACCCGTGGGCACAGGTCAACGTGTACACCTGGGGCGAAACCGGCACTGAATTCAACGGCAAGTGGCCCGGCTCGCCCATGACTGCCACCACTCTCGACGGACATCCCGCGTGGGCTTACACATTCGACGACACCGAGAACATGACCGGCAATGTAGGCCTAATATTCAACAACGGACAATCCGGAGCCGGCAACCAGACCGGCAACCTCGTGTACGTGGCCGGCGGCATCTACCACCGCGACGGCACAATGGGCGCCGACGACATCACCGTCTCCGCCGACGAAACCCCCGTCTACTACAACCTGCAAGGCCAGCGCGTGGCTTCTCCCCAACCCGGCACGCTCTATATCGAGCGCACTGCCTCAAAGGCCCGCAAAGTAATCTATTAAGAACACTAACCGGCAGGAATAACCGGCAGGAACACAATCCTCCGGATTGTGAGTTTTTTATCTCACAATCCGGAGGATTGTGTTCCTACATACCGGATTGTTTTCCTGCCTGTTAATTCAAATCGGAGAGGCGGGCGGTGTTGCCCACGAGGTAGAGGATGTCGCCGGGCTCGAAACAGAGGTTGGGATCGGAGTCGATATAGGTGTCGCCGCGCTGCACAGCCACGGCAAGCATGTCGTAGGCCGAGCGCAGATTGGAGGTAATCGGTGTCTTGCCGATGAGCGGCGAGGTCTCCGACAGCATAATCGATGTAAACTTGAAATCGGCGGGGTTGATGCTCTCTGTGGCCGGACGCTGAGCCTCGACAATGGGAAGAAGACGCTCGATCTGGTCGTCGGTACCGATAACGCCGATTACATCGCCGGGGAAAACGCGGCGGGCGGCATCGGGAATGGGTATAACCTCGGCCCCGCGCTGAATGGATACGATGTTGACACCATAGCGGGCGCGCACGTTGGAATCGGCAAGACGCTCGCCAACGAAGTCGCATCCTGTGCCTACGGTAATGTAAGCCAGGTGGAGGTCGTTTACAACGGAATTATTCTTGCCCGAACGGCGCAAGTCGCGCTCGTTGAGATTGTCGAGGAATTTCGACTCTATGGCCGACATGCGCTCCTTTACGTTGCGCGAGAACAGCATGACGATGAGCAGGATGGCGGCGATGCCGGCAGCAAGGCCCACTTTCATGGAGAAGAGCCACGAAAGCACATATACAACAAACATGAGGGCAATCACGAAACGGAATATCGACATGACGATGCGCGGAACGTTTGTGGATGTGGCATCGGCATCATTGCGTTTGCTTATAGGCAGGAGCAGGGCGAAGAGGAAAGGCGACATGGCGGCAAGGGTTACAGCCGCGCAGACGATACGCTGCCACGGAGATGCCAGTATCTCCGACAGCCACGGCATAAGGTACTGACGGGCCACGATGGTGATGGCTATGAGTATTATCGAATACAGGAGCGTGCGCCAGATATAGCGTTTTAGAGTCACCACCCATTGACGCTCGACAGCATTGGAGCGCGAGGCTTCTTTTTGATAGCGGTCGATGAGGAAGTGGAGACGACGCGGAAGGTGACGCTCGACAACTTTATAGACACCCGGAGCCATCTTTATGAAATAAGGGGTGGTGAAGGTGGTGAGAACCGAGACTGCAACCACAATAGGATATATCGACGAATCGAGCACGCCGAGACCCATGCCGAGGGTGGCGATGATGAAGGCAAACTCACCAATCTGCGTGAGCGAGAAGCCCGACTCGATGGCTACAAGCAACGATTGGCCGGTGACGAGCATACCGAATGTGCCGAACACAATCATGCCTACCACCACCACGAGCGACAGGATGAGAATGGGCAACCAATATTGCACGATTATAGCGGGCTGCACCATCATGCCCACCGATATGAAAAACACGGCGCCGAAAAGGTCTTTTACAGGAGTGACCACATGCTCGATGCGCTCGGCATAGCTTGTGCCGGCGAGGATAGAGCCCATGACAAACGCGCCCAAGGCCATCGAGAATCCGCAGTAGACCGAGAACACGGCCATGCCCAGACACAGGCCCATGGACACGACAAGCAAGGTTTCGGAGTTGAGGAAGCGGTTCCACGAGCGAAAGAGCGACGGCAGCACAAAGACACCCACCAAGAACCATATCACAAGGAAAAACACGAGCTTAGCAACAGAATAAAGCAATTCGCCGCCTTCGACAGAATTGTTGATAGCGATAGACGACAGAAGCACCATCATCACCACTGCAAACATGTCTTCGACAACGAGCACGGCAAGGACAAGCGAGGTGAATTTTTTCTGCCGCAGTCCCAGGTCGTTGAAAGCCTTGATTATAATGGTGGTCGACGACATCGAGAGCATGCCGCCGAGGAAAAGACAGTTGATCATCGTAAAGCCCATGAGGTGGCCGATGGCAATGCCCGCGCACATCATGCCGGCGACGATAATCAATGCCGTGACGGCCGCCGAGCCGCCGCTATTGACAAGTTTCTTGAAACTGAATTCAAGCCCGAGCGAGAACAGCAGGATTACGATACCGATCTGGGCCCAGAAATCGATATTTTCTTCGGTAGTGACCGAGGGGAGGTATTCAAAGTGGGGGCTTGCGAGAAAGCCGGCCACGATGTATCCGAGCACTACGGGCTGCTTGATCCATTTGAAAAGAATAGTGACACCGGCGCCGAGGAGGAGGATAAAGGCAAGGTCGGTGATGAGTCCTTCTACATTCATATGTCAGAAAGTGGTTTGATTAGCGAGTGAGATGCCGCGTGTGGGTGAGATACGGCGTATATCGTTGAAAAGGTCGGTAAGGTCTGTCGTCTCGGGCACGAGCACCACAAGGTTGAGCGTGGATGTGTTCGCTTCATAATCGACAGATATGAAAAAGTTGGTAAGGCTTACATGCCTCTCTTTGAGGAGGTTGCGGTAGGGAGTGATGTCCTGCACGACAGATGCGGTGTGGATATTGAGGATGCGCGACTCGAAATTGGCGCTCATACGGTGCTCGATTCGCTCGAGCACCCACAGGATAAAGAGGATGAGAATTGTTGCCACCGTGGCAATGACATACATGCCCACCCCGACTGTGAGGCCGAGGGCGGCGACCATCCAAATGCCGGCGGCGGTGGTGAGTCCGCGCACCGACCCTTTCATCTGGATAATCGCGCCGGCGCCGAGAAAACCGATTCCCGACACCACCTGGGCGGCAATACGGCCGGGGTCGCCGTTTTTCAGGCCAAGGTATTCCTGGGGGACATAAATAGACAGAATCATTGCGAGAGTGGCGCCCATTGCAATGAGCGAAAATGTGCGCACTCCGGCAATCTGGCCTTTGCGCTTGCGCTCGTATCCGATTACGGCTCCAAGCACCATGGAAAGCACCAATTTGTAGACGGAAGAGATGGTGGTTACTTCCACCGAGTTGATTTCGGTTATAAAATTATCGAACAAGGGAGTTGGGAGTTAGAGAGTTGGGGGTTGGGGAGTTGGATTTTCCCCGCGTTGAAACGCGGGGCACGGTGGCGGACTTGTGTTCCTAAAAACCGGTACCCGGCGGGTGACGCCGGGTGCCGGTTTCTATATGTTGCAATACTATTTAAGGGAGAACGAACGACGGGCAAGGCGGTAGTTGTCGGCAAAGAGCTCGACAGTGTAATCGCCGGGGCTGAGGGCAGTGTTCACATCCCAGTATATATGGATGTTGGCAATTTCCTCGCCTGCATATTCCACGGTTTTCTTGGCCGAACACTCGACGCTGCCTCCTTCGAAGGAGAAGGTGCCGGCCGAGCCGAGAAGCTGGCCCGAGGGCGAGATGAGGCGCATGTAGATTGTCTTCTCGCCTACGGGAGTGGAGTTGTTTTGCGGAATGGTGAAAGTGACCATCAGCTGCTTCGCTTTCGAAACCTTCTTTTCGTTTTTGCCTTTTTTGTTGAGCGCGGTGAGGTTTACGCCGGTCACGTTCAATTTCTCGGCAAGGGTCATGCGCTCTGAAAGCACTTCGTTTTTGCGCGAGGTTTCCTGTACTTGGCTTGAAAGACGGGTGTTTTCTTTCTTGATAGTCTCGTTTTCGGTGCGCAGCTCCTGATTTTCCTGATTGAGGCGGTTTATTTCCTCTACATAATGACGCAGGAGGGCTCGGAGGGTCGAAATCTCGTCTTTTAGTTTCTTGATTTCGGCTGCCGATTTCTTTTTCTGGTTTTGGAGTTCTTGCTGGAGCTTCTCAACTTTGAGTTTCGCGGCCTCATATTTTTCAGTGAGCTCACGCTTTACGGAGTCGTCCATAATGGAGACCCGTTGGTTTTCAAGCGATGAGAATTCGCGGTTGAGTTCGTCGAAATCGCGGTCCATGAGGGCCTGGTCGAGATTGAGCTCGGCCTGCTCGCGGGCCTCGCGCTCGGCTTCGAGAGCGCGCTCCTTGCCGGCGAGCGACATGGCGAACCACACGCACGCACCGAGCACTATAACGAGGAGGACAGAGATAACGCCAAGGAGGATGCGTTTGCTCTTGTCCTTGATTTTATAGTTGTTGTTATCTTCCATTTTGATATTCTATTAATATTCGTCCCAGCTTTTAATTTCGATGTCGTCGAGCGGCAACTGGATGAAGGCCTGGATAAAAGCCGAGGCAAGACGCGCGTTGGTGAGCAAGGGTATGTTGAGGTCGATTGCCGCGCGGCGAATCTTGTAGCCGTTGGAGAGTTCGGACGACGTCTGGTTCTTGGGTATGTTGAGCACCATGTCGATCTTGCGGTTGTGGAGCAAGTCGAGGGCCTGGGGATGCTGCTCAGGCTGTGAAGGCCAGTAAACGCGGATTGCGGGGATGCCGTTTTCGTTGAGGAACTGGCAAGTGCCCGATGTGGCGTAGATGGTGAAGCCATTTTGATGAAGCATATGGGCGGCATCGAGCATGGATGCTTTCTGACGCGGAGTGCCGGTGGAAAGGAGCACGCTCTTTTTGGGGATGCGCTGGCCCACGGCGAGCATGGCTTTGAGGATGGCCTCGTTGGTATCGACGCCGATGCAGCCAACTTCGCCGGTCGATGTCATGTCGACGCGCAGCACGGGGTCGGCGCCTTGCAGACGCTGGAACGAGAATTGCGAGGCTTTGACGCCAACGTAGTCGAGGTCGAAAGCGCTCTTGTTGGGTTTCTCGATGCGTATGCCGAGCATGGCGCGTGTGGCAAGGTCGATAAAGTTGATTTTCAACACCTTCGACACGAAGGGGAAACTGCGCGAGGCGCGGAGGTTGCACTCGATAACCTTTATGTCGTTGTTCTTGGCAAGGAACTGGATGTTGAATGGGCCGGTGATGTTGAGGGCGCGGGCAATCTGCTGCGACACCTTCTTGATGCGGCGCATGGTCTCGACATAGAGTTTCTGCGGTGGGAACTGTATGGTGGCGTCGCCGGAGTGAACGCCGGCATATTCGATGTGCTCGGATATGGCGTAGGCCATGATCTGACCGTCTTGCGCCACGGCATCCATTTCGATTTCTTTGGCGTTCTGGATGAAGGAGGACACCACCACGGGGTGCTTTTGCGACACGTTCACGGCCATTTTGAGGAAGCGTTGGAGCTCCTCGTCGTTGAAACATACGTTCATGGCCGCGCCGGAAAGGACGTAAGAGGGGCGCACAAGCACGGGGTATCCAACTTCGGCGATGAAGTCCTCGATGTCGGCAAACGATGTCAACTCTCGCCATGCGGGCTGGTCGATGCCGAGGCGGTCGAGCATGGCGGAGAACTTGTGGCGGTCTTCGGCGTTGTCGATAGAAGCCGATGATGTGCCGAGTATATTCACGCCCTGGGCGTTGAGGCGGGTGGCGAGGTTGTTGGGAATCTGGCCGCCGACAGAGAGGATTGTGCCGTGGGGCTGCTCGAGGTCCTCGATATCCATTACGCGCTCGAATGTGAGTTCGTCGAAATAGAGGCGGTCGCACATGTCGTAGTCGGTGGATACGGTCTCGGGGTTGTAGTTAATCATAACCGAACGCCAGCCTTGCTCGCGCACGGTCATGAGCGCGTTTACCGAACACCAGTCGAATTCCACCGACGAGCCGATGCGATAGGCTCCGGAGCCGAGGACAATAACGGAGCGGTGGTCGGGATTGGAGTAGTCGATGTCGCTCTCGGTGCCGTTGTATGTAAGGTAGAGATAATTTGTGCGTGCGGGGAACTCGCCGGCAAGGGTGTCGATCTGCTTCACCACGGGGAGGATGCCGAGAGTTTTACGCCAGGCGCGGACGGCGAGGTTGGCTTCTTCGCCGTCGGTCATGCCGCCCTTGAATACTGAGCGGGCAATCTGGAAGTCGGAGAATCCTTGCTGTTTGGCCTGACGGAGAAGGTCGGCGGGGAGGGTTTCGAGGGTGTCGTATTTTTCGAGTTCGTCGGCCGTCTGCATAATATTTTGCAAACGGTAGAGGAACCATTTGTCGATTTTGGTAAGGTCGTGGATACGGTCGACGGTATAGCCCTGGGCCATAGCCTTGGCAATGACGAAGATGCGCTTGTCGGTGGGCGCGGTGAGGGCCTTGTCGATATTGTCGATTTTGATATCCTTGTTTTCAACGAAACCGTGCATGCCCTGGCCAATCATGCGGAGACCTTTCTGTATGGCTTCCTCGAAGGTGCGACCGATGGCCATGACCTCGCCGACAGATTTCATCGACGAGCCTATTTCACGGCTCACGTTCTGGAACTTGCCAAGGTCCCAGCGGGGGAGTTTCACCACCACGTAGTCGAGGGCCGGCTCGAAGAACGCGCTGGTGTCTTTTGTCACGGAGTTGCGCAGGTCCATAAGGCCGTAGCCGAGACCGAGTTTTGCGGCCACGAAAGCAAGGGGATAGCCTGTGGCTTTCGACGCGAGGGCCGACGAACGGCTCAGGCGGGCATTTACCTCGATTACGCGATAGTCCATCGACGCGGGGTCGAAGGCGTACTGCACGTTACATTCGCCCACGATGCCGATATGGCGGATAATCTTGATGGCGAGGGCGCGGAGATAGTGGTAGTCTTCGTTGGAAAGCGTCTGCGAAGGAGCCACGACGATACTTTCGCCGGTGTGAATGCCGAGCGGGTCGAAGTTCTCCATGTTGCAGACGGTGATGCAGTTGTCGTAGCGGTCGCGCACCACCTCGTATTCCACTTCCTTCCAGCCTTTAAGCGACTTCTCTACAAGCACCTGAGGCGAGAAAGAGAGCGCTTTTTCGACAAGGGCGGTGAGCTGCGCGTCGTTGTCGCAGAAACCCGAGCCGAGACCGCCGAGCGCATAGGCGGCGCGGACGATTACGGGGTAGCCGAGTTCGTTGGCCACGGAGATGGCCTCGTCGATGGTGTTCACGGCCTGGCTCTTGATTGTCTTGACGCCGATTTCGTCGAGTTTCTTCACAAAGAGCTCGCGGTCTTCTGTTTCCTCGATAGCCTTAACGGGTGTGCCAAGCACCTTCACGTTGTATTTTTCGAGGATGCCCGAACGCTGGAGCTCGACGCCGCAGTTGAGGGCAGTCTGTCCGCCGAAAGCGAGAAGGATACCCTGGGGTTTCTCTTTGGCGATAACCTTTTCTACAAAATAAGGGGTGACGGGAAGGAAGTAAATTTTGTCGGCGAAGCCTTCGGAAGTCTGCACCGTGGCGATGTTGGGGTTGATGAGCACCGTTTCGATGCCCTCCTCTTTCATGGCTTTGAGGGCCTGCGAGCCGGAATAGTCGAATTCGCCGGCTTCACCGATTTTCAACGCACCGCTGCCCAGGAGCAGCACTTTCTTTATATTGTGGGGTTCCATGATGGTTTATCTTGTTTGAAAGTTAGAGAAGGGCTATAAATTCGTCGAAGAGGAATTCGGTGTCCTTGGGCCCGGACGAGGCCTCGGGATGGAACTGAGCAGAGAAGAACGGTTTCGATTTGTGGCGTATGCCTTCGTTTGTGCCGTCGTTCATGTTCACAAAAAGCGGCTCCCAGTCGGCGGGAAGAGTAGCCTGGTCGACGGCGAAACCGTGGTTTTGCGAAGTGATGAAGCAGGTGTTCGTTCCTACGCGCTGCACGGGCTGGTTGTGGCTGCGGTGGCCGTATTTGAGTTTGTATGTGGTGGCGCCGGCGGCTTTTGCCAGAAGCTGATTGCCCATGCAGATGCCGCAGATGGGCTTGCCGATGGCCATGGCCTTGCGGATGTTTTCGACGGTTTTGTCGGCGAAGTCGGGATTGCCCGGGCCGTTGGAGATGAATACCCCGTCGTAAGGGATAGAAGTGAAGTCGTAGTCCCAGGGCACACGCACCACCTTTACGCCGCGACGCGTAAGGCATCGCACGATATTGTGCTTCACGCCGCAGTCGACGAGCACGACAGTCTTGTCGCCTTCGCCATATTCCTCGACAGTGGCGCACGAAGTTTTTGCCACGAGGTTTTCACGGTTGGGATCGTAGAGGGGGATGTCTTCGGCACGGTCGTCGCCAATTATCACGCGGCCAAGCATCGAGCCTTTCTCTCGCAGATGCTTTGCGAGGGCGCGTGTGTCGATGCCGTAGATGCCGGCCACGTCCTGAGCTTCGAGCCAGTCGGCAAGCGAGCGGTCGGCAAGCCAGTGGCTGTGCTCCCACGAGTAGTCCTGGGCCACTATTGCGCGGCAGTGGATGCGGTCGCCTTCATAGTAGGCGCTAAGATTCGATGAGTCGGATTGCTGTTGCGGGGGAACGCCGTAGTTGCCCAGCAGCGGGAAAGTGGTGACGAGAATCTGACCTTCATAAGAAGGGTCTGTAAGACTTTCGGGATACCCCGTCATAGCCGTGTTGAACACTACCTCGCCGGAAGTCGAGCGGCGACTTCCGAACGAATATCCCTGGAAACGTGTGCCGTCCTCCAGTTCGAGGACAGCGCTTAAAGTCTGGCGCATACGCTAAGATGTCGGTTAATTTTTGCAAAGGTACAACATTTTTGCGACATAGCCCCTCAAAATGCCGGGAAAAATTTCCGCCATGCTTTTTCCCGTCATAAAAAAGCGCAAGCGACCCGCCCGTCGGCAGGTCGCTAACATTGCAGGAACATAAGCCTCCGGCTTGTAAAAAATCTGCCACAAGCCGGAGGCTTGTGTTCCTGCCGGGTCCATACATTCCTACTTCACGAAAGTGACTTTGGTGGTGTTTTCCCACTCGCCGTCGTCGACACGCACTTTCATCGACTCGATGGCATTACGAGCCTCCGAAGTGAATTCAATCTTATTGTGTGTGCCGTCGGGCCAGTTTATCGTAAACGTCTCGTTGTGGTTCTCCGTACCGTCGAATTCGCCGAAACGTATCCGAGGCAATGCCTCCGGGAAATCCGCAGGGTCGAGGTAAAAGACGTATAGACCATAATAATTAGCCTCAACAGCCCTGCTTTTAAAATAATCATCTCTGGCGCCAGCCTCCACCAGTGGCTTTGTTGCGTTTTGATATGTATACGAAACATCGGCAGAAAGATTTTCCTTATCAAGAATTCCGTGATATTCAGGCGAAAACAAATTATTGCCATCCACGTCTTCTATAACTATATCCACTTCTGCCAGATAATAATCCCACACCCAACCATCATCGGGGTCAGGAGTTGGCTCCGGAGTCGGCTGTGGCTTCGGCTCGTCGTTAGAGCAGCTACAAATAACAGCCAATAATATCAGCGATATAAATTTAAAACATTTCATTTCGGCTTGATATTTAATAATACATACATATTTTTATTATAGGTTGAACCGTCCATCAAGAAATATCCGTTACTATTTCCTTTCCAGCCCCAATTATAGTAGAAATAATAATTGTAGATTGATTTTTTTGTTTTAACGGTACGAATACTTCCAAATTTCTTTTTGCCGACAAAATTATAAACATCGACTATCGACTCATGCTTTCTATATTTAACTTGTGACGCTACCCAAGCATGACCATTACCCGAATCAGTCCATCCCTCAACAAAAACAGGAGAACCAGCAATTAAAGAATTCGCCATATCCTCAACATACGCCCTCTCTTTTGGCCCGGAAGTATAACCTTTTGACAAAAATACCTTTCTGATATTTTCAGTTGATGCGGGCGTCCCTGTTATATTATATGTCGCATCTGCCATTTCTGCAATTTCATACAAAAACGAAGACGTTTCATAAGTCGGATTGTGCAATGGCATTTTTCTCCAATCATATTCCAACGGATACTCAAAATAACGCATAATTTGCCCCGCAGCCAAAGGCCCACAACCTGCATAAGCATGTTTGTTATTAGAAAGGATAGGATAAGCATCATTATAGCCATCATACTGATACCATGTTGACTGAACAGTTATAGGAGTCTCACAATCCTCCCCATTCTCATAACATACCAATGTTGCGAATTCTTGCCATATATCTTCATACATCCAATATACATTTTGGGCAACGCTTTCAGCATATTGAATTTCAGAATCTTCCAATACTCCACCCCAGGAACCATAGTAATGAATCTCATATTGATCATTACGCAACTCCCAAATAGCATCCTTATAAAGAGAGATTAATTCCTCATATTCTTCGTCCGTTAAATATTCGTGAGGGCCGGGGCCGCGGAGGACAGGGGCGTTGCTTTTGGCGGAATATTTGAGCCATTCGATATTGTTAACGGCTTTTTCTTTCTCGGGCAAAGATGCGGATTCTTTTACGGCATTAATGGTGCTTTCTTCCCAGACGTCGAGGCCGGAGGACATAAAGCGCGACACATCATAATTGCCCGTCTCGGCATAGGCAAGGATGGGATGATAGTCTTTGGTCGCGCTTACGAGCACGAAACCTCCATTGTCGGCATAGTTTATAACATAGATTGCCGGGCTGCCTTCGGAATCATAAATAGTGGAGAGTGTGTAATCCTTGTCGGATTGAGAGCGACCGCGATTTTCTTTGGAGCCGTTTCCGAAAATCGACACTACATTTTGCAGGTCGGCTTTTGTCACGGCAGAACCTGCATCCGCATCAACCGCAACATCCGGCATACTTTGCGACACAGGCGAAGCCGGCTCGAACTCATCGTTCGAACAGCCGACAAGGGCAAGACCAAGAAGCAGGGAGAGGCATGTCTTTTTCATAAGATAATGTTTTGGTGTGCACAAATATACAATTTCGATTACAAAATTACAAGGATATTTATGTTAATAATAGTTAAAATATCCTCGTGGTATATTTACAGAACAAAATATCAAAAGAGTGTGACTCCGTCACACCGTGGTATCTACGTTTGACTTCCCCACGGCTGAAGCCGGGGGTTCCCTGAAAGACTGTGGCTCCGCCACAAAGCGAGACACATAGCATACATGATTTTTATCAAGAGAAAGTTAATGATTCAAGTTTCGCTCGTATATACATCTGATAGCCAAGACTACATGGTACTATACACGGCAAAGCCGTGGCTCCTTGGTTAACCACGTATGGAGGCGTAGCCGACATGCGGGGTTTTGCAAATGCAAATCAATCGCGGTATCGGAGCGTAGCCTGCCGGAGCGTTCGATAACACCAAACGTGCTGCGAGACACAGCTTCGCAGTGCTTTTGGGGCGTCATAACAGACCGGGCTTGTCGGCATGCTGCCTCCAAACCCGGTTATCAAAGGAATCACGGCTTCGCCGTGGCTAACTTGCGAAACTTGAATTATGAAATATTCATGGCAATTAACGTGAAAAATTTTACACAATCGCGACAATACACGAAATTGACGGTAATGATTGTTTTTGCCGAACACATGCTTTATTTTTTGAGCGAGTTTGTATGGGATTTCAAAAAAATGCGTAACTTTGCAATGCGGATATGACTCCGCGAAATTCTTTCTGCAAAAATGAATTCCAACAGCCTTGTATCAATCGCCGACCTTACCAAGGACGAGATTCTCGACCTTCTGAAAACGGCAGAGTATTTCGAACGGCATCCCAACTCGAAAATCCTCGACGGACGGGTTGCGGCAACGCTTTTCTTTGAACCCTCGACCCGCACACGCCTCAGTTTTGAAACAGCGGTGAACCGCCTCGGCGGCCGCGTGATAGGTTTTTCCGACGCCTCGACATCGTCGTCGTCGAAAGGAGAGACGCTCCACGACACGATAAAGATGGTGTCGAACTATGTCGACATCATAATCATGCGCCACTTCCTGGAAGGTGCCGCGCGCTATGCCTCGGAGGTGACCGATGTGCCGGTGGTGAACGCCGGCGACGGAGCCAACCAGCATCCCTCGCAGACGATGCTCGACCTCTATTCGATTTACAAGACGCAGGGCACGCTCTACGACCTGACGATAACGATGGTGGGCGACCTGAAATACGGGCGCACCGTGCACTCGCTGATTATGGCGATGCAGTATTTCCGCCCGAAATTCAATTTCGTGGCCTGCCACGAACTGGCCATGCCCGACGAGTACAAGCGTTTCTGCGACGAGAAAGGAATACCCTATACCGAGACAACGGATTTCTCGCCCGAGGTGATAAATTCTTCCGACATAATATATATGACGCGCGTGCAACGCGAGCGGTTCACCGACATCATGGAATATGAGCGCGTGAAGGACCTCTACAATCTGCACAATTCGATGCTCGACAACTCGAAGGACAACCTGCGCATTCTCCACCCCCTGCCACGCATCACCGAGATTTCCTACGACGTGGACGCCAACCCCAAGGCTTACTATTTCGACCAGGCCCGCAATGGCCTCTATGCCCGCCAGGCCATAATCTGCCGCGCCCTCGGCATCAAGCCGGAGGGAATGACGAATGACTGATTAGTTTCCGGGCTACCTTATAACTTATAACTCATACTTTATATTTAGAAATATGACCGGCAAAAAAGAACTCGCCGTGGCCGCCCTCCGAAACGGCACTGTCATAGACCATATACCGTCGGACGTGCTGTTCAAGGCCGTTCGAATCCTCGGGATTGAATCTCTGGGCACGGCCGTGACTATCGGCAACAATCTTGAATCGGGCAAACTCGGCAAGAAAGGCATTATAAAAGTGGCCGACGTGGAGTTCGACCAGGCCACGCTCGACCGCATCGCCCTTTTGGCCCCGACAGCCGTGGTGAACACCATCCGCGACTACAATGTGGTGGAAAAGCACCCGGTGACACTCCCCGACACCATCACCGACATAGTGCGCTGCGCCAACCCCAAGTGCATCACCAACAACGAGCCTATGGCGACACGCTTCCACGTGGTGTCGCGCGAGCCGGTGACAATACGCTGCCACTATTGCAATCACACCGTATCGGGCGACAAGGCCCAGCTGCATTAACGGCATGAAAGTAGACTGGAAACCGGGCACGATGGTATACCCCATCCCTGCGGTGCTTGTAAGTTGCGGCTCGACAGAAGAGCGGCGCAACCTCTTCACCGTGGCATGGACCGGCACAATCTGCACCAACCCGGCCATGCTCTACATATCGGTGCGCCCCGAGCGGTATTCCTACGATATAATCCGCGAGGAAATGGAATTCACCGTTTGCCTCACCACCGAGGCCATGGCACGCGCCACCGACTGGTGCGGCGTACGCTCCGGCCGCGACTACGACAAATGGCGCGAAACGGGGCTTACACCCGTGCGCGGACACAAAGCCGCGTGCTTCTATGTGGAGGAGTCGCCGCTGTGTATCGAATGTCGCGTAAAGGAAATAGTGCACCTCGGGAGCCACGACATGTTTGTGGCCGATGTGCTCAATGTAATTGCCGACGACCGATATATCGACCCTGAAACCGGAGCGTTCGACCTCGCTTCATCCGGGCTTATGGCCTACTGCCACGGAGGCTACTTCGCCCTTGGTGAAAAATTAGGCAAATTCGGCTTCTCCGTAAAGAAAAAATAGGCCTTATCCAACAAACCGACAAACATTTATTTTTACAATATGATTCACGACAAAGCAATTTTCGACATCATCGAGCGCGAACATCAGCGCCAGCAAAAAGGCATCGAACTGATCGCTTCCGAAAACTTCGTTTCCGACGACGTGATGGCAGCCATGGGCTCGTGCCTCACCAACAAATACGCCGAAGGCTATCCCGGCCACCGCTACTATGGCGGATGCCAGGTGGTGGACGAAGCCGAACAACTCGCCATCGACCGCATCAAGCAACTCTTTGATGCCGAATATGCCAACGTCCAGCCCCACTCCGGCGCACAAGCCAACATGGCCGTGTTCATGACATGTCTCAAACCGGGCGACAAGTTCCTCGGCCTCAACCTCAGCCACGGCGGACACCTCTCGCACGGAAGCCCCGTGAACTTCTCCGGCCTCGTGTTCCAGGCCCTGGAATATAACGTCAATGCCGAAACCGGCCTTGTCGACTACGACCAGATGGAAGAAGTGGCCCTGCGCGAACGTCCGAAACTCATCATCGGCGGCGCCTCTGCCTACTCCCGCGAATGGGACTATGCCCGCATGCGCAAGATTGCCGACGAAATCGGCGCCATCTTCATGGTAGACATGGCGCACCCCGCAGGACTCATTGCCGCCGGACTGCTCGACAACCCGCTCAAATACGCTCATATCGTGACATCGACCACCCACAAGACCCTCCGCGGCCCGCGCGGCGGCATCATCCTTTTGGGCAAGGATTTCGAAAATCCCTGGGGCAAGACCAATCCCAAAGGCCAGGTGCGCATGATGTCGCAGCTCATCGACTCCGCCGTGTTCCCCGGCGTGCAGGGCGGCCCGCTCGAACACGTTATCGCAGCCAAAGCCGTAGCATTCGGCGAAGCTCTCCAACCCTCGTGGAAGGAATATGCCACCACCGTGCGCGACAACGCAGCGGTAATGGCACAGGCCCTCATCGACAAGGGCTACAAGGTGATTTCCGGCGGCACCGACAACCACTGCATCCTCGTCGACCTCCGCACCAAGTTCCCCGACCTCACCGGCAAGGTGGCCGAGCGTGTGCTCGTGGAAACCGACATCACAGCCAACAAGAACATGGTGCCGTTCGATTCCCGTTCGCCTTTCCAGACCTCGGGTATCCGTCTTGGCACAGCCGCCATCACCACACGCGGCGCCAAAGCTCCGCTCATGGGCGAAATCGTGGAGATGATCGACACCGTGCTCTCCCACCCCGAAGACCCGGCAGTAATAGCCGCCGTGCGTGAGAAAGTCAACGCCACCATGGCCGGCTATCCCATGTTCGCTTACTAAAAATTTAAGGACTTTAATGGCCTTAAAGTTAAAGTCCTTAATGACCTTAAACTCAGATTTTTGAAAAAGTATATCATCATTGTCGCTGCCGGACGGGGAAACCGCTTCGGCAGCGACCTTCCAAAACAGTTTTGTATGCTTGGGCAGCGTCCCGTGCTGATGCATGCGGTGATAGCCATGGCTCGCGCCGTGCCCGATGCCGAACTCATCGTTGTGGTCAACGACGCCTACCGCGACCTCTGGCTCAAAATGTGTGAATCGGCCGGTTTCGCCTCGCCCCGACTTGTATCGGGAGGCGATACACGTTTCCAGTCGGTGAAAAACGCTCTCGACTCTATAAGCGCCGACGCCCCTGCCGACGCCATCGTGCTTGTGCACGACGGCGCGCGTCCGGTAGTGAAGCGCGATATGGTGCGCCGTGTCGTCGAGGCCACCGTGGCAAATGCCGCCGCTGTGCCTGTGGTGCCGGTAACCGACTCGCTCCGCGAGATTGATGCCGACGGCTCGTCGGTGCCCTTCGACCGCTCGCGCGTAGTAGGCGTGCAGACGCCCCAAGGCTTCCGCCTTGCCGACTTGCGCAACGCCTACTCGCACGGATACACACCGTCGATGACCGACGATGCCTCCGTGTGGCAAATCGCAGGGCTTCCGGCCCCGGCTCTTGTAGAAGGCTCGCCGCTCAACATCAAAATCACCCACCCGCGCGACATCGACATCGCCGATCTTTTCATCAACAGATAAATAACCGAGAAAATGGTAAAACATATCGTAACATTCAAACTCACCGGCACCGATGCCGAACGCGCCGATGTGGCCGCCCGTTTCAAAGCCGCTCTCGAAGCCCTGCCGGAGCAAATCGACGTACTGCAAAGCATTGAAGTTGGAATAAACGAAAATCCCGCCGAGCAATGGGATGTAGTGCTCACGGCAGTCGTGCCCACAATGGCCGACGTGGATGTCTATGCCAAACATCCCGCCCATGTAGCCGCCGCCGCGCTCCTCGCCGGCCATAAAGCCGACCGCGCCTGCGTCGACTATAATTTCTAATTACGAATTACTAATGACGAATGACCAACTATTGCCGGAGTGGTAATAATTGGTCATTCGTCATTTGTAATTAGTAATTCTTCTTAGATTGCCTTTTCGCGGAACAGGCGTTCCGACAGGCGTTTGAGAGCCTCCACCTTGTCTTCGCGGCGCACAAGCATGGAGATATTGTAGTTTGAGCCGCCGTAAGAAATCATACGCACGGGTATATCGCGCAGGGCCTCCACAGCAGCCGCCTCAAAGCCGCAATTATGCCATTCGAGGTCGCCCACAACGCAGATTATCACCATGTCGGAATCGACAGTGACAGTGCCGAAGCGTTTAAGGTCGTCGACAATATTGGCAAGATAGCGGTCGTTGTCGATAGTAACGGTCACGCCCACCTCCGACGTGGCTATCATGTCGATTGAAGTGTGATAGGTGTCGAAAATCTCAAAGACCTTATGCAGGAAACCATATGCCAGCAGCATGCGTCCGCTCTTGATTTTTATGGCCGTGATATTATCCTTTGCCGCCACCGCCTTGATTGTATGCGTAGGGGGAATATTGCAAATAAGAGTGCCGGGAGCGTCGGGCTGCATGGTGTTGAGCAAGCGCACGGGTATGTCGTGCAACTTGGCCGGGAGCACACACGAGGGATGAAGAATCTTCGCGCCGAAATAAGCAAGCTCGGCAGCCTCCTCGAAATGAAGCACCGACACAGGTTTTGTTCCTTCGACAAAACGCGGGTCATTGTTGTGCATGCCGTCGATGTCGGTCCATATCTGCACTTCGCGGGCCTCTATCACCGCGCCGATTATCGAAGCCGTGTAGTCCGAACCGCCACGGCGGAGGTTATCGACCTCGCCCTTGTCGTTGCGGCAGATATAACCTTCGGTAATGAAAATTTCGGCCGACGGCTCCGATTCTATCATGCGGTTGATACGCATGTCGATATAGTTCATGTCGGGCTCGCCGCCTTCGAGTGTACGCATGTATTCAAGCGCCGGAAGCACGACCGACTTCACTCCGAGCGAACGGAGATACAGGTCCATCAGTGCTGTCGACATAAGCTCGCCCTGGGCGAGAATCTCGCGCTCGTCGGCAGAAGAAAACGAGCGGTTGAAACTATATCTTATCAAGTCGAAATTCTTTGACACTCGTTTCAAGGCCTCGGCGGCTGCCGACGCGTCGTGTGAAAAAAGCTCGTCGATTGTCTGGCGATAACGCAACTCGAGATTGTTGGTCGTCTCCTGAGCTCCGGGCACGTTTCCTTTGGTAAGATAATCCGCTATCTCCACCAAGGTGTTTGTAACTCCGGCCATAGCCGACAGCACCACGATATTCCGTCCGCGCTCCATCACAAGCGAGGCCACATTCTTGATGTTTTGGGCAGAGCCGACAGAGGTTCCGCCAAATTTCAACACTTTCATTCTATATTTTTATTTTGGCTGCAAAGTTACTATTTTTAATGAAAAATTTCCGTAAAATTCATTAAAAATCATTACCTTTGCCCGAAATTTGCATATTATGCCCAAATTTTTAAAAATCATATTGTCGATTGTTTTCTGCATCTGCTGCCTCCCCGATGCCAAAGCCCTCGATTTCGGCACCGACTCCTTGGCCTCAAAAGAGGAGAAAATCGAGGAGTTCCGCCGCGAGCTCGAGCAAATTTCCTTCGTGCCAAAAGGACAGTGGATTACGGGAGTGAGCGTAAGCTACTCGCAGTCGGACCAGGACAATTACAAGTTTCTTATTATCGAGAAACTCAACGGCGACACATACTCATTCAAGGTAAGCCCGATGGTGCTTTACGCTTTCAAGGACAATCTTGCCCTTGGCGGCCGACTCGCCTATCAGCGCCAACGCACGCGCCTCAACAGCGCAAGCATAAAAATCGATTCGGAGACCGACTACGACATCGAGAACCTGTTTTCCATCTCACACACCTACTCCGCCACGGCAGCGTTCCGCAACTATATCAGTTTCGGCACAAGCACACGTTTCGGCATGTTCAACGAGGTGCAGATGCAATTTTCCGGCGGCCAGTCGAAGCTCTGCAACGGAGCGGGCGACGACCTCACCGGCACCTACGAACGCTCGTTCGGCATCGACGTGGGCCTGGCCCCCGGCATGATTATGTTTCTCAACAACTACTCTGCCATCGAAGTAAATGTCGGCGTGCTCGGTTTCAGCTACTCCCACACCAAATCGACAACCGACCGCGTATATGTGGCCAACCGCAACATGCGCTCGGCCAACTTCAAGATAAACCTGTTTTCAATCACCTTCGGGGTGGCTTTCTACTTGTAGCATGATGAGAAATATAATACATATTATATGCGTCTTTGCCGCGCTGCTTGTCCCCGCCCTGGCAGGTGCCCAGATTGTCCGTAAAGATTCCGTGCCCCTTCATTGGGCCGAGAATAACAAAAAAGTGATTGTCGACGGCGACACCGTGTCGATGATTATTCCCGAACGCAACTATGGCCGTTACGACCGTGGCCTGTTCAACTATCTATATCTCCCCAAAGGCGACTGGGCTTTCGGATTCACGGCATCATACGGCGAACTCAACACCGACGACGTGCAAGTGCTCTCGATGCTGAAAAATGTCGACTTTGCCGGAAAAATGTACTCGCTGAAACCGTCCATCTCATATCTTTTCCGCAACAATCAGTCGATAGGCATGCGCCTCAACTACACACGCGGCACCGCCGACCTAAAAAGCCTCGCCGTCGACATCGACGACGACATGAATTTCTCGCTCCACGACGTGAGCTACTATCAGCAGACCTACGAAGTGGCCGCGTTTTATCGCAACTACGTGGGACTCGGCATGGAAAAACGCTTCGCCGTGTTCAACGAGGTGTCGCTCGACATGGGCGCCGGTTCGTCGCGTTTCAAAAGATACTACGCTGACCAACTTTTCGACACTCGCACCAACATCACCACCGTAAGCCTCAATTTCAGCCCCGGCCTTTGCGTTTTCATACAGGATTATGTCGCCTTCAATGTGTCGTTTGGCGTTTTCGGCCTGAAAGTGCGCAATGAGAAGCAAAACACCAACGGTGTCGACGAAGGCTCGCGCACCACTTCCGGAGCCAACTTCCGCTTCAACATTTTCAATATCAATTTCGGACTCATGGTAGTGATTTAAGAATTATGAACCGAAAGACAGCCCCCTTCCTTCTTCTGCCCTTATTGCTGTGCGCCCTGCTTGCAGGATGCATCAAAAACGATATACCCTACCCCCGCATACAGGCAAATTTCACTTCCATATCGGCCTCCGGCCAGAGCCGCGACGCATTGATTGATTCGGCTTCGCGCATCGTCACCCTTTACCTCCCCGAAGAAGCGAATATCTTCGACGTAAAAATCGACAGCTATACCCTCACGCCGAAATCGGAAATAGTGTCGGGCGACATCACCGGCGCCATCGACCTGTCGGCCGACTATCCCGTCACTCTACGCCTTTACCAGGACTATCTCTGGAAGATACGCGGCGAGCAGGACATCGAACGCTATTTCTCTGTCGCCAACCAAGTCGGCTCGTCGGTAATCGACGTGCCCGGACGGCGCGTGGTGGCCACCGTCACCGACAAGACCAATATCGCTTCGCTCGAAGTAACGGCTTGCAAACTCGGCCCGGCAGGAGCATCATATACCCCCGACATAGCAGGCCAACGCGTCGACTTCCGCAAGCCCGTGGTGATAAACATCGAATTCCACGGCCACATCGAACGCTGGACCATATATATAGAAAAGACAACATCCTCCGTCACCACCGCCCGCGTCGACGCATGGACATGTGTGGCATGGGTTTACGGCGAGGCTGAAGCCGGAAAAGCAAACACCGTGCAATACCGCCTCGACGGCGACGACGAGTGGATCGACGTGCCCGACTCTTGGGTAAGCCATTCAGGCGGTTCGTTCTGCGGCCGTCTTACAGGCCTTTCCCCTCTCACCACCTATGAGGCGCGTGCCGTATCCGACAACGAATATGGCGAAATCATAAAATTCACCACCGGCGCCGCTTTGCAACTGCCCAACAGCGACTTCGATTCCTGGTGGCTCGACGGGAAGGTGTGGAATCCTTGGCCCGAAAACGGAGAGCAATATTGGGACACCGGCAACAAAGGAGCCACAACTCTTGGCCCGTCGAACACCCAGCCCACCGACGACACCCCCACCGGCACCGGCCTCGCCGCACGCCTCGAAACCAAGTTTGTGGGCATCGGCATGCTCGGCAAACTTGCCGCCGGCAACCTTTTCGCCGGAAAATATGTCCGCACCGACGGCACAAACGGCATCCTCGATTTCGGACACCCGTTCACCGACCGCCCGACCGGCCTATCTGGCTACATGAAATATACCACGGCACCCATCTCCTCCGTAACAACAGGATTCGAAAACCTCAAAGGACGGCCCGACACTTGCATAATATGGTGCGCCCTTATCGATGCCGACAGCCCATTCCAAATCCGCACAAATCCCAAGGACCGCAATCTGTTCGACCCCGAAGCCGACAATGTAATAGCCTACGGCAAATACGAAACAGGCACCGACGTGCCGGCATACGTGCCATTCCACTTCGACCTCGTGTACAAAGACACGCAACGTGCGCCCAAATATATCCTCGTGACATGCTCCGCCTCAAAATACGGCGACTACTTCACCGGTGGCAATGGAGCAATTCTCTTCATCGACGATTTCAAACTCACCTATGACTATTAAAAAATTTTCGATTTCACGCCTTATTCTCACATTTGCATTTCTTTGCAACGCCGCCTGCGTCTCTGCCATTGAGCCGTCAAGCCTCATACCCGAAATACACGGCACATTCCGCGGACGATTCGAATACGAGCCCGACTCGGAAATGCAACGCTTCCAGGTGCGCAATGCCCGCGTAAGCGTAAGCGGACAAATAGCGGAGCCTGTCAGCTATTTCTTCCAGGCCGACTTTTGCGACAAGGGCAAATTTAAAATGCTCGACGCCTACGGCCGGCTTGCGCCCGACTCCCGGTGGAAGATAATGGTGGGCCAGATGCGCATCCCGTTCAGCATCGACGCTTCCCGCGTGCCCCACGCCTACATCTTCGCCAACCGCTCGTTTATTGGCAAATACACTTCCAATTTCCGCGGCGTCGGCGCGAAATTCTCATACTCGCCCGAAAAGACTCCTCTATATATCGAGGCAGGCTTGTTCAACACCGCCACAATGGCCAACCACGACACATGGCAGACTTCGGTTTCGGCCGGAGCGAAAGCACGTTACACTTTCGGAGGGTGCCTTGCCGCCGAGGTCGGATTCGAGTCGCTCGTGCCCGACTCTATCCGTTGGAACGCGTTCGACGTATCCCTGTCATATCAAACCGACAGATGGCTCATCGAAGGCGAATACGTCAACAAGCATTATTCCAATTCCACCCATGCCACATGCCATGCCTATAATTTCATGGGACAATACTCAATGCCCGTGAAAGCCGGAATATTCAACCGCCTCGCCTTCCAGACCCGCTTCGACGGCATGACCGACCATTCCGACGGCTACCGCGACGAAAACCGGCGGCTCGTCACCACCCAGCCGCGTCGCAACCGCCTTACAATCGGCTCAACCCTGGCTTATCTCCAAGCAAAAGTGCGCTGCGAGATTCGCCTCAACTACGAACAATACTTCTACCCGTCCCACATCGATGTAGCCGAAGGCAACAACTCGAAGCTCGTCGCCGAACTTGTGATACGTTTCTGATGACCGCCCCTCAACCACATACCGCCTCGCTGCCCTGCGGCAAAGTATTTTACACCAAATCCGGCTCCGGCCCCGACATGATTCTGCTTCATGGCTGGGGATGCGACAACACCACACTTGAATCGGTGCGCCGCACCGCCGCCCTTACCCACACCGTCTACAATCTCGACTTCCCCGGCTTCGGCTCATCTCCCGAGCCGGAAGGGATATGGTCGGTATTCGACTACGCCGACATGCTCGGGCAATTCATCGCCGCCACAGGCATCAAACGCCCCGTCTTGCTCGGCCACTCATTCGGCGGACGAGTGAGCATAATCTACGCCTCGGCGCATCACGATGTAGACAAAGTCGTGCTTGTCGACTCTGCCGGCGTGCGCAATCCCCTGCCCCTGCGCAAGCGTCTGAAAGTTGCGGCTTTCAAGGCGGCAAAAAAAATAGCGCCCGTTATATTGGGCAAAACAAAGGGAGCCGAATTCATCGACCGTTGGCGCGGCACGGCCGGCTCCGCCGACTATCGTGCCGCCTCGCCCAAGATGCGAGCCATCATGTCGAAAGTCATAGCACAAGACCTGCGCCATCTCATGCCGGAAATCAAAGCCCCCACATTATTGATATGGGGCGAGCACGACGACGCCACACCGCTGGCCGACGCTCACAAAATGGAAGCGCTCATACCCGGCTCCGGCCTCGTAGTGCTCCCCGGCGACCACTATTCTTTCCTCCGCTCCCCAGCCCAATTTGCAGCCGTGCTCTCATCATTCCTCGCCTCCTGACACACATATCGGCTGCTCAAAACCCCGTTTTTAAGCCTCAATTACATTTTTTAACAGAATTGAAGACTCAAAAATTACCCTTTTATCCCAAAATCTTCGTCATTTCGACCAAAACAGCCAATTTAATTCAATAAAAATTTCCATAATTCAACTATTATACATACCTTTGCAGAGCAAAATTTGATTACTAATTCAATAAACCTAATCACTATGTCTGAAATTGCAGATCGCGTAAAAGCTATCATCGTCGACACTCTCAGCGTGGACGAAGCCTCCGTTAAACCCGAAGCAACCTTCGCTGACCTCGGCGCCGACTCTCTCGACACCGTTGACATCATCATGAAATTCGAAAAAGAATTCGATATCAAAATCGCTGACGACGAAGCTGAAAAAATCGGCACAGTAGGCGACGCTATCGCCTTCGTTGAAGCTGCTAAAAAATAATTTCCACGCGGAAAAATCATTCTGAAATCCATATTCATTGATTCATAATTCATAATTTGCACCCGCATTATTATGAATTATGAATTATGAATTGTGGTATTTTAGATTCTTATCTTTTAACATCCCCTCTTTCACGTATATTATATGGAATTAAAAAGAGTAGTGGTAACCGGTCTCGGTGTAATATCCCCCCTTGGCAATGACGCCGCTTCAACCTGGGAAGCCGCAAAACAAGGCAAGAGCGGTGCCGGCCCCATAACCCACTTCGATGCCTCGCTCTTCAAGACCCAATTCGCCTGCGAAGTAAAAAATTTCAAGGCGTCTGACCACTTCGACCGCCGCAAGGAACGCCAGCTCGACCTCTATGCACAGTATGCGCTCGTGGCCGCCCGTCAGGCCGTTGCCGACGCAGCTCTCGACAGCGAAAGCATCAACAAAGACCGCGTTGGCGTAATTGTCGCTGCCGGCATTGGCGGTCTCCACACTTTCGAGGAAGAGGCCGGAGAATATGCCGTAAACGCTGAAAAAGGCCCGCGTTACAGCCCATTCTTCATTCCCAAGATGATTGCCGACATCGCTTCCGGACACATCTCGATGGAATACGGCTTCCACGGCCCCAACTACGGCGTGGTTTCGGCTTGCGCTTCTTCCAACAACGCTATTATCGACGCGTTCAACCTTATACGCCTTGGCAAAGCCGACGCTATCGTCACCGGCGGCGCCGAAGCTGCAATATATCCCGCAGGCGTGGGCGGCTTCAACTCGATGCACGCTCTCTCTACACGCAACGATTCGCCCGAAACTGCTTCCCGCCCCTTCTCCAAGTCGCGCGACGGTTTCGTAATGGGCGAAGGCTCGGCAGTACTCATCCTTGAGGAACTCGAACACGCAAAAGCCCGCGGAGCTAAAATCTACGCCGAAGTAGCCGGCGGCGGCATGTCGGCAGATGCCCACCACATCTCCGCAACCCACCCCGAAGGTCTCGGCGCAATCCTCTCAATGAAGAATGCACTCGAAGATGCAGGCATGACCACTGCCGACATCGACTACGTAAACGTCCATGGCACATCGACACCCGTAGGCGACATCTCCGAAGTGAAAGCCATCATGAAACTTTTCGGTGAAGATGCTTACCGCATCAACATCTCATCGACAAAATCGATGACAGGCCACCTTCTCGGCGCCACAGGAGCCATCGAAGCATTCTTCTCCGTCAAAGCAATCCAAGACGGCATCGTGCCTCCCACCATCAACCACGAAGAAGGCGACGAAGACGAGGAAATCGACTACAAGCTCAACTTTACATTCAACAAAGCACAGGAACGCCCCGTGCGCGCGGCCCTCTCGAACGCCTTTGGCTTCGGCGGACACAACGCCACCGTTATCCTCAAACAATACAAGGACTAAACCGTTCCCGCTAAAAGACTGAAAAAAGGCTTCCGCCGCTATCCGGCAGAAGCCTTTTTTGTATTTCTCTTAAATTTAGTTAAATACTAAATTTTGCAAAAAATTTGTCGGGATAAAATAAATTGACTATCTTTGCGTTCACCAACAAATTCAACCATCATTTTACACATATTTTTCACTTCATTCACCCCTAATTCACTTATTGCCTATTGCACAGCTCTACTCTAATCGTAAACCAAGAATAGAATGCAACAATTATCCAAGCTCACCGACGACCAATTGGTAGCTTCCTATGCCAAAGGCGACAACGCGGCTTTCGATATGCTGCTGTCTCGTCACCAGGAAAAAGTGCACAACTACATTTTTCATATGGTGAAGGATGAAGACCTTGCCGAAGACATATTCCAAGAGACATTTGTCAAAGCCATAACCACCATTCGACAAAACCGTTACAGTGGCGACGGCAAATTCGCCGCATGGATCACACGTATTGCCCACAACCTCATTATCGACCATTTCCGTCAGGCACAAGGCATTTCAACCGTATCCACCGACAACGTCGAAGCCAATGTGCTCAACCGACGCGACCTGTCGGAAGGCTCTATTGAAGACGACATGATAGAATCTCAAATCTTATCCGACGTAAAAAATCTTGTCGTAGGCCTTCCGGCCGACCAAAAAGCCGTGGTGGAAATGCGCTTCTACGAAAATATGTCGTTTAAGGAAATTGCTCAACGCACCGGCGTGAGCATAAACACCGCACTTGGCCGCATGCGCTACGCAATTCTCAATATGCGCCGCCGCGCAAAGGAAGCCAACATAGCACTGTCGATATAACAATAACCGGAGCACGACGCCAAACACGTCACGCATCCGGTTTAATCCATTTCTTTTCATTTTGGATTCCATAGGTAAATTCATAACGCAAGTAGCCGATTTCCTGGGCGGATACCCCCTCTTCTTCCTTCTGATCGGAGGAGGCCTCTACATGTTCCTGCGCTCGGGAATGGTGTCGCTACGCCGCCTCCCTCACGCCGTAAAGGCCCTTAGAGAAAAATCCGACGCCGCCAACGGCCAAATTTCTTCCGTGCAGGCTCTCGCCTCTGTCGTAGCCGCCACTGTTGGCCTCGGCAATATCGCCGGCGTGGCCATCGCCCTTGTCATGGGCGGCCCGGGAGCTATTTTTTGGATGTGGGTAAGCGCCATCGTGGGCATGTCCACAAAATTTCATGAGGGCGTGCTCGCCATCATGTACAAAGGCCGTGGCTCCGACGGCAAGCCCCAAGGCGGTCCGATGTATATAATTGAAAACGGTCTCGGACGCCGCTGGCGGCCGCTCGCCGTATTCTTCGCCGTTGCCGGCATGTTCGGCACACTTTGCATAATGAACGCCAACCAGCTCACCGAGGCTTTCATGTCGGTATTCACCACCCCCGAAGGCGTGGCGTCGTCAACAGCCCTCTCCGCAATCGGTTCGGCCATAAGCCTCGACAATCAGCACGTGTTCCGCCTGCTTTTCGGCATCACCATAGCGCTTGTGGTGTCGATGGTGGTGCTCCGCGGCATCACACGCATAGCCCGCGTGGCATCCGTACTTGTGCCCTTTATGGTGGGCATCTACTTTGTGATGGTGCTGTATATAATTATCACAAACATCACCGAGGTGCCGGCTGTGATTCAGCGCATATTCTCGGAGGCTTTCAACCTGCGCGCAGGCTTCGGAGCCTTTGCCGGAATAGCCATTATCGGCGCCCGCCGTGCCGCGTTGGTCAACGATGCCGGCATCGGCACGGCCTCAATAATGCACGGAGCCTCGCGCAACGACAGCCCGGTGCGCGAAGGACTCATAGCCATGCTTGGCCCGAGCATCGACTCCGGCCTGGTGTGCACTCTCACAGCCATTGCCCTGCTGCTGTGCGGCAACATCGACGTCGATGGCGTAAAAGGGCTGCAAGTGGCCATGGAAGCCTTTGCCAAAGGCATACCCGGAGGTGAATACATGCTCATGGCCGTGGTGATATGCTTTGCCCTGTCGTCGATGTTCTCCTACTCATTCTACGGCACCCGCTGCGCCGCCTACCTTTTTGGCGAACACCGCGCCAAATACTACACCTGGGCATTCATTGCCACTCTTGTCATTTTTGCCATTATCCCCCTCGAAGCCGCCGTCGGGCTTTGCGACCTGTTCTACGCCCTTATGGCCATACCCACCATGATAGCGTTAATCGCCCTTTCCGGCAAGGTTCGCGCCGCCGTACGCGAGCATTTCAACAAAAAATAAAACTTAAAATCACAAAACACCGGTCATGTTGAACTTCATAGCAAACCACATTGTATGGGACGCCGACCCGATGCTGTTCGAGTTCACGATTCCTAACGTAAATCTTTACGTCTTTTATTTCATTCTTGCATTTGTGCTTTTCTGCCTGCCTTATTGCCTGGACGTGTTCTTCGGCGACGAAGAGGAAATGAACCCGCAGCCGGGAGAAAAAAAAATAACGCCGCTGTTATGGAAAGTAATGGCCTCCGCAGTGGGCATCAGCATCATCGCCATGCTGCTGATCGGACGCTTCGGCCAACCGGGATGGTCGCTCATGTCGCGCTATCTGATATATTTCATCGTGATTTACATAGTGGCCGGCTTTTTCTTCTCCGAAGATAATAAGAAAAAGCATGACACTTCTTTCGACCTGAAACAACTCCGGAATATAATCCTCCCCCCCGCCGTGGCCGCGCTTGCGTTCGGCGCGCTGTTGAAACTGGTATTCGACCTTACAATGACACAGATGTGGGAGATGACCGGTGTTTCGTTTGTCGCGGCGTTCCTCTGCACTAAGTTCACGCTCGACACTCCCTCGCAAATCGAAGACTCCGCCTCTGCCGCTCGACATACGCCCGACAACACCAACAAACGCAAGGCCGTCGAGAAGAAAGTAGCCGTAAAATACTGTATCGCGGCAGCGGCGGCCTTGCTCGTGCTCTTGTTCACTGTAAAAATCGGAGCGCTGCCATACGTTCCGTTCGAAAGCCACACCGACATTCCCGTCTCCGTGCGCTGGTACGGCCTTATGTTCGCCGTAGGATTCCTGATTGGCACCGATATCGTCACGCGCATGTTCCGCCATGAGGGCGCCCCGGAAAAATGGGTAGGTTATCTGCTCCTTTTCGTAATAGTCGCCACTATTGTAGGCGCGCGCCTCGGACATGTATTTTTCTATGAATGGGACTACTACTCGCAGCACACCGACAAGATAATCGCTTTCTGGGAAGGCGGACTCGCGAGTCATGGCGGCACAGTGGCCATAATCATCGCCGTTTACATCTTCTCATACATGATTACACGTCGAAGCCCGATGTGGACATTCGACCGCCTCGTCGTGCCGATAGCGCTTGTCGGAGCCATGATACGTATCGGCAACCTCATGAACTCCGAAATTTTCGGCCATGCCACCGACCTGCCCTGGGGATTTATGTTCCTTCGTTCGTCGGAATGGCAGCAAATGTATGCTTCTGTGGCTTGCCACCCCACGCAAATCTACGAATCGCTCGCCTATCTCGTGCTGTTTGTTGTGCTCATGTGGATGTATTGGAAGAAAAATGCCGAGAATCGTCCCGGCCTTATCTTCGGAGTATTCCTCACATGGCTTTTCACAGCCCGTCTGCTCATCGAATTCCTGAAAAACCCGCAGGTGGCTTTCGAAGAATCAATGATTCTCAATATGGGCCAGATGCTAAGCCTTCCGTTCATCGTCGCCGGCATCTACATGATTGTTCAGGCAGTGCGCCGGCCGGCGGTGCCGGTGAAGTTTGGAAGTGGGGAAGCGTAGAAGTAGGTAAGATCTTCCCAACTTCCCAACTCCCAAACTCCTCCACTACTTCCGCTCGATAATGCGCGAAGCGAGCAAGTCGGCAGAATAGACGATGGGCACGAGCGCACGGTCGTTGGCACCGTCGTAGAGACGCATCTCCTCGCCGGAGTTGAAATTCAGCCCCCACGGGCCCATGTGCCAGCGTATGGCAAGCATTTCCTCGTCGGTGAGCTCGAGCGGAGTGTTATAAAGCAGCATTATCAGCGACTTCTCGCCGTGGCCTATTGGCAGAGGAGAATCCACAGCCTTGAATCCCATATACGTCTCGTCTTGCCCAAGCTCGTTCTTGCGCCGGCGAGGCGATTTTTCATAACTGTCGGTCTTGCACACATCGTGGAGAAGCGACGCTATTATCACATTCTCTCGTTTCACCTCATAAGCAAGGTCGGGGTTTACGGTCTTCATCGCCTCCCAGATGGCAAGCGCGGCCTTGCACGTGTTCACCGAGTGCTCAACCAGGCCGCCCTCGCATGCGAGATGGTGCACAGCCGAGGCCGGAGCCTTGAAAAAACCGGCCTTGCCGAGATATTCTATCACATCCTCGACGCCTTCACGGCCGGTCGAGCGCAAAAGTTCACAAAATTCTTCTTTGTTATCAGCCATAATAATAATTAATTAGTTTTGTAGGAGGGTGTATCAAAAAGCTGTTTATGCCGAGATTGTAGGGACGCACGGCTCGTGCGTCCGCAGATTCACAATTGATTATCAATTAATTACCAATATGGTTTCCGGACGCACGGGCCGTGCGTCCCTACTGTTTGGTATTTTGATACACCCTCCAGATTAGTAAAGTTTCAGCCGCCCGTCGGCCAGCGCCTCCTCGCGCAGCGACGAAAGAATCGAAGCCTCGAATCTACGGCGGTGTTCAAATCGCAGACGCTCTTCTATGGCCGGTGTGGCCGCGTCGAGAGGCATAGCCGCCCCGGTGGAAAGATAGTCGGAAATTGAAAGGATATATGTGAAGCCGCCGCTGCTGAAATCTATATATTTGTTCGCACGGATGAAATCGTCGGGAGAGTCGCCCATCGGCATCGGGATACGCGACTCGATCTGCTCCCAGTCGATCCAGCGGTCGCGGAAATAATCGTAATGCACGGCCGCTTGAAGCGAGGCTTTTTCGAGGCGGTCGATATCGTCGGCTCGTGTCGAACGGCAAAGCCTGCGTATCTCTGCAAGGTTCTTGGCATCGTCGGGCACTTTCAGATATATGCCTTTTACCATGGGACGCGACAAAACGAATTCCTTGGGGTTGGCGTCGAAGTAAGCCTTTATCGTATCGGCCGGAAAATCCGGCACCGGCATGGCCTCCGCCCTAAGGAGTGTGTATTTGCGCAGCACAAGCTCGCGGCGGTAGCGGTCGACCATCTCGTCGATCTCGCTCATATCCACTTCTTCTGCGGCAATCCGGCTCACCAGCCGTGAGTCAACCCACGAATTGATGTAGGCTGTGGCAAATTTCACGCTGTCGTCGGCCGACAAGCCACCGGGCATCGCGCCGCGCAATTCCGACAGCGTAAGCCGGCTTTGCCCCACCGAGGCCAACACGTCGGCAGGCACATCAGACGCGTCATCGGCTCCGGAGCAGCCCCACAGAAGGGCGGCCACGGAGCCGATGGCTACGAAACAGCGAAGTTTATTCTGTTTCACTATTTTACTTTTTTGAGAATCTTCTTGTTGATTTTCACGGGGTATTTTTCACGCAGAGCCTTAATCCAGTTCTGCTCGAGTTGTGTCTGATAATCTGTCACGACAGCGCCACGCACATCTGATGCCTCGCGGGGCTGGTCGATAACCTGAGGACGGAATGCGAAGTATGAATCCCAGCGGTTATTCTTGGCCTCGGGGCGCGGGCCTCCGAAACCGAGATAGTCGGTAATGGCGTTCTCGCCCTTGGCGGCAATCACGCGCTCAACCTTCACGTCGCGGCCAAAACGTTTGCGCATGTCTTTCACAAACTGCTCGTGGTCGAGGTCGGCCGGGAGTGTCTCGGTATATTTCTTTGCCTCGGCCAGGATTGAATCGTTGGAAGCGAAGATGATTGTCGACTTGAAGCGCGGCTCGTCCCAGGCATATTTGTCGCGGTTGGCATTGAAGAAAGCGTCGAGCCCTTCCTTGTCCTTGGCGGCGCGGTCCCACACGTTGCGGTTAGAGATTTCGAACAGGAGGATGCCGTCGCGGTATTCATTTACAAGATTGCGGTAGTCGGTATTTGTGCTTTCGAGATCGACACGCGCAAGGTCGGTAAGGCCGGCATAATATGCACGTTCAACAGCCGAACGCAGCACATTCTGGAGCATCACCCCGGCATCGGGGGCCCATACAAGAGGAGATGCGGCGAGCACGTCGGCGAAAGTTGCCGTATGGCCGCCCACTTTATATGCAGCAAGCGTAGAGGCATTGATGGCGGCGACTGCTGCCGAGTCGGCATATGCAAGAGCGGCGGCGAGATTGTCGACATTGGCCGAGTTGATGCTCGATCCGGTGCGTGCCGCAACCTGATTGAGAGCCGAGCGCTCGGGCAGCGATGCACGGTAGTCGCTCTCAATGGCTTTTTCTATCATGGGGCGCATTTCCGAGAGGGGCTTAACGCCACGCGCGCCGGTTTTCTTGATGATATGGTAGCCAAACGATGTGGCAAACGGCTTGGAAAGCCCGTCGACGGGAAGCGCAAACGACACGGAGTCGAATTCCTGCACCATCATGCCGGGACCAAACCAGCCGAGCGAACCGCCGTTGCGGGCCGAGCCCGGGTCTTCGCTCTCGCGTTTTGCCACTTCGGCGAAATCTGCGCCTGCGGCCACCACCTCATAAATCGAATCGATTTTATGTTTCTGCACGGCAGCCTGTGCGGCATCCATGCCTCGTGTAAGTTTGAGGATATGCGAGGCCTCGACCTCGCCCTTGGCCGGCGAGCGCTTCTCCACACGGATAATGTGCCAGCCAAAACCGCTGTTCACCGGCTCGGATATTTCGCCAACGGCAGTGTTATATGCGGCTTCTTCGAAGGCGTAGGGGAAACGGCCGGGAGTGACATTGCCCATGAGGCCGCCTCTACGCGCCGAAGGCTTGTCGACCGACTGCTGCTTGGCGGCATCCTCAAAAGTGGTCTTGCCGGAAAGAATGTCTGCGCGAATCTGCGCAATCTGCGCCCGCGGGTCCTGTCCGTCGCGGCCAACCGGGGGCAGCATTATATGGCTTACAGTCACATCCTCGCCCATATGCGAATACGCCTCATCGATAAGGCGGTCAAGTTCCACGCTGTCGCGCAGATAAGGACGGGCCAGATCATCGCGGAATTGCACGAACTCGTCGCGGAAAGCCTGCGTGGTGTCAAGGCCTGCGGCGCGGGCATCGGCCACTTTGAGCTTGTAGTCGACAAACATGTCGACATACTTTTCAAGCGTCTGCGGCTGAATCTGCTGGGCGTTGTTCTTGTGATATAAATATTCAAATTCGCTCAACGGCACGTCTTGGCCTGCCACATTCATCAAAATGGGGTCGGAATTTCCGCTTTTCTTGGCAAAGGCTGCGAACGCCAACGCCACGACGGCTGCCGAAATGAGAGTCTTCTTCATTTTATAAATTATTACAAATTGCGATAAACAAAAAATAAACACAGTTATAACGTAATTACAACTGTGTTTATTGTGCCATAACCGCCTATTTGGCGATATTTTTTATTGGTGGGCGGCGGAGTAGTTGGGAGCCTCGGAGGTGATGGCCACGTCGTGGGGATGGCTCTCGGCTACGCCGGCGTTGGTGATGCGGGTGAACTGAGCTTTGTGCAGGTCGAGGATTGTGGGAGCGCCGCAGTAGCCCATGCCGGCACGCAGTCCGCCGAGCATCTGGTATACCACCTCGTAGAGCGAGCCTTTGTAGGGCACGCGGGCGGCGATGCCTTCGGGCACAAGTTTCTTGGCATCGGTTACGTTGCCCTGGAAGTAACGGTCTTTCGAGCCTTTTTCCATGGCTTCGAGCGAGCCCATGCCGCGGTAAGCCTTGTATTTACGGCCATTGTAGATGATTGTGTCGCCGGGCGACTCTTCCACGCCGGCCAACATTCCGCCGAGCATCACCGAGTGCGCGCCTGCGGCAAGAGCCTTGACGATGTCGCCGGAATAGCGGATACCTCCGTCGGCAATGAGGGGCACGTCGGTGCCTTCGAGAGCCTTGGCTACATCGTAGACGGCCGAAAGCTGGGGCACACCCACGCCGGCAATAACGCGTGTGGTGCAAATCGAGCCGGGGCCGATGCCGACCTTTACGCCGTCGGCGCCGTTTTCGGCGAGATAGCGGGCGGCGTCGCCGGTGGCGATATTGCCTACCACAACGTCGATTTCAGGGTATTTTTCCTTTACCTGACGGAGCACGCCGACCACGCCGGCCGAGTGTCCGTGGGCTGTGTCGATTACAATGGCATCGACACCTGCGGCAACGAGTGCGTCGACACGCTGCATGGTGTCGGCAGTAACGCCTACGCCGGCTGCCACACGCAGGCGGCCAAGCGAGTCCTTGCAGGCGTTGGGCTTGTCCTTGGCTTTGGTAATGTCTTTATAGGTGACAAGGCCGATAAGGCGACCGTCGTTGTCGACAACGGGAAGTTTTTCAATCTTGTGCTGTTGAAGAATCTGTGCGGCTTCCTCGAGATTGGTCGACTGCTTTGTGGTGATGATGTTTTCAGAAGTCATCACTTCGTCAATCTTGCGGCTGAGGTCGCGCTCGAAGCGAAGGTCACGGTTTGTGACAATGCCCACGAGCATCTTGTCGTCATCCACCACCGGGATACCTCCGATGTGGTATTCCTCCATCATGGCGAGGGCATCGGCCACGGTGGATCCGCGGCGGATAGTCACGGGGTCGTAGATCATGCCGTTTTCAGCGCGCTTTACAGCGTGAACGTGCTTGGCCTGCTCTTCAATCGACATGTTCTTGTGTATCACGCCGATACCGCCTTCGCGGGCAATCGCAATAGCGAGCTGCGACTCTGTGACGGTATCCATGGCAGCCGACACAAGCGGAACGTTAAGCGTAATGTTTCGTGAAAAACGTGTTTTTAATTGTACATCGCGGGGCAACACGGCAGAGAATGCCGGAATGAGGAGGACGTCGTCGAAAGTGAGGCCGTCCATCTTTACTCGGTCGTCGATAAATGACATTGGCTCTTCAGATTAAATTTTGGCAAAGGTACGAATTTATTTTCATTTTCCGCGCCTTTGCCTCGAAAAAAATTTCTCAACCGATTTTTACATCGAGAAACGCACGATAGCCGTATTCCACCGAAACAGACCTCACAGCCTGGCCGAAAAGCGAACGGCTGTTGCGTATCGTTACCAGCAGCGAGGCCACATTTGCCGAATACACTGCCACCGACCCGAGCCTGGCAGTGTCGGTGTGCGACGGGAAGAACACATATGTCTCGTCGGGCTGCGGCATCTTTACCTTGCCGTTGGTTTTACGGGCAGACAAAGCCGAATTATAGGCTTCGCCGTTGTAATATACCTTCACCACATTGCAGGCCGTCGATATTGCACCGATGCGCGACATGGCCGCCGGCGATTCAAACACCGCCACCGACCGGTTGCCGGCAGGACGGTTCTCGATAGCGCGCCTTATCGCGCGCATGGATTTTTCGATCGGCGTGAGTTGAAGCTGGGGTTTCTTTGTTTTCTTTTTCGCCGGCTCGCCGGCTTTTTTCGCGGCACCGGCTATCGCGGCGGCGCGACGAGCTTGCGATTCGATGGCTTGCAACGACATCGAGGGCGAGAGGCGAGGCTGTTTTACGGTGTTGTTTACTTTGGAAACGCGGTTTTCTGAATTTACTGTTGCTTTCATAATTACATATAGTTTAGAGGTAAAAAAAAATGCCGGTTGACAACTTCCCGCCGGACCTGTGGCGGATGTGTCAATCGACGTAGGTTTTTATGTTTTTCGGAAGCCCTCTTCCGAATGGTCCATTCCAAAATTTCAATGTGCTCAATGCTCACGTATGCGCATAGCAATGACGTAGAGCATTATCTATCAATCGATTATTTGGAATGTCCGAGGGCTTTCACCTCTAAACTATATGTCGTCAGTAGTGTTTCATGCCGCAAATATACAATGCAGATTTGAATTCTCCAAATATTTTCGCTAAAAAAAGAGGGAGGCCGCTTGGCCTCCCTCCGCGATGTCAACCATTGAGGTTGGAAGATTTCAGATTATCAGCGGATGAACACTTTTTCAACCTTGCTGCCGGCACGGCGGATATAGAGGCCGTTTTCGGGGTTGACAATACGGATACCGTTGAGGTTGAAGTATTCAACAGCGGCGTTGGCATCTTCAACGATGTCTTCGATGCCGGTCTGGGTGTTGGATTTGGCGTCGGTGCCGTAAACCTTCATTTCTTTCACCTTGATGCCCCAACCTGTGTTGAGAGCTTTCGATGTGCGAAGGGTTACATAGCGGTGGTAGCCTTCGGGGTCGTTGATGAAGACGTGGCGGGTACCGTTGGCTTCGGGTGTGAAGACACGGTCTTCCTTGGCAGCCTCGGTGTCGGCGGCATAAGCGGCAACAACGGGTTCGAGTTCGGAAGGACGGGTGTTGGAGAGGGTTACAGTGAATTCGGTTGCATATGCGCCTTCGAAAAGGAGGTCGACACATTCGATGTAGTAGCCGGGGATGCCATCCTTGGCAAGGTCGAAGATGAGGTAGTGTTCTTCTGTTTCGCCACAGCCCCAGATAAGTTCAGTGCCTTCGTTGCCGTCGGTGGCATTCTCAACCTTGCTATTTCCGTTTATATTTTCAGTGTCAGTGGCACCGGTTACACCCGAAACGAGGTCTTCGGCCTCGGGAGCGGCAATCACGTGAACGCTTGTCTTGGCAGTCTGAGTTCCGGCTGTGGCGGTTATTTCATATTTGCCTTTGAGGTCGCTGCTGAATACGCCGTTTACAATTGTGCCTGTTTCGGGGAACATTGTGTATTCAACGGCATCAACGGGGAGGTAGTGTCCGGCAGCATCTTTCGAAACTACGGAGAGAGCCACTTCTTCACCGGCTTTTACTGTGAGTTTGGCAGCGGAGAGTGCAAGCGACACGGCCTCGCCAAGTTCGGGACGGACTTGTTCCATGCCCCATTTGGTGTAAGCGCAACGGGAATCGTAAACACCGCCGGCGTAGGCAATGTAGTGTGAGATGGCAGTTTCTGCATCCATTTCCTGAGCGCCGAAGTTGTATTCGTACATGCCGGTATCGGCGTTTTTGGAAAGAGTCTTGTGACCATACCAGTATATTTGAGGAACCATGCCGGGGACTTTTCCGTCGATTTCGGAGAGGTCGATTTCATAAAGAGCGGTGCCGTCGGCCTTGTATGTAACTTGCCAGGGCAGCGATGCGAAGATTACGGGGTTGGTCTTGAACTCAACGTTGGCCCAGTCGGCGTATACGATGTCGCGTGCGTCTTCCGACGGAGTTTTGAATTCAACTTTTGCGTGTGCGCTTTCGAGCATCTCGTCGGCGGTGATTACACCGTCGCCGTTGAGGTCGATTTCAGCAACAGCCCACACTTCATAAGCATACTCGGTCATTTCTGCGAGACCGGCGAGCACGATAGGATTGGCAGCAGCCTCGACAGCTTCGCCGTCGGCAGCCTTGTAATAAACTTTTACAGTACCGTTTTCAACAGTTTCGGGAGTGAGGGTATAGGCGATTTCAGCAGAGTTGAAAGTAATGTTCTGCACTTTTGCGGTTACGCGGGGAGCAGCCGAAGGTTTCTCGTTTTCCGAACCGGCAACATATATCACGTGATAATTGCCGCCGAACACGCCGTTGGGATATTCAAACCAGAAGAAGAATTCTACTGACGTGCCTTCTTCGGCTGTGCCTTCTGTGGTATATACAAAATAATCACCTTCCTGGGTCATCATCATCCATTCCTCTTTGATGCCGTTCACAAAACTGATTTTGTGGCCGACATTGCCGTCGATTTGCTCAAAACCGAAAGGTTCAGCCTTAACGGTGATGGTCTTGTCGGTGTTGTAGATTACTTCGTAATTGACGCTTACGTTATATTTGTTAGTAAGCTGCGTGGTTTCGCCGTCGATATTGCCATACCATACAGATGTGTCGCCTTCTTCACGAAGTGTGGTGAAGGATACGACTTTTTCTGCCTTGAAAACCTGACCGCCATTTTCACCTTCTGCCACGATGGTGTAGGTGTATGCGGTTTTGGGGGTAAGGCCTGTAAGGTTGAGGGTAGCGGATGCTTCTGCTGCATCGCCGTTGACAGTAACCTTAGTGTTGGTGTAGCCTTCGGGGAAAGTCACGGCATAGGTCACGTCGGCAGATGTTGCAGTGACATTCTTTGCCTCGGCAGTGATTTCGGGCATGGCAATGGCAGCTTCATAACGAACATCGTTTACAAGAATAGCAGCATCGGCCGAAAGATTATCACCGACAAGTGCAAATGTAAACATATCGGCAGGAGCAGGCCATGTAGCCCACTTGGCAGCAACACCGGGGAATTCTTTTTGAACGTTCATACGCACCTGGTGGTATTCACCATCGGCAGGAACAGAAATGAGGCAGTCGCTTTCAGGATTAGCGGCAGTAAGTCGCACATTCCATGTGCCGGTGCCTTCTACTTTGGCATTGAACACGAGATCCATTGACGCAAGAGGAGTTACAGTCTCGGCTGTTGCCTGTACTGTCAGATAACCGCCGGAGCAGCTGCCCTTAGCTTCTACTTGTGCCCATTTCCACGATTTTCCTTCAACTGATGCTGCATCGTCTACAACTTCAACACCTTCATTTTCTCCGGGAACATTCCACCAAGGGTTATATTGGCCGGGGATTTGGGTTTCGTCGGCGGTGAGTTCGTCACCGGACCAAACCACGTAGCGGGTTTGTGCGAAGGTCATTGCAGAGGTGAGCAATGCCGCAGCAAGAAGTAAAGATTTTTTTAACATAAGATTGTATTTTAGGTTTAGATTTTTTCTTTTTTCACAAGCCGGAGGCTTATATTCCTAAGTTTTTGCGCAAGCCGGAGGCTCGCGTTCCTGCTTATTTCACAAGCCGGAGGCTTGTGTTCCTAAGGGATGAGACGGAGGCTTGTGTCTCCGGCAGTTTTGACAACGTAGATGCCGGGGGTGACTGAGGAGGTGTCGGTGCCGAGGCTGATGCCGCGGAGGTCGTAGATTTCGGCGGGAGCAGCGTTGGCGTCGTCAGCGGCAATGTCGCCGATGCCGGCCGCATCGCTGTTGAATTTGAATGAGCTGACGGTGATTGCCGAGTTGGGATATACGGCAATGTTGTGCTTGCCGGCGGTGAGCTTAACCCTCATCGAGCGGTCGGCCCAAGACCCGGAGGTGGAGGCGAACGACGAACTGTTGAGTTTGGTGAACTTGGAGCCTACTTTCAGATATACGGTCATGGTCGCTGCCGCCTTTGAGTTGGCACGGAAGGTGAAATCGTATTCGCCGTCGACGGGCACGTCGAGCTGATATTCGGCCCAGCCCGATGCGGGGAACTCGACTTGAAGGGGTGCGTCGGAGCCGGATTCGGTGTTGGGGCGAAGTTTCACCTGCTGATTGTCGGTGGTGGCATCGACATAGTCTTTGGCCATGACGGTCTCGCCGGGCGTGAAATATTTATCGGTGTCGAACGACGACATGTGCACGTACACCTTGCCAAGAGCGGAGAGGTCGGAATTGTCCGAGTTGGTCTGGAAAATGCTCATATAGGGGAAGGCGTTGTATCCGTCGCCATGATTTCCCATAAACCAGGCATAGCCTTCGACAAGGTCGGATTGCTCGAGTTTCTGTATCTTCTGCGTCATCTGGTCGAGCTGGAAATCCTTGTTGATGTTGCCGTCGTATTCCCATGCGCAAAACTCGGTGAGCATCATGCGGGGGAAATGGCCGTTGGCTTCCTTATAAGCGTCGAGCGATGCCACGATGTGGGGGTATTTGCCGTAAACGTCCTTTTTCGATGCGTCGTAAAGGTCTTTGTAGAAATATTCGGTGGCAAACCAGGTGTTCGAGCTGTACCAGTTCATGTAGCAGTGGAGAGCAAGGCAGTCGAAATGAGCCTCGGGATAACATTTCAAGAACTCGTCGAGCCATTCGTAGGGGTTCCATACACGGTCGCCGACTTTCTCGCCTGAGAAATTGAGGGCCGGAGCCACGAGTTTCAGGCCAAGTTCTTCGGCGAGAGCCTCCATCTGCGGCCATGCGGCGGCAGCCAACGCGGGGGTGATGCTCGACTGGCTGGAGAAGTTGGGCTCGTTATATCCAAGCAGATATTTAGTCTCGGGATGGCTCTTTACGAAATTGCGGATAGCGTTAAAATTCGACTCGCCGCCGCGATTCCAGTTCATGGGCGCGAAAGCGATGCCGCCTTCGGCGTACACGTCGGGACTTTTGGGAGCATTGCCCCAATTGTAGACCCAAGAAACGCCGGGATTAACTTTCTCGGCATGAGCCGCGCCGAAATTTACATATTTCTCGTCCCATCCGATGCCGCGTTTAGCCGACTTGGCCTGAGCGAGGCCCGACAACGGAAGCGAAAGCAACAATAATGAGTAAAGAAATTTATTCATGCTATTATTATAGGTGAAAGCCTCGATTTAATCCGATTTATTATCGACATAAATCGAATTAAGTCGAGGCTTTATTTTAATCGGTATTACTTAACAAGAATCTTGCGTGCTCCAAGGTTGGTACGGATGATGTAGAGGCCGGGGGCTTCCGTAGAGCCAACGGCGCGGCCCATCATGTCGTAGATGCCAAGGACTATTTCTTCTTCGGCGGGAGCGTTGATGTCGCCGATGCCTTCGGTGGCTTCTTTGTCGCGCCAGAGGAAGATATTGTCAATCTGGATGTTCTTGCCGGGCTGGTTTCCGGAGTTGATCCATACCACATTGCTCTTGTAAGCCGACTGTCCGCCATTGTTGGAAGGCCACAGGTCGGTGGAGAGTGTTTTCAGCTTGGAATAGGGAATGTCGAACGAATACCATTCGCCGTCGCGGGCATAGTCGCCAAGACGCAGGGCGCCATCCTGAGCGGTGCTGCCGATGGTGAACTTGCCTTCGCCGAAGCCGATGTTGTGCCAAGCGTCGTCGGTGCCGCGCATTGCGAAGTGGAGATGCCAGTTGCCGTTTTCGAGCACGGTGAGGTCCACGCCGTCGTCATTGACCCATCCGCATCCGCTCCAGCCTTGCGTGCCGACTGTCATGTTGATCCAGCCTTCATCGCCGCCGAACGAGTGCACGGTGCCTGCGGGGATGGCAGGTCCATCGGTATATGTACCCGACCATACATAGAAGTGGGAAGCTCCCACGCCGTCGCGGAGGTCGTAAAGGATGGCGTCGTCGCCTTGGTCGTACATGCGGCCCATAACCTGGCCGTTTCCGGAGATGTTGATGAATTCCTTGCCGGTGAAGTCGAAGTAGGATTCGCCGTTTTCATCAAGGCTCTTTGTGGTGTATTCGCCGAGGGGGTTCACTTCGGGAGCTTTGCCGTCGGTCTTGTAGAAGAATACATTGTCGAGGCCGAAGAACGAGTTGTCGTAGAATGTATCGCCGGTGTAGATGCAGAGCGAATAGTCGGTGTAAGCAGCAAGGCCGCCTTTCTGGGCTGCGTTGCTCCAGAACTGGCCATACTCTTTGAGCACTGCCACGGGGATGTCGAACGAATACCATTCGCCGTCGCGGTTGAAGTCGGCGAAGATGGGTTTGGTGGAGTATGAGCCAAGAGTGATGAGGGCATCTTTGCCGGCATCGGAGCCGAGACGAATCTGCACGGGAATGTGGCTTACCGCTTCGGATGAGCGCACGGAGAAGTGGAGATAGTAGGAATCGTCGATTGTGGAAAGGTTGAGGGGCTTGGGTTCCATGCCCTGGCCGGCGATAGAAGCCCAGCCGGCGCCGGTCCAAGCGGCTGTGGACGATGCGCCGTAGGTGGGGAAACCACCGTAAGGCGTGCGGCCGAAGGAGTTGGGCACGTCGTTCACAGTCTTCACCTGCATAGTGTTGTCCCAAACGAAGAAATTGTTGCGGCCACCCTGCTCCGAGTTGTCGGTTTCGGGTTTTACGAGCGAATTTTCATATGTGCCGCCTGCCGTGAGGCTTTCCCAGGTGTCGCCGGAAAGGAAGAGGGGCACGATGTCGGTAATGTTGTCGAACGAGAACACCGGGTTGCCGTCCTCATCGAGGCTCTTGTAGCCATACTTGCCGAGGTCGGCCTTGGTGTCGGTATAAGAAGGAATTTCCTTCGATTTGCTCTTGTAGAAGAAAATATTGTCGATGCAGAGTTCGGCATCGGTGACGCCGCCGGAGATGAAAGCGACAATATTGTCGTTGAAGGCCTTGGGGTTGGAGCCGAACACTGCCGACGAGAATTGGCCAAGGGCTTTGACGGGGATATCGAAATAGTACCATTTACCGTCGCGCTTGAAGTCGCCGACAGATGCGAGTTTGCCGTTGGACTTGCCTACGATAAATTTGGCTTTGCCAATGTTCACTTCATGCGATGTGTGCATGTCAACGTCGGTGCCGCGCATTGCAAAGTGGAGCCACCATGAATCGTCGACCATGGAAAGGTCTTCGTTGGCGATGTTGAAACCGAGGCCCGACCAGCCTACTGATGCTACTGTGAATTTGTTGTAGCCTTCGTCCCAGCCGAACGAGTTGGTATGGCCGTCGCGGTTAACTGCTACATAGGTGTTCTCCCAGATGTAGAGGTTGCGGTTGGTATTGTTCACGTTGTAGTCGGTCACGTTGGCATCGGCGTTGAGAAGATGGCCGCGAACGCCGTCGGAGGTAGATATAAGCACAGCGTCGGACACGTCGGAGAAGTCGAACGTGGTTTCGCCGTTGGCATCGAGAGCCTCGGTGGCAAAACCGGAGAGTTCGGTCTTGTCGTCTTTGCCGGGTTCGGGTTCGGGCTCTTCCTCGATATTGGACTGGCAATTGCCGTTCTCATCTATATATGTATATTGGGCGTTAGCATCGTCGTCTTTCTGATAAACGCGCACCCAGTCGACATACATCTTGGCTTCGTCGCCGGCGTTGGGAAGAGCGGTAATGCCGTTGGCATTGTAGATGCCGGGGTAAGTACCGCCGACAGCGAGATTGAAGAGGAAGAAGAACGGTTTCTGGAAATAGTGGCCTACGGAATATTCGCCGTCTTCATATTCCACTCCGCAGGTGAAATAACGAGCCTGGCGTTTTTTGGCATTGGTGTACCCTTCGAGGTCGTAGTACATATACAGGTTGTTGTCGTCCCACTCTACGGTTATGATATGGTATTCACCGTCGGTGATGGGATTGTCGGCCGGAGCAAGATATTCTTGCGAGAATTGCTGGTGGCCTTGGTTGGTGGCGTTGGGACCGTAGTGGAGCGTACCGCCGAAATAGCGGTCTTGGGTGCCGTTCTTGATGCCGTTGGCATGTCCGAGTTCCACGATGTCCATTTCGCCGCAGCGGGGCCAGCCATATTTGCTCATGTCGTTGCCCATCATCCAGTAGGCGGGCCAAAGGCCGTCTTTGGTGGCGGGGAACTTGATGCGGGCCTGAATCATGCCGTGACGGAAAGCGGCCTTGTTCTGCGAGGTAACACGGCCGGAGGTAAAGCTCTTGCCGCCGAACGATTCGCGACGCGCGGTGAGCACGAGGCAACGTTCGCCGGTCTTGGGGTCGGCTTCCATGGTCACGTTCTCACGCTTGTAATATTGGAGTTCCTGGTTGCCGCCGCCATTGCCGTTCACCTCAATGTTCCAGATGGCTTCGTTGAGGGCATTGGCGTTAAATTCGTCGGCCCATCGGAGGGTATAGCCGTCGGGGGTGGATGTGACGGCTTGCGCCAAGGCCGCCACCGGAGAGGTGGCGATCATGGCAGCCAAAATATGTTTGCTGAATTTCATGGTCTAATAATTCTGATACATTATAATATATAGTGCTTTATTTGAGCACTTTCTTAGCGCCGGCGGCAGTCTTCACGATGTAGAAGCCTTTTGTCATTTCGTTGACGCGACGGCCCGAGAGATCGTAAATAGCCTCGATGGTCTGATCGTCGGCTTCGGTGATGTCTTCGATGCCCTGAGTCTGAGGAACATAGAAGAATACGTGGTCGAACGACACAGCGGAGCCAAGTTTGGTGATATCGTAAGAATAAACAGTCTCACCGGGAGCGGGACCCGATTTTGTAGCTGTTGAGCAAGTGGGATCTTTAAATGTGAAGGTAAAGACACCGTCGGTGATAGGTTTGGAGAAGTCGTAAACGAAACCGAAGTCGCCGTTCTCGTCGATAAGGTCTTTGATGGGGAGGTCGATATAGTACCATTTGCCATCGTTAGCGTTGGGAAGGCTGCCGATACCGACAAAATCGCCTTGTGCAGCACCTACGCCGAGGTTGACCTGCACTTGGAAACCGTTGTTTTTAATAGTCGACTGCGAGCCAATAGAAAGTTGGTATTTCGAAGGAGTGGAACCGAAGTCGCGGATACCGATGTGGATGTGGTGCTCGTCGGTAACCTTGCTGAGGTCGTAAGCCTTGGCTTTGGACATGAACACGCCGGTTCCCCAGGCATAAAGTGGTGTAGCGTTGATGTGCTCGTCGTTGCCGAAGCTATTCATCACGCCTTCTTCGGGCACATTGTAGAGGGTAAGGTCTTTTTTATCCCAGTCGGTGACCCAATATTCGAGGGTATTGTCGACGCTATTGGGGTCGAGGTTGTTGTTGGAAATCATTTTCGAGCCCATGGCGGAGATAATCTCCTCGGGGGCGTAGAGGACAACATAGTCCTTACCTGAATTGAGGTCGAAGCCGCCTTCGGGAGCAGCGGTGATGTAGCCTTGGGCAAATGCTGCGGAGCATGCCATCAAAGCCGAAGCAGTGAGTAGAAGTTTACGCATAATTATAACAGGATTGTTTTTATGGTTTGGATTTATTTTCTAAGTCAGGTATTGCAATAGGGGGCGGCAAGAATCCCCCTGTGAAAAATAAAAAGGAGTTACGATTGCAAATTTCGCTGAAAATAATTAAACCTGCAAGAAATTTGAAAAGAAAAAACTCACAAATATTTACAAATCACCTCACAAAAAACTCACAAAAAATTTTCAACATATTGAAATTCAATGTCTTAAATTTTCACAGTATTATTACATCCAAAAAAATTAAATTCACACAACGTTTATTTCAAAATAAATTCGTAAAATTGTAAAAATTTAACCATTGTTAATGTCAAAACCGTGCTCCGACTCTCACTCATCGCCATGTTGACCATTGTCGGGATATGCGTCTCGGCAACAGTCACGACATATGCTCAGTCCCCGGCCAACCCGTTCGCCGCATTGCGTGGCGCGGAAATAGCATGCGAAATCGCGCGCGCCCACTCGCCCCGGACGGTAATAGCCGACACCGAGATTCGGCCGACACTCTTTGCCATCGACATGCCGGACGGATCGGGAAAATGTCCGTTTACAGGCGAAGACATAAAAAGCGAGAATGAATTCTCGGTAGCGCGTATCGCGCCGGCAAAATGGTGGCAGCCCTCGGGGTATTTCTTTGCCAACGACCTGCACACGCTCCGCGCCGCAACCGCCGGCATAGCCTCTTTGATTGAAAATCTTCCTCCGGGCGACGTCAACGCCGACGGCTGCGATATAAACACTCTGTGTATCGGAATCGCAAGCACGCCAATCGGAGAAACGAACGCCTATCGGCCCCCGAAGTCGTGCATGGGAGATATAGCCCGTGCGCTGATGTATGCCGCCACGGCATATCCTTACGATTTCCACGACTTTTCAGGCCTTGTAATCCTATCCGACAGCCAATATCCGGGGTTAAGCGACTATGGCGTCGAACTGCTTATGCGCTATCACCGCGCCGACCCTGTCGACGAGGCCGAAAGAACCCGTATGTTGGCAGTAAGTGAGATACAAGGCAATATCAACCCTTTTGTGGCCTATCCCGAACTTGCCGAGCATCTCTGGGGCGACTTAAAAGACGAAGCCGTGCCCGACACTGCCGACCCGACTCTCCCCCGCCCCGACCGGCCGAACCCCGATGAAACAGTTCCGCTGAAAGCCGTATATTCCATCTCACGTGACGGGCACATCGACCTTGCATCACCCTATGTCCGCGACAAATATGCCACATGGACTTTCGACGGCAAAGCAGCGGCAACACGCATAGACCTCAACGGCGTAAAGCCGGGCAAATATGAAATAACATTCTCGGGCAAAAGTGCAAAAGGGAAAATAATTGTTACGGTAGAACCATGAAAAAATCGATTCTTCCAATCTTACTTCTTGCCGCCGCCGGATGCTCCACCACCGACGAGCTGCCATCGCGTCCGTCTCCGCCGCCGACACCGACACCCGATGCGTATGCCGACGTCAAAGCCGACGCTTCGCCGCGCATCACAGGCCCGGGCGTAGATATGCACTACAACGACGGCGGTGTTTTCATCGTTGAAAACGACGACAGTTCGGTGGAATGGCACGACCTGAACACCTCCGTGTCATTCATCTACCAACCCGCCACAAGGCTGCTGTCGATAAACGGCAAGGCTATCGACTTAACCGAAGCTGACACGATAAAATCCACTTCCACAACCCTTTGGGTCGTTTTCCACCCGTCGGAAATTATTTTTGTTACAGATACACAGTAGGAACACAAGCCTCCGGCTTGTGGCAAAATTTCACAAGCCGGAGGCTGTGTTCCTGCAAAATAGTTTTATTACAATGAATATATTAGTTACAAGCCAGGCAATAGACAAGGTGATTAGGCAGACATTTGCCGACCTTTCGATGCGTCCCGGATTTGAAATATGGATAGCCGGAGAAGGCGAAAGCACAAAAGACCACGGCGGCCGTGTACACGGCATCGAGATGCCGCCCATTAAATCCAAACTGTCGTTTGGCGCCATACGTGCGCTGCGCCGCATAATGAAACGCCTCGACATCGACGCCGTGTTCTGCCACAGCACTTCGGGCCTGTCGTGCTCGCTTATCGCGTCGGCAGGATTAAAAACCAAGGTTGTCGGCTATCGCGGCACACAGGCCAAGGTGCGTCGGTTCGACCCTACCTATCGCCTTGCATTGCTCAATCCGGCGGTGAGCCATGTTGTGTGCGCCGGCGACGACATAGCCGAATACCTAAGCCGTTGGATTCCTCGCGAGAAGCTGTCGGCCAAACGCAAGCCATACGACGTGAATTGGGTGGCCGATGCCGTGGCCAATCCCGAGCCGTGGGGCGAACGAGCCAAGGGCGAGTTCCGCATTGTATATATAGGCATGACGGCAGGCCGTCCGTTCAAGGGCTTGATGACACTGATTGATGCCGCCAACCGTATGAAAGACAACGGTGTGCGGCTGACGGTGGTTGGCGAGGCAGACCCTGCCGAGATAGCGGCAGCCGGCGACAACGTAAGGTTTGCAGGCTTCCGCACCGATGCCGTGCGCTTCATACCCGAAGCCGACGTGCTCGTGCTGCCTTCCCACCGCGACGCATCGCCACGGGTGGTGCGCGAGGCCCAGGCCTGTGGCGTGCCGTGCATAGTGAGCGACATCCCCGGCACGCGCGAACTCATCATCCCCGGGAAAACCGGGCTACTTTTCCCTCCCGGCGATACCGACGCCCTTGTCCGTGCCATCGCCGAGCTGAAAGCCGACCCCGGCAGGCTTGAAGAAATGGGAAAAGCCGCGCGCGAGCACATCCGCGAGCATTTCTCGCCAAAAGAATACACCGATTATTTCGAACGGCTGTTCAAATCTCTGAAATAACGACACAAGCCGAAATGTCGGTGCATGGAATCGCGTAGCGATTTCGAAAATAATCTGTGAAATTCGTGCAATTTGTGAAATTTGTGTACCCCGGAGCGCGGTCGCGCTCTTTTTAACCACGAATTACACAAATTTCGAGGATTTCACAAATTACTTTGAATCAATCATGTAGGAACACAATCCTTCGGATTGTGATTATGTTTTTCACAATCCGGAGGATTGTGTTCCTACCGGGTGGATTCACTCACTGACAGTTAAATAATAATGCACCGGAATTACGGCTTGTGCCGAAATAACCAAGACGGCGCGCCCGGAGGCACGCCGTATATTCTTTCACAAGCCGGAGGTTTGTGTTCCTGAATTAATCGAGTTTGTGGATTACGAGGCCAGAGCGGAGTTTGGGCTCGAACCAGGTTGTCTTCGGGGGCATGATGTTGCCGGTGTCGGCAATATCCATGAGCTGCTTCATCGATACAGGATATAGGGCGAGAGCCGCAACCATTTCGCCGGAATCGACGCGGCGTTTGAGTTCGCCGAGACCGCGGATGCCGCCTACAAAGTCGATGCGCTTCGACGAACGCAGATCGGTTATGTCGAGAATGTCGCGGAGAATAAGGTCGGACGAAATCGTCACGTCGAGCACGCCGATGGGGTCGGCATCGTCGTAAGTGCCTTCACGAGCGGTGAGAGAATACCAGCGGCCGTCGAAGTAAAGCGAGAAATTGTGCAGGCGGTCGGGGCGGTATATTTCAGCGCCTTTGTCCTCGACGATGAAATCCTTTTCGAGACGGGCGAGGAATTCGGCGGGAGCGAGACCGTTGAGATCCTTTACCACACGGTTGTAATCGATGATTTTAAGGTGCGACGCGGGGAAAGCGACAGCAAGGAAATAGTTGTATTCCTCGTCGCCGCGATGTTCGGGATTGTTTGTCGCCTTTTCGTTTCCGACAAGAGCGGCGGCGGCTGTGCGGTGATGGCCGTCGGCAATGTAAAGTGCCGGCATGGCCTCGAAGGCAGCCGTGATGCGGTCGTTGAGCGAGGGGTCGACCAACCAGAAAGTGTGGCCGAAACCGTCGGGGGCTACAAAATCATATTCAGGCTCGGTGGCTGTGACGGCGCGTATCACTTGCTCGAGGTCGTCATTGTCGGGGAAAGCGAAGAACACCGGCTCGATATTGGCATTGTTGCAACGGACGTGCTTCATGCGGTCCTCTTCCTTGTCGCGGCGTGTAAGCTCGTGTTTTTTGATAGCGCCTGACATGTAGTCGTCGACATACGCGGCAAGGACAATGCCGTATTGCGTACGGCCATCCATGGTTTGCGCGTAGATATAGTAGTGGTCGGCATCGTCCTGTACGAGCCATCCGTTAGTCTGGAAGGCTTGGAAATTTTCCACAGCCTTGTCATATACTTTGGGGTCGTGCTCGTCGGTGCCGGGCTCGAAATCGATTTCAGGCTTTATAATGTGGTACAGCGATTTTTCATTTCCCTCGGCCTCGCGGCGTGCTTCTTCGCTATTGAGGACATCGTAGGGGCGTGATGCCACTTCGGTGACAAGGTCGCGCGGGGGACGAACCCCTTTGAACGGTTTTACTGTTGCCATTTTTCAGAATTTTGGGTTTTGGTATTTAGATAAGGATATGAAGGGCTTGAAGCGATGTGTGCGCTTCAAGCCCTTTATTTTAAAGTGTATTAGTCGCGGATGATTGTCTCGGTGCGGTCGGGGCCGACAGAGATGATGGTTATGGGTGTGGCGAGTTCTTCTTCAAGGAAGCGGACGTAAGCCTTGAAGGCATCGGGCAGCTCGTCGTAGGCGCGCATGTTGCCGAGGGGCGTCTTCCAGCCGGGAATGGTGGTGTAGACGGGCTCGATTCCGGCGTCGATAGAGAACGGGAAATCGCGTGTTTCCTCGCCGTTGACACGGTAGGCGGTGCAGGCCTTAATCTCGCTGAAACCGTCGAGCACGTCAGATTTCATCATGATGAGGCGTGTAACGCCGTTGAGCATTATAGCATAGCGAAGGGCCACAAGGTCGATCCAGCCGCAGCGGCGTTCACGGCCTGTCACGGCTCCGTATTCATGACCGAGATCGCGGATAGTCTTTCCTGTCTCGTCGAAAAGCTCTGTGGGGAACGGGCCTGCGCCAACACGGGTGCAATAAGCCTTGAAGATGCCGTAGACCTCGCCGATGTTGCGCGGAGCCACGCCAAGGCCCGAGCATGCTCCGGCCGTGATGGTGTTGGAGGATGTCACAAACGGGTAAGAACCGTAGTCCACATCGAGCATAGTGCCTTGTGCGCCTTCGCAAAGCATTTTTTTGCCTTGGGCGAGCAGACGGTTCACCTCGTGTTCGGAATCGATAATGTCGAACTGACGCACATATTCGAGGGCTTTGAGCCACTTGGCCTCGGCCTCGGCTATGTCGGGAGCGGAGCCGGTGAGTTCGGCAAGGCGACGGATATGACGGTCGCGAGCGGCCTCGTATTTGGAAAGGTCGCCGCCTACAACGTCGCCGAGACGCACGCCTTGGCGCGACACCTTGTCGGTGTATGTCGGGCCAATGCCTTTACCTGTGGTGCCGATTTTCGAATCGCCCTTGGCTTTTTCGAGGGCGGCGTCGAGCAAACGGTGCGTGGGGAGGATAAGGTGAACTTTCTTCGATATTTTCAATATCTTCTTGATGTCGACGCCCGAAGCCTCGAGCGCGCGGGCTTCTTCTTCGAAAAGCACCGGGTCGAACACCACGCCACCGCCTATTATATTAATGGTATTGTCTTGGAAAATGCCGGAAGGAATGGAACGCAACACATATTTTTTGCCGTCGAATTCGAGGGTATGGCCGGCATTAGGCCCTCCTTGGAAACGGGCCACGACATCGTAGGCGGGAGTGAGCACGTCCACTACCTTGCCTTTGCCTTCGTCGCCCCACTGGAGACCCAAGAGCACATCTGCTTTCATCTGATAGATTTACGTAAATAAAGTAGGTTTTGAAACTTACGCATAACCGAATTTCGGTTTGCGTGGCAAATTTACGAATATTTCCGCGATTATCCAAACTCACCGTCAAATAATTCTTGCGTTTATCCTCTCACGCTCTTTATCGGCCAGCCATCCCCATTTGTTGAAATAACGAATCATATTGGACATATGAATCCGGAGCATTTTCATGCTTTTATAGGATGCTCCGCGATGGTCGTGCACGACTCTCACCTCCGGCAGGCACACCACTTTCCATTTTCCGTGAATCCTGCGCGATATGTCGATGTCTTCGGGATACATAAAGAATCTTTCATCAAAAAGACCGGCCTGACGCAACGCCTCAATTCTGAAAAAAATAAAGCTGCCTTGCACATACCCGGCCTCGAACGGGCGTGTCTTGTCCGCGCTTTTCATCAAATATCTGTCGCGCGACTTTTTAAACCATCCCGACGGGCAAAATCGCCTTATAATAAGGTCGGCAGGGGCCGGAACGAGCCTGGCCGTGTGCTGCATGGAGCCATCAGGATTTAGGACAAGAGGATGAAGCAACCCTATGTCGGCATGGCCGTCCATATAGCTTTCCATTTCTTCAATCGCGGAATTATCAAACCGTATGTCGGTATTCAGCACAAGATGATATCGCAATTCCTCTTCATCAAGCACACGGCGCAACGCAATATTATGTCCCGCGCCGTAGCCTCTGTTTGACGACGGGATATACTCCGTTTTGGGGAAAGAGGCACAGATATCGCGTATCCGCCGCTCCGAGGCATTGTCTATCACATATATTTTTTTCACATTCACGCAATCAAGAATCTGCAAAATATCTGTCAACTCCGCAGCCGGCGTCTTATATGTCACGATTGAAACGGTTATCATTGTCAATCAATTCTTGGTTTTTATCGACAAATTTACATATAATATCCTCCTAAAACCAAATAAATTATGAAAATACGATAATTTTTTATACTTTTGCGCGCTTAATTATAAATTTAAAAATGAATAGGACAATTTCTCTCTTATTGGCCGGCACCGCACTGGCTGCCGCCGCGGCTTCGGCGCCGCTACATCAGGAGGGCAAACTCATTGCCCATAATGTCAAGACACAACCCACTCCCCTCAAAGCTCAATCCGCGCCTTCGCGCATAATCGACATAAGCGGCAACGCCGACTGGGCCTGGAAAAACGTACTCTCCGCTTCAATGTCCACTCTCACCGAAGGTTCAGCCGACACACCCGTGGCAATCGAAACCGAAGATATTTACGGCTCGGTAAGCGGAACCATTTTCGGATGCCCGTCGTCCTACGTTTTCGTTGTACAAGGCGCATACCAGGCCGGCGGCCAGCTCATGCTCTCGCCTGTTTACGACGAAGACTGGGACGAATATTCCGCCGCCATTTTCTCAACACCTTCGTTCTACGGCAACCTTGGCTACAAGATTGAATTCAAAGTAAAAAAAGCATTCCCGACCGAAACCGGCACAGCGTCGCTCGTGCTTGTAAACGAGGAATACAACGACGGCATCGACGGCGACGAAATCACGCTTACCGACCAATGGCAGCAGGTATCGCTCGAATCCACAGCGCAAACAAACGAATATATCGACGCCGATACATACTACTATTATCAAATAGCCTCGGAAGAAGCATCAATCCTCATCAAGGACCTCGAAATATCCGTGTACACCACACCGATTTCGGCTCCCAAGACGCTGGCTTACACCGACTTCACCGACAACTCGTTTGTCGCCAACTGGACAGCAGTGGAAGGCGCCACCGGATATTATCTCACCGTGGCTGAATACGACGAAGAAGCCGAAGATCTCGTTGAGCCATATATATGCGACGATGTGCTCACCGCTTCTACATCTTATACTGTAAAAGGAATCACCCCCGGCAACAAATATGTATATGTGGTGCAAGCTACCGACGGACGCAACGTGTCGCCCGCGTCAAACAATCAATGGGTCGAGGCCCTCGCCGTGCCATCCAACGTGAAAGCAACCGCCGACGCCGACAACCTTGGATTCGCCATACAATGGGATGCCGTAACCGCCGCCAATGAATACCGCGTGTCGGTAATGGCCGCGCACAAGGCCACCGGCACCGAGACCGTAAACATTGTCAACGCCGACTTCTCCTCTGTCGAGAGCACCGCCACAATGGACGACCCAGAGGTAATCGACGCCGAATCTATCCAAATCGACCAATTGCCCGACTGGAACATCTATTTCCCGATAAAAGCCGAAGGCATGATCGGCATACGCTACGATGTGCTCGCCGACTTTTTCTACGGCAAATCAATGAAATTTGAGTCGGAAGACTACGACCTCGCATCGGCCGAAGGGCGCAAAGTGACCATGACACTCGACGCAGCCTCAAACTACGCAAGCACATTCCGCGCATATCTCGTTTCGTACAACGAGGCCACACAAAGCTACGGCCCCGTATCGGAATACGAGTCGGAACCGCTTTCCACCGACTTCAAACATTTTGAGATACCCTTCACCGGCGCGTCGTCACGATGCTACTTCGTGATTTTTGTCGATCCTGCCGCCGGCAGCGAGGATATGGAAGCCGACCTTTGGCTCCGCACCCTCAAAGTGACCTGCACCCTGGCCGACGGCAGCGAAATCGCGCTTCCCTTCGCTTCGCACTCCACATCTGAATGTTCGGCTCATTTCAGCGCAGACCTCAACGGTGGCGACACCTACTCTGCCGCCGTGCGTGCCTACCAGATGCAAGACCAGGCCACACGACTCAAAAGCGTATTCTCCGAAACCGTCACCGTGGGACAATCCGCCATCAACGACGCAAGCATCGACGCCGCCTCTATAAGCATCGTCAACGGCACAGTCGTGGCTCCCGGCGCAACCCGTGTCGAGGTCTACACCGCCGATGGAAAACGCGTATCAGCCAACGGCATCGCCCGCGGCTCGCTCTATATTGTAGTGGCCGACGGAGTCGCCCGCAAAATCGCTTATTAAAGCATAATCCGTTCATTAAAAAACACAGGCTTCCGTGGCAGGAAGCCTGTGTTTTTCATTTCGATATATCGCAAGTAAAAAAAGATTTTGGATAATTCGGATTTTTCGCGTAATTTTGCGTTTTTAAAACGAAAACCATTATATCACAAATAAAAGGCTCCGAACAATGGAAGCAAATGATATTGAAAAGACGGAAGAAAAGCGCGGGCTTAACTTCGTGGAAGAAATAGTGTTCAACGACCTCCGGGAGGGCAAGAACGGCGGACGCCTCAACACCCGCTTTCCACCCGAACCCAACGGCTACCTCCATATAGGCCATGCAAAGGCCATATGCATGGACTTCGGCGTTGCCGAACGCTTCGGCGGCACATGCAACCTGCGCTTCGACGACACCAACCCCGTGAAAGAAGATGTGGAATATGTCGACTCAATCCGTGAAGACATCCACTGGCTGGGATTCGACTGGGCCGACCGCGAATATTACGCATCCGACTATTTCCCCCAACTTTTCGACCTGGCCGTGCGCCTCATAAAAGAAGGCAAGGCTTATGTCGACGACCAGACTTCCGAGCAAATCGCCGCACAGAAAGGTTCGCCGACAGAACCGGGACAGAACAGCCCCTTCCGCGACCGCACTCCGGAAGAAAACCTCGACCTGTTCATGCGCATGAACGCCGGCGAATTCGATGAAGGCAGCCGCGTGCTCCGCGCCAAAATCGACATGTCGTCGCCCAACATGCACTTCCGCGACCCCATCATGTACCGCATTATCAAGACGCCCCACCACCGCACCGGCACAACGTGGAAAGTGTACCCGATGTACGACTTCGCCCACGGCCAGAGCGACTTCTTCGAAGGCGTGACACACTCGATATGCACCCTTGAATTCGTGCCTCACCGTCCGCTCTACGACTACTTTGTCGACGAGCTCTCCGACGGAAGCTACCGTCCGCGACAGATTGAATTCAACCGCCTCAACCTCACCTACACGGTGATGAGCAAACGCAAGCTGCTCCAGCTCGTGAAAGAAGGCCTTGTCGCCGGATGGGACGACCCCCGCATGCCAACCATCTGCGGTATGCGCCGCCGCGGCTACACCCCGCAGTCGATACGCAATTTCATCAACACCATCGGCTATACCAAATTCGAAGCCCTCAACTCCATGAGCCTGCTCGAACACGCCGTGCGCGACGACCTCAACCGCATAGCCACACGCGTCATGGCCGTGATAAACCCGCTGCGCGTGGTCATCACCAACTATCCCGAAGACAAAGTGGAAATGGTGGAGATGGAAAGCAACCCCGAAGACCCCACAGCCGGAATGCACCAAATGCCGTTCTCACGCGAAATCTTTATCGAGCGCGACGACTTTATGGAGAATCCTCCGAAAAAATTCTTCCGCCTTGCCCCCGGCTCGGAAGTACGCCTCAAAGGCGCCTATATCATCAAATGCGACGAAGTGATTAAAGACGCCGAAGGCAACATCACCGAACTGCGCTGCTCCTACGACCCCGACACCCTCTCCGGCATGCCCGGCGCGTCGCGCAAGGTCAAGGGAACGCTCCACTGGGTATCGAGCGCGCACGCTGTCGACGCCGAGGTGCGTCTCTACGACCGCCTGTTCTCTGTGGAAAACCCTGCCGCCGAGGCCGACCGCGACTTCCGCGAGATGCTCAACCCCGACTCGCTCAAAGTGGTGAAAGGCGTGAAACTCGAACCGTTTGCAGCCGAGCTTGCCAAGACACAAGGCACCAAGTTCCAGTTCCAACGCATCGGCTACTTCACACCCGACTACGACTCGACTGCCGACGCGCTCGTGTTCAACCGCACCATCGCTTTGCGCGACAGCTGGGAAAAAGAACAGAAAAAAGGCTGATAAACAGCTGCATCTAACATTACATCGAGCAATCGGATATAATTTTACCCGATTGCTCGAATTATCTAAGAGCCTGTTCCATAATAAATATTAAAACGTGGGACCCGGATTTTGGAGCAGATTTTTCGGTGAGTTGAAGGAGTGTACTGGACGTACACGACTGAAACGAAGCGGAAAAGATGCCCAAAAGACGGGAGCAAGAAGTATTTTCAATGTTTTTTAATACGAACATACTCTTAAATATTTATATAAATTAACTAAAATAATCATTAAATGCTTGATTCTGTAATAAAATTACCATAGGTTCGGTTTATCTTTGGCGCCTTTCGTGCAACTCTTCGGTCATGTGGCTCGCCACACTCCCTCATCGTTACACAAAATTCGCTCAAAGATAAACCGCCCACGTTTTAACATTTATTATGGGACAGGCTCTAAAATATATGGACGATCAAGAATACAACGCCCAACGCGACGAACTCATATCCCGTTTTCGCAAAAGCCTGAGCCAGCCTCTGGCCGAACGGTATTTCGGCGAGGACGAACTGATAAGCGTCTTCGACTATGCCACCGACCTCAACGACGACTATCTCCGCATCGAAGTGCTGCTGTGCGGCGCGCGATTCTATCCCGAAAGCGAGGAGCTGAACCAACGCCGCGGCATCTTCTACGACACTCTTTCCGACACGGCCCGCGACTCGTTTATCGAAGACAACGCCTCGCAGGAAGGCATGATATGGGACATAATGAGGCTGCGCCACAACCCGCCGTCCGACGACAAGGCCGAGGAAAGCCTCGACTACCTGCTAAGCTGCTACGACACGCTTTCCGACGAGGACATGATTCAGCTCGCACAGCTCACCGACACTCTCGGCCAATATGCATGGCTGAAAAAGTCGGAACCCGTGCTTCGCAAGAAGGTGGAATTTCTGCCTGTCGCGCTTTACGAACTCGGCGTGGCCGCCGACCGCAACGATGACGCGGAATTCGGTATCCGCGTGTCAGAAGAACTCACCCGCATCGAGCCATTCTGCGCCATATACTGGCAACTCCTCGCCAGACACTACTCCGTGGCCGGCGACGACGACAAAGCCGACCAGGCCGTGGAATATGCCATAGCCATAAATCCCGACGACGCGCAAGCCTATTTCGTAAAAGCATCTTGCGACCTCCAGGCCGAACGCCCCATCGAGCAAATAATACCCACTGCCGAGAAAGCTCTTGCCCTCGCGCCCGACAATTCAGAGCCATACCGCTTCGTGGCGTCGCTCCACCGCCATGCCGGCAACCGCCACCGCGCCCAGCAGGTGCTCCGCGAGGCCCTGACGCGTTTCCCCGAGGAAGCCCTGTCGTTTATCCCCGACATTGTGATGGATGCCGACGACGCCGACAACAGCATCGACGAAATCCTCGACCAATTCTACCGCCTGCAAGTCGACAACTCAGAAGCCATATGGGTGTCGTGGGTCCATTTCCTCTCGTCAATGGGCATGGCCGGAAAAGCGCAGAAAGTGGTCGACTGCTATTACCGCAACTCCGGGCTGCGGCTTCCCGCCACCGTCACGGCCGAGAGTTATTTCGTCAACGGCCGGTATGCCGAATGCATCGACCAGCTTTACGACATGTTCTCCGAATCTGAAATCCCGATGTCCGACCGGCCCGCCCTGTCGGTGATGCTCCTCGTGGCCCTGTGCAAGAACGGCGAGACCGACCGTGCCCGCCAACTTGTGAAGCATTATCTCGACACGGTGAGCATCTCGTCGTTCCCCACCGTGGCATCGCGCCTGCAATACATAGGCTCGCTGCATGTGTTCCGGCAAGTGTCCGACATGCTCGACAGCCATGCCTCCCGGCGCACATGGCGCGACTTTAACCCTCTCTTCCTGTAAAAATATTCCGCTGAAAAGAATATTTTTTCAAAAACCGGCGTTTAATCCGATTATTGTTAGTAATTTTGTAGATTAATTTGCTAACTCTACATTATACTATATATGGGTTTTTTCAGAAGCCTCTTTTCGAAAGAGAAAAAAGAGACATTGGACAAAGGTCTGGAAAAGACCAAAGAAGGTGTTTTCAGCAAAATACGCCGCGCCATAGCCGGCCGGAGCACTATCGATGACGATTTCCTCGACGAGCTCGAAGAAATCTTCATCACATCCGACGTGGGCACGGAAACCACCCTCGAGATTATCGACCGTATCCAGAAACGTGTCGCACGCGACAAATATGTCAACACCGAGGAACTCAACCGCCTGCTGTGCGAGGAGATTACCGATCTGCTCGCAGGCGATGCCGACGAAGGCGCCGACGGCGAGTTCAGCGTGCCCGCAGGCAAAAAACCGTATGTAATAATGGTGGTGGGTGTCAACGGCGTGGGCAAGACCACCACTATCGGCAAGCTCGCCTATCATTACCGCCGGGCCGGCAAGAAAGTGATGCTCGGCGCTGCCGACACATTCCGCGCGGCCGCCATCGAGCAGCTCGAGGAATGGGGACGCCGTGCCGATGTGCCCGTCATCAAGCAGCAGCTCGGTTCCGACGCCGCAGCCGTGGCCTTCGACACGCTCCAGTCGGCCGTGGCCAACGATGTCGACGTGGTGATAATCGACACAGCCGGTCGTCTCCACAACAAAAAAGGGCTCATGGACGAGCTCACGAAAATCAAGCGTTCGATGTCGAAAGTCGTGCCCGACGCGCCCAACGACGTGCTCCTCGTGCTCGACGGCTCCACAGGCCAGAACGCTTTCGAGCAGGCACGCCAGTTCTCGGCTGCCACACAGGTTACGCAACTTGCCATTACCAAACTCGACGGCACTGCCAAAGGCGGCGTTGTGATAGGCATCAGCGACCGATTCAAGATTCCGGTGAAATACATCGGCCTTGGCGAGGGCATCAACGACCTGCAAGTGTTCAACAAGAAAGAGTTTGTAGAATCGCTTTTCGGCTCACGGTAAGAGCGTCCTGATATAATTATGGTTTCCAATATTGACAGACGCCCGGTGAGCATTATAGCCATGGGGTGTTCAAAAAACCTTGTCGACGCCGAACGCGTGGCATTCATGCTGCGCGAGGCCGGATACACCCCAGTATTCGACCCCGAACGGCCAAAAGGGATAGTCGTGATAAACACATGCGGATTTATCGGCGATGCAAAAGAAGAATCCATAAACGCGATACTTGAAACGGCCGAACTGAAAAAGCGCGGCCGTGTGAGCAAGATTATCGTGATGGGATGCCTTTCCGAACGCTACCGCGCCGAACTCCCCGGCGAACTCCCCGAGGTCGACCGCTGGTATGGCAAATTCGACTGGACTTCGCTCGTAAGCGACCTCGAGGCCGACTCAAATGACAATATCGCCGCTCCGGCCACACAGGCTCACCCTTGGGAGCGTTGCTTCCAGAAGGAAAAGCCAAAGCCTTACAGCGCATACATAAAGATAGCCGAAGGGTGCAACCGCTTCTGCGCCTTCTGCGCCATCCCGCTCATAACCGGACGCTACCGCTCGCGCACAATCGAGGACATTGCCGAGGAAGTGACAGCCCTGGCCTCGCGCGGCGTACGCGAATTCAACATTATAGCCCAGGACCTTTCCTACTATGGCACCGACATATATGGCCGTCAGGAGATAGCACGGCTCATCGACCGCCTCGCCGACATCGACGGCGTGGAGTGGATACGCCTCCACTACGCCTACCCGAAGGATTTCCCGATGGACCTGCTCGATGTGATGGCCCGGCGCGACAATGTGTGCAAATATCTCGACATTGCCCTCCAGCATATCGACGACACTGTGCTCGCCAACATGCAGCGTCACATCACCGGCGACGAGACTCGTGCGCTCCTCGCCGAGATACGTCGCCGCGTGCCCGGCATAACACTGCGCACCACCCTGATGGTCGGATTCCCCGGCGAGACTGAGGAAGCCTTCTGCCGCCTTAAAGACTTCGTGCGCGAGCAACGCTTCGAGCGCATGGGCGCTTTCGCCTATTGCGAGGAAGACGACACGGCAGCGGCCCGCAATCTCTCCGACGACATCCCCGACGAAGTGAAGCAGAGGCGGCTCGACCAACTCATGGCCATTCAGCAGGATATATCGGCCGAGGTGCTTGCCTCTATGGTGGGACGCGAGGTGAAGGTGCTCATCGACAGCCGTCAGGGCAATATGTGGACAGGACGCACCGAAGGCGACTCGCCTGAGGTCGACATTGACGTGAACATCTTCACCGACGAAAACCGCCGTCTGCGCATCGGCCAATTCTATACCGTAAGAATTACCGATTCCGACTTTTTCTCCCTCACAGCCGAATTAATTGACAGATGACCACCGAACAGATTAAAGCGATAGAATGGTGTATCTATAAGAAGATTCCGTTTTTCATATTCAGAGACACCTACCACCAAAAGATTTTGTTCTCCGCCGCGCCGAGCGCGCTTGATGAAAATATGCCCGAGCCATCCCGCGGCTTTTTCATCAACTCTTTTGCCACACCCCACGGTCAAAACTTATGGATTCCTTTCGAACTGTCGGCAAATGACGTGCTCGACCGGCGCAAAACCCTGCGCGGTTACGAAGGCCCCGACATCGAGCCGTGGAAAAAATCGACCGGCCACGACACATATATCAATAAGGTGTCGGCACTGATCGACCGCCTGAAAACAACCCCCGACGAAAAAACCGTGATTTCGTGCACACAGTCGATATATTCCCCCGAATGGTCGCTCGACTCGGCTATCGACTGGATGTTCTCATCAAGTGTTGAAATCTGCACATTCGCGTTCTATCATCCCAAGACGGGATTCTGGCTCGGCGCCACCCCGGAGTTGCTGCTCCACCACGACCTCAAAAAAGACATATACCTCTCCTACTCCCTCGCCGGCACGCAGACTGGCGACGACACCGATTGGTCGGAGAAGAACAGCCGGGAACACAACATCGTCACCCGATATATCTGCGACGTGTTCGACCGGTTCGAAATCCCGCATACAACCGAGATCGGCGATGCCCCTTATGGCGGTTTTCACCACAAACTCACCAGAATTGCAGGAATGGGAGGCACAGGCTCATTCTTTGAAATCCTCGACGCGCTCAGCCCCACCCCGGCCCTCTGCGGATTTCCCAAAGAGCAGGCTCTCAAAGACATAGCCGAAATTGAGGAGCATCCGCGCCGCTGCTACGGCGGATACGTGGGCCTGCGCGACAACAACACCGAAACGGCCTACGTGACAATACGTTGCGCTCAAAACCTCGGCTCATATTACACCGTATACGGCGGGGGCGGCATCATCGGCCTTTCCGACGCCGAGGAGGAATGGGACGAGGCCATGATGAAAATTGATACCGTTGCCGAAATTATGAATCTCTGACGATATGGACAACCGTAAAGGGCAACCTCTTCTCATAATCGCACTGGCTGTGGCTGTGCTCATAGGCCTGTCGCTTTGCCCGTGGAGCAAATGGACGGGCGGGACAATCAAGGACTTCAATCTTTTCTCCGACCTATTCCCGTCGTCGGAGACAGACGACGCACCGGCCCAGGCCGCCGAGATAATCGACCCCGACCTCGAATTGGTTTTGCAGCAAGAGAAGGAAAAAAGCACGTCGCCGCTGTCGGCTTCTGTCGCGCCGCAGTCGGCCGAAGAGGCCGCTCCGGCCCAACATGCTCCGTCCAAGGCTCCGCGCAATGCCGGAGGCGACATATTGATAGAAGACTTCACTCCCGACGGCGGCCTCGCCAAAGTGCGCTCGGCTCTTGCCGGCGCGTCGGGCCGCCCAATGCGCATAGCCATTGTAGGCGACAGTTATATCGAGGGCGACATCTTTGCCCAGGACATACGCCGCCTGCTCCAGCAGCAATACGGAGGCCGGGGCGTGGGCTACGTTCCGGCTCACAGCGAGGTGTCGGGCTTCCGCCGCTCTATTATCCACTCATCGTCGGGCTGGACCCAGCACGACTCGCGCAAGACCAAGTCCAATCCTTATTTTCCGCTTTCGGGTGAGTATTTCACCGGAAACGCCGGAGCCACAATCACTTACAAGGCCGACAAGTCGGAGGCCACCCGACAAGCCTGGAATCTGTCGCAGATTCTCTTCATCGCTCCCAAAGGAGGCACGATAAAAATGGAAATCGACGGCGAGAGCCGCGAGTTTCCCGTCGAGGCGTCAGAAGCCGTGCAGGCCCTGCAACTTCCCGGCGAGACAAAGACCCTGAAAATAACCAACGGCGTGCCCGGACTCGTGATGCTCGGCGCATGGCTCGGCGACACCACAGGTGTGCAGGTCGACTGCATGTCGGTGCGCGGCGACTCCGGCATCGGCCACCGCAATCTCGGCGCCGACCTGGCCGAAGGCATGCGACGCGCTGTCGACTATGACCTTATAATCCTCGAATATGGCATCAACGCCCTGTCGTCGTCGCAAAAGGAATATTCTTCTTATGGCCGGCTTATGGGCAAAGTTGTCGACCAAGTGCGCAAGTGCTATCCCAACGCGCAGATTCTGCTCATGGGCATTGGCGACCGCGGCCAGAAAATCAACGGCGAGGTCCATTCCCTGCCCACTGCCCCGGCCATGATCGACGCCCAGCGGCAGACTGCCCGCAATGCCGGAGTGCTCTTCTGGGACACCCGCGAGGCCATGGGCGGCGAGGACGCCATTGTCGACTGGCGCGCCGACAAACTCGTCAACGCCGACTATATCCACCTCAACGCCAAAGGCGGTGCCGAACTGGCATCGCGCCTTGTCAAATCATTAACAGCCACCGAATAGACCGCAATGCATACTCTCCTCAAATATATATACGCGGCTGCCGCGCTCGCCATATGTGCTTTGCCGGCCCGGGCGCAGACGGCCAACGAACGGGAGCAGATCATAGAATCGGACGACGCCGAAATCCGCGAGAATCCCGACCTCGGACCCGCCCGGGAAATCTCAGGCACGGAAACGGCCATGCGACGTGCCGACCAATATGCCTCATATCCCTTCCTCAACCTCGACGCCAACCGCATAACGATGAACGGCGCCGACTGGTCGGCTCTCTCCGGCCTTCTGGCAGCCGCCGACGACACGGTAATCTCCATCGTCCATATCGGCGACAGCCACATTCAGGCCGAAGGCTCCACTTCCAAGACGCGCACCCTGCTCGAAGACCGCTTCGGCAGCGCCGGACGCGGCCTGGTCATCCCTTTCCGGCTCGCCGGCACAAACCAGCCCAACGACTACACCATTTCGTCCTCGTCATCGTTCACTTCCGCAAAGCTGCTGAAAATGCCGTGGGCCGTCGACATGGGATTCACCGGCATTGCCCTCCAACCTAAAACCGCCACTTTCGATTTCACCATATCCGTGAAGCAAACCGCCGACTCGCCGCCGCGCGACTTCGACCGTATTCGCGTGTTCTGCTCCGGAGCCACCCCTATCGTAACCGGCATCACCGACCGCGACGTGCCGGCTCTTTACACGGCCACAGCCGACGGCGATGTGCTCGATATAGCCCTTTTCGAACCGTCGACGGCGGTCACCATCGACTTTCAGAGCCGTGGCGAATGTACGATCTTCGGATTCGAACTCACAAATTCCATGACGGGCATCGAGTATTCGGCCATCGGCAACAACGGCGCCACCTACTCCACCTACAATTCCATCGGCACCGTAGGCCGCGACATACACGCCCTGTCGCCCGACCTCGTGATTCTCGACATGGGCACAAACGAGGCCTTCGGCAAAATCACCGACGCGCAATTCTACGCAAATATCGACCGTCTCGTCGAAAATATCCGCAAGGCCAACCCCTCGGCGGCAATCCTGCTCACCACGCCCATGGAATGTCAACGCTCGGTCACTACCCGCGTCCGACGCAAAGGCAAAAAGCGACGCTACACCACCACCCGCTCCTATAAGGTGAACGACAACGTAAGCCGCATGCGCGACGTCATACTCCGCTATGGAGCCGAAAAAGGCATCGCCGTCTACGACTGGTATGCCGTGGCCGGAGGCACCGGAGCTTCTTCAAAGTGGATTGCCAAAGGCCTCTTTGCCAAAGACCGCATCCACCACTCCTGGAGCGGCTACGCCCTGCAAGGCAACCTCCTCTTCGACGCCCTCATCCCCTTAGGAACATTAGGAACACAAGCCTCCGGCTTGTGATAAATCGACTTAAATCGAAATAACTCGACATAACTCGAAATAATTCGACCTCCCCAACTCCCCAACACCACAAACTCCCCAAACTCCCCAACTCCCCAAATGCAAGAAATTCTCACCGACATCCTTCTCTACGACCGCGCAAACCCGCTGTTGTTCAACACGGGACTGTTTCTTCTGCTTTTCGTCGGATTTCTCCTTATCTATCACGCTCTCAGGCGGTGGCACACCGTCAAGATGCTTTTCGTAATAGCGTTTTCTCTCTATTTCTATTATAAGTCGTCGGCTCAATATTGCTTTATCCTCTTGGGGGTGTGCATCTCCGACTACGCCCTTGGCCGCTGGCTCGGCGCTGTCGCCAACAATGCCGGGCGCAGAGCCATCGTATGGCTCAATGTTGTGATAAACGTGGGCATGCTCGTCTATTTCAAATATTTCAACCTCCTCTACGAGACATTTGCCAACATCACCTCCACGAGCTTCGACCCGCTCGACATCATCCTACCCGCCGGCATCTCCTTCTTCACTTTCCGTTCGATCAGCTACATGGTCGACATCTACCGCCGCGAGATCGAGCCGTGCCGCAATTTCCTCGACTACACTTTCTTCCTCACCTTCTTCCCTCCCCTGCTCGCCGGCCCGGTGGTGCGGGCCAAAGACATGCTTCCGCAAATCAAGGAAAACCCCGTGGCTACACGCGCCATGGTGGCCGAAGGCCTCTTTCTCATCATCGCCGGACTTATCAAGAAGGTGGTAATCGCCGACTATATCTCCGGCAACTTTGTCGACCGCATCTTCGACAACCCCTCGCTCTACACCGGCTTCGAGAACATGATGGGAGCCGTCGGCTTCGCCCTGCAACTCTACTGCGACTTCTCCGGATACTCCGACATGGCCATCGGCATCGCCCTGCTGCTCGGCTACCGCTTCAAGGATAATTTCAACTCGCCCTACAAGTCGCAAAGCCCCACCGAATTCTGGAAACGCTGGCACATCTCGCTGTCGTCGTGGCTCATGGACTATATCTACATCCCGCTGGGCGGCAACCGCAAAGGGCGCCGACGCCAGCGCGCCAACCTCATGGCCACCATGCTCATCGGCGGCCTATGGCACGGCGCATCGTGGATGTATCTGCTGTGGGGCGGCTACAACGGCGCGCTGCTCGTAGGCCACAAGGCCCTGAAACGCGTGTGGCACGTGCCCGCGAAACTAAAAGAGAATATAGTGTCCGGCTCCATCATCCGCGCCACCAACATCCTCATCACCTTCATCCTCATCACCATCGGCTTCGCCTTCTTCCGTGCCGAGTCGGTCGGCCATATCGGCGACATGGCCACAGCCATCTTCACCAACTTCCACGCCGAGATAGCCCCGCAATTCGTAGCCGGATATGCCCTTATCGTCGTGGCCATCGCCGTGGGATTCCTCCTCCATTTCGCGCCCCACTCCTGGCAACTCGGCCTCCAACGCGCCTACGGCTGGCTTCCCCTCGCCGTGCAGGCCCTCATCCTCGCCGCCGTCCTCTTCCTCGTCATCCAGACCCGCCAATCCTCCCTCGTCCCCTTCATCTACCTGCAATACTAATCCCCAATTCGAACACGGCAGGAACGCGAGCCTCCGGCTTGCGACATCTCCTTTACGTTGAATTTTGAAAATTAAATTCGGACATTTTTTACATTAATCCTCGTCAATTTACCATTAATTAAAATTTACTACTGGTGCGATAAAAATCGCGTTCGTTTAGAAATCATCAAATAAAGAGAGTTCTTTGACATTTTGGTCTGAATTGGTTGATGAGTCTTGCTTGGTTATAAGCTGTCGCAATTCGATACGTTCCAACGCAGAAATTCTAATCAAG
>Ga0073906_1000596_pt1 | contig 64252 bp, 54 predicted proteins | sample Inofromicrocosms_FD_65485 | JGI IMG/M metagenome (GOLD analysis project Ga0073906, IMG submission 65485) | Mouse cecum microbial communities from Vienna, Austria - Inoculum for glucosamine and mucus D2O microcosms | ecosystem: Host-associated > Mammals > Digestive system > Large intestine >...
TCTGTTACACAAGAGAATGTTGAGATTGCTAATTCTAGTGCAGAGATTAGTGAGAGAGTAGATAAAGTAGCTAAAGATATATTAGATGATGTGAATAAGAAGAGGTTTTAGAGTTTTTTTGATTTAAAGAAATGGGGACTACTTTTTATCAAAAACTCTACTACTTTTATAACTACCCCAATAAGTCCCATATGGATTATTGGGAGTAAAGATTCTTACCTTTTGCTTATCTTCACCCTCTTTGATATACATAAAATACATATCAAGCTGTGTCCATTCATTTTTTATCTTTAAATATGTGAATATATCTACATTATTAACCCATATACTTGCAGAATCTACAATATCCCATTGCCCTATCATACCAAAATCATCTAAATTCATTGTAAGTTTAAAACCACCAACCGCACTCCCGTTTGAGTGTGCAAAAATTCGGATAGCCTCCCTCCCATTATCAGTGGATAGCACAAATGGTATTTCACCCTCAAGTTCCCATAAATCAATGCCCTCACCATTTATAGATCCACCAATTTCCTGTGGGTTATCAAAGAAATTTTTAATGCGCAGTGCTTCATCAGATTCTAGCTTGCTACATTTAGGGAGGTTACGTGCGTATTCAAGACTTTGGGTATTTTTAATAGGTAGCGGAGGCACAGAATCTCCGCTTGTAAGGATAAAATCACTTTTTTCATTGTATTCTCTATCTAAGTATTGCATACTCATACGATAAAGCTTAGAACTTATTTGCCTATATTCTTCGTCATTTAAGGGTGTAATACTTAGCTTCACTATAGCACGCTCTTTTTCAAGTTCATTACTTGGCTCTTTTCTCCAATTATTATATCCCTTAAGCACAAAATAATGTGTATCACCCTCCACACTCGCCTCTATGGCAGTGACATGATAATAAGGATCTTCCATTAAATGCTCTTGTATCGTATGTGTATCCTTGTGCGTGGTCATAAATTCAGAATCGGCGATACAATCGCCTAGCGGTATATGATTTTGTGTAAAAAAATCAAAGCCCCAAAATCCAAATTTATCAAGCAAAGCAAGGGATTGCGGATTTTCTCCATTCTCTGTATTTTCTTTGCTCGTGCTTTTCCCAACATTTTTGTTATCAGTGTCCAAAACCTGCAAATCAGGCGAAAGCTGTTCAATAGACTTTTCAGAAGATTCCAAGGGTATCTCTTCTATATCGCCATCACTTTTATTTTCACAACCAAAGAAAAATAGAGCACAAAAGATTATGGAAATCTTTTTTTATTCATTTTCAACTTGTTTATTAAGGTTATTTCTTGCTTCTGCAGGCAAGATTTCAAGGAATCTATCCATATCAAAGCTAATACCCTCTATCTTTGCCTCTTTAATCAATGCAACTGCTTCGTGCATATTGTAAGGACTTCCACCTTGATAAGGCTCAAAAACTTTATTGATAATAGCAAGCGCATAAGCGTTTTTCTTTACCTCATCAGCAGCAGCGTGAGGCATTGTAATATAAGCTGTAGTTTGTATTAGCACTTCATCAAATTTCCAATAATCAAATAAGAATCCCAAAAATGAGAGATGGTCTAAACCGCAAAATTCACTCTCAACCGAACTAATATCAGCAAAATTGCTTTCTTTAAGCATCGCAAGAAACTCTTTATCCTTACCACTTTGAATAAGCGTATTGGCAAATAAAATCATTCCTAGACGCAAAAGCATAGCGCAAGGGGCAAGTAATTGAGAGAGTTTTTTATCAGTTTCACGAAACCACTCTGAAATAAAATCTGCCTCTTTAGCACTATTACCTAAAAAATTTTGCGTATCCAACCCATAAGGTGAAACATCAATTTTAAAGCCACTGCGCAAAGAATTGGCAATGGCAACATTTTTCACACTGCTTATACCAAGCAATGACACAACTTGATTAAGCGTAGAAATTTCGCGTGAGAATCCATAATAAGGCGAGTTTGCCAAACGGAGTAAATCCCCTGTCAAAAGCGGGTCCTTAGAGATAATATCAACCACTCCCTGCACCTCCACGTTTTCACCAGTGGAATCTATATACTGCTGCAATTTCGTTACAGTTTCAGGCAAAGGGGGCAAATTGTCAATTGTTTGAAGCAAGAGTTCATTCATTCTAAGTCCTTAAGTATAAAGGCTATGCGTTAGCACACATTCTTTGCGAAATTATATCAAAAACCTTGTAAAATGGTGTGAATTTTACCTAACAATTTACCAAATATAACAAAAATGCAATTTTATTACCCAAGTGAGCACTACTTATCCACATCTCTAAGGGCTTGGGCAATAAGCTCTAAAGGGTGTGCAAAACGCACAGATGAATTAATCTGTGTCAAGGCATTATCAATTTGCATACGACAAGCCCCGCACTCTGCACTTACAACTTGTGCTCCACTAGATTGTATCATCTCTGCCTTTGGCTTACCAGCTTTAAGTGTCAAATCATAGCGCGAACTCTGCATACTGATACCTCCAAAACCACAGCATCTTGCAGAATCGCTCATTTCTTTAAGCACAAAACTTTTTCCTAAAAGCGTGCGTGGCTCTTTAAAGATTCCTAACACTTTTCTTGCGTGACAAGGGTCGTGATAAGTAATAGTCTCTTGACTAAAAGCTTTTGGGAGTATTTTTTGCAATGGTGTGTGATGATAGAGCCACGAACTTGCCATATCAATTTTAGGCAAAAGCTTTTCAAGTCGTTTGACATACTCACTATTATTGCTATCAACACTAAGTGCGTGAATCCAATCTTTTTTAATCATTGCCGCACAAGTTGCTTCAGGAATAATCATCGCATCAATACTCTCCCAAAAACTCTCAAAATACTCAATATTTTTCCTCGCTAAATACGCTACACTCTTCACATCACCCGTAAAAAATGCAGGCGCACCACAACATTCTTGCAAATGTGGCACAAATGCTTTAATGCCCAGATGACTAAGAATCTCAAGCAAACTCTCACCCACATTAACATAATTATAATTACTCAAACAGCCAATAAAAATCGCCACTCTCTTATGTTTTAGAGTATTTGATGGGGGATTTTGATTACTTGGAGCAATCTCACCTTGATATTTTTGCAAAAAGGATTTACGCCACAGAGGAAATACAGAACGCTTCGCCCTTCCCCCTTTATCATTTTTAAAAAGTTTAAAACGACTAATCCATCGCCCATTTTCCTGCTTAAAGGCACAAGGCATAATAAAGTGCATAAATGAAAATACTTTATCTGCTACCTTGCGATGACGCAAAAGATAAAAATATGCCCTCTTATACCACGCAATGCCATACTTTTGAGCAATATCTACACGCACAGATTCTATTGCTACATCAACGGGCAAACTTGAAGGGCAATGCGTAACGCAAGTCGTGCATAAAAAACAGGATTCAAAAATATCTCTACTTGTAGAATCTAACTCTATATCACCGCGTTTATAAGCTCCAAGTAAATCTAAAAAACCGCGCGGTGAAGTAACCTCATCACGATTCACCATATAAATAGTGCAGTGTGGGATACATTTTCCGCATTTCACACACGCACTTGCTGTTTGCTGCAAATCAAGCACACTTTACTCCTAAATAGTCTTACTAAAACGTTTTGTATCAGTATGTGCGCTAAGATATGCATCAAAAGCCATAGCAATATTGCGGATAAGCATACCACCCGTTGGAGAAGCGGTAATGCCTTGAGGAGTAATTTGAACCAAACCTATTTCTTCATATTCGCGTAAAGATGCTAAAGCGGGAGCAAAATGTGTCTTAAAATCAATGTTAAATTTAGATTCTATATTTGCAAAATCAAGGCAAAGATTATTCATAAGCCCCATAATCACCTCTTTACGCAAAATATCCTCATCTGTGAGCCTTACGCCTCTCTCAACAGGTAATCTACCATTATCAAGTGCGCTTTCATAGGCATTCATATCTTTATAATTTTGTGAATAATAATCCAGCCCTTCACTTATGCTTGTAAGCCCAATGCCAATAGTTTGCGAGAATCCACGCGTAGTGTAACCTTGAAAATTGCGGCGAAGCTGATTATGTTGCTTAGCAAGATAAAGTTCATCACTTTTTTTAGCAAAATGGTCCATTCCAATCATTGCATAATCTTGCTCTTGTAAAAAAGCTATTGTATTTTTGAGAATCTCTAACTTTTGTGCAGGGGAAGGGAGTGTTGTCTCATCAATTTTACGCATTGTTTTTTTCATCCACGGCAAATGAGCGTAATTAAAAATAGCCAATCTATCAGGGCTTAAAGCTACAACTTTTTCAAGCGTGCGTGCAAAGGTTACTTCATTTTGAAAAGGCAACCCATAAATGAGGTCAAAATTCACGGAATTAATCCCAAATTCACGCGCAAGGCTAATTGCAGCACTTACTAGCTCCACACTTTGTTTTCTATGCACAGCCTCTTGCACCTTGTCCTCAAAATCCTGCACACCAAAACTCAAGCGATTGAATCCATTATCTTTTAACACTTCCATTTGCTCTCTGACAAAAAATCGTGGGTCAATTTCGCAACTTATTTCTGCAGAGGGTGCAAAATGCGTAAAAGTATTGCGAATGAGGCTTATCACTTCTTGTAATTCCTTAGCATTAAAAAAAGTTGGTGTGCCTCCACCAAAATGAAATTGCACCACTTCACGCGAAGTATCCATATATTTGCTTAAAAGTGCAAGTTCTTTTTTAAGATAATGTATATAATGTTGCTTTTTTTCTTCTTTGCTTGTATAAACAACATTACAACCACAATAATAACAAGCCGAGCGACAAAAGGGTAAATGCACATATATTGATAGAGGTAAATTTGACATAGAATCTGCCCGCGAGAGCGCTTGAATATAAGCTTTATCATCCCAAGATTCTTTAAATTCTACTGCAGTTGGATAACTTGTATAGCGAGGACCTGATTTTGAATATTTGACAAACGCCCCAAAATCAATTTTTTCACTTACTCCACTCAATGCCTTTGCTCCTCTTATTTAGATTTACGCAGATAATCAATATCAAAAAATAAATTAGGATACTTTTTTTTAATATCTTTAGCAAGAGTATTTGTATTAATATCTGGCAAATTTCCATCATTTAAACGCAAAGATTCTAAAGCATTTTTTGCTACTACCATTGCATCATCAAAATCAATGGGCATTTGAGAAATAATATCTTTTTCTAATCTCATCACAAGCTTTTCCTCTTGAATATTTTTGATATGTGAGAGGAGCTGGACAAATATTTTTTGAGGAAATACCACATATTCCTCGCCCTGCTCATCTTGCAAAAACCACAAATCCTCCTTTGAAAATCCTCCACTTTCCATAGCAAGAAGCATCGCATTACCCTCAAGGCGACGTAAAATGCCAAGATTCTCACCTGATTCATCAAGCCATTTCTCTTGTTTTGATGCTTTCATTGCTTACTCCACGCTCACAAGCGGGATTTTATTTATCCGTGCTAAATAGAGCATAATGCCCTTTTGCGCGTGAAGGCGATTCTGTGCTTCTTGGAATACTTTGCTCTGTGCGCCCTCAAGCACACCTTCACTCACCTCTTGCCCTCTATATGCAGGGAGACAATGCAAAAAAATAGCATCTTTTTGTGCATAGCTCATCATAGCCTCATCTACACAAAAATTTGCAAAAGCACATTTGCGTTGTTCTTTTTGTTCTTCTTGTCCCATTGACGCCCAAGTATCGGTAACCACAACATTTGCATTACTCACTGCCTCTTTTGCGTCATTTAGAATCTTGATTTTACCTCCACTTTGGATACACATATCCTGTGCCTTTGTGATAATATCTGCCTTAGGTGCATATCCAATTGGTGAAGCAATACGCAATTCAAAGCCCAAAATACCAGCAAGGTTAATCCACGAATGTGCCATATTATTGCCATCACCAATATATGCTACAATAGGATTCCTCCCTCCCTTGCCTTTCGTGGGATAAAGAGGATTGTGATGAGTAAGATAAATACCGCATTCTATCATCGTAAGATAATCCGCGATAAGCTGCACGGGGTGAAAATCATCACTCAATCCATTAATCACAGGCACAGATGAATATGAGGCGAACTCCTCTAATCTGCTATGCTCACTTGTTCTCATCATTATCATATCTACCATCGAACTAATCACTCGTGCGGTGTCTTTGATGGGTTCGCCTCGTCCAAGTTGTATATCTTTATGAGAAAGGAATATACCCTGTCCGCCTAATTGAAATATACCACTCTCAAAGCTTACTCGTGTCCGCGTAGAGCTTTTTTCAAAAATCATCGCCAAAACTTTACCCTTAAGATAAGGTTTGTTACCAATATGCAAAGATTCGTATTTAAGTTCTAGGGCAACATCAACCATTGCTAGAATTTCATCTCTGTTAAAATCATTCAGAGTGAGAAAATGTTTCATCTACCTGCCTTGTGCGATTTGCATAAAACCGAAATTATATCTAAAAATAGCAAAGATTACTTTAATACATTATGTTTATGGAGTATTTTGAGGGATATAATCTTCAATACCTATGGTAATATTCATTGTAATATTTTTAAAAAGCACTTTGTTTTTGCTTCGTTCATAATAAAATTCCTGCCCACCTCGCACAAACCACTGCACAAATGTCCCATTGTTTGCTACACGCTTCCCATCGCCATCAAAAATATCTCGTGCGCTCACAATATCGCTAAATAAATTAGGATAACTCACTTCCCCAAAAAAAGCGCGTGCCGCTATCCATTTAGAAGTGCATTCTTTGCCCATACACACTTCTCTTTTTGTAATAACAATCTTCCCAACAGGCTTACCAAGCTTATAAAGCTCAAGCGCAAGGTCTTTATTTGATTTATTATACTTCAATGAAGCGAAATCATAAAATTTTACTCGAGGTGTGTCAATAAGAAGAATTTTAAACTTCGTGGGTTCTAAAACCGGGGGTTCATTAGGATTAATATCAGGATTCTGAAAACCCTCAAACCACGCACAAGAAGCGAGAAAAAGAGGGAGTAGCACAAGAGTAGTGCTTAAAAGTATTCGCTTAAAAATACCAAATATTGCACTCATTACATACCTTAGCACTTGCCATACTAGGCTCGTGCATTAGAGAGAATCCTATGCCAAATTCTACCATCAAGCTTTAACTCCATATTTACTTGACATAAGCCATCTTTATATACAGTTTCAAGCACTTCAGCATTTCGAATAAGAGCTTGGACCTTTGTTTTAACCGTTGAGCTCTGAAGCATCATATCACGCACTGTATCTTGTGCATTTACTCTAATGCCATACATTTTTTCACCAATTTGACGATACGCATCTACAATCGCTGCTCTTTTTGCCATAGCAAAAGCCTGTGAGGGAGAAAGAGAATTTTCAGGTGAAACGCCAATTCCCACTGCACTCAAAGTAATTTCATTCTCTGGTGTAAGCATTGGAGAATTAGGAATATTATTGCTCCCTCCTCGCCCAATATATTCATCATCTCTATCAAACTTTGGTTCAAGATTACCTTTGTTTAAACCGGGCACCTCAACCTTTTCTACTACAAGAGTGTTGATTTTAGGATTTTTAGAAAGCAGGTTAGGGTTAGTATTGTATCCGGGCATTGGCGGATAAGTAGGTGCTTGGATAGGTGAATACATAGGCTGATTACTTGCGCTTGGTGGGATTAATCCGTTATTTGCTCCACCCGAGCCATCGCCAACATTAAACAAATCTCCGCATCCACTCAATGCAAACACAGCAAAACTTGCAATGATTGAACCTTTAAGCAAATTACTTTTCATATTCAGTCCTTTGAATTAAATTTCAGAAGACTAAAAGCAAGTAGTGTTCCATAATTTTTATAATTTATGATAAGGATGAAATCCACCGCCGCAATGCTAAACGCATTCTTTTGGGAAATCCATAGACTCTAGGGAAAAGGCAGCAAAAATATCTTTTACCTTTTATATTGAGTTGAGACAAAGATAAAAGCAAGTCTTTTTTACTAAAGCCAAGCTCCTCGACATAGCCCACAAGCTGTAAAGATTGCGTTAACTTTTTCACATTATCCAAACAAGCACGATAATAATACTCCTTCATTACAGGATTCTCTTCCTCCCTAAAAGAATGCAAAATCATAAAATAGCTATAAGTAATTTTTATCCGCATTATCTCTTGTAACAAATGAATTCATAATAGAGCTAGGAACAAGTGTATAATTATAAACTTGCTCGTGGCTTATATAAATATTTTTACATTTGCTTACTGATTTTGTGCAAAATGCAATGTCTTCATAGATGATATGAGGGATAAAAGTAATATTGTTTTCAAATATTAAAGAAGCCTTGCTGACAAAACTTCCCGCTGAAGTTATCATAGCATACCCTCCAAGTGATAAAATCAAATCTGTGGGAGTATATAAGCCCTCAATATGAGAAGGAAACACTTGCCAATCAAACTCTACTTGCGTATATGTGGTAGGCTCTCTTGCGATATATATGCTATACATAAGCACATCTACATCATATTGTGTCAATATATGATAGGAGTGCTCTAGTGCATAACTCTGCAAATAATCATCAGAATCTAAAAAACGAATATAATTCAAATATTGTTGGGGGGGGGGATTAGTAGAGATGATAAGATTCTTTACATATTCTAATCCCGCATTACGAGCCATTGATTGCCCTTGATTTTCTTGATTTAAAGTTACAAATCTAGCATCTTTATTGGCATATTCTTGAGCGATTTCTCCACTAGAATCTGTGCTACCATCATTCACTAAAATCGCCTTCCATTGAGTATAGCTCTGTGAAAGAAGTGAATCTAGGCATTTTCTTAAATACCTCTCCACATTAAAAATTGGCACGATGATATAAAACATTATTTGCTCATTTGCCACCTAGCACCTCCTCCCACAATGGCATAATAGCCTCTTTACTAAACTTTTGTGCTACTCTTGCTTTTGCTGCCTCGCCCATAGTTTTGCGCTTATTTTCATCACTCATTAATTCTATAAGCTTATGTGCATAAGTATGTAAATCATTATCTTGTATTAAATAGCCACTTTTGTTATTTTCTATAATATCACTTGGACCTGTTTTAATATCAAAAGAGATAGGACACAATCCATAGGAGCAAGATTCTAAAAGCACCATAGGAAAACCCTCATAATAGCTACTCATAGCATAAATACTCGCATTAAGATATTCAGATTCTATATCTTTGGTAAATGGCTTGAGAATTATGGAATCTTGCAATCCTAAATCTTTAATTTTAGTTTCTATCTCACTCTTTATATCACCATCACCTACGATAACAAGCTGCCAAGAATGTAATTGGGGGGGGGGGCACAGATGATTGAAGGCTCTGTTGAAGCAGAGCCCAAATATCAATGAGGCGCAAAAAGCCTTTTTGATCACCTCTATCCATACGCCCAACTGATATGATACTTTTTTGCTTCAAATCTGTTTGTTCTGTAGAAATAATGGGTAAAAAATTAGGAATAACCCTAATATCTTTGTGGTATTGCCCCCAAATAGAAAGCTCTTTAGAAGAAAGGACAACAAGAGTGTGGAAAAAATTATTTCGTGTATTATATATACTAAAATTTAAATGAATAAGTCTTATATATCGTGTGAACTTGTGCTTAAGAAAAGGTATATAAGTGCTGTCATTTGCAATGACTACATCAAAATCTCTAAAATCAAAATGCACTTGTGCATTAAGAATAAATTTATAACAATTTTTATAATAGATTTTAGAGAAAACATTACGACATATTTGTGCTTTAAAAGCAGATTCTGAAATATTATGCCAAAAGTGAAGTTTTATGCTATTATTAATATAGTAAGGTAAGTTTTCATTGGCTTTATAAAAGCTTAATATTTCCACTTCATTCCCTACTTCACTAAAAGCATTAGCAAGATTTACAACTACTCTTTCAGCTCCACCTGTAATGCTTATATCACCGATTGTGAGCAGGATTTTCTTCATATACACCTGTAGATAGTTTTAACATAACTGTATATATCGCAATAAACAAATAAAGCTTGATTATAAATTTTAACACATTTAAATAAGTGCAAGAAAACTCCTATATTCTTTTAATTTGTTAATGCTGAATTTTGTATTTTAACATAATTCTGCATAATATCTTTTTAAAAAACTGAGCATTTAAATAATTAAAACAAATTTAAAAAACCTAAAAGAAGAAAATATAAGAATCATAAGAAGTATTTTCCCTATCCCTGCATCGACCTACATTCCCACACCTGAAAGATGCAGTATCATCGGCGAAGAGAAGCTTAACTGCCAGGTTCGGAATGGAGCTGGGTGTTGCCTTCTCTCTATAAACACAAGAAAAAGGGAAATAAAGACAAGAAAATTTGTCCTTATTTCCATTTTTCTTTATTGTAAAAAGCCTTTAATAGTAAATAAACAACAAATTACGCTTTTATTTATCAATTACCTTTGTTTTTTACAAAAACATACACTCAATAAGGCAGTATCTTAAAAGAAAAGCCAAGCGGTCTATTAGTAGTAGTCAGCTAAACACATTACTATGCTTACACATCTACCCTATCAAGCAGCTAGTCTTGCTGCGACCTTCAGGGAAAGTTTATCTTGGAGTTGGCTTCCCGCTTAGATGCTTTCAGCGGTTATCACATCCACGCGTAGCTACCCAGCGATGCTCTTGGCAGAACAACTGGTACACCAGTGGCGTGTCCATCCCGGTCCTCTCGTACTAGGGACAGCTCTCCTCAACTTTCCTACGCCCACGGCAGATAGGGACCGAACTGTCTCACGACGTTCTGAACCCAGCTCGCGTACCGCTTTAAATGGCGAACAGCCATACCCTTGGGACCTACTCCGGCCCCAGGATGCGATGAGCCGACATCGAGGTGCCAAACCTCCCCGTCGATGTGAGCTCTTGGGGGAGATCAGCCTGTTATCCCCGGGGTACCTTTTATCCTTTGAGCGATGACCCTTCCACACAGAATCACCGGATCACTATGACCGACTTTCGTCTCTGCTTGACTTGTTTGTCTTACAGTCAGGCTGGCTTATGCCATTACACTCTTCTTGCGATTTCCAACCGCAATGAGCCAACCTTTGCAAGCCTCCGTTACTTTTTAGGAGGCGACCGCCCCAGTCAAACTACCCACCAGGCATTGTCCTGCTTATGGATAACATAAGCCAGTTAGCAGACAGAAACATTAAGGGTGGTATCTCAACGATGGCTCCATCTCCACCAGAGTGAAGACTTCAAAGCCTCCCACCTATCCTGCGCATAATGCTCCCATCGGCAGTGCCAAGCTGTAGTAAAGGTCCACGGGGTCTTTCCGTCTTGCCGCGGGTAGGAGGAATTTTCACCTCCACTACAATTTCACTGAATCCCTGGTTGAGACAGCTCCCATCTCGTTACGCCATTCATGCAGGTCGGTATTTAACCGACAAGGAATTTCGCTACCTTAGGACCGTTATAGTTACGGCCGCCGTTTACTCGGGCTTCAATTCAAAGCTTCGCATTGCTGCTAACTAATCCTCTTAACCTTCGAGCACCGGGCAGGCGTCACACCTTATACTTCCTCTTACGAGTTTGCAAAGTGCTGTGTTTTTGGTAAACAGTCGGGAGGGACTCTTTGCTGAGACCTACTTGCGTAGGCACACCTTATTGCGAACTTACGGTGCTAGTTTGCAGAGTTCCTTAACCAGAGTTCTTTCACGCGCCTTAGAATACTCATCTCATCTACCTGTGTCGGTTTGCGGTACGGGCAACATTAGCTAAACTTAGAGGCTTTTCTTGGCACGACGGCATCAATGGCACTCCAATTGAGCCGAAGCTCGCTTGAAGCTATTGGAGTTTCAAATACAGAGGCGGATTTTCCATTCCTCCAATCTACGCTCTTAAATTAGCATTTCCATCAGCTAACGCCATTTAGCCCTATGCGTCCCCCCATCGCACACTAATGTTGGTATGGGAATATTAACCCATTTTCCATCGACTACCCCTTTCGGACTTGTCTTAGGACCCGACTAACCCTACGATGACGAGCATCGCGTAGGAAACCTTAGATTTTCGGCGAAGTGGATTCTCACCACTTTTATCGCTACTCATTCCTGCATGCTCACTTCGCATCGCTCCAGCACTCCTTACCGGTATGCCTTCAACGCTGATACGAACGCTCTTCTACCACTGTGCATCAGCACAATCTACAACTTCGGTGTCTATCTTAGCCCCGTTATATTTTCTGCGCAAAATCACTAGACCAGTGAGCTGTTACGCTTTCTTTAAAGGATGGCTGCTTCTAAGCCAACCTCCTGGTTGTCTAAGTAACTTCACATCATTTTCCACTTAGAATAGAACTTTGGGACCTTAGTTGGTAGTCTGGGTTGTTCCCCTTTTGACGATTGATTTTATCACCCACCGCCTGACTCCCAAGATACGGTAATAGGTATTCGTAGTTTGACAGGGGTTGGTACCGCGGTGAGCAGCCCTAGCCCAATCAGAGCTCTACCCCCTATTACTATCACTTGAGGCTATACCTAAATATATTTCGAAGAGAACCAGCTATCACCAAGTTTGTTTGGCCTTTCACCCCTATCCACAGCTCATCCCAACCCGTTTCAATGGGTACGAGTTCAGTCCTCCACGAGCTATTACACTCGCTTCAACTTGGCCATGGATAGATCACTTGGCTTCGGGTCTGCAGCATCTGACTAAACGCCCTTTCAGACTCGCTTTCGCTACGGCTTCGCGTTTGCTTAACCTTGCCAGATACCACAACTCGCAGGATCATTATGCAAAAGGCAGTCCATCACCCTGATAAATCATAGGGCTCTGAATGATTGTAGGCAGATGGTTTCAGGTTCTATTTCACTCCGCTCACTGCGGTTCTTTTCACCTTTCCCTCACGGTACTTGTTCGCTATCGGTGTGATAGTAGTATTTAGGGTTGGAGAGTGGTCTCCCCTGCTTCAGTCCGGGTTTCACGTGCCCTGACCTACTCTGGATACTGCTACCTATGAATAACCTTCGCATACGGGATTATCACCCTCTGTGATGTATTTTTCCAAATACTTCTGCTCAATTATTCAAGTGGATATTGCAGTCCTCAACCCCAGTAGCAAGCTACTGGTTTGCCCTCTTCCCCGTTCGCTCGCCGCTACTAGGAGAATCTCGTTTGATTTCTTTTCCTCTAGCTACTGAGATGTTTCACTTCGCTAGGTTCGCTCCATTAAAGGTAATACCTATCTCTAGGTATTGGGTTGCCCCATTCGGAAATCTATGGGTCAAAGCTTCTTGACAGCTCTCCATAGCTTATCGCAGTCTAGTACGTCCTTCATCGCCTCTATCACCCAAGGCATCCACCATCTGCCCTTAAAAGCTTTTACTTCTAAGGATACTGCCTTATTGAATGTATTATGTATTCAATAAACAATATATCGCGTAATTGTAGTTAATTACTATTTAGGCTATTAACAATAAATTTTCAAATAACACTTAGACAAAAGTCTAATGCAAAGATATAAAGTAACTATAAGCTTTGCATTAAACTTCTTAAATTCAGTGGTGGAGAATAGCGGGATCGAACCGCTGACCTCCTGCGTGCAAAGCAGGCGCTCTCCCAGCTGAGCTAATTCCCCTTTTATATGCAATAATTAATTTATAGCAATATTATTACGATATGGTGGGCTTAGGAGGACTTGAACCTCCGACCTCACCCTTATCAGGGGTGCGCTCTAACCACCTGAGCTATAAGCCCCTAAAGCCTGCTATTTCAAGCGATGCTATTTGGAGATCTCTGAAAACTAAGCAAGTCTATTAAGTTTATCTTTTCTATTCTCATAAATCTGTGGTTAAGATAAATAAATATCTTAACACATCTCTAGAAAGGAGGTGATCCAACCGCAGGTTCACCTACGGTTACCTTGTTACGACTTCACCCCAGTCGCTGCATCCGCCGTGGGCGGTAACCAATTTAGTATCCCGACTTAAGGCGAATACAACTCCCATGGTGTGACGGGCGGTGAGTACAAGACCCGGGAACGTATTCACCGTGACATGGCTGATTCACGATTACTAGCGATTCCAGCTTCATGTAGTCGAGTTGCAGACTACAATCCGAACTGAGAGACGTTTTTGAGATTTGCTCCACCTCGCGATATTGCTCCTCTTTGTGCGCCCCATTGTAGCACGTGTGTAGCCCTAGGCGTAAGGGCCATGATGACTTGACGTCGTCCTCACCTTCCTCCTCCTTACGAAGGCAGTCTCCTTAGAGTGCTCAGCCGAACTGCTAGCAACTAAGGACGAGGGTTGCGCTCGTTGCGGGACTTAACCCAACATCTCACGACACGAGCTGACGACAGCCGTGCAGCACCTGTTTTCAAGCTCCCCGAAGGGCACTCCACTATCTCTAGTAGATTCTATCAATGTCAAGCCTAGGTAAGGTTCTTCGCGTATCTTCGAATTAAACCACATGCTCCACCGCTTGTGCGGGTCCCCGTCTATTCCTTTGAGTTTTAATCTTGCGACCGTACTCCCCAGGCGGGATGCTTAATGCGTTAGCTGCATTACTGCCCTGACAAGCAAGGCAACAACTAGCATCCATCGTTTAGGGCGTGGACTACCAGGGTATCTAATCCTGTTTGCTCCCCACGCTTTCGTGCATCAGCGTCAGTAATGTTCCAGCAGGTCGCCTTCGCAATGAGTATTCCTCTTGATCTCTACGGATTTTACCCCTACACCAAGAATTCCACCTACCTCTCCCACACTCCAGAGTAACAGTTTCAAATGCAGTTCTGTAGTTAAGCTACAGGATTTCACATCTGACTTATTACCCCGCCTACGCACTCTTTACGCCCAGTGATTCCGAGTAACGCTTGCACCCTCCGTATTACCGCGGCTGCTGGCACGGAGTTAGCCGGTGCTTATTCGTTAGATACCGTCATAATCTTCTCTAACAAAAGGAGTTTACAATCCTAAAACCTTCATCCTCCACGCGGCGTTGCTGCTTCAGGGTTTCCCCCATTGAGCAATATTCCCTACTGCTGCCTCCCGTAGGAGTCTGGACCGTGTCTCAGTTCCAGTGTGTCCGATCACCCTCTCAGGCCGGATACCCGTCATAGCCTTGGTGAGCCATTACCTCACCAACAAGCTGATAGGACATAGGCTGATCCTTTAGCGAAAAACTTTCCCCCGTAGGGAGTATCCAGTATTAATCACCGTTTCCAGTGGCTATCCCAGACTAAAGGGCACATAACCTATGCATTACTCACCCGTGCGCCACTAATCCACTTCTAGCAAGCTAGAAGATTCATCGTTCGACTTGCATGTATTAGGCACGCCGCCAGCGTTCACTCTGAGCCAGGATCAAACTCTCCATAAAAAATGAAATCAATGAAAACTTGTATTAAAGGAAACCAATACTACAAGCTCCATTTAAAAAGTTTGTCCTTGTCTCTTAGTGTTGTTATCACAAAATCACAAAGACTAGATTGCACAGATTCTATGATTATCATAAAATCTTGTGTCTCAAAGTCATAAATGAGTTGTAAAAATGAACTAAGAAACTTAAGTCTGTTTTATATTTTATAGAATATAAAAGCATCACTTAACTTTCTTGCTTAGATGTCAAAGATCATACCAAATACAAATCAATCAAAATAACTTTAAGCTTGATACCTTAAAAGCTAAATATATGATTATAATTGATAAAGAACAGCCATTTTGTAGAAAATCTTAATCATCACTTTTCTTAAAGGCACTACTCTATGGATTTTAGAATCACGAAAAACTAAAACTGAACATAGTGAAAATCCTACAGAAGATTAGAGACTAGAAGCTCAATCAAATGGGAGTGAGATATTACAAAATTAAAGCTTAAAATGGGCTGAAGAATTATAAATTTCTTTATAAGCTGACTTCCAACGCTTATGAAACCAAAACCAATCTTGGGGCTTAGCCCTGATTGCTGCCTCAATAACATTTGCTTGAGCTTGTGTAGCTTGTAATATATCTGCTGTGCTATCTTCACTCTTTTTGCAATAAATTGGCGGATAGTATCGAACTTCAAAATTTTTATAATCTTGCCCTATACTAATCATTATAGGCACAATACCTACACCAAAACGGCGAGAGAGCACTGAAGCAATAGTTGTATGCGTTGCCCTCTTGCCAAAAAAATCCACCCATATACCCTCATCTTCAGAAATATTTTGATCAACCAAAATCCCAGCAAGTGGATTTTCTCCACTATATAACTTTAATAAATGTTTGAATGCGCCTTTTTTGTCAATAAATTTCGCATTTTGGAGCTCTCGCCGCTCAATTATCATCTCGTTAATAGGATTAAAAGATGTCAAGCGACCCAAAGAAGCCATATTGCACCAAGGATAACGTGGCACTAATACATTTGCTATGGCTTCCCAATATCCATAATGTGCAGAAATTGCTACTGCACCCTTATCTTTTTGCAAAGTATCCAAAAGATAATGCTCATCGACAAAGTTAAATCGCTGTGTATGTTTCTCCAACGGGATAAAAGCCACTCGTATCGTCTCCAAAAGTACAAAGGCAAAATTCTCATAGCAAATTTTAATGATTGTGTGCTTTTGCTCTTCGCTCATTTGCGTGCCATATACAAAATCTAAATTTGCTTTAGCATCTTTAAAACGTCTTCTATCACAGATTCTCATAATCAATGCTAATGACTTAATATGTCCTAAAAAAAGCCAATGTGGCATTTTTGCCAAACAATAACCCATACAATTTGCTATTGTTTTTATCGCTCCCTTAAAAATCTTTGCTCTTAGACTCATCATATATCCTTATGTGGTAAGTGAGAGTGCGCGTTATTATCGTGCAACGAGCCACCATATAGAATCTCTTCCGCACAAGCACAAATAGCATTTGGCTGAATATTTGCAATAGAAAAATCATTCTTTGCATAGGAGGGATTCTCGCTTCCACTTAAAAATCGGTTATTTTTTCCTTGAAGTGCAAAACGAGCTGCTGGCGTATTGCCATAAAGTGTTATAGAATCTTTTTGCATAGCCCACGCTAAATGCGTTATACCTGTATCTCCTCCAATAAGTAAATCTACTTTTTGTATTAATGCTTTAATCTCTCCCATATGAAGACGCGGAAGCACTACTACATTTTTTTGTGAAGCAAAATGCTCCTTAATCTTTTGTGCTTTATTTGTGCTATGCCACAGCAAAAATACATTAAGATAGGGATTTGTCTCCAAAAGTTGTTGAATAACTTGAACAAATAAATGCAAAGGGTAAGTTTTAGCTTCCAAAGATGATTCAAGTATAAGCACAATATTTTTAGCATCTTTGTCTACCTCAAATGCTCTAAAAATTTCTAACACACGCACATTATCTACCTCGCTCACACCAAAAGCTTCAGCGCGATTATGATAATAAACACGATTTGTTTCATCTATATCTTTAAACCCCAGTGCAGAGCATACAAGTTTTAAATTACGCTCCAAAATATGTTGTTCATAAGGAATACGCACCTTATATGTATAAACAAGGCTTGCTAAAGGCTCTTTTATGGAATCCCACGCAAATCCCCAATATTGCTTATTCTTTAGCATACTTCCACATAATGCTGATTTGATCAATCCTTGCATATCAATAAGTATATCATAAACAGGAAGCGCCTTTAGATTCTTAATAATGGTAGGCAGAGCATTTACACCACCTTTTTTAAGATTAATTTCAATAAGATTATCAATACAAGGGCTATGATACAATACTTCACTAAAAGTGCTATCCACAATCCAATCAATCTCTACGCGTTGAGGATAAATTTCTTCTAAATGCTTTTTTACAAAAGGTAATACACTTGCACTCACAATCACATCACCAAGGCTAGAAAGTCGCACGATTGCTATTCTCATTCTCGCACCCTTAGCTTCCCCAACTATGCTTTAACAAATTCAATTTGCAGCGGCTCTGGTTTATGAAGCTTATTAATATTTTCCCTAGCAAGATATAAATCAGCTATGGTGTAGATTCTTAAAGTTTTGGGTTTAATGTATTCATAGCGGATTTGCATATTGCCTTCACTACGACAAAGATTTTCAGCAAGTGCAAGCATAAAACTAAGCCATTGCAAACTCAAAAGCTTAGGCATCATATCGCTTATATGTCTAATATTTTCATCTTGAGGAATCTTTTTGCCACTATATTCTACAAGCAAACAAATACTCATTCGCTCTGTGTGTGAGAATCCATATTCTAAGGCATTGAGCAAAAAATATGAGCCGTGATATTCTGCATTATAAAAATTGAGAATCCGTCCAACACTTGAAAGATACGAGGCGATATGAAGCAATTTTTTACATTGTTCATCAAGCTTATGTAAAGGAAAAAGTGCGTCAAAAATTTTTAAAGATTCTCTACGCGTCATTTCGGCATATTTCTTATCAAGCATAAATCTATCTTCAATACAATTAATAGAGGGATTAACACCTTTGGGAAAGCTGTTTTTATGTCCCCGCAACAAATCACTTAAAAACACACCCTCTCTCACTCCCACACCACTTGTAACAATCTCCTTAGCGCCAAAAAACTCTAAAAACATTTGAAGTATCAATGAACCACTGCGGATATTATCAATCCTATCTAGAGGCACGCCCATAGAATCTAACTTATCTTCAGAAGCTTGGGAAATTTTCTCAAAAAATTTAATATTTTGTTCCACATTGACCTCATAGCCGTGCACTTCTTGGATAGGATACTTTTTGTGTTTCATTATCATTTTAGAAAGTGCGCGTATCGTCCCACCCACACCAAAAATACGATGATGTTTAAAATGTGATGGCACATTTGCAAGCTGTGTTTGTATAAACGCTCTTGCTCCTTCAATATTATTTTTCTTATCAAAAAATAATTCTTTTAGGCGAATTGTGCCAATATCAAGCGAGATAAGGTCAATAATCTTGCCATCTTGTATAAGAGCGCACTCTGTGCTTCCTCCTCCTATATCCATTGTGATTCCATCTTTATAATGAGAGAGGTTAGCACAGGCTATGCCTCCATAAAGCGCCTCCTTTTTGCCATCAATGACTTTAATAGAAACGCCACATTCCTTTTTTGCCCTATCAAGTAGAACTTTTGCATTAGGTGCATCACGCAAGGCAGAAGTTGCCACGCAAAAAATCTTGCGAGATTTATGCGCTTTAGAAATTTGGACAAATTCTTTAAGTGCATAAATAGCCCTATCCATAGGAACTTGCCCTAAAACACCGCCGGATTCATAACAACCCTCTGAAATTCTCACTTTACTTTTGGTTTCATAAATCAAATGAAAGGCAAAGCGTGAAGTTCGGCGATAAATCGCCATTCTCGCAGAGTTTGAACCGATATCAATGACGGTTGTAATTTTTGCCATTACTCTCCCTTTTGGAGCATTTCAAATTTATATTTGAGCTCTTCCATATTCTCTATGTTGTCAGGGTCTGGTATAATCGCATCAACAGGACACACACTCAAACAACTTGGCTCGTCATAACTCCCTACGCATTCAGTGCATACATCAGGGTCAATACTATAAATAGGGTCTCCCTCTTCAATCGCACCATTAGGGCACTCTTCGGCACACGCATCACACGCAATACATTCATTATTAATCATCAAAGACATACAAAAAACCCCCGAAAAATAAATTTATCAAATTAAAAAAGCAAACTTTTTAGCTAAAGATTCCTTAAAAATTATTTAACCTCAACATTTTTTGATTGAATCCACAAATCTACTCCATATTCATCAGCACAATCTGTGGCAATTACTTGCGTATTTGGCACAAGACTCAATAGCTCTGCAAAGGTATCTTGTGGGATAAAGAGCATACTTGCTCCACTAAAAATCGCTTTTTTAAGCTCATCTTTATTTTGCACCCCAATAAATGGCTCAAAGCTAAGGCGCCTTGCAAAGCTAAGCAATTTAGTCAAGCTTTTACCAGATAGGGGTTGAGCAGGGATAAGAATCGTATCTGCGCCAAAAAGAGCAGATTCTAAAATCTGATATTCTTCTAAAAAAATATCGCTATGGATAATCGGAAGTGTGCTATGACGGCGCAAAAGAGCGATGGATTCTAAAGGTGAAGACAAAGTATCAACATTGCTCATACCTTCTGACAAATCAAGCATATAGGCTTCAAAATGTCCAAGCGTTTCCATTTGCTCCTCAAGTGCATAGGCTCTATGAATATAAGAGAGAGAATCTGCACAAAAAGTAGCAGATTCTATAAATAATCTTTGGGCAATTTTTGGAGCATTCCCGCTTTCGCGCACAAAAAATGAGCGCTCTACACGAGGCATAAAGGGACTATATGCCAATGTCCGCCCCAAAGTATCAAAATCCATTAACGCTTTACGTGCCTTTAAACTTTGTAAGACACACTCAATGGTATTAGGAGAAAAATCCAAAGACAAGGGCATACAAGCTCCTTAAATAAAAGTTTATAATGCTGTGTTTCATAATTATACATTCATAAAGTTTGATTTTTTATGAAATAAGCGTTTAAGTAAATATTTATAGGGGGGGGGGGATAATAACAATCTTAATATTGTTAAACTTGAAGCATTATGAGACATAATTAAAGTTGGAGGGTTTTAATGCACAAGGAAACTAAAGAACATATTTTATTAATATTAGCTGTGATTCTTATTTGTGCTATGGGCTTTATTGGTGTTTATATGCAAGATGATTCTGTTATTTATATTCTTGCTCCTGTGCCTTTCATAATAGCACTAATAATGTATCTTTATACCAAACAAAAAACTCTGTGTCAAAATTGTGGTAAAAGCTTCGGGCAAGAACTAGTAGATACAGATACGCGCTCTAGATATACTGTTTCGTGGCAAAAGAAAGATTCCAGCGGAATATTACATACAGAGGTATTCCAAATTGGAGAAGAAAAAGACTACTTCCTTTGCAAACATTGTGGTTTTATCACTTTTAAAACAAAAAGATACAAAACAAGAATTGATTAATAGGCTAAGATTCTTTAAATATTATAAACATTTCACTACAATACACTTTTTTATCTTTTATCCTTGCTTTAAATTTATAAAGGGATTGAATGCCTATAAAATGTGCCATTATCGGCTATGGATATTGGGGACGCAATGTCGCAAAAGCAATCGTGCAATGCCCCCATTTTGAGATTATCACAATTTATGATGAAGAGTGCAATGCGCTAGATGAGGCACGCAAATTTTATCAATTTACCACTTATTCTAGCTATGAAGCAATTTTACTTGACAAAAATATACAAGCAATTTTTATTATCACGCCTCCACATACGCATTTTGCCCTCGCCAAACGCTCTTTAGAATCTGCCAAACACACCTTTGTAGAAAAACCTCTCACAACCAATCTCTCTCAAGCAAAACTACTCTATGACTTAGCAGATTCTCAGGGAGTAAAACTTTATTGCGATCATATTTTTTTGCATTCTCCTGCTATAAACTATCTTAAAGAACATATCGCAAGTTTTGGAGAAATTGTGTATATCAACGCACGGCGCATTAATCTAGGGCTATTTCAAAGCAATGTTGATGTGATTTGGGATTTGGCAATTCACGATTTGAGCATTATTGATTATCTTGTAGGACTTCATATAGAAGAGGTTTCAACTTTCGCAACAAAATACCTCCGCTACCCCAATGACGCTTTGGCAAATATCAATATAAAGCTCAAAAATGGTATCATCATCACACTTAATCTCTCGTGGCTTAGCCCCATTAAAGTGCGTGAGATGATTATTGGAGGGAGTAAAAAAACGGCAATTTATGATGAGACAAAACACAATAAAATCACACTTTTTAACACAGGTGTGGTCATAAAAGATGAATTTGATAAAACAAGCCTTTATCAAAAAATGGTTGAATACAAATTAAGCAAAGAGCTAAATCCGATTCTTCCCAATACTATGGCACTTGATAATTCTATAGCATATTTTGCGACATATATTGCACAAAAAGATACAAAAACAACATCTAAAGGAGGTAAAGAACACGTAATACGTGTTATTCAAGCTATTGAGATGATACAGGAAGCGCGGATTGCTCCACCACACTAAAACTCATCTGTAAAATCTCTTTATGTGATTTGATATAAGCATTAAGCTCCTCAAGTGTAAGTGCTTTAATTAATTCTAACTCTTTTTTATTATTATCTAAAGGCAAGTCTCTAAAATAATTTATAAATTTTGCATTAAGACGTTGAGAGAGACTTTCTTCACGGAGTGGCTCGCTGCCAAGCAAAAATGCCTTAGCAGAGGCAAGCTCTTGCTCACTTACCCCCTGTGTGATAAAGTTATTTACCACCTCTTTTACTACCTCTATCGCTTTATCTTTGTTTTCAAGCTTAGTTTGCAAATACCCACTTGCATAATTCACTGCTCCACCAACACTAATTTTCATATATGCCGAATATGCAAGTCCTCTTTTTACGCGCACTTCTTCCATCATACGCGAGCCAAAACCCGAACCGCCAAGTATAAAACTCATCACGCGCGCAATATAATTTTGATGAGAATCTGTAACAACAAAAGGTGAGCCAAAATATATAAAAGCCTGCTGGGTTGGTTTTTGCACGCTTATAAAATCTGCATTTTGTGAAGCTTTAAAGTGTAACTTTTCCTTGCTCTCTCCCACAGGTAATGCAGAAAGCACAGAAATAATCTTTGCCTTTAATTGTTCCTCTTGCATATCGCCCCCTGCAATAATGATAAGCCGCTTTAAAACAAGATTGCGTTTTAAAAATTCTTTTACATCTTCAAGTGTAATAGATTCTATACTCTGCTTATCTCCGAGCGATGGCACTGCCATAGGTGTGTCTTTAAAAAGTATTTTATTAAGATTTCTCTCTGCCACACTATCAAAATCATCTTCCTGACTTGCAAGCCTGCTTTGGATAAGAGATTTTACTTTATCAAGTGCAGCAGGCGTGAGATTTGGGTCATAAAGAAGCTCTTTGAAAAGCGAAAAACTCTCATCTTCATACTCTTTGAGATAAGAGAGATCAAAGCTTAAAGTTTGTAATCCTATGCCAGCATATAAACCTATAGCTTTTTGTTCTAACTTTTGTGCAAAAGCCACACTACCAAGCGTTTTTGTGCCTTCATTGAGCATTTTAGCACTTAAAGCACCAAGCCCTGCTTTAGAAGCATCAGCTCTGCCACCAATAAATATTAACTGTACATCACCCACAGGCAGATTCTTACTTTGTTCAAATATCAATGGCACACTTATGCCATTTATTTCCACTGCATCAACCTTTGCTTCTTGCGCATTCATACTACCTCCTAAACACACACATATTAGAAAAATAATGCTCCATTTTTTCATCAAAATCGCTCCAAAATCTCATACGCTGTATTGCGCTTGGCTGGAGATTCTCCAATATCTTTAATAAGCTCAATCATCTCTTGGGCATTCATAGAGTTACACACACCTGCCGAAGATACGACATTTTCCTCCATCATCGTGCTGCCCAAATCATTTGCTCCAAATAGCAAAGCGAGTTGCCCGATGTATGAACCTTGCGTTACCCAACTGCTTTGGATATTGACAAAATTATCAAGATAGATTCTGCTACACGCTAAAAGGCGTAAATACCTATTTGATGAAGCTTTATGAATATGGGGAAATTCTTTTTGCAAAGGCGTATTATCGGGCTGAAAACTCCACATAATGAATGCTCTAAATCCACCAAACTCATCTTGAAGCTGCCTTAGACAATCCCAATGCGCTATAATGTCCTCATCATTCTCTACACTACCAAACATCATTGTAGCTGTGGTTTTCATACCAATACGATGGGCTTCTCTATGCACTTCGAGCCATTCTTTGGTATCAAGCTTTTTAGGGGCTATTTTATCGCGCACCCTATCGCTTAAGATTTCAGCCCCAGCTCCGGGAATAGAAGATAATCCTGCCTTTTGAAGTCGCAAAAGCACCTCTGGAATAGAGATTTTAGAGACTTTAGCAATATAATTTATCTCAATAGCTGAAAATCCGTGAATGGTAATCATAGGATATTTTTGCGCGATATGGCTCACAAGCTCCTCATACCACTCAATTTTAAGCTTTGGATGCACGCCACCTTGAAAGAGAATCTGCGTGCCACCAATAGCCAAAAGCTCATCAATTTTTTTATCAATCTCTTCAAAGCTTAAAATATATACACCTTCCTCGCCTAACTTACGTTTAAAAGCACAAAACTTGCAATCCACCCAACAAATATTTGTATAATTAATATTTCTATCCACAACAAAAGTTGTAGTCTTGTTTGGGTGAAGGATAGATTTAATTTCGCTTGCCCTCACTCCAAGCTCACGCAAAGACGAATTACGCATTAAATCTAAAATTTCTGCGTTACTCACGCGTTTTATAGCTAATGGATTAGAATCTTTACCAATAGAGGAATGCTCTGCTACATCTGTCATAACTGCTCCTTTTAATGCAAATTTTAAAATCTCGTGCCCATAGTAAATTCAAATCGTGATGTTCTATCACCGGGTTGAGGATTAATGGGTTGAGGGAATACAATCACAATAGGTCCAAAAGGGCTTATCCACTCTACTGCAGCACCCCACGAAGCACGAATAGTTTCGTCTAAACTCTGTATGCCTATCATACCATAATCAACAAAAAAAGCTAAACGCATTTGAGCTTTCTCTAAAATACCATAGCTTAACTCCACAGAATGTGTCATCATATAATTCCCACCAATACGAATCTCCCCAGTTGAGTTTCTAGGCGAAAGGGAGCTAACTTGATAACCTCTCACACTTGAAATCCCCCCCATATAAAATTTTGAAGTAATGGGCACATAACCATTATTTATAATTGCCCCCGCTTGGGTTTTATAACGTGCAATCAAATCGATACCGACAAGCGATTTGAGATGATAATAAAGTGCCATTTTGCCATAAAGTTTCGTATATTTCTCATCTCCACCAAGCCCTGCATATTCCACATACGCCGAGATAATTGCCCCGTTTTTAGGGAAATAATAATCATCGGTATTGTCAAAGTAAAGACTTGGGCTAATAGCAGATTTAATCGGTCTGTCAATACTAAGATACTCTTTATAAAGAGTTGCCAGACGAGCATCATAAAAATCAAGGACTCTTGTTGTAGAGAGTGTATATCCAAGCGAGGCACGCAAAGTATTTGTGAGTAATTTCCCACCTGTAATTGAGCCTCCTGTGGTTTGCTCTCTATAATCCCAATTCCAATACAAAGAATGAAATACACTAAAAGAAGTGCTGTATTTAGAATCAAGCACACGAGGATTACTTAGGGTAAGATTAACAAGTTGTCGGCGATAACTCCAATCCGCATACAACTGCCCACTCTGTCCTGTGCCAAAGAGGTTTCGCTCTCTTATAGAAGCATTTACCATTAATTTATCATAGCTTCCATAGCCCAAACCAAACATAAGCTCGCCCGTGCGCGCTTCCTCAACACTTACAAGCAAGTCCATAGAATCTTCACTTACCCTTCGCTCATCAATTTTAACCTTACCAAAATAACCTAATCTTTTGAGTGCATTTTCAGACTCTTTTAAATCCGAGAGACTATAAGTATCGCCGGGTGCAAGAAGAATCTCGCGTCGTATAATTCTATCTGCTGTGCGAGAATTACCTGAAATAAGCACATCATTAATTTTTACCTTTTGCCCTACTTGTATCAAATAAAGCACCTTTACTTCAGCATTTTGCGGGTCTTTGTCTAAATCCGGATTAACCCTCGCAAAAGCATAGCCTAAATCTGCAATTTTTTGGCGGATACTCTCTACATCTGCGCGCACTTCTTCAATATTAAAATATGTACCTTTTTTTACTTTAAGCACTTTGCGCAACTCTTTTTCTTCAATCACAGGGACGTGTAAGATAATCTTAATCTCTGATACTTTATAGCGCTCTCCTTCTTTAATTTTATAATATAAATTCGCACTATAATCATTAAAATTTGCATCTAAAAAAGCTTGGGAAACACTTGCATCTAAGAATCCTTTGCGCATATAGGCATCTTGGATTCTTGGGCTATCATATTCTAAGTCTGCAAGCTTAAGTTTTCCATCATTGCGCCCCCAAAGCCACCCCATAAACTGCTTTGCACGATTAGCACTTAGCTCTTCAACCTCACTTACCTTAAGCTTCTCTCTGCCATCATACTCTGCTTTTTTGATGATAATATTTTCACCTTGATTGACATTAAAAGTAATTGCGTATGCCTTATCTTCACCTACTTGCGTTATATCTGCCTCTACTACTGTGCCATAATATCCTTGATACTCTAAAATTGTGCGTATAACAAGTTTAGCGCGATTAAGCTTTGTCTCATCATAGCTATCGCCCTTTTTTATGCCAATTTGTGAATATAATGTCTCTTTTTCTTGCTCGCTTCCATAACCTTTTATTTCAACACTTGCAACTTTAGGTTTTTGTTTAAAGTAAAAAGTCAAGATACCACCATTAAAATCCGCATAAATATCCTCAAAATACCCTTGTGAATAAAGTGATACTATTGCCTTATCTACTTTTGCAATATTTAAGCTTTCGCCTACTTTAATACCTATGATTTCATCAGCTAACACATTTGAAATTGAGCTTAAACCCTCATATTTAATTGCACTAATATCCTTAGCATAAATAACATTGCAAAACAACAAAATAAGAGCGCAACAAATTTTTTTCATTTAAGTCCCATTTGCTAAAAAAATAAAATTGTGATTATATTGAAATTTCTTAACAAGCCCATAGAGAATCACAGGAATTTCTGCAATGTATTTGCTTGTGCCATAAATAACTCCAATCCTTCCCAATCTTCACGCTCAAGGAGCTCTTTTGCTTCATTAAACTTCGCTTGAAAGTATGCCATTGCTTCTAAAACATTTTCTTTATTTTGCTTAAATACATCTTTCCACATCAGCGGAGAACTTTTTGAAATTCTGCTCATTGAGCGAAAACCCCCACCAACTAATGCAAGAATCGTTTGGGGGTCCTCTTGGGCAAGTGTGGCATTTGCCAAAGCATAACTAATGATATGGGGCATATGTGAAATAAGCGCAATATGCTTATCGTGAGAATGAGCGTCCATTTTAAGAATCTTCATACCAATGCCAATAAAAATATCTTTTGCTATTTCAGCTTGATACGCCCCACTTTGCTCTAAATCAGTAAGAATTACAATGTTATTTTTATATAACTCCCCAAAAGCAGCCTTTGGTCCAAAAAACTCTGTTCCACACATAGGATGTGCGCCTACAAAATGATGTCTTAACCACGAAGGAATATCAGAGAGAATCTGCACTTTTGCTCCACCTACATCAATGATTGTAGCATTCTCGCTTATATCTTGAGGCTTAATGCTTGAAATAAGCTCCACTATCCCATCAACAGGCACGCTCAAAAATATCACATCACATTGCCAAATCTCATTTAATGGCACGCATTCATCAACCAACCCCAAATTTAGTGCTTGTTGAGAGTGCAGGGCATTTTTATCATATCCCAAGATTCTATTAATATGCTTATTTTGTATTTGCCCCACTTCTCTAAGAGCTAAACCCATAGAGCCGCCCATTAATCCTAATCCAATAATACCTATATTCATCGCTTCCCCTTCTTTAAATAATTAACTTTATCTATAGTTCCACATTTTAGCTATGCTCGCAATAAATACACTTGCGCTTTCACTTCGTAAGATAAGTGTATCATTTAAAGTTATAATTTTTGCAAATCTCTCACGTTCTTTTGTGCTAAAACCTCCTTCTGCGCCAACCATTATGCGCACAAGATGTTTCTCTTTGCCTATTTTAGAGTGATTTTGACAAGGTGTAAAATTGCATATATCTACGCCACCAAAATCAAAAGCATAAAAATCTGTATATTCTTCACAGATTCTATGAAAATTTTTATACAACTCAAGTTCCATTAAATCACTTCTTCCACATTGCTGACAAGATTGAATAAGAATCTTTTCCATACGCGGTAGAGAAAGCTTAAAATGCCCTTGTGAAAATGCTGCATAAAAAAAGCTAATGCGCGATACACCAAGCTCATTAAGCATAGGAAGCGTTTTTTCAATAATCTTTGGCTCAATAATTGCCCACAATAAATGCAAATGACTTTTTATATTGCTCGGAGCATTTTGACTCGCTTGTAAGCGCAATGTTAATGCCTTTTTGTCTATTTCGCTTAATTCATAAGTATAAAGATTATCATCATTTAGATTGCGCAAGGCAAGGGTTTCTCCAAGTTGAACGCGCCGCACTTTCATAAGATAATTCACATTTTCATCATTCACGCTTACAAGAGGATTCCCAGCATCTTTATGATACAAAAACTGCATTCACGCCAGCCAAAAAAGCAAAATAAAAAAGAGTAGGTCCATTATATAGAGTATTTTGCAAAATTTCACATAACCTTTCATTGCCTCAAGATTTGTCCGCCGTGCAACTTTGAGAATCTTAATCCGATAAATCTCGCCAATTAAAACAAAAATACAAAAAGTTATCATTGCAATAATCTTAAGCGAAAGCTCAAGATTCCCAAATATCCAAATATTTATACCGCTTAAAACACTCACAGAGAGTAAGAAAAAAATAATGGGGGCAATAAACCAAATTTTTTTATTCATTGCTACAAGATTTTTAGAACCAAAAAATAATACCAAAAGATTAAGTACGAAAGGAAGCGCGAAAAATCCAGCAAAAATCTTATGATAAAGCACTAAATCCATAAAAGTATCGTGTAAGATAAGAGAATCAAATTCCTGCATATTTCCTCCTTTAATTAACTTTAATTAACTTTTGTAGTTTATTATCACTTAAAATCTTTAACCTCACTATTAAAAAAGGATTTTCCATCAAATCGCAGGCTGTTGTTTTACTCAATATGGGCTCTCCAAATAGCCTTTTTGAGGTAGAAAGTTTTTTAAAAAATATGTTTAATGACCCTCTAATTTTGGGGATAAAAAATACCTTTGCACGTAAAATGCTGGCAAGTTTCATTACCCATAGTCGCGTTGAAGAAACTAAAAAAAATTATCAAGCCATTGGTGGCAAATCACCTCTCACAGCTCACACTTTAAATCTTACAAATAAACTCAATGAACTTGATTGTAAGCGATTTTATACTTATGCAATGCGCTATACACCGCCATTTGCATATCAAGTATTAGAGGATATAAAAACACAAGGTATACAATCCGTAGTGCTTTTTAGCCTTTATCCGCAATTTTCTTATTCTACTATTGCCTCCTCGCTTATTGATGCCAAAGCAGCTCTACAAAAACTTGCATTTACACCCACACTCTATGAAATATCCTCTTATCACACTCACCCAGATTACATAAGCTGTATTATAGAGCGCATTAAAGAATCTTTAGGTGCAGATAATCCAAATGAATTTGTGCTTTTGCTCTCTGCTCACAGCCTCCCACAATCACGTATAGATGAGGGTGACCCTTATCAAAAACAATGTGAAGAAAACAAAGAAGTCATACAAAAGGCACTTGAGAGTGAAGGGATTGTCTTTAAAAAGATTGCACTTGCCTATCAATCTAAAGTGGGTCGTATGAAATGGATTGGACCAAGCACAAAAGAGACTATTACCAAATATAAAAAACATAAGATGATTATTTTCCCTCTCTCTTTCACACTTGATAATTCCGAAACAGAATACGAATTAAAGATACTCTACGCCTCCCTTGCAAAAGAGCTAAATGTTCCTCAATATCGTGTTTGTAGCTGCTTTAATGATAATGAAAGATTCGCTAAAAGTATTATGAACATACTTGAAGAACATCTTCGCGGCAAAGCAGAAGTGTAGCCATAAGGTTAAGGAGTAAAACAAAATGAATAAACTATGGATGCTATGTGCGATTATTTATGCAATGATGATAAGTTTTGGTTGTAATGATGATAATGAAGTGAGAATCTCTCAAGGTGCAGCCTTAAATGAAAAGCACATAGAGCAAGCTGAAAACCTAGATAAAGAGAGTTATGCGGGATTAGAAGATGTCTTTTTAGATACAAAAACTATTCAAGGGCAAGAGGGTAAAATCACTCTGCTTATTTTTGGCAAAAATCACTGCACATATTGTGATAAGCTTAAAGATGATATTAAAAATAACACATCTCTTAAAAGTATTCTCCAATCGCATTTTTTGCCCTATTATATTAACATTAGCTACACAAAAAATCATCACTTGCAATTTCAAAATGCACCAGAATCTACACTCTCAACCTCTACGCTTATAGAAACTTACGTGAAATCTCCTATGCGTCCTACTCCTACACTTATATTTCTTGCTCCCACAGGAGAAGTTATTTATGAATTACCCGGCTATCTTCCAAGCAAAGAACTCTCTGCTCTTTTAAAATATATGCAAAGTCAAAAATGGAAAGGAAAAGACAAAGATACAATCTCACTTGAAATTAATGAATCTCTTAGAAATGCTTTTATAGATTTATGAAGGAGTGAAAAATGATGAATATAATTAAAACACTTTTTTGTTCAATGAAGATGGTTCTTTTGCTCATAGGCATATATGCCACAGCTTGTGGCATAGCAACATTTATTGAAAAATATGAGGGCACACTTGCAGCTCGTTTATGGGTATATGACGCATTTTGGTTTGAGATATTACATATTTGGCTTGTAGCTTGTCTCATTGGCTGTTTTATCACTTCAAAAGCGTGGCAGAGAAAAAAATATGCTTCATTGCTCTTGCACGCCTCTTTTATCGTTATCATCATTGGTGCGGGTATTACTCGTTATTATGGGTTTGAGGGCTTAATGAATTTGCGTGAGGGACAAAGCGTGAATTTTATTTCTACAAATACCCATTATATTTTTATCCAAATCAAAAATCCTCAAGGCGATGTAGAATCTGTAAGGATTCCCACTTATATTGATGAGAAAGTCAATCATAAAATCAATCAACATTTAACATTTTTTGGCAAACCTTTGACATTGCATACAGAAGAATTTACAGCAAAACAAGTAAATATGTCTGAACTTTTTATACTCAATGCGAGTATTGATTTTTTAGGAAAAAATGAGAAAACACTTATTATGCGCGATGGGAATAATGCACCTACAAAAGAAAACATTACTATGCTTGAAATTGAAGGCTATAAGATATTTCTTGCGTGGGGCATAGATAATATTGCCCTCCCCTTTAGTATAAAACTTAAAAAATTTGAACTTGAGCGATACCCGGGTTCAAACTCTCCTGCCTCATATACTTCGGAAGTAGAAGTGCTAGATGGGCAAAATCCTCCCTTGCCTTTTAGAATCTTTATGAATAATGTATTAGACTATGGTGGTTATCGCTTTTTTCAATCCTCTTATCACCCTGATGAAAAAGGCTCTATTCTCTCTGTTAATAATGACCCGGGCAAAACACCTACATACATAGGCTATGCTATGCTTATACTTGGCGTGATTTGGCTACTTTTTGATAAAAACGGACGATTTGCCACACTTGGTAGATTCTTAAAAACACAAAAGTTTTTCTCACTTATGCTTTGTAGTGCACTTTGTTATGCTTTGAGTAGCCCACAAATAGCTTATGCCTCAACACAATCACAAACTGACTTCCAGCCTTTATCTGAAAATGAAATACCACCTTTACAAGATATCCCCTCTATGATAAAGGCATTGGCGGATACTTCAAGCCTCACAAATGATTTTGATAGAATCCTCGTTCAAGATTTTGGTGGGCGTATAAAGCCTATGCACACCCTTGCCAATGAGTATATTCATAAATTGACTCAACAAAGAACATTTAAAGGGCTCAATCCTTCACAAGTTTTCTTAGGTATGCTCTTTTATCCACAAGAATGGCAAAGTATCCAAATGATAGCCACCAAAAGTCCAAAGCTCCGCCAGATTCTAGGATTAGACGAAAATCAAAAACATATTGCTTATATTGATGTTTTTACGCCTCAAGGACAATATATTCTCCAAAACTATGTTGAAGCCGCAAACCTCAAAAGCCCATCTTTGCGCGATACTTTTGAAAAAGATGTAATAAGCGTAGATGAGCGCATTAATTATGCTTTCCTTATTTACACAGGGCAGGTGCTTAGAATTTTCCCCGATAACAAATCTCCTAATAACCAATGGCTCTACCCACTTCAAGCCATAAGCAGTGCTGTGGCACAAGATGATACAAAAAAAGCAAAAGAGTTAATGCAAATTTATAAAAAATTCGCTCAAGGTATGCAACAAGGAATAAATACCCATAATTGGCAAGAAGCCGCTCAAGCAACACGAGACATTCGCACATTTCAACAAAACAATGGTGGCTCTTTACTTATTTCGCCTGCAAAGGTAGATTCTGAAATTTGGCTTAATCTTTATAATCCATTTTATCAGCTCACCTATCCTTATATCTTCATAAGCATTGTGCTTTTTATCATTGTGCTTGTAGGAATTCTCAAAAATACTCCTACACGTCCGCTTATTCACAAAGTATTTTATATTCTTTTGTTTGCGCTTTTTATTTTGCATACTTGCGGATTGGGATTGCGATGGTATGTAAGCGAACACGCCCCTTGGAGTAATGCCTATGAATCTATGCTTTATATTGCGTGGGCAGCAATTCTCTCTGGTGTAGTATTTTTTAGGCGCTCAAATCTTGCATTATGCGCCTCAAGCTTTTTGGCAGGAATGACTCTCTTTGTGGCTAATCTTGGTGATATGGACCCACAAATTGGGAATCTTATGCCCGTGCTTAAATCTTATTGGCTCAACATTCACGTCTCCGTCATCACTGCAAGTTATGGATTCTTAGGTTTATGCTTTATGCTTGGACTTATCACACTCATTATGTTTTTGTTACGAAATGAAAAAAGATCTCAAGTGGATTGCTCAATCCTCTCTTTAAGCGCATTGAATGAAATGAGTATGATTTTGGGCTTATTTTTGCTAAGTGTAGGGAACTTCCTTGGTGGCATTTGGGCTAATGAATCTTGGGGCAGATATTGGGGCTGGGATTCTAAAGAAACTTGGGCACTTATTAGTATTGGTGTATATGCAATTATCTTACACTTGCGCTTTGTTGTGCCTAAAAACTTTCCTTTTATCTTTGCAAGCGCGTCTGTAATAGGCTTTTTCTCAGTGCTAATGACCTATTTTGGAGTGAATTATTATCTCACAGGTATGCACAGCTATGCCGCAGGAGAAGCGGAGCCTGTGCCTTTATGGGTAGAACTTATGGTAGCAGGGATTATACTGCTCATAATTATCGCAAGTAGAAAAAGAGTGCTTGATATGCCCCATTTATAATTTTTTTTTATAATTTTACAAATTTGTATCACCATTGATAAAGGGGGAAAATAAATGAAAAAAACTATTTTATGGATACTGGGCGTTATTCTTGCATTAATAGTGATTATTTTATGCGTGCTTTTTACACCACCAGGTAATGCTCTGCTTAAGCCCATTATACAAGGGCAAATTGATAAATACGCACCTATTAAGCTTAATTTAGATACATTCTCACTTGGATTCTCAAGTATAGATGTGCAAATCAATCATAACGATGATATTAAAATAACACTCAATGGTGATTTCTCACTTTTTTCTCAAACACTTGACCTTGCACTCAAGGTTGATGCAAAAGATATTTCTGTGCTTGGAGAGATGGTAGATACACCTCTGCAAGGTTCATTTGTTATCAATACTACTGCGAAAGGCTCATTTGATAACCTTGAAATTAACACGACAAGCGATATCGCAAAATCCTTTACAGATATTCGTGTGCTTTTACAAGATTATACACCTACTTCAATTCTTGCTCACATTAAAGATGCACAAATTAAAGAATTTCTCGCTATGGCAGGAATGAAGCCCTATGCAAATGGCTCACTTAACCTTGAAGCTGATATTAAAGGCGATACAAATATGAATTTCAATGGAAATGCTTTACTTAGTATTGCTCAAGGATTAGTTGATAGTGCGCTTATTAAAAAAGATTTTGAAGTTGATGTGCCAAAAACGACTTTTCTTATCACACTCAATGCTCTCTTCGATATGAACAAACTCAACCACGACTTTAATTTCAATGCAAATATTGGTAATATCCACTCAAAAGGGCAAACATTTATCAAAGAATTGAGCACAGATAGCACTTATGATGTACAGCTAAGTGATTTGTCTGCTTTTACACCATTAGCAGGTATGCCTATACGCGGTAGCTTTAACACCAAAGGCACAATTAAGGGTGATATGAAACTCTTAAACATTGATGGAAATTCTGATGTTGCAAGCTCTGATACTCTTTATAAAGCTACACTTAAAGATTTATCGCCAGAATCTGCGCAGGCTCATATCAAAAATCTTCGCCTTGACACACTTTTATGGATGATTCATATGCCACGTTATGCTACGATGCATCTTAATGCTGATTCTCTTGTAAATGATTTGGATAAAGGTATTTCTACCAAAACAACACTTACGCTTTCTGGCACAACAAATAATGCAGTAATGAAACAAGAAATGGATATGGATATGCCAAATACGAATTTCACGCTTAAATCCAACATAATTCTTGATAAGGGCGTAGGTGAAGCAAACTCCACCTTAGATTCTGATATTGCTCAAGTTAAACTCGCAAAAACACAAATTAACCTTAATAACGTTGCCTTTGAAGCACCTTATGAAGCTATTATACCTAATCTTAAAAAACTTAAATTTCTCACAGGCATAGAGCTTGCTGGAGATTTTAAAGCAAAAGGTATAGCCAAATTCAAAGACACGCTTTATGCTGACTTTAACACACAATCACTTGGTGGCAGCATTGATGCCAAACTTGATAATAATAAGCTCACAGCCTCTCTCAAGGATATTAATACGCTCAAACTTCTTACTATGGCACAAGTTAAGCCTGTATTTAGCTCTAATATGAACGGGAATCTCAATTATGATACACTCATACAAAAAGGCACACTCAAAGCAGTTATAAGCAATGGAAAGCTTATGCCAAACCAAATTACCGAACTTGCAGAAAAATATCTTAAAACAGATATTACTAAGGAAGCCTATGAAGATGCGGGATTAGATGCTATTATTGATAAAAATATTATTACTGCAGATATTGGATTAAAAAGCCATAATACAGCCATTTTTGCAAAAGGTGCGAGTATTAATACAGACAAGGGCACAATTAATGCCGATTTCAAGTTTCAAATCAAAGATAAATATATTTATCTTAAAGCACGAAATAGCCTTGAATCTCCTACAATTAGCATTGATGCAAATGAACTCATTAAAGCTGAAGCAGGCAAAGCTATTACCAAAGGTGCAGAAAAAGCTATTGATAAATATATTAAAGATGATAAAGTTAAAGAGGGCGCACAAAAGCTCCTTAACAATCTTTTCAAATAATCAAAATGAATTTAAAAGAAAGCATATTAAGTCTTTTGCCATAAGCTTTTTTGTTGCTACAATCGTGTCATTTATCATAACATTTGTGTATTTACAATTAAAAAAGATAATCTCTCACTAGAAGCACTCTGCGAAGTGAGGGCAGATGTTTGTAATCAGCTTGGATACAAATATGATTTAAAATCTAATTATAAAAAAGCACGAATGTATTATCAAAAAGGCTGCGATTGGAAGTGAAAACGAGGGGATACAAAGAATCGTGCTATAATCTAGGACTCCTCCTTGATAATGGTTTAGGCGGAGATAAAGATGAAGCTATGGCTCTTTTATTGTGGGAAGATTCTTGCAAAAAAGGTTTAGACTTAGCTTGTCATAACATTGCTGCTTCTTAATAAACAAGAGATTTATTATAATAAAGACATACAAAAGGCAAGAGAATATTACCAAAAAGCTTGTGAATTGGAGTATAGTAAATCCTGTTTTGTTTTAGCTAATCCATATTTTGGCGAAGATGGCTAAATATCCCATTATACCAAACTACAGGCTCTTTTTTGCTTTTTTGGAGATTTGAGCTATAAGTATATACATAAAGATACCGAGTATGGCTAATACAAAAGGCATAACATACGAATGTGCATCAATTTTTTCAAGCAAAGCAATAACGCCACTGCTTGCATAATATCCACATAAACCTACTATTATTGCCCATAACACACAAGAAAAAGCATTAATAATAAAAAATTGTTTCAAATTAAAGCTACTAAAACCAATGGCAAGGGGCACAAGTGTTTTGATTCCATAGAGATATTTGCTAAAAATGATGAGCCATAAACCATAGCGCTTGAGCCAAATTTGCGAAAGAGCAATTTTGCGTCTATGTTTATTGAGTGCAGTGAGAAGCTCTTTTTTTTGATAACGTGCAAGATAAGCAAGCAAAAAGCTGCCAACTATATTACCCATACAAGCTATAAGAATCGCCAAGTATAAATCCATTTTTCCAAGCGCACTCATTATACCTGCAGTAATTAGCCCTAAATACCCTCCACCAAATGAATATATAAATAATAAAATATAGCCCCATTGTTCAAGTGAATGTATTGTATCTTGCATATTTATTCCTTCGTTTTCTTCTTAATTAGTCCCTACTTTACTCTGTGTAAAGCTCTATCATAAAGATGATAGATTCTATCGCAAGATTGCGCTATATCCTGATCGTGAGTAGCAAGAACAAGCGCACCTTTATGTGTGCGGATATACTCAAACATAATCTCCATTACACGAGTAGCAGTTTGTTTATCAAGGTTACCTGTTGGTTCATCGGCAAAAATAATCTTTGGTTTTTTGGTAAGCACACGAGCAATAGAAAGTCTCTGCTGTTGCCCACCACTAAGCTGTCCTATGGGCTGATGAACAACTTTTGCAATATCAAAGGATTCTAAAATTTCTTTATCAATGCTCTCCCCAGAGAGAATCGAAGCTACCTTGAGATTTTCTATACCACTAAAACCACGAAAAAGATAATGCGCTTGAAATACAATACCTAACTGCAATCGCCTTAAAGAAAGCTGTTCTTTAGCACTTAGGGCATAAATATCATTAATGCCAAGCAATGAGACGCGTCCTTTTTTTGGAGGAAGCAGAGTAGAGAGATTATTTAAAATTGTAGATTTACCGCTACCGCTTACGCCCAAAATAGCAATACTTTCGCCCTCATTAACTGATAAGCTAAGATTCTCATAAAGCAAAGTTTCAAAATGATGTGTGAGGTTATGCGCATCAAGCAAGGGATTCATAGTTATCCTTTTATAAATATAACACTGAGGGTATTTTATCATAAAAATTTAATACTCCTTTGTGCGCTTAAGTTAAGAGTAAGTATTATTTTGTTTAATATTTTCTATTTTTATTTTGATAAAATTATGTTTGTCAAAGATTCTGGTTTAAGAATCTTTACTATTTATACTGATAAAAGGAGTAATTATGAAGAAGTTTGCATTTATGTGTGCAATAAGCGCACTTTTTAGCACATCACTTATGGCAGAGCCTTATATAGTTGATGCGGGACATTCATCGGTAGGTTTTAGCGTAAAACATTTATCTATCAGTAATGTCAAAGGGAGTCTTGATAAATTTAGTGGCACACTTGATATTGAGGGTAAAACTATCAAGGCTTTAGAGGGTGAAGCGCAAGTGCTTTCAATCAACACAAATGACAAAGCACGTGATAAACACCTCAATGCACCTGATTTCTTTGATTCAAAGAAGTTTCCTAAGGCTACTTTATCATTAATCAAACATAATGGCAAAAAGCTTGAAGCAAACCTTACAATGAGAGATATTACTAAAAAAGTAGTCTTTGACGTTGTGCTTAATGGTCCTGTGAAAAATCCTAGAAGTGGCAAGGATATAGTTGCTCTTACTCTTGATGGCAAAATTAATAGAAAAGATTTTGGCATCGGTGTCGATACAGCAAATGCGATGGTGAGCGACAATGTTGATGTAAAAATTGAAATTGAAGCTTCAGCAAAATAATCCACTACATTCTCTATTGAAACATCAATAGAGAATCTTCTTTCTATCTTTATAAAATAAGTCTCAATTACAAATATTAAGATTTTTTACAAAAAGAAGAATCGTGTCTTGCTCTGCACAATCTTGTGAAGACAAAGTATAAGAATAATGCTTTGTTATTTTTATATTAAATCACAAATGACTTTAAAGCTTTGAGGATTAAGTTTGAGTATCTCGCTTACTTTTAAATTTTTATGTCTATTGTTATCATTTTTTGTTCCTTCTAATTTTTTCATTTTAAAAAAATCTCAAAAAATGATAATACTAAACCCTAGCACAACGACTATAAGTGTATTTACTTCAAAAATACATTGCAATACGAATGAGCCTCAGCCCTTATAATTATTGTAGTAAAGAAGAAACTCCCTCTTTGGATAGGAGGGAGTTATAAGACTAAGAAGATTAATGCACTTCGCTCCAAACGCGACGTTTCCAAAGGTATGCAAGCACACTCATCACACCAAAGAAAATCATAATATACACGCCTAAGCTTTCACGTTCTTCCTTTTTAGAATCTCCAATAGATTCTATATAAGCAACAACACGTTCTTGTGCCTCTTGTGTCAATCCTACTCGTGGCATAGAAAGCCCCACTGGCATAACACCAAGCTCTTTGGCAAGATTACTATAATCTCGCTCATCTTGCCATTCGCTTCTTTTGTCATTAGGCGGAAGCGATCCCTCTTTGTTGATGATAGCATCTTGAATAGCCTTATAAGATACCTTTTGAGGGTCATTAATAAAATACTCCAAATAATGCGCACCTTTACTGCGAATCATTGTTGAAAGGTCAGGAGCAGCAGAACCAAGATATACACTCAAACTCTCGGGCGAAGTTGAAGCTTTAGTATTGTCATATTTCATAGTATGACAACGAGAACAAGCGTTGAGAAAAACTGCTTTGTTTGTAAGATTTTCTTCAAGCTTGGCAATTTCATTTTGCTTTTGTCCTTCAGAGAGACTTGACTTTTCAATATTTTCTTTTTTGCCAATGAACTCTTCAGATTCTAAGACTTGCTTTTTCAGCGCAATAGAACCCACTGATTTGAGATAAGCAACCATATCAGCAACTTCTTGTTTGCTATCTTCTTCTCCAAAATACTGCGTCATTGGAAAATCACCATCAGGAAATTTATGTGCCAAGTGGAGAGCATTCGCAGGGTCTAAAATAAGATTTGCTAAAAATTTATCATTATAAATTGCCCCAGCAGTAGATAAATCAGGTGTGAAGATGGTTGCTTCTTTACCATCTCGCACATATACCGCCATCTCACCTCCTGCAATACCAACATCTTTAAGTGTATGGCAAGCTGTGCAGTTTCCTTCTATAAGCGCTTTACCACGTTGTGCATTGCCTTTGGATACATCAATCTCCTCTAAATCTTTGAATGCAAAATCAGCTTTTGCAACTTCAGGGTGGAAAGTCGCGTGAGCAAGAGGCTCTACACCCCAATATAGCACACCCACAATTACCACAATAATGGCTAGAATCTTAATCTCTTTCATCTTAGTGTGCTCCTTTCTTATTTTCAAATAATGTTACAAGTGGCAATGCAATAAATACAAGGAACAAGAATCCAATAGATGCTACAAAGCCAATAAAGTTATTTGCACCTTCTGGTGGAAGCTTACCAAAGATAGTAAGCACTATCATATCTACTATAAGAAGACAAAACCACAAGAGATACCCAGGACGTCTGTGTGCTGGAGCAACAACAGAACTTCTATCTAGCCAAGGCAAAAATAAAAATGCTACTTGTGCAATACCAAAAGCAGCTAAACCGAGGTCGGCACTAAAGAAAAATCCTCGCAATACTTCATAGCTCCATAAGAAATACCACTCAGGATAAATATGTGCAGGCGTTTTCATATTATTTGCTGGGTCAAAATTGATAGGGTCCATTGCAAAATCAAAGTGGAAACATACAAGATAGAAAAAGCCTATCATAAAGAGGCACACAACAAAAATATCTTTAGAGAGAAATACAGGCCAAAATGGTATTACTTTGGATTCTTTCTTTCTACCTTCTTCATATTTTTTTGCTTCGGTTTCATAATCAATATGCTCTCCATCTTCATTATTCACGTGAGGCATTCTTAAAGTATAAAAATGCAGCGCAATTACACCAAGAATCACAATTGGCAAAAGGCATACGTGGAGCATAAAAAATCTTGTTAATGTAGAATCTGCCACAACGAAATTACCGCGCACCCACTCAACAACATCAGGTCCAATCACAGGAATACCACCAAAGAGGTTTGTAATAACTGCAGCAGCCCAATAGCTCATCTGTCCCCAAGGAAGCATATATCCACTAAATGCCTCTGCGGAGAAAAGCACAAAAATGAGCATACCGCCAATCCATACCATCTCACGTCCTCTTTTGAATGAACCATAATAAATGGCTACAAACATATGAATGTAGATAATAAGAAATATCATACTCGCAGCTACTGCGTGAATATGCCGCCATAACCAACCAAATGCTACTTCACTCATAATTGTATGATTGACACTATCAAAAGCCAAATTTACATCGGGCTTATAATACATCAAAAGAAAAAATCCAGACACCACAAGCAACGAGAATAGCGTGAGCAATACTACACCCATAGCCCATAGGAAGTTGATGTTTTTTGGAATCCAATATTTTGTCATCATCACTTCCAATAATTTCTTGATAACAAGGCGTTGGTCTAGCCAATCCACCAAGCCTTCAGCTTTTTTCACTTCCATATCTTCTCCTTATGCCTTTTTCGCTTCAAGCAAGGCTTTGTATTCTTGCCCTTCCTCACCTAGCACCATTTTAGTCCCATCAATCTTAAAAGGTGGAATATCCATAGGGCGAGGTGGTGGAGTGCCAGCTTCATTAACACCTGAAGCATCAAATCGCCCCCCGTGGCACGCACAAGCAAATTCTTGAGCAGCCTGATTAAAGCTAGGAATACAACCCAAATGAGTGCAGATTTGAATCCCCACTGTATATACTGCACCATTAACTTCAAAATCTCGTCCCTGCGTTTTTTGACTTCCAGCAGTTTTCTTGAGGATATATACAGGTTTTCCCCTCCACTCCACCGTTTGAAGCACTCCTTCTTGTAGAGCACTTAAATCAAATGTCGTAAAACCAGCCGAGACAACACTAGGTAGCGGGTCCCAAGAGCGTTTCATTGCATACAGAGATGCCACAGCACCCACAGCAGCAACACCGCCTAGAGCCATTCCTAGAAAATCGCGTCTTTTTGTGTCTTGCATCTTTTCTCCTTTCACTAATTTGAAGTATTAAAAACTATATATCGTATGCAAAAAAGGCTTAAATGTTGTTTATTCTTGTTAAAATTTTTGTTTATTTTTAGAGTATATTATAATTACGATACGAGATGATAAAAATTTTAAGGTATAGAAATGAAACATTTTGTGAATCCTTGCATACATTTTATTCAAAAGCAACTTCAAGAACGAGGTTTTAAGAAAGTAGTATTAGGCTTAAGTGGTGGTATAGATTCTGCAGTAGTGGCTACTTTGGCTACTTTAGCCTTAGGGAGCGAAAATGTGCGAGCTCTTCTTATGCCCTCTCTTAGTTCTAATGAGGAACACTTTAATGATGCTTTCAATCTTGCTCATAATCTTGAACTTGAAAGCAAAATTATCCAGCTTGCCCCATTTCAAGAGAATTTTGCAAAGCAAGAAGGTATGGATTTGAGCGGAAAATATATGGAAAAGCTTGATATGAATCAAAAAATGCGTATGGGCAATTTTTGCGCAAGAATCCGTATGACTATGCTTTATGATTGCGCAAGTGCAGACAATGCCCTTGTATTAGGAACAAGCAATAAAAGTGAGATTCTATTAGGTTATGGCACAATATTTGGAGATTTAGCATACGCTATAAATCCTATTGGTGGGCTATATAAAACACAAATTTTTGCTTTCGCGCGAGCACTTAATGTGCCACAAGAGATTATTGCCAAAAAACCAAGTGCAGATTTATTCGCTAATCAAAGTGATGAAACCGATTTGGGATATAATTATGCGGACATTGATACATTCTTAGAAGCATTTGAGAAACTAGGAGGTGTTGAAGCTACACAAAATAAAGAACGAGAGCATATCAAAGAAAAACTTAAAAATGCAGGATTTGAATGCAATATGATAGAATCTCTAAGCACTCGTGTATGGAATAACACCTTTAAGCGCACTAAGCCAACCATATTAGAATATAAAGTTTAAGGAGAATGTATGCGATGGATTGATGCATATTTTTATCAGCCAAATTTTACCCAAAAGCTTGTGAGTTTTGCGCTTTTGCCTTTATCATTGCTTTATGGAATCGGTTCTACTATGAGACGAAAATTAGCAAGATTCTATGATTTTGGCATACCTATTGTGAGTGTAGGGAATCTCATTGCTGGTGGCAGTGGCAAAACTCCTTTTATTATTGAAGTGGCAAAAACGTATGAACGTGCGGTAGTAATATCTAGGGGTTATAAACGCACATCAAAAGGTCTTGTTCTCGTTAGTGAATGGGGCAATATCCAAGTCTCACAAGAAGAGGCTGGAGATGAGCCTTACCTCATCGCGAGAGAACTCAAAAATGCAAGTGTAATTGTGTGCAAAAATAGAATCCAAGCCATAGAAAAAGCAAAACAAATAGGCGCAAAAGTCATATTTTTAGACGATGGTTTCCGCTTCAAATTTGCCAAGCTCAATATCGTGCTTGAACCATTGCTTAAACCCTATTTTACTTTTTGCTTGCCAAGTGGGATTTATCGCGAGCTACCAAATGCCCTTAAAGAAGCGGATTTAATTGTGCGTGAAGGAATAGACTATACACGAGAGGTGCAAATAGAATCTCCAAGTGAGCGTATGCTGCTGCTCACGGCTATTGCTAATCCTTCAAGGCTTGATGCGTTTTTGCCCTCTGTGGTAGGGAAAATCACACTTGCTGACCACGCACAATTTGATAAAGATGCTTTACAAAAGGCAATGCAAGAATATAATGCTTCATCTTTGCTTGTAACAAGCAAAGATGAAGTCAAGCTACTCCACAGCAACTTAAAATTAAGCGTGATGAGATTAGAACTTAAAATAAATCCTCAAGTGTTAGAACATATTAAAGCATATGTAGAAAAATTTAAGTAATATTTTGTTTAAAATATTAAGGAGAAAAAATGAAACTACAAAAAGGGGATAAAGCACCACAATTTAGGCTTAAAAATGCTGATGAGATAGAAATCTCTTTACAAGATTTGCTCACAAAACGCGTGGTAGTATATTTTTATCCCAAAGACAATACGCCCGGTTGCACGATTGAAGCAGAAGAATTTAGCACTCTATTAGAAAAATTTGAAGCAAAAGATACCATCATAGTAGGCATAAGCCCTGATAGTCCCAAATGTCATCAAAACTTTATCAACAAAAAAGCACTCAAAATCTTGCTCCTTAGCGATACTGATAAAAGTATTGCAAGCGCTTATGGTGCGTATGGCACAAAAATGATGTATGGAAAAGAAGTGCAAGGCATTATCCGTAGCACCTTTGTAATTGAACGCAATGGCATCATCAAAGAGAGTTTTTATAATGTCCGTGCCAAAGGACACGCACAAAAGGTATTAGAAAGTTTAGATTAGAGCTAGCTCTAATAAGATTCTATAATTTCTCATTTTATAGAATCTTTGTCTTTGTTATTTCTTTATAGGTCTCAAAGACATCGCCCACTTTAATATCGTTATGGTTTTCAAGCATAATGCCGCATTCATATCCTTTAGAAACTTCTTTAGCATCATCTTTAAATCTCTTGAGTGAGCTAATAGCACCTGTATGCACCACTACACCATCACGGATAAGCCGCACCTTAATACCACGCTGAATGCTTCCATCAACAACCATACACCCAGCAATCGTGCCAACTTTAGGAATATTAAACGTCTCGCGCACTTCAGCCTGTCCTGTATTTTCCTCTTCAACAATAGGAGACATAAGCCCGCTAAGCAATGCTTTTATATCATCAAGCAAGGCATAAATAATAGAGTAAGTCTTAATTTCTACACCCAATTCTTTAGCTTTTGCTTTTACGCTTCCGGTAGGGCGGACATTAAAGCCTAAAATCAAGCTATTTGTGCTTGTAGCACAAAGTGTAATATCACTCTCACTAATGCCTCCTACGCCAAAACCAATAATATTTATACGCACTTCATCATTACTTAGTTTTTCTAAACTCGCTTTAATCGCTTCAAGACTGCCTTGAGTATCAGCCTTGATAATGAGAGGCAAAGTTTTGAGATTGCCTTGAGCAACCATTTCTCCAAGCTCATCAAAAGTAACTTTGGTGGATTTACTCAATTCCTTTTGTCGTAAATACAATGCACGTTTTTGCGCGTGTTCTCTTGCAATAGTGTCATTTTCAACACTCTGAAAGATAGCTCCTGCACTAGGCACTTCAGAAAGTCCTGTAACTACTGCCACCCCAGAGGGTGAGAGCTGCGAGATATTTTGTCCCCTATCATCAAGCAATGCTCGTACTCGCCCAAAAGCCGTATCAGCCACAACAGAATCCCCAACATTTAAAATCCCTTGTTGCATAATAATAGTTGCCACTGGTCCTCGTCCCTTTTCCAAACTTGCCTCAAGCACAATCGCCTTTGCTCTGCCCTGATGAGATGCTTTAAGTTCTAATACTTCAGCTTGAATAAGAATCGTCTCAAGCAAATTCTCTACACCATCACCATTTTTGGCAGAAATAGGAATAAATTCATATTCTCCTCCCCATTCATTAGGTGTAAAGCCAATTTCAGCGCATTCAGCCTTAAGTTTGTCTGGATTTGCATTTTCTTTATCCATTTTATTCATTGCGATAATAATTTGGACATTCGCAGCCTTAGCGTGATTAAGAGCTTCAATAGTTTGCTGCTTGACACCATCATCTGCAGCAATTACAATAATAGCAATATCAGTTACCTGCGCACCTCTACTTCGCATTTGTGTGAAAGCTTCGTGTCCGGGCGTGTCAATAAAGCTGATTTTCTTGCCATTTTTTTCCACCATATATGCACCTATATGCTGCGTAATCCCTCCAGCCTCACCACTTGCTATACGCGAGTTGCGGATATAATCAAGCAGTGAAGTTTTTCCGTGATCAACGTGTCCCATAATTGTAACCACAGGCGGACGCTCAAGCAATGGAGAATCTATATCGGGAGTAGATTCTATAATATTTTGCTCAGGAGCATCTTGGATAGAAATTTCAAGCTCAAATTCATCGCTCAAAATTTCAATCGCATCGCGGTCTAAAAAATCATTTTTTGTCGCCATTACACCAAGATTAAAAAGCACTTTAATAACATCTTTTAATTCGGCTTTAATGAGTTCTGCAAATTCATATACACGAATTTCTTCAGGAATAGAAATAGGACCTTTTATCTTATCAACATTTTTTGTCGTTTTTATAGGTTTGCGTCGTTTTCCTCCGCGTTTGATACTTCCTTCGTTCATCCACGGATTTTTACGATGAATATGTACTCGTTCAGTAATAGCTTGACGAATCTGATTCTCTTCCTCTTCATCTCGCACCTCACGCTCATTTAAATCAAAAAGCATAATTTCATCTTGTTCATCATCATAATCTGAATGAAAAGAAATATCCCTATCATCTAAAATATGTATTTTTTGGTCCGTATGTTTGGTGGCAACTTTAGGTTTTGATTTATCTTTTTTGTGTCTTTTATATTCCTCATCAGCAGTATCAGCAAGAAGTTCTTTGTAGCTTGGAGCGTGCTTTTTGCTTTCATCTTTTTTAGACACCATACTTGGCTGCTCTTGTGGAGTATCATTTTTGCGCACAATACGTAGCCCAACTTTTGCTTTTGTTTCAAGAGGTGCAGTCATATCATTTGATTCTACTTTTTTTGAAGCACGTTTACTTTGAGGTGCTTGAGCGGGGAACTGAGCGTCATCTTGTTCTATCTCATTTTGCTCACCCTTATCTTTTTGTTTTTCTGATGTTGTTTTTTTAGCAGTTTTTGGAGCTTTGGTAGTGGTAGTCTTCTTTATCTCTTTTTCTTTTGCAGCACTTTGTGAAGTTTTTGTGGTTGCTTTTTTGGGTTTTTTTGTCTCTTTTTTATCTTTTGTTTTATTTGCAGGGATATAAGAATTCACACCCGTATTTATATACTCAAAAAGTGCAGCAGCCTCCTCTTGTGTCAAAGAGCTTGAAGGCGTTTTTACGCTTAATCCCATTTCTTTAGCTTTCTCATAAGCAAATTTTGCCTCTTTGCCAAATTCTTTTGCAAAATCTGATAATCTTATTTTTTCCATAGATTCCATATCTCCTTTAAGGTTGAAGCGTGATGCTCGCTTGGCTTTAATTTATTCATTTTAATGATAACTTGAAGTGTTTTAGGTTGCCCTAGGCATTCCTCACATACATAAAAACTTCTTCCTCTTCCACTAAACTGACACACAGAGTAGCCATTACTTTGCAATCTTAAAAGCTCCTTTTGATAAAATCTCTTGCGACATTTAACACACATACGCATTTGTTTGGGTTGTTTCATAGCATTATACCTAAAGTTTCTATGATTCTATCAGGGTTGCCCCGATATTGTCAAATTCAAGCTCAATCACACGAAATTTTGGAAAATGCTTTTGCAAAATATGTGCTAAATTCCCACTATCATCGCAATAACAAATATTTAAGAATGACGAACCACTTCCAGAGAGTGTCGATAAAAGTGCTCCATTTTCAAGGGCAATCTTTTGCACATTAAAAAGTGCAGGAATATTTTTCATACGCAATTCTTGATGGAATCTATCCTGACTAGCAACACGCAATAGTTCCCATTTATGCGTGATAAATGCTGCGCTCAACATACAAGCGTGCGAAAGATTAAATACTGCATCTTTTGTGCTATACTTCTTAGGAAGTGATCGGCGTGAAAATTTCGTTGAAATAGCTACATTGGGAATTACTACTACGGCTTTAATGTCTGTAGGCAAGAGTGCTTGAACATTGATAACTTGCTCTTTTGTTTTAAGCGAGGAATCAAGCATACTTACATTAAATCCTCCATAGAGTGCAGGTGTAATATTATCTGGGTGATTCTCATAAGAAAGTGCAAGCTGGAGAATCTCGGACTTATTGATTGGCTTTTGCATAATGTGATACGCACCTACAATCGCACCTACAATCACTGCAGAACTTGAGCCAAGCCCACGTGATATAGGTATAGCATTATGAAAACTAAACTTAAAAGGCTGCATAGGATAATTATGAAGAGCCAAAATCTCATTAAAAATTTTAATAAAAACATTATCTATGCGAAGTTTAGGGCGGTCTTCGCCTTCTCCAGAAATATGGATACTGCTTAGCTTTGAGGGTGTAATACTAAAAGTATTATGTAATTTAAGTGCTAAACCCAAAGTATCAAAACCGGGTCCAAGATTAGCGCTTGTAGCAGGAACAGAAATAACCACGATTACTCCATAGCATAAAGTCAAAAGTTAATTATAATGTGTTTTTAATTGATTTTTCTTTAGTTTTTAAAGAATCTTCACGGAAGCAAGGACTGCACTGATTCTATCCATTAGAGCTAAATGGGAGGGAGAATATAAAGGGGTTGAGTATGTGCGTGAAATCGTGCTATATCAAGTGTTTTTGGGAGGAAGAGAGAAGCATTTTTGGGAGCTATATTATGGGCAAGAGAAATGTTTCCATTACAATCACAATAAAAATAAGTGGTGCCAAAAGCTTTGATATAAGAATCACTTGTAAAATAAAAACTTGAAGTGGCAAAAAGCTTTATATCATATATCATTGCGAGGGTATGAAGAAAAATATGCGTGAGTTTGAGCGCAGTAAAACTTCCGGGTCCGTTAGCATAATAAATAGATTCTATTTTCGTATCACGATACATTGCATTTTGTTTGGGCGTTGGGAGCAAAGATTCAAAGATACGAGGAAGTGCGATAAGGGGCAAATCATCACTTACCATTTCTTTAATTAATATATTATTTTCATAAAGCCCACATTTTATAGGCAAACCTATACTCACAAGGGCAATGCTGATATGTCGCATATAATTGTGCCTTATAATATCGCACGGCTAAGGTTAATGCTGCTCGTGCAAAAAAGCGTAATCAAGAGCTGCTTCCTCAACCTTATCTTCAAGGCTTACAACCTCATAAGCCTTTTCATCACTCAAAATCTGTTTTGTAAGGAGATGATTAAGCTTATGACTTCCCGCAAAAGATATATAACTGCCAAGTAAAGGCATACCAAGCAATGCCATATCACCAATAGCATCAAGGATTTTATGTCGCACAAATTCTTCTTTGTATCGCAAACCTTCTTTATTGAGAATACTGCTCTCATCAAGCACAATACAATTACTTAAATCCCCGCCCTTTGCTAAGCCTTTAGAACGCAAATAATTTACCTCGTGTAAAAAGCCAAATGTCCTTGCGCGAGCAATTTCTTCTTTATAAGCCTGAGTGCTAAAAGTGAATTTATAGTGTTGCTGACGAATGACAGGGTGATTAAAATCAATTTTAAAATCAAAAATTGTCCTCTCACTTGGCTCAACACGCACAAATTTTTTCTCATCTACAATCTCAATAGATTTTTTTATTACGATGGCTTTTTTAGGCGCATTTTGTGCAACAATACCAGCTTCCTCAAGCAACATACAATATCCTATTGCACTTCCATCCATAATAGGCACTTCCTCATTATCAAGCGAGATTCTAATATTATCAATGCCATAGGCGTGAATAGCGGAAAGCAAATGTTCAATGGTAGAAATCTTTGCTTCACCCTTAGCAATGACGGTTGCCATAGTAGTATCAATGACATTTTCAGCCTTAAACTCAATACTCACACCCAAATCAGAACGATAAAATACTATACCGCTATCCACCTCCAAAGGTTCAAGCTCCATTTTTACAGGCACACCTTTATGTAAGCCAATCCCTACAAGCTCAACTTTATTTTTAATGGTCTTTTGCTTCATACTAAATCCTTTACGCATATATCATCGTCTTTTTTAAAAATTATTTTGAATAATGCACTGCTTTGGTTAATCTTATGTAAAAAATGTTCATCAAGAAGTGCATCTTGAAATAAAATTGCAGGAGCAAGAATCTTGGTGCAGATAATATAATCGCCTTGAGATTCTATACTGCCACTACACTCACTTAGCAAAAGCAAATTTCCTTCCGCAATAATCCGAGCGCCGCTATTGACTTGAGATTGCACTACAATATCGCCATTATGATAAATTTCCTCACCACTGCGGACAACCTTCTGAACAAAAAGTGTGCGGGAAGAAGTATGCGCAGTTTGCACATCAGAAAAACTAGGTTGAGCGGGTATGTCAGAATCTTTACGCGTGAGATAAATGTGCGCCATATCACTTAAATGAGCAAAACTTAAATTATGCTCTTGTAAGAATGCTTGGAGCTGTGGGTCAATCTCATCTCTAAAGCCAAGTGTATGACGTTGCAAAAGAGGGAGGTGTTTTGTAATAAAATCAATATATTCCTGTATGCTCCCTCCTGCTTCAAATTCAAACAATCGTAAGGTATGTTGCCGAGTTTTAATCATACTGCCTAACTTCTTAATGCGCTGAATGTTTTGCCTGATAATATGCTCGTGTTTTAGCTAAAACACTAATAATATTATCATCAACCCACTTTTGGTCTAACCACTCACTTAAACGAACAAAATGCCCTTGCACTAAAATACTAAAATGCAAATGGTCTCCAAATGCCCAACCTGTCATACCTGTGTTGCCAATCTGTTGCCCTACATTTACCTCATCACTCACATCAACGTGGCTATCTGACATATGTGAATAAAGTGATGAAACACCAAATCCGTGATAAATTAAAAGCGTATCGCCATAAAGCCCAAGACGACTTTTAAGCAATACAACACCTTTATTGCTTGCGATAATGGGAGCATTTTTGACACTTGCTACATCAATACCTAAATGAATAGCTTCACTAATTTTGTTTTTATTGAGATAATAAGTGCGATAATCCCCAAAACTCCCTACGAGTTTTGAACCCTTAAGTGGCACAAAGGCTCGAAAAGATTCATCAATGTAGCCATCATCTGAAATCAAATCATTACAAGCTTTTAAGATTCTATTTTCATCTTCCTTGCGTATATCCTCATTAAAAAACACAAACCGCTCAACATCATCATTAAAATCCCTATGGAGTTTTTTATCAATGCGTCCAAGAAGTTCGTTTAACTTACCCTGAAGGAAGCTTTCTTCTATTCTGATATTAGAATGATAATAAGCAACATTAATATTACGCATAAGAGTAATGTTTTGTTTTGTAATATTGCCTGCTTTGTCTGTGGCAATAATTTGAGCATTAAAAAATTTATTTTTTAGAGGCCACGCAATAATCCCTACATAAATATCATTATCAAGATATTTAAAAAGCTTAAAATCATCAGTGCCATTATTAATATGCACATCTTGTAATGCCATATCCTTGATTTCAAATGCTACAATCGCACTCCCTCCACGGGCAATTTGATACGATGATGCAATAGGTATGACACTGGGAGGAGTCGTATCTACCACGAGATTGAGCTCAACTTTGGCAGTATTGCCACTAAAAAAATGTGAATTACTCCAATCTGTTACAGCAATTTTATATTGAAGCGTTGCCCCATTTTTAAGCAAAGTGGAAGGCTTTGGCAAAGAAATTTTGATAGATTTTGGTTTGTTTAAAATAATTTCTTTCTCATCACTCAAAATCTCCCCATCAAATATCACTTGCACCCGATAATGCCTAATGCCACTTTCATCATCAAATTTCACCACCATCTCATCTTGAAGATTCCAATGCGTTGGAAGATCTTGTCCTTGCATATTCAAACGTGGCTCTTGTGTTTCAAAGATGATAGAAGTAAAGGCGATAATCCCCACAATAACAAGTGTCATAATACCTAAACTTGCCAATATTAACCGCTTATTACCCATACTCGTGCCTTTTTTGGATTAATTAAAGAATATAAGGTTTTATTATATCATAAAGTCTTATATTTGACGCTCTTTAGCTACTTTCTCCCCTGCAATTTCAAGAATCTTACTCATTTTTTTCTTACCTTCACGCTCTTCAAGATATGCTACCTCACTTAACACCTGTCCTACCGCAGCAAAAAGGTCGTGAGGTATAACTTGATTTAAATCCAACTGCCGATAAAGTTCGCGTGCAAGCGGTGGATTCTCAATGATTTTAATATCATATTCCCTTGCTATACTTTTAATTCGTATAGCAAGCTCATCAATGCCTTTTGCCACTAATATCGGAGGCATACCTTGAGCAATCTCTTTTTCACTATAACGCAATGCCACAGCATAATGTGTAGGGTTAGTAATAACAACTGAGGCAGAGGGAATTTCTTGCATCATACGATTACTTGCAATTTTTTGTTGCATTTGACGAATCTTAGCCTTCACCTCCGGGCTTTGTTCATATTGCTTGTATTCATCTTTGACTTCTTTAATGCTCATTTTGAGACTTTTAATGTATTGATAACGTTTAATGAGATAATCACTTACTGCCATAATAAAAAACAAAATTAATAACACTCCAATAAGAATAAGTGCCTTTTGTCTAAACCACATAATTTGTCCATACAATCCACTCATAGACACACTAGGAAGCTCATTAAAAAAACTTACAAACACAGCAAACCCGACAATAAAAGCTACAAATACCTTTAATGTAATCATAAAGCCATCAAGAATCTTTTTAAGAGAAATAACATTTTTAATGCCCGTTATAGGGTTAATTTTAGATATTTTAGGTTTAATAGCCTTAGGCGATAGAAGTAACCCAAATTGTGCAATATTTGCAATAACCCCCGTAATCATCAACACAAGAAAAAGTGGTGCGAGCATAAAAAAAACTTCAAGTCCAATACTTAGCATTAGATTACCCAATAAACGCCTATCTACATCAAGTATAATAAGCTTATTAATATGGTGAAAGATTCTTTGAGCGCATTCAATCCAAAAAGGTATGAGCAAAAACATCAAACCTAACCCTACAAGCAAAATAAAAAAACCAGCAAGTTCAGGGCTTTTACTGACATTGCCCTCTTCACGAGCCTTTTGAATCTTATGCGCCGATGGGGCTTGGGTTTTTTCTTCATCAGCCATAATTTATTCCATATTCTCATAAAGTTTTAAGGCATTATAATAATCGTCCATTGTATTGATATTAAAGCATTCCTTTTCTGTTGCAAGGACACTTTGATGTGGGTGAGATTCTATAATGCGGTGCAGAGCATAACTTTTAGACTTATATGCCCATATAAGTGCATCAAGCATAGATTTGTGCCATTTAGAAATAAGATAATGCGCCTTATCGGCACTTTGTGCGTAAGTAATAGGTGCATTTGAATCTGCGAGTTGTCGCAAAGTCTCTCCACGCACAAAAGGCGTATCCACACTAACAAAGAGTATTTCTTGGGTTTTAAGCTTCTCAAAGGCATTTATCATTCCGATGATGGGTGCATAAATGCGACTTCTTTCAATCAAAAATGGCGCATCAAAGGTGAATTTCTTTTTATCTTTGGTGCTAATATATACTTTTTCACATATTTTGCTTAAGTGCGTAAATACCCACTGGCTTAGATTTTCCTTCCCAAAAGCGACTTGCGTTTTATCCTCTCCTAAACGCGAACTTTTACCCCCAGCTAAAATCACGCACGGAATCATTATTTTTTGCATAAAAACCTTTCATTTTTGGTGGGCATTATATCTTATTTTGTATAATCCTAAATACTTGGGTATAAAGCAAATTTATTATTTTGGAATGGTTTAATGTTAATAGATTCTTTTTCTCGCACCATTGATTATATGCGCGTCTCTGTTACCAAAATGTGCAATTTTCGCTGTCAATATTGTATGCCTGATACACCAGAATCTTTTGTAGATGAGAGTGCGCTCCCCCTACCCAAAATGCTTGAATTTATTAAACTTGCCATTGATAATGGTATAAAAAAGATTCGCATTACAGGCGGTGAACCGCTCTTAAGAGCAGATTTAAGCGCATTTATTGCTCAAATTTATGAATACGCTCCACATATTGAACTCACACTTACAAGCAATGCTTTCTTACTTGAAAAATATGCCAAAGACCTCAAAGAAGCAGGACTTTCGCGTATTAATATTTCCTTAGATTCTCTTAAAAATGAACGTATAAAGCTTATTTCTAAACGCGATGCCTTGCCACAAATTCTAAAAGGCATTCACAAAGCTGCCGCTCTTGGGTTAGGCATTAAACTCAATATGGTGCCAATTCAAGGCGTAAATGACGACGAGATTGTTGATATGCTTCATTTTGCTGCCACTTATAGCTTTGGTATTCGTTTTATTGAATTTATGGAAAATATCCACGCAAAAGATGGCTTAAAAGGTTTGCGAAGTGCAGAGATTCTTAATATTATCAATGCCAAATATCCTACTACTTTAGAAAAAAAAGAATGCTTTGGTCCTGCAAAGCTTTATTCAATTACCTTAAAAAATAATGATTCACACTCTTTGCCAAAACAGCTCACCTTTGGCATTATCTCTCCGCACGAAGATGATTTTTGTGCGAGTTGTAATCGTATCCGCCTCACAAGTGATGGTGTGATTTGTCCTTGCTTGTATTATCAAGAGAGTGTGAATCTTAAAGATGCCATTATGCAAGGTGATAAGGAAGGTATGCAAAAACTCTTAGAACTCTCTGTGCGTAATAAACCTGAAAAAAATCAATGGGAGCAGGAAATGGAGCAACAAAACCATTCTACACGTGCGTTTTATTATACAGGCGGATAATTCTTTGCTGTGCAAACAAAGTGTGTAAATGAGATTCTAAGATTTTATACTATACAATCACTTTTATTGTATATGAAATTTATACAGGAGGAAAAATGGATTTATTGCAAAGGGCTCTAGCACAAGATACAGATTTAAGCCCAAAAGAGCTAAGCGGACTTTATGAATATGATATTTTCACACTTGGCGAAGCAGCGCACAATCTCCGCACAGAACTTTATGGCAAAAAAGTATTTTTTAATAACAATCGTCATATCAACCCAAGCAATATCTGTGCAGATGTATGTAAATTTTGTGCATTTTCCGCCTCACGCAAAAATCCTAATCCTTATTCTATGAGCATTGATGAGATTCTCGCTCAAGCACACGATGCTTATGAAAATGGTGCAAAAGAACTTCATATCGTCTCTAGCCATAATCCAAACTATACTTATGAATGGTATTTTGAGCTTTTCAAAGAAGTAAAAAAAGCTCTACCACAAGTCCATTTAAAAGCTCTTACTGCTGCAGAAGTGGATTATTTGGACAGAATCTCAAACAAAGGCTATAAAAAAGTGCTCGAAGATATGGCACAAGCAGGAGTGGATTCTATGCCTGGAGGTGGTGCTGAAATCTTTGATGAAGAAGTGCGCGCTTTTATATGCAAAGGCAAAGTGAGCTCACAAAGATGGCTTGAGATTCACACATATTGGCACACTCTAGGAAAAATGAGTAATGCAACAATGCTTTTTGGACATATAGAACAAAGAGAACATAGAATTGACCATATGCTGCGATTACGCTCTACACAAAGCGAAAGTAGCAAGGTAACAAATAAGCAAGGTGGCTTTAATGCCTTTATTCCTCTTCTTTATCAACGTGAAAATAATTTCCTTAATGTCAAAACATTTCCAAGCGGACAAGAGATTCTAAAAACAATTTCTATTGCGAGAATCTTGCTTTATAATATCCCACATATCAAAGCATATTGGGCAACTTTAGGGCTTAATCTTGCTATTGTTGCACAAGAATTTGGCGCTGATGATATGGACGGAACAATCCAATTAGAAAGTATTCAATCTGCTGCGGGAGCAAAAAGCAAAGGTGGATTAAGCAAAGAAGAACTTATCTCTCAAATTAAAGATGCCGGATTTCGTGCAATAGAGCGAGATTCTCTTTATAATGAACTTGCAGAGTGCTAAAAAGTGCGATGTTCCCATTGTCAGCTTGAATATGATATTTCACAACTAAGCACACGCTACAATGAGCAAGGCGAGGAGTTGCATTTTTGCTGTAATGGCTGTGAGAGTGTGTATTTTTTACTCCAAAAGTCCTCACTCACAAGCTTTTATGATAAGCTCACAAGCCCTCTCACTCCACCAACACTTGATACACACAATGATTTAGCACGATTTGATACAGACGCGTTTATGCAAAAATACGTCCATACCATTACAAAAGATGAGATGAAACTCTGCGAAGTGCATTTAATCATTAGCGGAATTCATTGTGCAGCGTGTATTTGGCTCAATGAAAAGCTCCTTTTAGCGCAGGAAGGAATTATAAGCGCCACAATTAATTACACAAACAACAAAGCAACAATTGTATGGGATAGAAACAAGCTTCCTTTAAGCACTATTATCACTCTTATTCAATCTATAGGATATGATGCGTATGTATATGATAGCCGAATTCAAGAAAGTGCAGATAAAAAGCAAATGAAAGAATACTATATACGCGTTATTGTTGCGCTTTTTTGCACAATGAATATTATGTGGGTAGCCATTGCACAATATAGTGGATATTTTCTTGGTATCACTAAGGAAGCAAAAGATATTTTGAATCTTGCCTCATTTATCCTCTGCACTCCTGCACTTTTTTACTCTGGGTGGGTGTTTTTTCGCTCAAGTTATTATGGATTAAGAAATGGTTTTGTGGGTATGGATTTACTCGTTGCTGTTGGCTCTACATTGACTTATTTTTATTCTATATATGCTGCTATTACGCACAGTGGAGAGACTTATTTTGAATCTGTGAGTATGATTATCACCTTTGTATTAATTGGTAAGTTTTTAGAAGTTCGAGCACGCAAAAATGCAGGGGATAGCCTTGATAAACTCAATCATCTACTACCCACAAGTGTGGAACTCTGTGATAAACAAAATCCTCATCTCACACGTCAAGTTACTCCAGAAGAGGTGCAAATTGGTGATATGATTCTTGTAAAAGCAGGTGAAAAAATTGCCATTGATGGCATTTTGCTCAGTCAAAGAGCAATTTTTGATACAAAAGCAATCAGTGGTGAATCCTTGCCTATAGAATCTAAAGAAGGCGATGAGATTCTCTCCGGCTATGTTAATCTTAACCATCAAATTTTTTATCAAGCGACCAAAATATTCTCACAAAGCCTTATGAGCCATATTATCGAACTTGTAAGCGCTTCTCTTAATTATAAACCACATATACAGAATCTTGCTAATAGCCTCTCGCAGTATTTTTCACGTGTGATTTTAAGTATAGCTTTACTTTGTTTTTTAGGCTGGTATTTCATAGGAAATGTAGGGGTTGAAAAATCGCTTATGGTAGCTATATCTGTGATTATTATCGCTTGTCCTTGTGCGTTGGCTTTGGCTACGCCTATTGCTTCTGTAGTTGGTATTGGCGAATCTTATCGCCACAATGTGCTTTTCAAACAAGCAAAATTCCTTGAAAGTCTTGCAAAAGCAAATATAGTTATCTTTGATAAAACAGGAACACTTACTATTGGCAAACCAAAGGTGCAACAATGTTACATACAATCCGCTTATGATAAGCAACTTTTACGTGAGTTTGTGCGATTAAGCAAACATCCTGTGGCACTAGGAATTTTTGATTTTTTGGATACTCATACAGATTCAAGCACACAAGAAACTATATGGAATCTTAAGGACTTTCAGCAATTTGATGCACAAGGTATTTCTGCTTTGGTAGAGAGTGAAAATCAAAGTATTACACTTGTAGGAGGAAATTTAGAATTTTTGCAAAATAAGGGCTTTATTCTCCCGAAACTTACAATTAATAAAGGTATGGTCTTTGCCTATGGTATGCAAAAAAATGAAGAAAATATTTTACTTGAAATTTTTGAGCTCTATGATGAACCAAAACCCTATGCTAAAACTTTAATAGAATCTCTTCATAAACGTGGGATTGCCACAGCACTTCTTAGCGGTGATAGAGCGGAGAGCGTAGAGCAAATCAGCTCACTTATAAACATTCAAGAATCTCATCATAGTCTCTCGCCCTTACAAAAGGCAGAATGGATAGAATCTTATAAACATAAACACCCTCGCAATGTGCTTGTGATGGTGGGCGATGGGATCAATGATGCACCTGCGCTTAGTAAGAGCGATATTGCTATTTCTATGGGTGCAGGGAGTGATATTGCTATTTTAAGTAGCGATGTAGTCATTCTTGATGATAAACTCTCCACGCTACATAATGCCTTTGAAATCGCCCATAGAACTTATGTTAGTATCAAGCAAAATATAGCTTTGAGCATCGGCTATAATGCTTTAAGCGTGCCAATAGCTACTGCTGGACTTGTAATACCGCTTTTCGCTGCGCTTTCTATGAGTCTAAGCTCTCTTATTGTAGTATTTAATTCTATGCGATTAAAATATTTTAAAGGTGAAACACAAAATGAAAATAAAAATGGGTAGATTCTAAAGAAGACAAACAAAATCTCATAAGAATATAAATTATTTTAGTTGTTCTTGTGAAAATTTAGCGTAATATAAAGATGTTTCATTTTATTTTAAGGAGGAATTCATGAAAAAACATATTGTTTTTTTTGAAGCAGTGGGAGGCAGTGATAAAGGTAAAGACGGGCACAGAAAAGACACTGTGCCAATGATGGATTATCTCAAGAAGCTTGGTTGGAACGCAGAGGTTGTCTTTTTTACAGACGAGATTTTACGCGATGAGGCAAAAAAGAATGAAATCTATGAGTATGTTAAAAAGTCTGCTGATGCGTATGTTTCACGCGTAAATCCGGGTAACCTCAAAGAAGAAAAACTCTATTTTGATGTATTGCGCAAACTTTGCGCTGATGGCGTCATCGGTATGCCACACCCTGATGCAATGATTGGCTATGGTGCAAAAGATGCTTTAACTAAGCTTCGCAATACAGAACTTGTGCCAACAGACACTCTAGCTTATTATGACCCAAGCGAGGCAGCTAGAATTGGTGTAAAATGGGAAGCAGGAGGCGAACACGACTTCAAAAAGAACTTTCCCAAAACTCTTGCAAAAGGCGAAAGGGTGCTCAAACAAAATCGTGGTTCAACAGGTGAGGGTATTTGGCGGGTGCAAATCAAAGACCCAAGCAAATACAAAGGTGTGAGCGAATTACCACTTGATACAGAGATTCGCTGCACAGAAGCAGTAGATAATCACGTTGAAGAGCGCAAACTCGGTGAGTTTATGGATTTTTGTGAAAAATACCTCAAGGGTGATAATGGTATGCTCGTGGATATGACATTCTTACCTCGTATCAAAGAGGGTGAAATCAGAATCCTTATGCTTTATAAAGATCCGATTTATGTTGTGCATAAAAAACCAGCTGAAGGCGCGGATGCATTCTCTGCAACACTCTTTAGTGGCGCAAAATATCGCTATGATAAGCCAGAGCAATGGAGCACTCTAGTAGATTACTTCCTTTCAAATCTCCCAGAGATTAAAACTAAACTTGGCAACTATGATTTGCCGCTCATTTGGACAGCGGACTTTATCCTTGATACAGATGCAAATGGTAAAGATAAATATGTTTTGGGTGAGATTAACTGCTCTTGTGTAGGCTTTACTTCTCCGGCAGAGTTTTTAGATAAAACTGCGCGTAGAGTAGCAAACACAATTATCAACATTGTGGAAGATGCGCAATCTTAATTCTTCATCTTTCCTACCTTCATCAAACTAGATTCTATATAGAATCTAGTTTGAAACCTTAACTTAACCCCTTCTTTTATGCTTTAGTATTTAACAATAGCCCTTTGCTTACTACTAAACTTTCTAAACTATATGTAACCTCTGGCATTCGTGTTTCGTGCATTTTTAAACTATCCAACTTATAAGTTTCCTCATCTTTTCTTGGGTTACTTTGAGGCACAACGGGTGTTGTTGGTATAATTTGTGGTATTGGTTGATTAAAACTTATCGGCATTCCCATATTTGCTCCTTTTCCCCTATCCAATCTGTTTTTTTCTTGCGCTTCAAGCTTTTAAGTGTGATTATAGCAAGTTTCCTTTAATAACCAGTCCAAAAAAACACATTCACATCAAGCTCATTTAGAATTTGTTATAATACATATTTACCCAAAATAAAGAAGCACGATGACAAAAGAGTATTTTATCATTCTTAAAGGCAAGGATAAGAGCGCGGAGATTGAGTATTGCTGCCTTGAAAATGAGAATCTCAAAGTAGTATTTAAAAACAATCCGCAAACTTACACTTACCAAAAAGAAAATTTTGCGCTTGTAAAAAGAGCGACAAGCTATAAGTTCTTTAACTACCTTAAAGAGCTTTGTGCTCTTTCAGAAATGCAAACACCAGAGGACAATTTAAATGTGTTGCTCAAAGAATATGAGAGAATCCAAACTATCCCCAAACAATCTGCCTTGTCTATCTACCTCAATCCCTCATCGTTCAAGCAAGATTCTATCAATGAATCGCCGCTTATTTTTCCCTTTGGCGCAAACAAATCCCAATACGAAGCGGTGCAAAATGCAATGGGTAGCCAAATAAGCGTTATTGAGGGACCACCGGGCACAGGCAAAACACAGACGATTTTAAATATCATCGCAAATCTTATCTGCCAAAACAAAACTATCGCAGTACTCTCTAATAACAACTCCGCTACGCAAAATGTTTTTGAAAAGCTTGAGGGCTATGGGTTTGGATTTGTTTGTGCGACTTTGGGCAAAAAGGACAATAAAGAAAGCTTTATCGCTAACCAAAGTGGCACTTATCCCTCTTTTGATATTCCTGCAACAGATGCGACAAAGCTTAAAGCCGAGCTTGTCTGCCTTAATCAAAAGGCATTAGAGAGTTTTCATCTTACTAACGAATTAGCCAAGCAAAAGACATTTTTAAACGCGCTAAGATTAGAATATGAATATTTCAAAGCGCAAGAGAACATCTCGCCTTTAGCAATCAAAAACTTTACAAAATTAACAAGTGATAAGATTCTTAAAGCCAAAGTGCAGATAGAACAGATCCAAAAACTCTCCTTTTGGTTAAAACTCAAACTTGTTTTTTTAGACAAAGTGGGGGATTTTAGATTCTATAAATCTCCTAAAAAAGAGATTTTGCATACATTAGATTCTTATTATTATATCCTTAAAGATATGGAACTTTCAAAATCTATTGAAAAGCTCCAATCCGATCTCCCATCTTTGCAGCAAGAAAATCCCGTACAAAAGCTCAAAGTTTGTTCCTTGCTTTTATTCAAGTCTTACCTTAGGGCAAAATACCAAAACAAACAACAAAGAGTGCGATTTGAACTTTTTGATTTAAACCAAAACGCACCCGCCATCTTGCAAGAATATCCCGTGATTCTAAGCACTACACATTCTATCAAATCCTCGCTCAATCTTAAAGACACATTGTTTGATTATGTGATTATTGAAGAAGCTTCACAAGTGGATTTAGTTACAGGTTTTCTGGCATTAAGTAGCGCGAAAAACGCTATTATCGTGGGAGATACGAAGCAACTTCCTAATGTGATTGCCCAAGATAAAAAACCTCTCATTGAAACGCTCACACGAAAATATTGCATTCCTTTGCATTATGATTTTTTAGAGCAAAGTTTGCTAAGCTCTGTGATAGCAACATTGCCCAATGTGCCAAAAGTAATGCTTAAAGAACATTATCGCTGCCACCCTAAAATCATTGGATTTTGCAATAAAAGATTCTATAACAATGAATTGATTATTTTAAGCGAAGATAAGGGTGAAAATGATGTAATACAGACATTTGTTACACAAAAGGGCAATCACGCAAGGGGGCATTATAACCAAAGAGAAATTGATGTAATAGTAAAAGAAGTTTTGCCACCCTTACAAGCAAATCTCACAAAGGAGCAAATTGGCATTATCTCGCCCTTTAGGAAGCAAAAAGCGCATTTGCAACATAATGTGAGTGGGATAGAAATAGACACGATTCACAAATATCAAGGACGAGAAAAAGAGGCGATTATCCTAAGCACAGTAGAGAATGAAATCAGTGATTTTATTGATAATCCAAATTTGCTTAATGTCGCTATAAGCCGTGCTAAGCGGTTTTTGCGAGTTGTCATCTCTGCGCAAATCTACCAAAGCAAAAGCCATTTAAAAGATTTAATTGCCTATATGCAATACCATAATTTTGAAATCACACAAAGCAAAGTGAAATCTATCTTTGACCTGCTGTATAAGGCAAATGCGGAAGCAAGGCGCAAATATCTTAAAGGCAAGAAAAAAATCTCCGCTTATGATTCTGAAAACCTTGCCTATCACGCGCTTAAAAATTGCATTAGCTCTTATGGGAACTTGGATATTGCTACACATATTCCACTATATAGAATCTTAAGCTCTACTCAAGGCTTAAATGCACAAGAAATAAAGTTTATCCAAAGCTCAAGCCATATTGATTTGCTGATTTTTAACACGATGGATAAACTCCCTGTGCTTGCCATAGAAATAGATGGCTTTGCCTATCACAAGGAAGATTCTAGGCAAAGTAAAAGAGATGAGTTGAAAAATGCGATTTTACAAAAGTGCAGCATTACACTGCTAAGGCTTAACACGATAGAAAGTGATGAAATTGTGCGAGTAAAAGCGTATTTGGATAAGCTGCAAGGATAAAGCCGTGCGCTACCTACCCAAATATTTTGGCGCGATTAATTGGCAGTTTCCCCTAATAATTCGTCCAAGAAAACGCACTTTTATTCGTATCAAGCTCTTTAAGAATCTGCGTATCCTGCGCACTTAAAGAGAAATCAAAGACATTAAGATTTTCTTGCATTCTTGCTCTTTTAGAAGTTTTTGGTATGACAGAGATTCCTTGTTCAATCAAAAATCGCAAAACCACTTGTGCGGGTGTTTTGTTGTATTTTTGTGCAATGCTTTTAAGTGTGGGATTTTCTAAAATTGAACCTTTCCCCGCGATAAAAGGGCTCCAGCTTTGCAACAAAGTTTTTTTGCTCTTCATCGCCTCTCTTAAGGGCTTTTGTTGGAGGAGTAAATGTGTCTCGCACTGATTAATCGCAGGAATCACCTCGCAAGATTTCACAAACTCGCTATACGCCTTCGCACCAAAGTTTGAAATGCCAATAACCCTTAAAATACCTTGCTTATAAAAGCTCTCCATTGCTCTATACATCGCCTTAGATTGAGAGTATGGCATATGGATAAGCAAAGAATCAATATAATCAAGCCCTAAAGTTTTTAAGGATTTTTCAATGGATTTTTTTGCTAAATCCTCGCTACTTGATTCTAAAAGCTTAGTTTGGATAAAAAACTCTTCGCGTTTGATTCCGCCTTTTACTGCCGCATTTATCGCTGCTCCAAGCTCGGCTTCATTATTATACATCTGTGCGCTATCAAAGAGCCGATAACCTACCTCTATGGCTTCGCTCATCGCCTTTTGCCCTGCTTTGCCCGTAAGCGAATAAGTGCCAAGCCCAAGAATGGGCATTTTAACGCCATTATTGAGGGTGAGAGTTTGCATTTTTGCTCCTTTTTTGGAAATTTGTTTCAAATCTTGTGCGAAAAGTGGATAAGGCATATAAGCCCCGAGTGTCGCCACTCCTGTGAATTGTGCTAGATTCTTTAAAAAGTCTCTGCGATTTACATTATACGATTTCATAGAATCCTCCTTGTTTGTAAAATAGATTGTGTAATTATACAGCCTGATACTAAGTATTTGTCAAGGGGTGAAAGAAAATAATACGAGATTTGCAAATGCCTTTTTTCAAATAAAATTTAGTATATAATGCAAAGATTTTGATTTTTGCCAACATAAGAAAGCAATACTTTAATAAGGAGAAATATGAGCTTAGATTTATTCACAATGGCTACATTTACAACCCCTACATTTGAAGGCATAGCTCTGTATTTTTATCCTCTCTTCTTTATTGCTTCTATTGTAGGCGGGGTTGTAGGCTCACTCTCTGGTGGAGCAGGAATGATAACTATGCCCTTATTACTTGTAAGCGGACTAAATCCCCTCCAAGCCTTAGCGACAAATAAGCTTCAAGCCTGTGTAGGCTCATTCGTCAGCGCAGCACATTATTATCATCAAGGTTTGGTGGATATGAAAGAAAGTCGTGCGGTGATGATAATTGCACTGCTCTTTGGAGCAGTGGGTGCGATTTTAGTGCAGTTTATAGAGATTGCTTTACTCTCAAAAATCTTGCCTTTTGTGATGATAGCAGTGGGTGCATATTTCTTACTCTCTCCAAACATTAGCGAGGAGGACAGAGCCAAAAATCCTCATAAAATCTTTTTGTTTATAAGCATCGCAATAGCAGGATTATATGGAGGATTCTTAGGCATTGGGATTGGCTCTTTTATCTTAGCTCTGCTTGTAAGTATTGGTGGTTATGGACTTAGCAAAGCCTTAGCGCATTCGCGTTGGATTGTTTTTAGTATCAACATCGCCTCTACTTTGTTTTTCATACTCGGAGGCAATGTGCTTTGGATTCTAGGCATTATTATGTGTGTGGGACAAATCATCGGTGCAAGCTTTGGGGCACGCCTTGCAATAAAGCACGGAGCAAGGATTATCCGCCCGATTGTAATATGCGTGTGCTTTGCCCTCTCCACTCAATTACTTGTTAGGGAGTTTTTCTAGGATTCTAAAATCCTATTTCAAAAACGAGCGCGATAACTTCCTTTTGTGCAATGTTTTTATAAAGATTGGTATCAAAGCAAAACTCTGGCGTGTATTTTCTACCTCGTATGCTTAAAGCAAGGCTTTCATCATTTTGTTATCTCTTATCAAACGCACTTCCTGCAGAATCGCTAAAGTCAGCAGCAGCTCCTGCATAGCCTTGTGTAGCCTTAATATCCTCACTTACCCACGCGATTTTATTCTCCGCACTCTTAAACGCTGCCTCACCCATAAAGAGACTAAAAGGCGGTTTTTGCATTCGTGAGACATCATAGAGAATCTCTGCAAATTTTTGCATAGCTGTATCAGAAACATTTAAAATAGCATTATTGTGAGAGATTTTCATAAATTTTATTTAATCCCATTTCTTTTAATCTCCCACAAATTCTTGCTATCGTTGCAGGATTTCTTTTGATTGCACTCTTGTCGCGCCTTAGATAAGCAATATAAAAATCTTTAATAAGAAACAAATCAAAATCAAGTAAGGATTCTATAATTTTTTCTTGCTCATTGACACTAAAGGCT
>Ga0073906_1000600_pt1 | contig 64068 bp, 52 predicted proteins | sample Inofromicrocosms_FD_65485 | JGI IMG/M metagenome (GOLD analysis project Ga0073906, IMG submission 65485) | Mouse cecum microbial communities from Vienna, Austria - Inoculum for glucosamine and mucus D2O microcosms | ecosystem: Host-associated > Mammals > Digestive system > Large intestine >...
GGCTCGCCCCTCAGCCGCAGCACCTATTCCCTCATTGAGCTGGGCAGGGGAAATGTGTATATCAGCGATTTGGTCGGCCTGCAAAAGGTGTTCCGTGTGGATTTTGCCGAATTCTTTGAGGGGATATCGGTTTCACGTTGATAACGCGTCAAATCACTTTGGAAAACTCGTCCATCTGGAGGGGAAGCACAAGGGGCAGGGTTCAAGGGAAGCCGTACTTCCCTTGAACCCTGCCCCGATATTTACGAAAATCTTAGGCGATTCTTTACTTTTTCTTCGCAAAAAACGCGTCTATCTCCTTTTTAATCTGCTCCGGCTTGGAGTTTTTCAGCAGATATCCCGACGGATTCAGCGGCATAACCTTGATCATGCTGTCCGGGTCCCTTCTCCCGGTCAGGAAGATGACCGGAAGGTCCTGGAATTCCTCCTCTGCCCGGAGCATCTCCAGCGTCTGCCTGCCGTCGCAGACTGGCATCTCGTAGTCCAGCAGCACCAGGTCCGGCCTGTTCAGAGTGATGGTCCTGATGGCCGTCGCCCCGGAGGGGGCCATGGACACGTTGTAGTCCTTGTCCAACAGCTGCTTGATGCTCATGCGCATGGTCTGGGAGTCGTCCACCACCAGGATTTTCTTCTTCTTTGCAAAAAACGCGTCGATCTCCTGTTTAATCTGCTCCGGCTTGGAGTTTTTCAGCAGATACCCCGACGGATTCAGCGACATAACCTTGGTCATGCTGTCCGGGTCTCCTCTTCCGGTCAGAAAGATGACCGGAAGGTCCTGGAATTCCGCCTCGGCGCGGAGCATTTCCAGGGTCTGCCTGCCGTCGCAGACCGGCATTTCGTAGTCCAGCAGAACCAGGTCTGGCCTGCTCAAGGTAATGGTTCGGATGGCCGCCGCCCCAGAGGGGGCCATAGACACATTGTAATCCTTGTCCAGCAGCAGCTTGATGCTCTGGCGCAGCGTCTGGGAGTCGTCCACCACCAGAATTTTCTTCCTGGTATCCGTTTCCTTCTGCTGCTCCTGCTTTTCACGCTTTGCAAGATATTTTTCAACCTCGGATATTGCGTTTTCTTTTTCAATTGGGGTGCCGATGCCTTCCTCCAGCAGATGGGGCGCGATCATGCAGTAGGCGAAATACCCCGCGCCGCCGGTGTTGAACAGCAGACTGGCCTGAAACTTTTCCCGCTCAAAAATTTTCTGGAACTGCTCATAGGAAAGCAGATTTTCCTCTTTCCGTTCATACCCCTCCATATTGGGGAAGCTTTCTATTACCCTTCCGGCAAATTGCTGGGCCGTGTAGCGGGAGGCGTGAACCAGCATGCTGTCCAGCTTGTTGGTTTTAAGGCCAAGGACCTTGCCCACCGTGTTGACCAGCAGCTTTTCCTCAAAGGCCAGAAGAATCTCCTGCTTCTTTTCGTCGCCCTTTTCCCCATAGACCAGCCGGTAATAGACGCCCTTTCCAAACTCCTCGCCCCCGTAGGAATCGCTGATCATCTGGGACTCCAGGTGGAACATGTCAAACACCATTTCGGCGATTACCTGCTTGATTATGCTGACTTCCTCTCCTGGGAGGCAATGCTCCCATTTTCTCGCCCGCTTCCCGGCGATGGACAGGTCCTCCGTCAGCGTATGGCCAACCAGCCATCCCGCGCAGACCCCCAGAAAGTGGCTCACCGTATCCGGGGAATAGTCGGTGTTCTCCAGCTCCTTTTCCAGCGCCGGAAGGGTGTTCTCCCGAAAGCCGTTGTGGATGCGTCTATGCTGTGCAAGGCCCGTATATCCAATGGACTCCATATATTCCTCTTCGTCCTTAAAGTGCTTTACTGCATGGGTTTTGAAGAATTTGATTCCTTCCCGGCAGGCCCACCGGCCATTTTTTTCCTCATCCTTAAAGGCAAGAACCCTGTTGATGATTTGAAAAAGCCGCTGATGCTCCTTGTCGATGATGTCAACCCCGATATTGTATTCCTCCTGCCATATCAGTTCGCTTGTCATGGAAACATCTCCCTTTTTTGCTTTTGTAAAATTTTGCGGAAAAGCCTCCGCAAACCTTCAAGTGTTTTAAGGAATTTCTGATTCGTTCTCCTGCCTGAGGGCAGACGTACTTCCGCTGGGCAGCCGTCCAGCGTCTGCCCACCTGTCCGGTTTTATGCAATCTGTCAAAAAATTCAGACGCACGCCGAAGTTATTTAGAATTTCCTTAATACATTATACAACATAATCTCTATCCTGTGCAATCGAAATTGAAAAAATTTTTTGTTATCAGAAATATAACTTTATAGGCAATATGGAAATTTGCTAATAAATGAACGAAAAACCCTGATGAAGTCAGAGCCGCGGCATGGGCAAATTCTTCTCAGAGTTTTTGTAGTATTTTTTCGGGCGGTCCTTTTACAGGCGGGAGCCGCTTATCCTGTTATCAGTTTATCAGTGATTTGTATCAGCTTGTCCCTCTTTTCCCTGAATCATCATCATAGTGCGGTACTGGGAGGGGGAAACGCCCACCGAGGCGCTGAAAAGCCGGGAAAAGTAATCCGGCGTCATATATCCCACCCGTTTGCTGACGTTGGTCACGGTGACGGAGCCGTCCATCAGCAGCTCCTTGGCGTGGCGCAGCCGTACCTCATGGATGCTGGTGATGATGTTCTTTCCTTGATGCTGCTTATACAGTGCCCCTGTATACACAGGGGAGAGATGGAGCCAGTCCGAAATCGTGGCAACCGACAGGTCAAAGTCCGCGTAATTCTTTTCGATGTAGTCGTCGATCTGCTCCACATAGTGGATGGTCTGGGGGACGGACCTTGCACAGAAGGCGGTGCATTTTTCACACTGGGTCCTGACAAAGGAGATGATATCAGCAACATTTTTCAGCTTGGAATACGCTGCCATGGCGGCGCTCTCCATCTGCTTCATCTCCGCCTTTTGGAATGTGGTGGCATACGCCTGTTCAAACAGCTCCTGGAGAAACAGCATTCCAAAGTTCTGCAGGTCCTCTATATATATCCGGTGCAGCGCCATATACTCAAAGGCGTCCGCCCCGGCCTGGGCGCTGCCGTTTTCCAGCATCTCCTGAACCTGGCTCCGGATGCCAGCGCGGTCGGAGCGCAGGGAGGTGTAATACCGTTTTTTCTGGAGCTCGTCCATGGTCTGGCGTATCTTATCACAAATCTCGTTGAGCCGTTCCCTGGTGATGGGTTTGAGAATATAATCCTGTACCCCAAGCTTCAGGGCGTTCTGCACAAACTCAAAATCGCTGTACTCGCTGAGCATGATGATGCTCACGTCCACCATGGAGCTTCTCAGCTTTTCCACCAGCTCCAGGCCGTTGAGGACAGGCATCTTCACATCGCTGATGATAAGGTCCGGGGTTTCCTCCAGCGCCATCTTCAGCGCGGCGGCGCCGTCTCCGGCCTCCAGCACCTGGGAAAAGTCCAGTTCCTGCCAGGGCAGCATTTGAATGATACATTTTCGGACAAAAACGTCGTCGTCGGCAATCAGCGCTTTCATATCCACCTAACCTCCTTCAAAGCGATTTCTTCTATTTACATTATAAACCCCGATAGCGAATTGTCAAAGAAAACTGAGCACCAAAAACCCCAAAAAAGCCAAGTCCCTTTTTTTCTTGGCATTTCATTACTTTTTGTGGCAGAATCTAAGTTGCAAGTTGAGAGGGGAAAAGTTATAATAGCGGTAGATGGAAAAGTTAGTGATGTTCATGTAATTTACCCGATAAAATCTCTTTTTTCTGGCAAAATGTCACCAAGGAGAGGGTGTCACAAAAGGGGGTGCACTTTATGCGATCCATGCTTCACGAGGGGGCTGGGCTTGTCCCCAACTCCCGCATCCTTTGGGAAATTCAGCAGTTCGCCGGGCGTCCGCCGGCGGAAACCGCGGCCAACCTGTACATTGACCTGCAAAGGCAGGCGCGGACCGCCCTGCGCCGGGGGGAAATGCGCCGAAACGCCGTTGCCGGCTGGGAGAGCCTGGGGCGGTATCAGCGGGAGACGCGGGAGATATTCCTGAACTGTATCGGCGGCCTGCCCCCTTCCCAGGGGACCGCCCGCACCGTAAGCCGCCGGGAGACGGACCGCTTTACCCTGGAAACCGTGCTTCTCCCGGTGGGGAAGGGCTCCCTTGCCTCCGCAAACCTCTATCTTCCCCTTCACAGGGAGGGACGGGGCCCCGCAGCGCTGGTGGTGGTGGGACACACCGACCAGGGCAAGGCAGACCCCGAATACCAGTATCTGGCCCAGGCCTTGGTCCACGCGGGATTTGTCACTCTGGTCCTCGATCCCTTAGGGGAGGGGGAGCGCTTCGAGCACTACGAGCCGGAGATGGACTTCCAGCCCATTCAGGGCTGCTCCGGCGAACACGACCTGTTGGACTGGAAGTGCAAGCTCCTGGGCTTTAGCCTGGCCCGGTACTTTATCCGGGACGGCATCGCCGCATTGGATTACCTGGCCACACGGGAGGAGGTGGACCCGGAGCGCATCGCCCTGACCGGCCACTCCGGCGGCGGCACCCAGACCTGTATGCTGATGCTGGCGGCAGGGGACCGCTTCGCCTGCGCCGCGCCCTGCACCTATGTCACCGACACCCAGGCCATGATGGAATGCGGCGTTGACCCCGACAACGAAATGATTTGGCCGGGGAGTGTCGCCAACGGGCTGGACTACATAGATATGCTGGCGGGAATGGCCCCCAAGCCCATCCTGCTGCTCACCGTCCAGAACGACTTCTTCCCGCGGGAGGGGACCCTCCGAACCTTTGAGGCTGCCTGCCGGTTCTGGAAACAGGCGGGGAGTGAGTACACGCCTGAAATGGTTACGGTGGAATCCCAGCACTCCTACACCCAAAAGCTGGCCCGGTCCGCGGCGGATTTCTTTAGCCGACGCCTGCTGGAAAAGCCCGCCGATTTCTCGTCCTTCTGCTTCTCGCCCCTGCCCGACAGCGCCCTGTGGTGTACCTCTGGCGGGATTCTGCCCAAGGAATACCCCCAAATGCGCACCCTCCACCAGGAGCTGGTTGACGAATTGGAGACCTGCCGGAAGGAGCGGGTTGCCCTTTCGCCCAGTGAGGAAATGGACGGCCTTTTTGACCGCCTCCACCTGGACCGGATTCTGCCGGAGGACAGGATGGTCCGCCGGGTCTACCATGAGGGCACCTGCGGACATTACGCCTACCGCTGTCTGGTGTGGCGGCCCCAGGAGGGGTATTGGAACAACGGCGTGCTCCTTCGGGATATGCGTCTGGGGGATAGGCCCCTTCCCACCGCTGTCGCCCTTTGGCCGGAGGGACTCTCCCGGCTGGCGGAGCACTCCAACTGGATTCACCGCACGGTCCGCAATGGCTGGCAGGTGCTGGTGATGGACCTGGCCGCCTCCGGCTCCCTGCTTCCCGCCCCTTTGGGCAGTACCATGTATATCGGCTGGGGGACCATGTTTAAATTAAATGCCTACCTGATACAGCTCCAGGATTCCCTCTTCGGCCTTCGGGTGCGGCAGGCCGCGGCCGCCGTCCGGATGCTGGAGGGGTGGGAGGAGGCACAAAAGAGCTCCCTGCGGTTTTACGGCGAGGGTGAATTCGCCCGCTACGCCTCCCTTGCCTCCCTGCTGACCGGCGTCCCCGCCTTTTCTGATGGGAATTACCAGCCATACGAGGAGATTGTCCGGGAGCGCTACCACGACCAGACCCACACCTATGAATGGATATTCCCCTCCGCCCTGCGCCTGCTGGGACCGGAGGAGATACGAAATCACCCCAAGCTCCAGGCGCGGGACCCCTCCGGGGAAGCACCGGACGGCTCCCGATAAAAATATAAAAACAAAAACGGAGGCACAAAACAATGAAAATGAAAATTTCCATGATCGGCGGCGGCTCCTATTCCTGGACCTATGGCCTGTACTCCACCTTCCTGGACAATCCCTTCTATGACAAGGAGACAGAGCTCTGTCTGTACGACATCAACGAAAAGGCCCTGAACGACGTGTATGCCTTCTGCAAATACTATAATGACAGGTATCCCGAAAAGGCAATTACCCTCACCAAGACCCTGAGCGAGGACGAGGCCCTGGAGGGCTCCGACTTTGTGGTCATCGCCATCTCCCACGGCGGCCTGGAGGCCGAGCTGGAGGACCACCGCATTCCCCGCCGTTACGGCTTCTACAACGTCAAGGGCAGCGAATCCGGCATTGCCGGGGCCAGCCGCACCATCCGCCATGTGCCGGAGTTCATCCGCATTGCCCGCAAGATGAAGCGGCTCTGCCCCAATGCCTCCATCCTCAATGTCACCAACCCCCTCACCGCCCTGACCCGCTGTGTGCAGAAGTACGCGGACGTCCACGCGGTGGGCTTCTGCCACGGCATCCGCAACCACCTGGAAATTCTGCTCCCCTACTTTGGGGCCAAGAGCTTTGACGAGGTCAGCTTCTCGGTTTCCGGTGTGGACCATTGCTCCTTCCTCACCGACATCCGCTTCCACGGGCAGGATGCCCTGAAGATTATGCGGGACAAGGGGATGATCGAGGCGGCGTGGGCCGGAAAATCCAACATCACCTACGACGACCCCTTTGCCGGGCGGGAGAACCAGAGAATCCGCTTTATCCTCTGGGATATGCTGGGTGTCATGCCCGGCCTGAGCGACGAGCACTGCGCCGAGTTCTACTACCAGACCTCCGGCACCCAGGAAAACCGCGACCGCTTTGGGATGCACTATGACCGCATCGCGGACCGGAGCAATTCGGTCAAGCGGCTGCGGGACCAGATTGTGGTTCCCCTGGAGACCGGAAACATGCCCGCGCTGCGCATCAGCGACGAGCGGCCCGACCGGGTGATTGAGGCCCTGATGGGCGGGCGGGAATTCTATGATGTGGTCAACTACCGCAACCTGGGCCAGGTGAGAGAGCTGCCCCTGGACACCGTTGTGGAAACCATGGTCACATTTGACGCCACCGGCGCACACCCCGCCATCGCCAATCCGCTGCCCATGGCGGCCCAGGCCATCGTAATCCCCACCGCCCTGCGGGAGGAGATGTTCATGGAAGCCGCGGTGGAATGGGACGCCAACAAGCTGACCAGCGCCCTTTGCATCGACCCGCTGGTACAGGATTTCACCAAGATACGCGACGTGGTCAAGGACCTGATGGACTATAACGCCCAGTTCCTGCCAAAGGATATGTAATCCGCTCCTAAAGGGCTTGCGCGGTATTTCCGCGCAAGCCTGAGTTGCATCCGCGTTGAACTGCTATCTGCTATCTGTTATCTGTTAAAGGAGAAAAAAACATGATCACGAAAATCAGCGGCGGCAAGGTCGTTCTGGAGGACCGGATTGGGGAGGACCTGAACGTCTACTATCAGGATGGAGTTATTTTGGAGGTCACCGGCGCGGCCCTTCCTCATGACCGGGAAATCGACGCCAAGGGACGGTATGTGTCCCCCGGCTTTATCGACATCCATTCCCACGGCGGAGGCGGCGCCGATTTTCTGGACGCGACTCCGGAGGCCTTTTTAACGGCCAGCGCCCTCCACGCCCGTTACGGCACAACTACCATTGTCCCCACCGCCACCTCCGGCGGACTGGACGAGATGCTGGAAATGAAACGTGCCTATGAACAGGCCCTTTCCCAAAACGAAAAGGGGGCCGACATGCCCGGCCTGCACCTGGAGGGGCCGTATTTCGCCATGGGACAGCGGGGGGCCCAGGACCCGAAACAGCTGCGGAATCCCGACCCCGCCGAATATATGCAAATCTTAGAAAACTGCCGCCATGTGCTCCGCTGGAGCTCCGCCCCAGAGCTGCCCGGCGCGCTGGAGCTGGGAGAGGAGCTGCGACGGAGAAACATCCTGGCGGCCATAGGCCACAGCGACGCGGGCTGGGAGGAGGTGGAGGCCGCCTGGAAAGCGGGCTATACCCATGTGACCCACCTCTATTCCGGCATGAGCTCCCTCCACCGCAAAAATGCCTACCGGTACATCGGCGTGCTGGAGTCCGCCTATCTCATCGACGATATGACGGTGGAGATTATCGCCGACGGCAAACACCTCCCCGCCGAGCTGTTGAGGTTCGTCTACAAGTTCAAGGGACCGGACCGCACGGCCCTGATCACCGACTCCATGCGGGGGGCGGGAATGCCCGACGGTCCCTCCGTGCTGGGGCACTATGAAAAGGGGCTGCCTGTCGTCATTGAAGAGGAGGTGGCAAAGCTCCCGGACCGGACCAGCTTTGCGGGGAGCGTGGCAACCACGGACCGCCTGGTCCGCAACATGGTGCAGATGGCCAAGGTCCCCCTTACAGACGCTATCCGGATGGCCGCCGCCACCCCGGCCCGTATCATGGGCTTTGACGACCGGGGCAGGCTCCAAAAGGGCCTTCGGGCCGATATCGTCCTCTTTGACGGGGAAATTCACGTTTCCCAGGTCATTGTGGGGGGCCACAGCGTCTACAGTGCAGAGAAGGAGGCGTGATTGTTGAGCGAGAACAAAAACAGGCTGTATGCCGGATTTTCCAGGGTGAACATCACCCCTGCCATGGGGACCCCTCTGGGCGGCTACTATAAGGTCCGTCTGGCCGACGGCGTGACCGACGAGCTGGAGGCCAATGCCCTGGCCCTCTCCCATGGGGAGACTAGGGTGCTGCTGATCAGCGTTGACCATCTGGGCCTCAAGCAGGTCTACCAGGACCCCATCCGCAGATTTATCGCGGAGCGCACCGGTGTCCCGGAGGACAGCATCTTTATCGCCTGCACCCACACCCACACCGCCCCCAAGCTGGAGGGGGAGATTGTCCCCAACGCCCAGGAGACCTATTTTCAGTTCCTGAAATCCCGCCTGGCGGACGCCGCCGCCTTTGCCCTTGCGGACCTGAAGCCTGCAAGGATGGGCTGGGCGGTGGGCCAGGCCCCCGGCATCGCCTTTATCCGCCGCTTCCTGATGAAGGACGGCACCGTCTGCACCAACCCCAGGCCGGAAAACCCGGATATCGTCGGACCGGTGGGGCAGGTGGACGAAAGCGTTTCCCTCCTCCGGTTTGTCCGGGAAGAGGGGCCTGAAATTCTGCTGGTCCACTTTGGATGCCACCCCGACACGGTGGGAGGCAACCGGGTTTCCGCCGACTGGCCTGGCTTTACCCGCCGTATCCTGGAGCGGAGCCTGGACAATGTCCGCTGCGTCTTTTTCAACGGCGTCCAGGGGGATATCAACCATCTCAATCCCTTCCACGGTCCCGGCTATCTCAACGGCTTGACCATGGACTTTGACGACGTCCTCCGGGGCTATGAGCACACCGAGCACATGGGCCGCACCGTTGCGGGGGCGGTCATGCAGGTTTACGCCAAGGTGAACTATGTGGAGGTGGATTCCATCCGCGCCATGCAGAGGGTGATCCGCCACCCCTCCAACCGTCCCCTGCCGGAGGAGCTGCCCCAGGCGCGGCTTTACAACCAGCTCCACCAGGAGCACCGGGACAGTGAAATCCCCTATGAGGGCATGATGCTCACCACCGTGGTTGCGGAGGCGGAGCGGATGCTGGAGCTGGAGCACGGGCCGGACGACTTCGCCCTCCGGGTTTCGGCGGTATCCGTGGGGGATATCGCCCTGGTGGGAATTCCCGGCGAACCCTTCTCTGACATTGGACGGGACTTGAAGGAAGCCCCCGGCTGGCCGCTGGTGCTTCCCTGCTGCTGCACCAACGGGTACGAGGGGTACTTCCCGCCTATGAACGCCTATGAAAACGGAAGCTATGAGACCCGCAGCTCCATCTTCCGCTCCGGTGTCGCCGAGGCGATTTCCGGAGCCGGACTGGAGCTTTTGGAGACAATGAAATAATAAATGGAGGATAGAGGAACCTATGTGGAACGAACTTGAACTGGACAACGCATTGTCCACCCCCAGCGAAGCCCTTGTCCGGGATATGACCCGGCTGGAGGGGGATATCATGATTCTGGGCGCAGGCGGCAAGGTGGGGCCCACCCTGTCGGTCATGGCCAAGCGGGCGGTGGAGCGCAGCGGGGTTTCCCGCCGGGTCATCGCGGTTTCCCGCTTTACCGACCCCTTTGTGGTAGAGCTCCTCAAGCGTGAGGGGGTGGAGACCATCTCCGCCGACCTGACCGACGCGGACCAGATTGCAAAGCTGCCCAAGGTGAAAAACATCATCTTTATGGCGGGCCGGAAGTTCGGCACCGCCGGAAGCGCCTGTGAAACCTGGGAGATGAACGTGGCGGTGCCCACCCTTGTCACCCGCCATTTCGGGGAGGCCAGCTATGTGGTGTTCTCCACCAGCAACGTCTACCCCTTTGTCAAGCCGGAAAGCGGCGGCAACGACGAAAGCGTCCCGCCCTCCCCCATCGGGGAGTACGCCATCAGCTGCCTGGGACGGGAGCGCATCTTTGAATACGCCGCCCGCCACTACGGGGCCAAGGTGGTCAACTTCCGCCTGAGCTATGCCATCGACCTGCGGTACGGCATCCTGTTTGACCTGTCCCAGTGGATTCTCAAAGGCCAGCCCATTCCCCTGGGGGTTCCCGCCTTTAACTGCGTGTGGCAGAGGTATGCCAACGAGGTGGCACTCCGCTCCCTGCACATCGCCAGTGGCAATGTGGAAAACCTCAACGTCACCGGTCCGGAGCTGGTCAGTGTGCGCTATGCCGCCAACCGCCTGGCCGCCCTGCTGGGGAAGGAGGCCGTTTTCAGCGGCACCGAGGGGGAGCGGGGAATTCTCTGCAACGCCCAGAAGTGCGTACAGCTGTTTGGATACCCGGATATGGGCGTTTCGGAGATGATGGAGCGCCAGGCCCAGTGGATACTGGCAGGGGGACGGCAGCTTGGAAAGCCCACCCACTTTGAGGAACAGAAAGGAAACTTCTGATATGGAAACAAACGAAAAGGATCTTCTGATACAGGGGGCGTTTCTGCCCGCAATGCCCCTGGTTCTGGACGAGAACCGCCAGTTTGACGAGGAGGGACAGCGCAGGCTGATCCGCTACTACCTGGAGAGCGGGGTGGACGGCATCGCCGTGGGGGTACATACCACCCAGTTTGCCATCCGCGACCCCAAGATAAACCTCTTTGAAAGGGTGCTCTCCGTCTCCATCTCCGAAATTGAAGCCTACCGGAAGCGCACCGGCCGGACCATTCTGGCGGTGGCAGGGGTCTGCGGCGAGGCGGAGCAGGCGGTCAACGAAGCAAAGATGGCCGTGGTTTACGGTTACGACGCGGCGCTGCTCAGCCCCGGCGGTCTGGGACATCTCTCCGAGGCACAGCTTATCGAACGGACCCGCCGTGTGGCGGAGATCATCGACGTGGTGGGCTTTTACCTCCAGGTGGCCGTGGGGGGGAGGGTCTTCTCCTATGACTACTGGCGGCAGATCTGCGAAATCCAGGGGGTCAAGGCCATCAAGTGCGCGGCCTTTAACCGCTATCTCACCGTGGATGTGGCGCGGGCCATCGCCTTTGCCAACCACAAAATCGCCCTCTACACCGGCAACGACGACAGCATTGTCACCGACCTTTTGACCGAATATTCCTTCCAGGACGGGGAGAATGTCCGAACCGTCCGCACCTGCGGCGGCCTCCTGGGCCACTGGTCCGCCTGGACCCATACGGCGGTGGAGATGTTCCGGGAGATCAAGGCGCTGAAGCCCGGCGAGTCCATCCCCGCCAAGTGGATGACCCTGGCCGCCCAGGTGACTGATGTGAACAGCGCCTTCTTTGACACCCGCAACAACTTCGCGGGCTGCATTGCCGGTATGCACGAGGTGCTCCGCCGTCAGGGCCTGATGAAGGGAATCTGGTGCCTGGACCCGAACGAGGGCCTTTCCCCCGGACAATCGGAGGAGATCGACCGGGTATACCGGATGTACCCCGACCTCAACGACGACGCCTTTGCCGCCCGGTTCCTGGAAAGGGACCGGCAGAGGTAAGAGGCCGAAAGGAAAGGGTGTGCGGCAGTGTATTCTGAATTTGACAGCCCAGGCTACCGGCGGTCCCGCAATGCCTACAGCTGGCATTGTATGCTGGATTATTTTGTCTCCATCCTGGTGTCGGACGTTTACCTCTTCAAGCTCCTCTCCTACACCGGGCTGAGCGACGGGAATATCGGACTCATCGCTTCCTTGGGAACCTTTTCCAGCTTCTTTCAGCTTGCCTCCATATGGCTTGTGCGCAGAATCCGCAATGTCAAAAAATGGGTTATCACCTTCTGCCTCTCCTATCAGTTGATACTGATTTCCCTTTACTTTCTTCCCTTTCTCCCCTTTGCGCTGCCGGTTAGGACTGTGTTTGCCTTTATGGGGGTGCTTTTGGCATACTTTTTCTCCGGCGCCATCTCGACCATCCTGTTTCAGTGGGCAAACAGTTATGTGGATCCCCACCAAAGGGCAGTTTTTTCGGCGGAAAAGGAGATGCGCTCCCTGCTGGGCGGCATGATCTTCACCTTCCTGCTGGGGATGGTCATGGACCGCTTTGAGCTTGCGGGAAAGCTGGTCAGTTCCTTTGTCCTCACCATCTGTCTGGGGCTGTTTATCTCCAGTATGAGCTTTATCGCTCTGATGAACATAAACGGTAACTGGCAGCCAAAGGCTGGTGCCTCCAGAGGTTCCGCCTTGGGGCCGATGTTCAAGGCCCTAGCACGCAACCGCCCCTTTCTACATGTTGTGGTGCTGCAAATCTTCTGGACCTGCGCCCAGTGTATGACTGTCGGCTTCCTCGGCAGTTATAAAAGCAAGGAGCTGATGTACAGCATTGGGGCGATACAGATTTTCAACATTCTGGGAAATGCCTTCCGGTTTGTTCTCTCCAAGCCATTGGGGAAGTTCGCCGACCATACCTCTTATTCAAAGTGCATTGAGTTCGGCCTTTGCATCGCCGCCGCTGGATTCCTGGCCGCGGTTCTGGCGTCCCCGGACAACCGGTGGCTCATCATAGTATTTACGCTGCTTTCCTCCATCAGTCAAGCGGCGCTGAGCTCAAATCTCTTTAACATCATGTATGACGTTGTCCCGCCGGAGCACTTTGTACAGGCCTCCGCCATACGCAACTGCGTGGGAGGGGTATTCGGTTTTCTGGCCTCCCTGGCGGGGAGTCGAGTACTGACCTATGTGCAAGACCACGGAAACGCCTTCCTGGGCTTCCCGGTTTACGGCCAGCAGCTTCTGGCAGCTGCCTCCTTTCTGCTGTGTATCGGAACCGCGCTGTACGTCCACAAATTCCTGCTGAAAAAGCGGCAGATGGTCAGCGGATAACGGAACAGCATCAAAATCCGGCAATTCTTTTGATACTTTTCTCCGGCGACAGGAAACGGCGCTTTTTAATGGCGGATTTCTGTGGGCGGGGATTGGTATAAATGCGCGGTGTGCATTCCCGGTCTGAGACACCCACAAACGCCCTGAACACGCTCTATTCTATGTACCACTTGGGGCGGTTTGGCGGAAGGTTTCACCGGGATGTGTGCCGCCTTTTTTATAGGCTCTATTGAACATTTTTGCATATTTAATAGTAGTTGTATAGTTAAATGCGGACAGCCTGGAAATCTGACAGCATCATTCATACTATATATTCATTTTATGTTCGATAAAATGAATATATCTGTATTCCTACACAGCACATAAACATCAGATTAAAATTTTTTCCACATTTCGGAGAAAAAACCCGGTTTTTTCCTTGCGAAACCTTCCGTTTCGAGTTATACTATAATACGTATATATGATAAGGGTTCCCAGGGTGACATTGCGGTATAAGGGAATCTGCCAGGGAGGGATTGTATGAAGCTTCTCATTCTTGGGGGAACAGGGGTCATCAGCTCCGCCATTGTGGGGCAGGGCCTCGCCCAGGGACATGAAATTACTGTTGTCAACCGCGGCAGCCGCGTCTCCCCCTTTGCCGGGCAGATACGCTGTATTCAGGCGGACCGAATGGACACCACCGCCTTTGCCGCCAAAATGGACAAGGTTCGGGCAGACGTTGTCATTGATATGATCAGCTTTAACCCCGACGACGCCGAACAGACCGTCCGGCTGTTTCGGGACAAGGCCGATCAGTTAATTTTTACCTCCAGCAGCGCCGCCTACCAGCGGCCCTATCGCTCCCTCCCCATCCGGGAGGAGCAGGAGCTTCTCTCCACCTCGCCGGATTTTCCCTATGGCTTTTACAAGGCGGAGATGGAACGGTATCTCCAAAGGGAGATGGCAAAGGGGGATATCCCTATCACCATTATTCGGCCCTCCCTCACCTTCGGCGTGGGGGCGGCAAATATCGGGGTGCTCCGGCAGAACTACAACATCGTCCGCCGGATGCGGGACCATCTGCCCCTGCTGATGATAGGGGAGGGGACCATTCCCTGGTCCTTCACCTTCTCCGACGACCTGGCCAAGGGTTTTCTGCTCTGCTGCAAAAATCCCAGGGCCTACAATCAGGCGTTCCACATCACCAACACCCAAAAGGTCCTATGGGAGGACCTGTACCGCGCCATCGGGGAGCTGATAGGGGAAACCCCGGAATTCTGCTATGTCTCCTCCCAGGCGCTGTATGCCGCCTGCCCCGATATGTTCGCCCATTTCTGGTATGAAAAACGGTATCCGTCCGTTTTTTCCAATGATAAAATCCTCTCTGCCGCGCCGGAATACGCCCCTTCCATCACCCTGAAGGAGGGATTGTCCTCTATTTTGGATTGGTGGGAAAAGGGCGCGGGCTCCATTGACCGGGAAAAGTGGGTGCTGGAGGACGCCGCCTGCCGCTGCGCACAGGATTTCCAAAACCGTCTACGCTCCGTCTTCTCCCCCGTGTGAAGCCGGAAAATATAAAGAAACAGGGGGTTACTATGGGACTGCTTGCTGAAAAATTTATGGATTACGTGAGCGCTCCTGAGGACGACGAGCTTCAGGAGGACCGAGGCCTGTACGGCACTTCAACCGATGCCTATAATTCTTCCATTCAGGCGGGTATTGTGCTTTTCAAGCCCAAGGATTTTGCTCAGGCGCGGGCCATCATCGACCATTTGATGCCCAACCACGCCGTCCTCATCAATCTGGAGGAGGTGGCGCAGGAAAACCTGCGCAGAATGGTGGATTTTTTTGCCGGAGTGGCATACGGAATCCAGGGCACCTTTACGCGGGCCGCGCGGCTTACCTATGTGATTATCCCGCCGGACGTGGAACTGGAGGACCAGCGATTTGACAAATGGGAGCAGGAGGAGGACCCTCTTGTCCTGTGATCCATGTCAAAAAAGTACAAAGGCCCAAAGACCGCAAAGGCCATAAAGGCCAGCCGGATTTCCCCATGGAAAGAATGGGGTCCGGCTGGCCTTTTGCTTGTGGTACATATCTGTAGACCGGTATAGACGGTCAGCGGCCGCTATGTAACGGCGCTGTGTGCCGCCGGCTGGTTTTGGCTTGCTATGGCGGCGGCAGAATCCGGCTGCCTCACCGCTGCGGCAGCAGCCGGCGCCATGCCTCCGCCGTGTACCGCCGGGGCGAAGGGGCTGAAGCTCAGTCCGAAGCTCACGCTCAGCGCACGGTCCACATTGCGCATGGAGGAGGTGTCCAGCTTTCCCATCCGTTCCTTCAGCCTGCGCTTGTCGATGGTGCGTATCTGTTCCAGCAGGACCACCGAGTCCTTGGAGAGCCCGCAGTGTTCCGCGGACAGGGCGATGTGGGTGGGCAGTCTGGATTTGTCCTTCTGGCTGGTGATGGCCGCCGCAATCACTGTGGGGCTGAATTTATTGCCCACGTCGTTCTGCACAATCAGCACAGGGCGGACGCCGCCCTGTTCCGAGCCGACGACGGGGCTCAGGTCGGCATAGTATATTTCACCGCGTTTTACAGTCAAGGGAATCACGCTCCGTTTTTGGAAGATTCGCCGCGGGGATTTCCGCTGCATTTCTATTGTTGCCCGGAGCCTGGCAGAATAAACATCCTGGGGATAGATTTTCCCCCTTTGGAATATTCTAAAAAATCGTGAAAGCCAAAAACCTGCCGGTTTTCCCAAGAAGCTGTTCCTAAAAATCAGGAGGCCTGGGAAAACCGCACGGAAATCCCTGCATGGCCGGCGGTAAGGCTGATGGGAAGCCCGTCGCCGGAGACAGTCAGCTGGAATTCTCCCCTTTCCGGGGCTGTGTCCCCATCCCCCAGAAGGTTGCCGGCAAAGCACCATTCTCCCTCCTGGTTTACCGTCCACCCCTCCTTGGGAGAACGGGCGGCCAGGCCGACGGCCTTTGCCAGCACAGAAATCAGTGCCCCGTCAGGCAGGGAAGCCCCCTGCCCGTCCGGGACGGTGAGAAAATCCGCCTGAACCTCGCCGATCCGGACCTGGGCCATGCCGTCCAGATAGAGGATGGAGACGCCGGACAGGGTTTCAGGGGTGGAAAAGGAGAGCTCCATCCCGCCGAATCCGTCCGCCGCCGCGGCAGAGGCGGTATCCCGGAGCTCCTCCGAGCGTCCCGGATACTCCAGACGCGCTGTTCCCTCCAGTCCCTCCATGGAAAAGTGAATGTCACAGGCAAAGGTATCCGGAATCCGGGGCGGATCCTGGGTGGGAATCAGTTCCGAGACGGAGGAGATTCCGCATCCCAAAAGTCCCTGGCACAGGACGGCAAATATCGTCAGGAGCGTTGCGCGAAGCGCTGCACGGACTGCCATGCGGCCAGCTCTTTCTTTTCCCTTCATATTTCCCTCACTTCCTGATACAGGGCGGCGCGCCAACGGGCTGGCCCTGTGTCTAACTGTCATCATTTCATCATACGCGAAGGAAGGAGAAAAATTGCGCCCTTTTTCAAATTTTATTTGGCCGGAGAGTTTGGTGACATTGGAATTTTGGCTTTCCCCACATTTTTTCAGGGTTATCACCGAGGGGAAAAGGGTGTATAATGGAATAGAAATATGGGAAAGGAGATTTCTCTATGGAACATACGGAAACCAGAATCGGGATCATCGGCTTCGGCAGCCTGATGGAGTCCCTTCTTCCCTGCTGCGACAGCCTGCTCCAGGGGCCGCGGGAGGGCCACATCTTTGCCGTCAAGGGAAGTGAGGAGGGGCTTGCCAGAAAGAGGGCCCAGTACTCCTTTGAGATTACGGCAGGGGATCCCCTTGATATGCTGAAGCGGATCACGCCCCAGGTGATTCTGTTTTCTCCCCCTCCCGCCCTGGCGGAGGAGCTGACCCAAACGGTTCTGAAGCCCTACTATGACGGACTGCGGGAGACCGGCGCACCCCTTCCGCTGCTGATCTGTTTTCCGCCCAAGCCCCTGCCCAGGTTTTACCGCCAGACTTTGGGCGCGGGTATTTCCCAGGCTACCCTGATGCCCTGCGCGGCGCAGCGGGCGGGGAGCTATGATGTGGGCAGGTATGGATACAGCCTTATCTCCATGGACGGAAAGGCCATGCCCGGCCAGGAGCAGCTGGGACAGCTGCTGGACTTCACCTGGCCGGTAGGGACCGCCCTTAACGTCGGCCAGGATGAGCTGACCGCCGCGCTGGCCGGGATGGTGACAGCCCACAATGTCTACGAGCTGTGCTTTACCCTCCAGAACGCCTTTTCCCTCTGCGGAAGGGAGACGTCGTCTGTCCAAATCGCCTCCCAAATGCGGTTTGCCCTGCGGCAGTTCGGTCCGGAGCTGCCCTCCCAAGACAAGCCGGGACTTCCCCCCTGCCGCCGGGAGGAGGAAATGGGGACACTTTACCAGAAGATTACGGACCTGGTTATCCGGGCCTGGTACGAAGGGCTGTGCCGGTTCGCCGCCTCCCAGAGGCTGGATTTAAGGGAATTCGGCCCCTTCCTGCGGGGAACCATGGACGTGCTGCTGATGACGGTGCAGGAGGAGAGCCGGGAACACCTGGAACGGCTTTCCGCTGGATGCGCCACCAAGGGCGGACTGCTGGAGCGGGCGCTGGAGATGTATCCCCAAACGGTGGGAAAGCCGCTGGCGCAGTGGGTGGCGGAGGAAGCCGCCAAAGAACAGCGGGACGCCGTGGGGGAGGAGAGAAGCTGGCCGCTGGAGCTGGTGGAACGTGCGGCGGAGGTGACACAGGCGGTATTTGAACGGGGAGAACGCATAGACGAGGGTCAAAGGCAAGGGTAAGGGCTTTGTCCCTGCTGCACCTAATTCGAGTCAGGCAAAAGTGCCCCTTTTTTCAGAAATATTTCTATATTCTATTGCTATTTTCGTCATACGGCTATATAATCAATAAAAAAACAGGAGAGGGAGGTAACTTCTATGGCAGATATGGCAAACAACACCTTTGAACAACACAAGCTGGAACGCGAGCTCACCTGGATTGAGATGTGGGAGGACCTGGAGAAGCAGGGAATCCGGCCTGTGGAGCTATGGGAGGGGGGAGCTCCGGGGTATATCCCCACAGAGCGGCAGGCACCGCCCCGCATTGCCGTATTCCCGGCAATGCCCTCTTCCGGTGCGGAGCAGCCCCGCGGGCTGATTATCATCTGCGCGGGCGGCGGGTTTAACTTTAAATCCCGGCAGGAGGGAAAGCCGGTGGCGGAGTATTTCCAAAAGCGGGGCATCAACGCCGCTATCCTGGACTATCGCTGTGTCCCCCATACCCCCATGGATGCCTGCGCCGACGGCCTCCGGGCGGTGCGCTGGGTGCGGTACCACGCAGAGGAGCTGAACATCAACCCCAACAAGGTCGCCCTCAGCGGCTTTTCCGCGGGCGGGATTCTGACGGCCTTGGCCGCCACCCACTTTGATTACGGCAATCCGGAAGCCGAAGACCCCATCGAGAGGATTTCCAGCAGGCCGGACGCCGCGCTGCTGTTCTACGGGGCCATGGCCAGGGCCGCGGTGATGCGCTCCAGCCTTTCCTACGACATAGAGGCCCAGAGGGAGGTGGCCAAGTACGACCCGCTGAAATGTATGCGCAGCGACGCGCCGCCCTTCTTTATCTTCCAAACCCACGCGGACGACCCCAGGTTTGCCATGAACTTCGGAAAGGAGCTGGCGGACCGGGGAATCCCCTTTGAGGTCCACACCTTCCACGGCGGGCGGCACGGACAGGGTCTGTACGACGGAAGCTACGGAATGGAAAATGTACCCCACACCGCCCACTGGGCGGAGCTGGCCGTGGAATGGCTGGAAGATCAGGGGTTTTAAATTCTAAAACGGCGCTGTGCCAAAAAGATTTTTGAACAGCTCCGAAGCCAAGGAAAAGAGGAAAACTGACATGAGTGAAAAATTTGGCGTCGCCGTCATCGGTTACGGCGGCATGGGCGGATGGCATGTCCGGAAGCTCCAGTCGATGGAGGAAATCCGGCTCTGCGGCGTGTACGATATTGACCCGGCGCGCAATGCCGCCGCCGTGGAGGCGGGCGTTCACGCCTATTCCTCCCTGGAGGAGCTGCTGGGGGACCCCCAGGTCCGTTCGGTGACTATCGCCATCCCCAACGACCAGCACAAGGACATGGCCATCCGGGCCATGGGGGCCGGGAAGCATGTGGTTTGTGAAAAGCCGGTGGCCCTTTCCACCGACGAGGTGGTGGAGATGATTAAGGCCGCCAAGGCCAACAATGTTATCTTCACCGTCCACCAGAACCGCCGGTGGGATGAAGATTACCTCACCATCAAGCGGATATACGATGAGGGACGCCTGGGAAGGGTGTTCAAGATAGAGTCCAGGGTCCACGGCTCCAGGGGGATTCCCAGCGACTGGCGCAACCAGAAGGCATACGGCGGCGGAATGGTGCTGGACTGGGGCATCCATCTGCTGGACCAGCTGCTGATGATGGTAAAGGAGCCGGTGGTTTCGGTGTACGCGGACCTGGACAATGTGACCAACCAGGAGGTGGACGACGGGTTTAAGGCCATCATCCACTTTGCCCCCAAGGTTGCCGGGGACCCGCCCCTTTCCTGCCATGTGGAGGTGGGGACCAGCAATTTCATCAACCTGCCCCGGTGGTATATTCTGGGGGAGAACGGCTCGGCGGTGATTGAGGGCTGGGACCTGAAGGGAAAGATTGTGATGGTTTCTGACTGGGAGAAGCGGGATGCCGTGCCGGTGGTGACGGCGGCGGGGCTGACCAAGACCATGGCCCCTAGGACGGAGGAGACCATTCAGCAGTTCCCCCTGCCGGAGGTGCAATCGGACGTGAGGGATTTTTACCGCAACCTGATTGAAGCCGCGGAGGGGAGAGCGGAGCAGATTGTCAAGCACAGGGAGATACTCCGCTCTATGAAGCTGATGGAGGCCATCCTGCTCAGCGGACAGAGCGGCGAGGCGGTTCACTGGATTATATAGGAATTTTCTGTAAAAAAGGCGGGACAGCCGGGCGCTGATATTGGTCAGTGCCCGGCTGTTTTTAAGTAAACGGAATATTGAGTCCCTCCTCCTCACTCAATAGTTTATTGCTTGTGGTTCTATTTTGCGTATGCTATAATTGACTCAAAATTCAAGCGGGGAACACCGCGCCTCAAAAAGGAGGAGAAGCGCAATGTTGGATAAGGAAAAGGTTGGAAGGGCCATTTCAGAACAGCGAAAAATCAAAGGTATGACCCAAAAGCAGCTGGCCGATCTGTTGCACGTATCCTATCAGGCGGTCTCCAGATGGGAACAGGGCGTCAGCCTGCCGTCGGTGGATATGATATACGATATCGCCAAAACCCTGGAAACCACGGTGGACTTTCTGCTCAACGGGCTGTCGGAGGAAAGAAAGGTCATTGATTATTTGGATACCGGCCTGGATACCCAGCGGCTTTACATCACAAAGCAGAGATTAGACAACCTTATCCCCAGGGATGATTCACTGCTCCATGCCCATTATACCGATCCGGTATTTATAAAACCGGCCATATCGGGCATGGAGGAACCGGTGTGCGTATTTACAAACCTTGTCCCCGGCTCTAAAGAACGCCTTGCCATGGAAAACGGATATGACCGGGAAATTTGTATGGACTTGGCTGCGTCCACCGCCAATAACCTGATGATGTACGGGGTGACGCCAGCGGTTTTTCAGGCCAATATGGTCTGCGGCAACAACGACGGCGGACAGATACTCACCATGGGGGAAGCCTTCAAGGAGGTATGCAGGGAAAGCGGGATGCTGTTTGCAGGCATGGAGGTATCGGGCCAGGCGATCAATTACCGCATTGGAGAGTACCGGTTAAAGGCGATGGCCATGGGGTATGTGGACAGGAAAAAAATAATCACCGGGGAGCGGATAGCGGAGGGGGACCTGATTATTGGGCTGCATACCGATGGAATCTCCTCCCTCAGCTATCCCCTGGTAAAGGTGATGATCGACAGAAGGCCGGATATCCTGTATGCAAGGGTGGACGAGCGCGGTATTTTGATAGATGAGCTGATGAAGCCCAGCGCCTGCTATGTCAACGTCATCAGGGAACTGATAGAGCAGGACCTCATACACGGAATGCACAAGGTCAATAAAAGCCTGTTCCACTGGCAAAGCCATTTCTCAATGCCCAAAGGGCTTGGCGCGGGGATTTCCCTGTCAACCGTGCCGATTCCCCCCATGTTCCGGTTCCTCTATGACTTAAATATGATGGACCTGGAATGCTTTTTGGATTCCTTTGCCTTTGGAATCGGTATGATGCTGGTCATTCCAAGGGCACAGTACGAAAGGGCTGTGAACATCATCGAGAAATACCATAAATGCTCCCTGATGGGAAAGGTGGAGCGAAACGATGAGCGCCCCGATGAAATGTTGTGGATGGAGGGAACCTTCAAATGGTAAAGGCTGGACTGCGCAACAGCTATCTGCTGGTGTTGTTTCTTCTGTTTTCCTATGCTATGAACAAGGCGGTGATTATGGGGAACGAAATCATTGCAAAGGTCATCGATACCATGCTTTCCGGCCAGCAGGTGGTTTTTTCGGCATATATGCTTCCGCTGCTTTGGATAGCGGCCATCGGAACGGCGGCGGCATATTTCGTAAGCATTTCCGGCAGCCACTACAGCGCGGCGGTCCAGCGGGACGTCCGGGAATCCCTGGGGGCACACCTGATGAAGCTGCCCTTTTCCTACTTTGACCAAAAGGGGACGGGCAGCATTATCACAAGGCTGATCTCGGATATCTCGGAGATGGGGAGGTTCTTTTCGGAAATTCTCCCCCAGCTGCTGACAGATATCGTTGTGCTGGCGGTTTCAACCGGCTATGTGGTCCGGATGGACGCGAACCTGATTCTGGTGCTGTTTGTCAGCTATCCCATCATGCTGATAGCGGCGAATATGCTGTCCAAAAAGCTGGCGGAGCTGACCAGGAAGCTGCGGACCCATATGGATACCCGCACCAGCCTTGCATATGACGCCGTCCAGGGCATCGTTGTGGGCAGGAGCTACAATCTGTACGAACCGCAGAAGAAGAAAATCTATGAAGTAATTGACAAGATGGTGGAGCAGGGGTGCAGAAGCACGCGGATTTCCTCCCTCAGCTGGGTGGTGAAGATAACGCTGACCAACATCCCGGTCATCATCTGCTACCTCTTCGCACTGAGGGAGACGATGCAGAGCCGTATTACAGTGGGGGAGATGCTGGCTTTTACGGTGATCCTCGACAGGGTGCTCAACCCCATCGGCAATATCGTCTTCTGCCTCAATGACATCCGGGAAACCGGGGTTTCTATCAAGCGAATACAGGAAATTTTCAGCCAGCCGGAGGAGGGGACGGGCGGCGGCATCCGCCGGATACCGGCATCGGATAGAGCCGTCCCGGCCATCGAGTGGCGGGATGTGGATTTTCATTATGACAGCGCAAAGGAGCATCAGGTGCTCAACAGAATGAGCTTTACCATAGAGACGGGGGAGCAGACCGCCTTTGCAGGGGGCTCCGGCGAGGGAAAGACCACCATCTTTAAGCTGTTCTGCGGCTTTTACCAAAGGCAGGGTGGGCAGTACCTGCTGTTCGGCCATCCCTTTGAGGAGTGGAGCCTGGAGGCGGCGAGGAGCTGCTTTTCGGAGGTCTCCCAGAACGTGTTTCTGTTCCCCGGCACCATCCGGCAGAATGTGGCCTGCGGAAAGGAAAACGCCTCCGATGAAGAGGTGATGGAGGCCTGCAAAAACGCCAACATCCACGACTTTATCATGAGCCTTCCACAGGGATATGATACCCCTGTGGGGGAGCGGGGCGTGAAGCTCTCCGGCGGACAGCGCCAGCGGGTATCCATCGCCAGGGCGTTTTTGAAGGACGCGCCGATTTTGCTGCTGGACGAACCGACAGCCTCGGTGGATGTGGAGTCGGAGCAGAAGATACAGGAGGCCATCGAGCGGGTGTCGGCGGGGCGGACGGTCATCGTCATCGCCCACCGGCTTTCCACCATCCAAAATTCCAAGCGAATCTATGTGGTCAGCGGCGGCAGAATCGCGGAGGCCGGAACCCATCAGGAGCTTTCGGAGAAGCAGGGCATCTACGCTGAAATGTATGGAAAGGAGCTGACAGTGAATGTTTAAATCCCTTTTCCGTTTTATGAAGCTGATGGGGAGCCGGCTGCCTATCTACCTGGCGGCGATTGTGCTTTCCACCTTCGGTGCGGGACTCCGCAGAGTGGCCAATTCCTATCTGATTAAAAACATTGTCACAGCAGCCCAGACCCGCAACACCGAAAACATCATTCCCCTGGCGCTCGGCAACTTCGCGGTATTTCTGTTCGGACTGTTTTTATGGCGGACGGGCATTATCCGCTACAACATTGAGGGAAAGACCGCCGCCGGAAAGGTGGAAAAGCTGGTCTTTTCCAAGGCTATGCGCCTGCCCATGTCCTACTACGAGCAGAACCACAGCAGCGGCTTTATGTCCAGGCTGGTGTTTGACACCCAGAAGGCCGCGGACATCTATACCTCAAGGCTTCGCAGGCTGTTGGACGCCATGATTTCTGTTGTCATATACCTGGTTCCTATGCTGTATTTCAGCTGGGAGCTCACCCTTTGCCTGGTGGCGCTGTGCATTTTGGATGCGTCTATCAATATCCTCTTTGCAAGGCCGCTGAAAACGGCGGGCAGGAAGCTGTCCGACGCCAACAACAGGGTGACGGAAAAGCTCACCAGTATTCTTTCCGGAATGGATTTAATCAAGATATTTCCGGTAGGGGCCAGCCTGTCCAGGGAATATGACCAGGCCAGCGGGGAATATTTCCGGATTCAGAAGCGGTCCAACCGGCTGTCCGCGGGGACGGAAAGCCTGGGCTGCCTATTTGATTTGACAGGGCCCCTGGCATTTCTGGGACTTGGCATCTGGTTTGTGTCCATGGGGAAGATCGGCCTTGGGGAGCTGTCCGCTTTGTATTCCCTGTACGGCTCCACCCGCGACAGCTTTTGGGGGATTGGAATGTACCTGCCCCAGATGATGAACTGCATCGGCAACGCCGAAAAGATTTTTGAGTTCCTGGACCAGGAGGAGGAACCGGAGCAATGGCCCTTTTCCGCAGAACCGGATGATCGGGCAGAGGCGGACGTCATGCTTTCGGTACGGGATGTGGATTTCGCCTATACCGGTGGCAGAAAGGTTCTGGAGCGCTTTTCCATGGATGTGAAAAAGGGGAGCTTTACGGCAATAACCGGGGAATCGGGAAGCGGCAAAAGTACCCTGGCCAAGCTGCTGCTTGGGTTCTACCCCCTGGAGCATGGGAGCATCAGCGTCAACGGGAAACCCTATTCCGATATTACCCTGAAGGAGGTCCGGGAACAGATCGCCTATGTTCCCCAGGAGCCCTACCTTTATGAGACGACCATCGCCGAAAATATCGCCTACGGCCGGCAGGGGGCGGACCGGGAGGAGATTATCAAGGCGGCTAAGGCGGCCAATGCCCATGACTTTATTATGAAGCTCCCCGACGGGTATGACACTCTGCTGGGGGAACGGGGGAATACCTTGTCAGGCGGGGAAAGACAGAGAATTGCCATTGCCCGCGCCATTATTAGGAATACGCCGGTGATATTGATGGATGAGGCCACTTCCGCCCTGGATAATGAGTCGGAAACGCTGGTCCAGGAGTCTATCAAGGCGCTGAGGGGCGGGAGAACCATTATCATGATTGCCCACAGGCCAAGCAGTATTGCGGCGGCGGACGCAGTAGTGCAGGTGGGAAGATAGTAGCGGAACCATTAATTTTGTGAAGTTTTTCTGTCGAAAATCAAAAGTTTGAGCGGCCAGGGAACCTTACTAAAAAGTCCCCTGACCGCTACCATGCTGAGCCGAATCCGCTGGATGAGGAACTATCTTGTACTAATGTACAAACACATTAAGCAGTGTTGATGCCTCTACACTGAAGCTTTACCACAAAAAAGCATTCCCGAAATTCTCGTCAACAGAGGATTTCGGGAATGCACTGGCTGGGCCGGCTGGATTTGAACCAGCGAGATGCAGGAGTCAAAGTCCTGTGCCTTACCCCTTGGCGACGGCCCAATATATGAGGGAGAAAATAAAAGCCCGTCCAAACAAACCGACGGGCTTTTCCCTCTTTGAGGGTGGGTAATGGGATTCGAACCCATGGTCTTCAGTGCCACAAACTGACGCGTTAACCAACTACGCCATACCCACCAAATAAACGCAACGCCGGGAAAACAGCGCGCCAGGAGGGACTCGAACCCCCGACCTACCGCTTAGAAGGCGGTTGCTCTATCCAGCTGAGCTACTGGCGCATTCATTTCCCAACCGGACAACTGTGGCTCCAGGGAAAAGTGGAGCGGGTGATGGGAATCGAACCCACACAACCAGCTTGGAAGGCTGGGATTCTACCACTGAACTACACCCGCATATCGTTTTCCAAAATTTCCAGGGTTTATTTTATCATAATCTGCCGGATTTGTCAAGCCCTTTCCCAAAATCCGTTTCCAGCGGAACGCCCTGGCTTTTTCGAGCTTTTTTATTATATCGGTATTAGAGCCTATTGTCAATAGCTTTGAAAAAAATTTCCCGATTTTGGGGCGGCCGGGGACCATGGCCCCCGACCCCTTGATTTTTTCTACACCAAAAAGGACGCCATCGCAATCGCCAGTGCGGCCTCCACACAGGGCACCGCCCTGGGTATCACACAGGGATCGTGCCTGCCCTTGATTTCCAGGACGGCATCTGTTTTGTTGATGTAATCTATGGTTTTCTGCGGCCTTGAGATGGACGGCGTCGGCTTGAAGGCGGCCTGTATGACGATTGGCATCCCGGAGGTAATCCCCCCTAAGATTCCGCCTGCATGGTTGGTTTCGGTCCTGACCTCGCCGCGGTCCATATAGAAGGGGTCGTTGGCCTGAGAGCCGCGCATCTCCCCAAAGCCGAACCCCTCCCCGAAGGAAATCCCCTTCACGGCGGGAATCCCGAAGACCAGGGAACTGACCACATTTTCAATTCCGCCGAACATGGGGTCCCCTATTCCGGCGGGCATCCCCACAACGGCGGCTTCCACCACCCCGCCGACGGAATCCTGCTCCAGCCTGGCTCTTTCCACAAGCTCCGCCATGCGGGCCCCGGCGGTCTCATCCAGCACCGGCATGGACCGCGCTGCGGCTGTCTCAAAATCCAGCCTGCTAACCATCACCGGATCAAAGGGCGTGTCCTCCATTCCGCCGATGGAGAGAACGTGCGCCCCCACCTCAATCCCCTGGGCGGAGAGGAGCTGTTTGCAGATTCCTCCGGCAAACACCAGCGGCGCGGTGAGCCGTGCGGAAAAGTGTCCGCCTCCCCGGATATCGTTGTACCCGCCGTACCGCAGATGGCCGGTGTAATCCCCGTGGCCGGGACGGGCCAGGGCTGCTGTCCGGGAGTAGTCGGCGGAATGGGTGTCGGTGTTGCGTATCACCGCCGCGATGGGGGTGCCGCAGGCAATCAGGATGCCCTCCTCCCCGCCGGGCAGTGCGCCGGACAGTATCTCCGGCAGGTCGTCCTCTTTTCGCTTGGTGGAGGTTGCCGTCCGCCCAGGAGCGCGGCGCTCCATAAAGGCCCGCAGGGTGGGCAGATGGATTTTGGTTCCCCCTGGGATTCCATCCAGCACCACCCCGATGCCGCCCCCGTGGGACTCCCCAAAGATGGAAAGATGCAGGTTCCGGTTATTCCACGCTGACGGCATGGCAGTTACCCCCTAACTTTTGATAGTCCTCAAAAAAATTCGGATAGGACTTCCTCACCGCCTGGACCCCCTGGACCGTCACCGGCCCCGAAGCCCCCAGGGCGGCAATGGCCATGGACATGACGATCCGGTGGTCGTTGTACCCGCTCACCGTCCCGCCGTGGAGCGGGGCTCCTGTGACGAGGATGCTGTCCTCCCCCACCTGGGCCCTCCCGCCGAGGCGCCGCAGGCAGTCCGCCATGGCTGAAAGGCGGTCGCTTTCCTTCAGGCGAAGCCGCCCCACATGGTAAATCTCCGTCGTCCCCTCCGCATAGCTTGCCGCCACGCAGAGAACCGGCACCAGGTCGGGTATCTCCTCCCCGTCAATGCGGATGGCCTTCAGCCTGCTAGGGGAAACGGTAACTCTCTCCCCCTGGCGCTCCACCTTGGCCCCGAACCGCTCCAGCAGCGGGATGATCTCCCGGTCCCCCTGGGCGGTGCGGGGGTTCAGACCGGTTACGGTGACGGGTTCTCTCCCCACTGCCCCGGCTGTCAGGAAAAACGCCCCATTGGAGCAGTCCCGTTCCACGCCATATCGCTCCTTTGCCTGATACCGCTGCCTGCCGGGGATGCTCCAGCCGCCGGGGATGTCCTCTATTTGGACGCCGAACGCCCGCATCATCTCCAGGGTCATCTCCACATAGGGGCGAGAGGCCAGGCGGGTGGTCAGCAGAATGCGGTTGTCCCCCTCCAGCAGCGGCGCGGCAAACAGCAGGCCGGTGAGGTATTGGGAGCTGATATCCCCCGCAATGGAGATATCCCCGCCGGTCATCCTGCCTGAAATGGAAAAGGGCATGGTGTTCTGATAGTCAAAGGCAATCCCGTGGGGGGTCATGGCCTCCACCAGCGGCGCAATGGGGCGGGAGGGGAGTTTCCCCTCCCCGGTGAAGGCAGCCTTGCAGCCCAGCGCCCCCGCAATGGGGATAAAAAACCTTAGAGTAGAGCCGCTTTCCCCGCAGGGGAGAACCGCCTGCCCGGAAGCCCTTCGTATCCCCTGTATTTTCACCCAGTCATTCCCCTTTTCCACCTGCGCGCCCAATGCCTGCACACAGTTCAGGGTTGCTTCAATATCCTGGGAAAAGGAGATATTTTCCAAAAGCGTTTCCCCCCTGGCAAGCGCTGCGCAGATCACCGCCCGATGGGAGGCGGATTTTGACGGCGGGGCCTCCACAGAACCTTTCAGCGCCGCCGGACAGCAGACCATATCCATTATTCAACCCCCTTTAGGGCAAATGGTTTAAAGTCGGAGGCTTTCATCGTGGATACATACCCCTCCCCTATCTTCCGGATAAGGATACAGCGGATTTCATCCCTGTCCCGCTTTTTGTCGCTCAGGCAGGCGTTTAGGGCGGTATCATAATCAATATCCAATTTATAGGGCATATTGTAGGCTTTCAGGGCCTCTTTTACGGCATGATATATTTCCATGCTTCCGATCCCCGCTTCTGCGGCGGCCTTGGTGATAACCGCCATACCGACGCCCACGCATTTCCCGTGGGTCAGCTGATAGTTCATGTGGTTTTCCACCGCGTGGCCCACCGTGTGTCCAAAGTTGAGCAGCATCCGCTCCCCCTTGTCCAGCTCGTCGTTTTCCACGACAGCGCGTTTGATATCAATACAGGTGGTGACAACCTCCAGCAGATGCTCTCTGCATTCGCCCTTTCTGAGAATCTCAAACAGATGGGCATCCTTAATCATGCCGTACTTGATGGCCTCCCCTACGCCGTCTTTGAAGTTCTCATCGGGCAGGGTGGAGAGGGTGTCCAGGTCGCACAGCACCAAAACAGGCTGGTGGAACGCCCCCACAAGGTTTTTCCCATGGGGGGTATCCACGGCAGTCTTCCCGCCCACAGAGGAATCAATCTGCGCCAGGAAGGTGGTGGGAATCTGGACAAAGTCGATTCCCCGCAGGTAGGTGGCCGCCGCGAACCCGGCCAGGTCCCCCACCACCCCGCCCCCCAGGGCGACAATGAGGTCAGAGCGGGTCAGCTCGTTTTGGGTGAGGAACTCGTAAACCTCCAGCAGGGTGGCATGGCATTTGGAGGCTTCCCCGTTGGGGAAGATATGGGCGCAGGTTTCCATCCCCGCCTGCTTCAGGGACCCTTCCACCTCTTTTAAATAATGGGACGCGACAATGTCATCGGTGATAATGGCGGCCTTTTTGCACCGGGAGATTTTACGGATATACTCCCCCGCCTGCCCCAGAAGCCCCCTGCCAATGAAAATATCATATGGGTGCGAGGTTTTTATGGTGATCTGGTTCACGGTCTGCTGCCTCCTTTTACTCTGCACTTAACCGATTGTCTTCCCCTCAAATTCCGCCAGCCTTTTCAGCTTTTTCATTACAGTGTCAAATTCGGAGGGACGCAGGGACTGCGCACCGTCGGACAGGGCCTTGGGCGGGTTGTTGTGGACCTCTATCATCACGCCATCCGCACCGGCGGCAATGGCCGCCTTGGAGAGGGGCTCCACCAGCCAGGGAATCCCTGCCGCGTGGCTGGGATCCACCACCACCGGCAGATGGCTCAGGTTCTTCAGCAGCGGCACCGCGGAGATATCCAGGGTGTTCCTGGTCTGGGTCTCAAAGGTGCGGATGCCCCGCTCGCAGAGGATGACGTTTTCATTGCCCCCTGCCATGATGTATTCGGCGCTCATCAGGAATTCCTCTATGGTGTTGGCCAGGCCCCGCTTGAGCAGAATGGGCTTGTCAGTCTTCCCCAGCTCCTTGAGCATCTCAAAATTCTGCATATTCCGGGCCCCCACCTGGATGATGTCCACATCCTCAAACAGGGGCAGGTGGTTGATGTTCATAATCTCGGTGACGATGGGCATACCGGTGGCCCTTTTGGCCTTCAGCAGAAGCTCCAGACCGTCCTGTCCCAGCCCCTGGAAGGAATAGGGAGAGGTTCTGGGCTTAAAGGCCCCTCCCCGGAGCAGGGTTGCGCCGGATTCCTTGACCCTTTGGGCCACCTCGATAATCTGCTCCTCGGTTTCCACCGAACAGGGGCCGGCAATCACCTGAAGAGCGGAGCCGCCGAATTTCCGCCCGGCGGCGTCAACAACCGTATCCAGGGGATGAAATTTCCGGTTTGCCCGCTTGTAGGGCTCCTGAATGCGCTTGACATTCTCAATGTGGGGATTGGAATTGACCCGGTTGATGTCCAGGGCAGAGGTATCCCCCACCAGCCCCAGGATGGTGGTATGTTCGCCGTAGATGGGGTTGACCTCAATTTTCCCCAGTTCCTTCAGCCATTGAATGATTTCCTGGGTCTGCTCCCTGGTGGTATTGCGTTTCAAGATGACTACCATATTTCTTTCCTCCTGTTTTTTCCGCACCGGCAGCGGAAAAACGCATTTTCCGTTTGACAAACAAAAACCTGCGCCTTTCCGTCAAAAGCGCAGGTTTGATTTTTACGGATTCTGATATAAGCTGTCACGGGAAAACCCCTTTCAAAATGACAAGCCCTCCAGACAAAATCTCACGGCGTCAATCGCGCAGCGCTGCTTTTGGCGTTTGATTCAGGATTTACACAGCAAGCATAGCCCGCGCCATAATAGCTCAGGCTGGCAAAGCTGCTAAATCGAGAGGTAAACGCCTTTTTCATGGAGCCGCATCCTTTCTGTCGAGAATTCGATTTAAATATAATCCAAAAAGCGGGATTTGTCAAGTCCCCAAAAATCAAAACGGCCTTTCGGGGAGCTCCTTTGCCGCCCTGACAATCTGCCCGCAGGCCTTCTCCAGTACCTGCCACGGGCTGCCCAGGTTCATCCGTTCAAAGCCCGCACCCTCCGGGCCGAACATAGCGCCGTCGTCCATCCACACCTTGGCCCGCTCCAGCATAAAGCTGTCAACCTTCTCCGGCTCAATCGCCAGCCCCCGGCAATCCATCCACAGCAGATAGGTGCCCTCCGGCGCCACTACCTTAATTTGGGGGAATTCCCGCTCAAAGTACTCGATGGTTTTCCGGACGTTCTCCTGGATATACTCCTTGACCTCCTCCAGCCAGGTTTCCCCGCACTCATAGGCCGCCTGACAGGCTGTCAAACCAAAGATAGCCGGTTCCCCGCAGTGCCACGAGGAGAGCACCCCCTTAAACTTCTCCCGAATCTCCGGGTTGGGGATAAAGATGTTGGAGGTTTTCATACCCGCCAGATTGAAGGTCTTGCTGGGGGCGGTGCAGGTGATGGAGATATCCCGCATTTCCTCGCTGACCGTCGCAAAGGGGGTATGTACAAAGCCCTTCCAGACAAAATCGCAGTGGATTTCATCCGAAACCACATACACATTGTGTTTCAGGCAGATTTCCCCTATGCGTACCAGCTCCTCTTTGGTCCAGACCCGGCCCACAGGGTTGTGAGGGCTGCACAGGATAAAGAGCTTTACCTTTTCCTCCACAATCTTCTTTTCAAACTCGTCAAAGTCGATGGTGTAGCGGCGGCCGTCAAAGAGCAGGGAGCTTCTCACGGTTCTGCGCTCCGCCGCCTCTATGGAACGGGCAAAGGGATAGTAGACAGGGCTTTGAATCAGCACCGCGTCCCCCTTCCCGGTCAGCGCGGAGATGGCGGCGCTGACGGCGTACACCACCCCCGGAGTGCGCACCATCCATTCCGATTCTGTCTTCCACCCAAAGCGCCTTTCAAACCATCCCTGAACGGCGTTCAGGTATTCGCCGCTGACTCTGGTATAGCCGAAGATGCCGTGCTCGCATCTTTCACGGATGCGGTCAATCACCTCATCGGGGGAACGGAAGTCCATATCGGCAACCCAAAGGGGAACCATATCAGGCGTTTTGCCTTTAGACTCGTCAAAGGTGTGCTTGATGCTGTTGGTATTTGTTCTGTCGATTATCTGGTCAAAATGATAATGTCCCATCTCTTTGGGCCTCCTAATCTTTCCTGGTTGGGAACTTTTTTAATGTCTGATGCCTGGTTTTATGAAGAAAGGAGCTATGATATGTCTCCTATAAAATCCAAGCTTTTTTCTATTATACCATAATTCGACCAGAATGGAATGGCGTTTTTGCAGGATTTTTATGTTTTACTGTTTCATCAAAGCCGCCGTCTCCCCTTTTCACGAAAAACAGAAGGAGCGAACCCCGCCCCTTCTGTTTACGCGTCAAGCGCCGTTTGCTGTTTTTAGCCGCTCAGCTTGCCCGCTCCTTCCGAATGCGGGAGGGCAGCTGGCCGGAATATTTTTTGTATACCTTGCAGAAATACTGCTGGTTGTGGAATCCGGAAAGCTCCGCCGCCTCCCGGATGCTGCGCTTTTCATAGGCAATCCGCTGGTACGCCTTCTGGCAGCGGATGATATTCAGATGTTCCACCGCCGTCTTTCCGGTAATTTCCCGGAAAGTACGGCAAAAATAAAATTTGCTGAACCCGATGTGGGCGCAGATGGAGTCCACTGTAATTTCCTCCATGTAGTGCTCCTCCATATAGGAAATTGCCTCCATAACCATCTGTACCTTGCGCCCTCCGGTGCTGCGCTCGCTCTTCTCCCAAAGATGGCGGCGGATCAAACAGGCGATGAGCTGGGTCGCCAGCCCGCAGATAGTCGCGCTGCGGCCCGGATTGATATCGTCCGCCTCCGAAATCAGGCTTTCCGCCAATCCCTTTACCTGGGCATCATCCTGGACGCACAGGGCGAACTGCTTCCCCTCCGGGATATCAAACCATCCCTGCCGCAAAAAATCCATGGGAATCAAAGCGCTGCCGTAGGAGGCATAATCGGAGCGGATGTCCAGATAATGGGCCTCTTCCGGGTAGATAACCCACAGGTCCCCCGCTTTTCCCTCCGCCTCCTTCAGGCCGCAAACGAGCCTGACCTCCCCGGAGAAGATGTAAATCAGCTCTAGCTCCTGGTGCCAGTGCATCTCCGTGTGAAACATGTTTTCCCGCAAGGCCTCTATCCGCCTTACCTGAATGGGGCAGTCCGCAACGGAAACCGGTGTCTGTGCGTAAAACGCCTTTTCCTGTTTTTTCATTGGCTATACCTCCCATACCGCCAGTTTCATTTCGTTTTCCCCGCCTTTGCCGGGGGATTCCCCGTTCCCGTAAATCCACGGGCTCTGCTTCTCCGCCTGAATTAGACGGGACTTATTGAGCAAAGGTAACTATTGTGGCCTGCTTTTTTTATGGATATCCAACAAGAAAATGCATAAAAATCACATTAAACCCAGAATGTGTTTCATCCTTCCGGGATGATTTTTACCCACCGCATATTGAATATAAGTATAAAAACCACCCTACAGGAAAACAGGAGCGACGCGGAACCGGCATGGGCCCGCGTTACCACAAAATTGTATATAATTCTAATCTTTTAAATGGTTTCCGTTGACTATAACGTTATTCTATCACATTATTTTCCAAAATGCAATAACTATTTTAAGAGTAATATGAATTTTTTATCAGTTTTTGACCTTTACTTTACATCAAAATTATTCCTGAAATTACCAAACAGATTGCATTGGTATAATATTAACAAAAATCACTTTATTTGTTTGTGTGCTTTTCAAGGAGGGACACCAATAAGATATTCGATTACCGGCTTTGCCGAATTGATTTTACAGTCCTTTCAGTGTATAATAGTATGGAAAAACAATGCTTGGAGGATTGATGGATAGAATGATTTTATATCACGGAAGCAAAGCAATTGTCGAATCACCCGAAATCCGGATTCAAAAATACAATAAAGACTTTTATTTTGGATTTTACTGCACATTATTCCCTGAACAGGCAATCCGCTGGGCTGTGCGCTTTAACGGAACCGGCTATTTGAACGAATATGTTTATACGCCTGACAGCCGCCTGAAGGTAAAATCCTTCCCTGAAATGTCAGAGGAATGGCTGGATTTTATCGTGTCCTGCCGGTCAGGAATCCCCCATCCATATGATATTGTGGAAGGTCCCATGGCAAACGATACCATATTTAACTATATTCAAAACTTCGCCGACGGTAAAATCAGCAGAGCGGCTTTTTGGGAGCTTGCTAAATTTAAGAGGCCAACCCATCAGATTAGTTTCCATACGGCGCGGGCTTTAACGACTTTATCTTTTGTGAAGGGAAGTGTGGTTCAAAATGAAAAATAACAGCGACTTATTTTATACATGCAGTCTGATCGAATTTATCGGGCGGGAGCAGAAGTTGAAGCGCTCTGAGGTTGTCCGCTATATGGGTGCCGGAGTGATCGGACGCATCTACAGCTATGCGGATGTCTTCCACTGCGAACCCATTGCAAAGACAGCGGACGACTTCATCACTGACCTGAACATCCCCAAAGGCACCTTCGACAACGTGGCCGCCTGCCGCTACAATATACCGGACTACTGGACCATCGGAGAGGTATACGAGCGGCTGATTGAGGACGTCTGCGGCGACGGTGCGGAAAATATCATCGACCGGCTGACGGAGGTCTACACCTCTTGGATAGATGACGCTATTTCCGACTACAACACGGATTTCTATTATCAGTCGCGGGAATATATCTTCGTATGCTATCAGGAGGGCGCGGTCTGTGCATAAGCCTGTGCAGATGCGCTGTCTCTCATCAGTTCAATGTTTTCCATTTTTTTCAAAAAATATGCTCTGTGGAAAGCTTTTTTAGCTTCCACAGAGCTTTTCTATTACGTTATCCTTTGATTAGCCCTGCATCGCCATGGGGCGGCCGTAAAGAGTTTCGTACATTCTTAGTCCCGTTTTGGTTACGGCAAGTCCGCCCCGCCCTGTCTCCCTCAATCTGCTGGGCAGCGCCTTGCCGATGGCGTACATCGACGTAACCACTTCATCAAAGGGGATATAGCTCTCTATTCCCGCCAAGGCCATGTCCGCCGCCGTCAGCGCAATGGATACGCTTGTCCCGTTGCGCTTGATGCAGGGGATTTCCACCAGGCCGCAGACAGGGTCGCAGACCAGCCCCAGCAGGTTTTTCAGGGCAATGGCCGCCCCGTGTACTGCCTGCCGGTCGGTTCCTCCCAGCAGATAGACAACCGCCGCCGCCGCCATAGCGGAGGCCGCGCCGCACTCTGCCTGGCATCCGCCGTCCGCACCGGCCAGTGTAGCGTGTTCTCCAATTACCATTCCTATGCCGGTGGCAACAAACAGCGATTCGGTCTTTTTTTCGTCGGAGCACCCCTTGTGCCGCCCCACTGACAGCACCGCCGCCGGAACAATCCCGCAGGAGCCCGCCGTGGGGCAGGCGGCAATCCGCCCCATGGCGGCGTTGACCTCTGAACAGGACAGCGCCATCTGTACCGCGTCGGAAAGCACCGGACCCAAAAGGCTCTGCCCGGACTGTACGTATTGATGGTATTGATACGCCCCGCCTCCGGTCAGCCCGCTGGTGGAATGAACCGGATGGGACAGTCCACCAGCCGCGGCTTCCCTCATTACCGAGAGCAGCTGCGACATACGGAGAAGGGACTCCTCTCGGCTTTGGCCGGAGGACGCGCACTCAGAGCGGAGGATATACTCCCACAGGGGAATCCCCTTTTCCTCACAGTCCTTTAAAATCTCCTCCATCCAGAATTCCGCCATATCAAAGGCCCCTTTCATTCATCTTATACAAATCCCCGATTAAATGGTAGAAAATCGAAAAAGCGATTGCATATACGCCTTTTGCCTCAATATATATGACAATTTATCAGGGATTGGTATTATCCCCGCCGCGGGTCACTGCATCAAAATGACGCTGATCATCCCCGGAATCTCCCGGATGCGCCCCACAATCTCCTGGGGGACGCTGCCGTCTATCTCCAGGTACATATCCGCCGTATCGCTCTGCCGCTTGCGGTTCACCCGCATGTTGCCGATGTTCAGGCGGGACTGGTACAGGAGGGCGGTAATAGAGGCAATGATGCCAGGGCTGTCGTAATGGCGGGTCACCAGGATGGGGCTTTCCCCGGTAAAGCTGACGGCAATCCCGTTGAGGTTCACGATGCGCACCTTTCCCCCGCCCACGGAGCAGCCGGTGATGTCAAATTTTTCGCCGCTTTGGGCGGTAATCAAAAATCGTACTGTGTTGGGGTGGATATTTTCCGAAACATTTTCCCCTTCGGAGGGCCCGGTACAGGGGACAAAGGAATACTCCACCCCCATCTCCTGGGCATAGCGAAAGGATTCCCGCAGCCGCTCGTCCCACGGCTCAAAGCCAAGTATCCCCGCCAGAAGGGCCTTGTCGGTTCCATGGCCCATATAGGTTTGGGCAAAGGAGCCGTATAGCCGGAATTCAACGGACCGGACGCTGTTGTGGGCCAGCATACGGGCCATCTTCCCTAGCCTGGCCGCCCCGGCGGTGTGGGAGCTGGAGGGCCCGACCATGACAGGACCCGCCACGTCAAATACGCCGTAGCTTCCGGATAAATATCCAGAGTTTTTCATAGATTCCCGCTCCTTTACTGTGCGTCTGCCCGCTTTTTGGACAAGTTCCGGTTATTCATCGCCGGAGGGAGAGACGCTTTCCAACGTAATTCCCCGGAAGGGGACGACGGTGGAAAAGACAATCTGGGTCTTGGTGCTCCCGAATTTTTGAATCTCCCCGATAAAGGTGTCCAGCTCCTGGGTGCTGGGGAAAGCCACCTTCAGCAGCATGGAATAGCTGCCGGTGACGCAGCTGCACTCAATGACGTTGGGACAGGCGGTGATGAAGGGATAGAAAACCGGCTTTTGTCCGGGATCCATGGCCAGGTTGATAAAGGCCGTGATGTGGTATCCCAGCTTTTGATGATCAAGCTGGGCCTGATAACCGGTGATAATCCCCATCTTTTCCAGGCGTTCGATTCTGGAGGAAACCGCAGGGGAAGAAAGGTAAACCTCCTGTGCAAGCTGCTTCAGGGAGAAACGAGCGTTCTGCTGGAGCAGAGAAATCAGCTTCTGGTCTATTTCATCAATAATCATTCGTATTCATACAGTCCTTTCACAGACAGTCTGATTTTTTCACGAAAGGGCATTTTACCCCAATACCTGATAACTTTATTATATAAAGCTTTCCCCTGTTTTGCAATTGTTTTCTGAGAATTATTTTTTGTTTTGGAAAGTTTTTCCCTCCGCTGCTCAACGCTGCGCGCTCTGCTCCTGTTTTTTCATGTAGGCAAAATAGTAGGGGACCTCCGCCGCCAGCATGCATATCCAGCCAATCAGGCTTGCGTAGGCCACGCCGGTCATTCCCACAGCAGGGACCAGCAGATAGACAAACACCACCCGCACGGAAATCTGAATGATGGTGGAGATAAGGGTGATTTTCATGTTGCCCATACCCCGGAAAAAGCCCTGAATGCCGTTGGTAAAGGCCGGTAGAAGGTAGAAGAAGGCCATCAGCCCCAGGTACTCCACCCCCAGCTCCAGCATTCCGCCGCTTTCCCCGGAGGAGAACAGCCCCATGATGGGGCGGCGGAACAGCAGAATCACCGTGCAGATCAGCACCCAGTAGCCGAACTCCACCAGCAGGCCATCCCGGAAGCCCTTTTTCACCCGGTCCATCTGCTTTGCCCCCCGGTTCTGGGCAATGAAGGTCATCATGGCATGGGAGATGCTCTGCTCCGGGGTAAAGGCGAAGTCGTCCACCCGGTTGACCGCGTTGAAGGCCGCCATGGCGCTGACGCCCAGGGTGTTAATCTTCCCCTGTATCAGCAGCTTGCCGATGGGCTGGCAGGACTGCTGGAGGGCGGTGATGGAACCGTGCTGGAGGGTGAGCTTCAAAAGCTCCCTGTCCATCTTCAGCTCTCCGGGGCGCAGCTGCAAAAGGGGCACCCTCCGGTATACATACCAGACGCACAGCAGGGCGGACATTGCCTGGGAAAGCACTGTGGCAATCCCAGCCCCCACTGCCTCCCAATGGAACACCGCCACAAACAGAAAGTCCAGAAAAATATTCAGCACCGAGGAGGCCGCCAAAAACTGGATAGGGGTTTTGGAATCCCCCACGCTGCGCATGGCGGAGGCCATGGCGTTATACAGGTAGGTGAAAGGCATTCCCAGAAAAATGATGCGCAGATACACCGCGGCAATGTCCAGGATTTCCTCCGGGGTACTCATCATCCAGAGGATGGCCTTGGAAAGGGCAAGACCCAGGACCACCATGGCCAGAGAGAAGATACCGCCGAACACCAGGGTGGTGGAAACCTCCCTTTTCAGCTTCTCCTCGTCCCCCGCGCCGAAGAACTGGCTCATCAGCACCGACGCGCCGATGCAGATGCCGGTCACCCCCAGGATGACGATGTTCATCACCGGGTTGGCGGTGCCGACGGCGGCGAGGGAATCGGTGCCCGCGTATCTGCCCACCACGATGGAATCCACCGCGTTGTAGGTGAGCTGGAAAAGATTTCCCAGTATAATGGGAATCGCAAAGGTGATCAGATGTTTGGGAACGCTGCCCTTTGTCAGGTCCCTGACCATGGTTTTCCTCCCTTCCGCGGTCTGCTTATGCCGCGCTAAAACAAATCATTCGTCCTTGCTGCCGGTGTTGAATTCAGACAGCTCCAGCCCCTTGTTTTTTTCCTCCGCCCAGCCGATGTTCCACTGGTTGGTAAACAGCAGCAGCAGGTTTCCCTTCAAATCCTGCACCATGCGGGTGTCGGAGGTGATGTTCAGCTTGGCAGGGTCCTCCACCGGGCTGTCGATCCAGCGGATATACTGGTAGGGCATGGACTCCATGTTGATGAGCACGTTGTACTCGTTTTTCAGACGGTACTCCAGCACCTCAAACTGAAGGGTGCCCACAACCCCCACAATCACCTCTTCCATCCCCGCGCCGGGGAACTGGAATATCTGGATAGCGCCCTCCTGGGCGATCTGGGTCACACCCTTGACAAACTGCTTGCGCTTCATGGTGTCCTTGGTGCTCACCCTGGCGAAGTGCTCCGGGGCAAAGGTGGGTATCCCCTCAAACCGGAAGACCTTGCCCGGCACGCTGATGGTATCCCCGATGGAGAAGATGCCGGGGTCGAACACCCCGATGATGTCCCCCGCGTAGGCCTCCTCGATGACCTCCCGCTCCTGAGCCATCAGCTGCTGGGGCTGGGAGAGCTTCATCTTCTTGTTGCCCTGGACGTGGTAGACCTCCATCTCCTTCTCAAACCTGCCGGAGCAGATGCGCATAAAGGCGATCCTGTCCCGATGGGCCTTGTTCATGTTGGCCTGTATCTTAAAAACAAAGGCGGAGAAATTTTTGGAAAAGGGATCGATCTCCCCCGCGTCGGACCTGCGGGACAGGGGAGGGGTGGTCATCCTCAGAAAGTCCTCCAGAAAGGGCTCCACGCCGAAATTGGTCAGGGCAGAGCCGAAGAAGACCGGGGAAAGCTTGCCGTGGCGGACCTTTTCCATGTCAAATTCATAACTTGCGCCGTCCAGCAGCTCGATGTCGTCCGCCAGGATATTGCGCAACTCCTCACCGATGAGCCCGGTCAGCTCCGGGTCGTCCAGCTCGATCTCCCGCTTCTCCACCTCGCGGGAGCCGTTGTTGGCGGTAAAGGAGATGATCTCCCTCCGCTGCCGGTCGTATACCCCCTTGAAGTCCCTGCCGCACCCGATGGGCCAGTTGATGGGATAGGTACCGATGCCCAGCTCATTTTCAATCTCCTCCATCAGGTCAAAGGGACTGCGGGCCTCCCGATCCATCTTGTTGATAAAGGTGAAGATGGGGATATCCCGCAGCAGGCAGACCTTAAACAGCTTGCGGGTCTGGGCCTCCACGCCCTTGGAGGCATCGATGACCATGACGGCGGAGTCGGCGGCCATCAGGGTCCGGTAGGTGTCCTCCGAAAAGTCCTGGTGTCCGGGGGTGTCCAGGATGTTGATGCAATTCCCATGGTAATAAAACTGCATCACCGAGGACGTCACCGAAATGCCCCGCTGCTTTTCAATTTCCATCCAGTCCGAAACGGCATGGCGGGAATTCTTTTTGCCCTTTACGGTGCCCGCCAGGGCGATGGCCCCGCCGTACAGCAGCAACTTTTCGGTCAGGGTGGTTTTGCCCGCGTCCGGGTGGGAGATTATGGCAAACGTTCTTCTTTTTTCAATTTGTTCAATATATCCGGCCAAGTGTATTTCCTCCTACTTTTTATAAGGGTTGATACGGTAAATTTTATCCATTTTTTCTACACCCTTAACAACCTGCCTTTCCCATAGATACCTGATTATTCTAGCAGTTTTCCCGCATAAAAGCAACTGAAAATTGACCTCTTCCCGTACTTGCGGGAGGAAAACCGGAGAATCTGCAAGAAATTCGTAAGAAACCTTTCAAAAGCTTCCGTCCTTTGGCGGAAAGTTGTAACCTCCCCGCATGGAAAGCGAAAAGAAAAGCGCGCCCTGTTCTGGTATCATTACAGATGCCGGGACAAGGCGTATTTTTATTGAGAAAAGAGGATATCAAAATGGAAAAAAGGATTATCGCGGTCCTCTTCGGGGGCTGCTCCACCGAACACGAAATTTCCCTCCAGTCCGCCCATGCGGTTCTGTCCCATATAGACCGCAGCGTCTGCGTTCCCCTGCCGGTGGGCATCACCAGGGAGGGACAGTGGTTTTTATATAACGGCCCCCTGGAGCGAATCCCCGACGGGCGCTGGGAGTCGGAGGGCAGCTGCCTGCCCTGCCTTATTTCCCCGGACCGGACTAAGCGGGAGCTGCTGGTCTTCGGCGGGTCCGCCATCCACTACCGGCTGGATGCCGCCTTCCCTGTCCTCCACGGAAAGAACGGGGAGGACGGCACGGTCCAGGGGCTGCTGGAGCTGGCGGGCATTCCGGTGATTGGCTGCGGCTGTCTCTCCAGCGCCCTGTGCATGGACAAGGACAGGGCTCACAGGCTGGTTTCCCTGGCGGGGATAGCTGTCCCCAAGGGGGTTGTCCTGCCCTCCTCCGCGCCGGATAGCGCCTGGAAGCAGGCCGCGGAGGAGGTGGGGTATCCCCTGTTTGTCAAGCCGGTGCGCTCCGGCTCCTCCTTTGGAATTGCTCGGATTGCTCAACCGGATAAGCTGCTCCCCGCCGTCCGGGAGGCCGCCGCCCACGACGAAGAGGTCATCCTGGAGCAGGCGGTCCCCGGCTTTGAGGTGGGCTGCGCCGTCATGGGGAACGATAAACTTACCGTCGGCCTGGTGGACGAGATAGAACTGTCCGGCGGTTTCTTTGACTTTGAGGAAAAGTACACCCTGAAAACCTCCAGCATCCACTGCCCGGCCCGCATCCCGGCCAAAAAGGCGGAGGAAATACGGGAGGCCGCCAAAATCATCTACCGGGCCCTGGGCTGCCGGGGGTTTGCGCGGGTGGATATGTTCCTGACCCCGGAGGGGAAAATCCTCTTTAACGAGGTGAACACCATCCCCGGCTTCACCTCCCACAGCCGTTACCCCAACATGATGAAGGGCATCGGCATCTCCTTCGGGGAGCTGGTGGGTCGGCTGATTGCCCTGGGGACAGAGGAGGCGGGACGATGAAGCGAATTGTCTGCAAAAAAGCCGATATCGGGCGCGGCCCCCTCATTCTGGTCAACAGCGCCAACCCCCTGCGGAACGCCGGAGTCTCCCTGATTCCCCTGGAACTAACCTCCCAAGGGGGCGGAGAAAGCATCTATCTGGAGCGCCGCGCCGCCAATTTGCTCACCGCCTGTATACAGGCGGTCGGCGGACAGAGGGACATCGTGCCCGTCTCCGGCTGGAGGAGCCGCCGGGAGCAGCAGCAAATCTGGGACGACACCCTGAGGTCCGACGGCGAGGAGTTCACCCGGAAATACGTCGCCCCGCCGGATTGCAGCGAGCACCAGACAGGGCTTGCCATCGACCTGGGGCGGGCGGCGGGGCGCATTGACTTTATCCGCCCCGCCTTCCCCTATGACGGCATATGCGGAAAGTTCCGCCGCCAGGCCGCCGCTTACGGCTTCATCCAGCGGTATGAGCAGGGCAAGGAGGCGCTGACCGGCATTGCCGCCGAACCGTGGCACTTCCGCTATGTGGGCGCTCCCCACGCCCGGCTGATGCAGCAAAACAACCTCTGCCTGGAGGAATATGTCCCCTTTCTGCGGACCGGCCCCAAAAGCTGCGCCCTGACAGAGGGACGGCTGGTCCAGGTGTTCCACGCCCCCTGCCAGGGGGAGGAGACGGAAATTGAGCTCCCCGACCAGTGTGGGAGCGTCCAGGTCTCCGGCGACAACATCAACGGCTTTATCGTGACGGTGTGGAGGGACAGGATATGAGCGCAGCTGTAAAAAAAGGGAGAACATACCCTGCCCTGGACAATTTCCGTCTCATGGCCGCCCTGCTGGTGACAGCGGTTCACACCTCCCCCCTGGCCCCCTGGAGCGAAGCCGCCGACTTCTGGCTGACCCGCGTGCTGGCGCGGGTGGCGGTCCCCTTCTTCCTGATGGTGTCGGGGTATTTTCTTCAAAAAGGGGGCTGGGAAAAGGAGAGAACCGGGCGCTTTCTGAAAAAGACCGGATTGCTTTATCTGGGGTCTGTTCTGCTGTATCTTCCCCTGAACCTCTACGCCGGGCTTCCGTCCCTGGGCGAGGGAGTCAGAAAGCTGCTGTTTGAAGGGACCTTTTACCACCTGTGGTATCTGCCTGCGGCCATGCTGGGCTGCGTGATTGCCTGGCGGCTCAGCCGAATGGGTCTGCGCGCCGCCCTGCCCGCCGCCGCGGCACTGTATCTCATCGGCCTGGGCGGGGACAGCTATTACGGCATTGTCTCCGCGCTGCCGCCCTTAAAGGCCGCATATGAGGCAATATTCCTGGTGCTCGGCTACACCCGCAACGGCCTCTTTATGGCCCCCCTGTTTCTGCTGCTGGGGGCCGCCTCCGCCCGGATACAGATTCCGGAGCGGGCCGCGGCCGCCGGGTTTCTCCTCTCCCTGGCCGCCATGAGCGGGGAAGGGTTCCTCCTGCGGCATATGGGGGTACAGCGCCATGACAGCATGTACCTGCTTCTGCCGGTGTGCATGGAGTTCCTTTTTTCTCTGCTGCTGGGCCGGAATCAGGGGGAGAACAAGGCCGCCCGCTCCGTCTCCATGCTGGTGTATCTGCTCCACCCCTGGACCATTGTCCTGGTGCGGGGCGGGGCAAAGCTGGCGGGGCTGGAGAAGCTCTTTATCCAAAATCAGGGGGTCCACTTTCTGGCGGTGGCTGCCCTCACCTTTGCGGGCAGCGGAATGCTCGTTCATCTCTCCTCCCGCGCCCTTCTCCGCCCCGCCCCCGCCGCCCGCGCATGGCGGGAAATTGACCTGAAGGCCCTTGCCCACAATGTCCGCGTCCTCAAAGAACAGGCCGGTCCCGGCTGTGAGCTGATGGCGGTGCTGAAGGCAGATGCCTACGGCCACGGCGCAAGGGAAACGGCCCGCGCCCTCCAAAGGCAGGGTATTGTCAAAGCCTATGCCGCCGCCTGTCTGACAGAGGCGATCCAGCTGCGCAGGGCGGGTATCCGGGGAACCATCCTGGTACTGGGGTATACGCCGCCGGAGCAGGCAGAGCTTCTCCGCCGCTGGCATCTAACCCAAACCGTCGTCAGCGGGGAATACGCCGCGCGGCTTTCCGCCGGGGCGCGGGGGAGCAAAATAACTGTCCATATCGCGGTGGATACGGGAATGCACCGCCTTGGCATCCCCAGCGGAGATATGGAGGCTATCCGGCGGGTATTCCGGCTTCCCAACCTGAATATCCAGGGGATGTTCTCCCACCTCTGCGTTTCCGACAGCCTGGCGCCGGACGACGTTTCCTTTACGCTCAGCCAGGTCAAACGCTTCTATGACACTGTGCTCAAGCTCCAGGAAGAGGGACTGGACACAGGAAAGATACATCTACAGGCCAGCTATGGGCTGCTGAACCTTCCCGCGCAGCCCTGTGATTACGCCCGCGTGGGAATTGCGCTGTACGGGGTATACAGCCACAACGGGCCGGTACAGCGGGGGCTGGATATCTGGCCGGTCCTCTCCCTGCGGGCCAGGGTGGCGCTGGTTCGGAAGCTGGAGCCGGGGGAAACAGCGGGATACGGCTGCGCCTTCCGCACCGAAAGGTCCACCAGGCTGGCGGTAATCTGCGTCGGATACGCCGACGGACTGCCCAGGGACTTTGGAGCGCGAGGGGGTGAAGTCCTTTTGCGCGGACAGCGCGCCCCTGTGGTGGGAATGCTCTGCATGGACCAAATGCTGGCGGACGTCACAGACATTGGGGATGTAAAGGAAGGCGATATTGCCACGGTACTGGGGAGGGACGGCGCGGGGCTTATCCGTGCGGAGGATTTGGCGGAGCAGTGCGGGACCATCACCAATGAATTTCTGGCGGGGCTGGGTGCAAGGCTGGACTTTCGGTATAAAAAGTAATGGGAAATCCCCGTATCATGACAGACAGAGCGCCCCGGATGCGGTTCCGGAGCGCTCTGTCTATCCTTCACTGTTCAGTCCAAATAAGAGGGCACCCGCCCTTTTCTGCTCTGCTGCTTCACCGGCGGCTTGTCCTCCTTGGGCTCCGCCGCTGTGGGGACAACCACTTCCCGCTGCTCTTCCACCCTAGAAGCAGGTTTCCTGATTGTTTCGGAATACCCTGCCGGAGCCGTTTTCATGGGAACCTGTGCCTCAATGATGTCCGGTTCCTCCTTTGTAGAGGACTGCGCCAAGGAATCCAAAAAGTCCCGGAGGGGATAAAACGCCCCTTCTCTCAGCCGGTAATAGACATACTGCCGCCGCTTCTCCGACTCGACCAGCCCCGAATCCTCCAGCACCTCCAGATGGCGGCTGACGGTGGACTTGGTAAAGGAGAAGTTTTCGCATATTCCGCTGGCGTTGAGCGGTCCCCCTTGCAGCAGCCGGAGGATTTCCCGGCGGGTGGGGTCGGACAGGGCTTCCCATGGGTCTTTCATTGCGCGCTCCTCCTTTACAGGTTTTGACTCTTATACTGGAAGTATAGCATATTATCGGGAAAAATGCAAACATTCCAAAAGGAAGCTCCCGGCATGGTCCGGCGGATTTCCTGAGAGCCATATTGATTTATACGCCGGAATCTGGTAAACTATCGCCAGGACATTCTTTTCCATTTCAACAAAGGAGCGTTACTATGGTTGACAGCATCTTATTCGACCTGGACGGCACCCTCTGGAACGCCGTTTCCTCCACCCTCCCCGCCTGGCAGAGGGTTGCCCAGGAGGAGGCCGGAATCTCCCTTACCTACGACGATCTGACCTCTATCATGGGACTCACCCCCGCCGAAATCGGCGCGCGCTTCTTCCCCTCCTTCCCGCCCGCCGAACAGCTCCGCCTGGCTATGCGGGGCTGCCGGGAGGAGTGTATCGGCTTGGCCGAAACCGGCGGCATCCTCTACCCTGGCGTCCCCGAAACCCTCCGTGCCCTCTCCCGCTCCTATCCCCTGATGATTGTCAGCAACTGTATGGACGGTTACATTCAGGCCTTCCTGAAGGCCCACCGCCTGGAGGACTGCTTTGCGGATTACGAATATCCCGAACGCTCCGGACTGCTGAAGGACGGCAACATCCGCCTGGTGGCAGAGCGCAACCGCCTCTCCCATCCCGTCTATGTCGGAGATACCCAGAAGGACGCCGACTCCGCCAAGGCCGCGGGCGTCCCCTTTCTCTTCGCCTCCTATGGCTTCGGCGACGTCCGGGAGGAGGACTATCTTGTCCACCTTCAGGATTTCCGCCAGCTTCCCTCTGTTCTGGCCGGTTTATAAACCGAAGCTGAAAGAAAATATGTTCTGAAATTTCCCGAAAATGGTTGATTTTACTTTGAAGCTATTATATAATGAAAGCAGCCGAAAAAAACGCGGAATTTGAATTTATCGCTTTCCTCCACCGGGACCCCGGCGGAGGAAAGACAAAAACAGACAGGAGACAGCGATATGGCAGCAGAAAAGACCAAAAAAGCCGCCGTTGTAAAGGACGCGGAAAAAGAAACAGATAAGGACATTGCGATTCAGAACGCCATTCTGCAAATCGAAAAACAGTTTGGCAAGGGTTCCATCATGCGCCTGGGCGAAGCCGTGCAGATGAACGTGGCCTGCATCTCCACCGGCTCCCTGACCCTGGACGTGGCCCTGGGGGTGGGCGGACTGCCCAGGGGCAGAATCATCGAGATATTCGGGCCGGAGGCCTCCGGCAAGACCACCGTCGCCCTCCATGTGGTGGCGGAGGCCCAGAAGGCAGGGGGAAAGGCCGCCTTTATCGATGTGGAGCACGCCCTGGACCCGGTATACGCCAAGGCTCTGGGCGTTGATATCGACAATCTGCTGGTATCCCAGCCGGATACCGGCGAACAGGCCATGGAAATCACCGAGGCCCTGGTGCGCACACAGGCCATTGACGTCATTGTTGTGGACTCCATCGCGGCCATGGTCCCCAAAGCGGAAATTGAGGGGGAGATGGGTGACACCCATGTGGGCCTCCAGGCCAGGCTGATGTCCCAGGCCCTGCGCAAGCTGACCAGCTGCATCGGGCGCTCCAACTGCGTGGCCATCTTCATCAACCAGCTCCGGGAAAAGGTGGGCGTGGTGTACGGCAATCCGGAGGTGACTCCCGGCGGGCGGGCCATGAAGTTCTACTCCTCCGTCCGCCTGGATGTGCGCCGGATTGACACCCTGAAAAACGGCAGCGACGTCATCGGCAACCGGGTCAAGGTCAAGGTGGTAAAGAACAAGGTCGCTCCCCCCTTCCGGGAGGCGGAGTTTGACATCATCTACGGCAAGGGAATCTCCCGCGTGGGAGAGATTCTGGACGCGGCGGTGATGCTGGATATCATCCAGAAGAGCGGCGCATGGTTCAATTACGGCGATGCGCGCCTGGGCCAGGGCCGGGATAACGTCAAGGAGTACATGCTGCGCAATCCGAAGTTTGCCGAGGACATTGCGGCGCAGGTCATGGCCAACGCCGACAAGCTTTCCAAGCTGCCCAAGGCCAGCAAAAAGAAGAAAAAGGGCGGAAAGCGCGACCAGGACGAAGAGGACCAGGTGGATCTGGATGTAGAAGTCACTGACGATTCTCTCGCACCTGTCCCCCTTGCTGAGGACGGCGGAAGCGAACCGGCCGAGAGCCTGCCGTTGGAGGGGATGGAGCAGATTCCCCTGGACGGCAGTCCTGAAGCCTGAGAAGCATGAAAATTACCGCATTGAAGCAGGGCCGGGGAAACAAGTGCCATGTGCATGTGGACGGACGGTATCTGCTGACCCTCCACATCCAGGAAGCGGAACGGCACAGCCTGACGAAAGACCGGGAGGTCACCGGGGCGGAGCTGGACCTTTGGCTGCTGGAATCCCAGACCCTGTTTGCCAAGGACTACGCCATGGCGATTCTCTCCCGGAGAAGCATCTCCGAAAAGGAGCTGCTGGACAAGCTGCTCCAGAAGCCCCACAGTGAAAACATCTCCCCGGAGGACTGGGAGCAGGCGGCGGAGGCGGCGGTGGAACGGATGAAGGAGCTGGGGCTGGTGGACGACGAGGACTACGCCGGAAAGCTGGCGCGGGACCTTTCCCACCTGAGGAAGCTGGGCCCCCGGCGCATCCGGCAGGAGCTGATGCAAAAGGGCGTGGACCGGGAGCTGGCTGAAGAGGCGGTGGAGGATCTGGACCAGAACCCCCAGGAGGACATTATGGAGTTGCTGGAGGGGAAATTTGCCCGGCTCGCCCAAGCCGCCGCAGAGGGCGAACCAAAGGAGAAGCAAAGGCTGATCGGGCGGCTGCTGCGGATGGGGTACGGATATTCCGACATCCGGCAGGCGTGGGATCTCTATCTGGAAGACTGGGAATAGCCGCCATGTCTGATTTTTGTCCGCAATCCCACGGGTTGCGGACTTTCGCCATACGCCGCGGTTTTTTCCGGGCGGGGGATGCCCGCCACATTAACAAGTTAGGGGACAAGAAAATGGCAATTAAAGTTGGGATGGTTTCCCTGGGGTGTTCCAAAAACCAGGTGGACGCGGAGATCATGCTCGCCCGCATCCGGGACCGGGGCTTTGAGCTCTGCACCGACGCAGGCTCCTGCGACGTCGTCATCGTCAATACCTGCGGCTTTATCGAGGATGCCAAGCGGGAATCCATTGAGAATATCCTGGAGTTCTGCACCCTGAAAAAGGAGGGGCGGATTAAGGCCGTGGTGGTGACAGGATGCCTTGCCGAGCGTTATCAGCAGGAGATACAGGAGGAAATCCCGGAAGCGGACGTGATACTGGGCATCGGCTCCATGGATAAAATCGTGGAGGCCATCGACAAAGCCCTGGTGGGGAAAAAGGTGGTTTCCTTTGGAGATAAGTGCAGTCTTCCCCTGGAGGGGGACCGCATCATCAGCAACCTGCCCTTTTTCGCCTACATCAAGGTGGCGGAGGGGTGCGACAACTTCTGCTCCTTCTGCGCCATCCCCATGATACGGGGCAGATACCGCAGCCGCACCATGGAAAGCATTGTGGAGGAGGCCCGGAAATTTGCCCGCCACGGGGTGACAGAGCTGAACCTGGTGGCCCAGGACACCACCAAGTACGGGATGGACCTCTACGGAAAGCAGATGCTCCCGGAGCTGCTGGAGCAGCTCTGCGAAATTGAGGAGCTGCGGTGGATACGGGTGCTCTACTGCTACCCCGAACGAATTGACGACGCCCTGCTGGACGTTATGGCGCGGGAGCCGAAAATTGTGAAATACATGGACATTCCCCTCCAGCACGCCAGTGCCGGTCTGCTGCGGAAAATGAACCGCCATGGCAGCGGGGAGGAGTATCTGGAGCTGATTCAAAAAATCCGCCGGAAAATTCCGGGAATCACCCTGCGCACTACCCTGATCGCCGGCTTCCCCGGCGAGACGGAGGAGGACTTCGAGACGCTGTGCCGGTTTGTCACCCAGGCCAGGTTTGAACGGTTGGGCTGCTTCGCCTACTCCCAGGAGGAGGGCACCAGGGCGGGAGAAATGGAGGACCAGATTGACGATGAGGTCAAGCAGCGCCGGGTTGACGCGCTGATGGACCTGCAATATTCCATCGTTCAGCAGCAAAACGAGGCCATGCTGGGAAAAACCTTGGAGGTCCTGGTGGAGGGCTACGACCGGTATGCCTCCAGCTACTATGGACGCAGCTATATGGACGCGCCCGACATTGATACAAAAATCTTCTTCACCAGTCCCTCCCCGGTAAAGGCCGGAAGCTTTGTCACCGTCAGGGTGGAGGACGTTATTGATTATGATTTGCTGGGCGTGATAGAACAGCCGGAAGGGAGCGGCGTATGAATCTGCCAAACAAATTGACCATGCTCCGTATGGTGATGATTCCCTTGTTTCTTGTGTGCCTGTTTCTGCTTAGTGCCCCATGGAACTATCTGCTGGCGCTGGTATTATTCATTGCGGCCTCCCTCACCGACCTGCTGGACGGGAGAATCGCCCGGAGCCGCGGGCTTGTCACCGACTTTGGAAAGCTGATGGATCCCCTGGCAGACAAGCTCCTGGTGATGTCGGCGATGGTCTCCTATGTTTATCTGGGATGGGTTCACGCCGTTGTGGTCATTTTTATACTGGCCAGGGAATTTCTGGTGACGGCAATCCGTCAGATTGCCGCAAGCAAGGGAACGGTTCTCGCCGCCGACAAATGGGGAAAGCTCAAAACCGTCAGTCAGATGATCTGGATATGCTTCTACCTGCTGGGGTGCTGGCTGGGTTCCACCTTCGATATGCCTGGGTTCTATATTGTCCTGTTTGGGTGGACAGGTTGGATTCTGACAGCTGTTGTGGTATTCCTCACCCTCTTTTCCGGATTCAACTATCTGAAAAATAACTGGGATTTGTTCCGCGACGCTTGAGATATTACGGTAATAGGATGGTAACAGAAAGCTATGGAAAAAGAAAAGCGCCTGTCTGACAGCGTGGCAGATGAGATTCTGAACATGATAACCATTGAAAAGCGCTTCCGCCCCGGCGACAAGCTCCCCAATGAAAACGAGCTGTCCACCACCCTCCAAATCAGCCGCACCACCCTGCGGGAGGCCATCCGGATACTGGCCACCAACGGGATACTGGAAATCCAGCGGGGGCGGGGCACCTTTGTGGCCGCCCGCCTGGATGTGGCGGACAATGTGATGCTGGAACCCCTTACAGCGGCCAGGGACAAGATGACCGCCAAGGACCTGTACGAAATGCGGCTGATCTTTGAGCCGGAGGCCGCCTATCTTGCGGCGCTGCGGGCCACCGAACGGGAGCGCAGGCGCATTGCGGACCTGGGGCGGCAGGTGGAGGAAAAGCTGGCCCGGGGGGAAAACCGCGCCAACGAGGAGCAGGCCTTTCACAAATCCATCGCCAAGGCCACCCACAACGAGTTCATGCGCCAACTGATGCCGGTGATCTACAAGGCCATTGACAAGGGGATTCTCCTTTCGGAGAACAATGACCGGGTTGCCCAGGACACCCTCACCGACCACAGGATGATTGTGAATTTTCTGGAGGCTGGCAACGCCGAGGGGGCAAGGTGCGCCATGAAGATACACATCCTTCACGCCATGCAGAACCTAGGGCTGGATACGGACTTGAAATAGTAGAATACTGATATAGCAAGAAAAGCATCTGAAGTTCTTGGAAAGGGAGGCGTGATTTATGGCGTTACCGGCAAAAAAGGAGCATTATACATTCGCGGACATCCTTGCATGGGAGGGAAATGAGCGGGTGGAAATTATTAACGGAGAGATTTTCCTGATGGCTTCGCCGTTCAGGGTTCATCAGGAAATCAGTGGAGAGCTATTCCGGCAGCTCGCAAACTTTCTGGAGGGGAAGAAATGCCGGGTGTATGCGGCCCCATTTGCCGTCCGTCTCTTTGAGAAGGATGGTGACAATCCGGAAGACGTTGACACAATGGTGGAACCGGATATTACCGTGGTATGTGATAAAGATAAGCTGGACAAACACGGCTGCAAAGGCGCACCGGATATGGTGATTGAAATTCTTTCCCCCTCCACCCGTCGGCATGACCGGCTTGTCAAGCTGGGTTTATACCAACAGGCAGGGGTACGGGAATATTGGATTGTAGATCCGGAAAATAAATCTGTACAGGTTTTTTTGCAGGACGGCAGCAGCTTCCTCAAAATCCATGAAGACTATGGGCGGGAAGACATAGCAAAGGTCAATGTCCTTGACGGCTGTTTTATTGAGCTGAGCAAGGTGTTTTCGGAATAGATGAAGCAATGCCCATGCGCTGTAAAGTAACACACAAAAAATAGAGCAAAACAGCGGTTTTACAAAGATGTTAAAATGCGTTGCTTGCGGCAACAGGCAATTCCTCCTATAATAGTGGCAGCGGCAGAAAGAAAGGAGGTTACCCCTGATGCTCAGCGAAAATCTGAAAGCAATCAGAAAATCAAAAGGACTTTCACAGCAGGAGCTTGCTGTGAAGCTCAACGTCGTGCGGCAGACAGTTTCTAAATGGGAGCAAGGACTGTCAGTTCCCGATTCTGATATGTTGATTTCCATATCGGAAGCGTTTGAAACACCTGTAAGTGCGTTGTTGGGTGAAATTGTCATTGAAGCGGAGGTTGACAGCTTAAAAGCCATTTCGGAAAAATTGGAGGTGATAAATTTGCAGTTGGCACAAAGAAAAACCACGAGAAGAAAAATGATTCAGTGGTCGCTTATTTCATTATGCGCAGTCATCGTAATCCTTTTTGCAATCTTATTGGCATTGGAAAGTCCTTATTTGGGGTGGGATTATGGCGACCCCGAAACCGCTGTTCTCGGAGTGGCGTTTCATTCATTAGAATGGCTGTTCGTCCGAGTGGCACCGGTTATCCTGATTGGTGCAGTCATTGGAATCTGCGTAACGCAGAAGAAAGAATGAAGACATTTATCTTTACTTTCAGTGAAAAGGCGGGCAGCCGAAGCTGTCCGCCTTTTTTGGCGAAAATAGGTGGGGCGACACTCCCACATCTCCAACAAGGGCGACGGCTGCCCGTTCCGTCCTCTTACTTCCGCTTAAAGATAGGTCAATGATACACTTAATTGGAGAAGAAATCAAGTATCTTTTTTATTATCTCACTGTCGTCCCAGGGAAATAATGCTCCAGAATATCCACATAGCTGTCCCCCTGGTTGGCCATCAGGATGGCCCCGGTCTGGCTCATCCCCACCCCGTGGCCGTAGCCGTAGGTGGTGAACAGGAACTCGTCCCGGTTATCCAGGTATTCCACCGTGAAGCAGGCCGAACGCAGCCCCAGCACTGCCTCTCGCAGGACCCGGCCGGTGATGGGGTAGTATTTCCGGTTGGCATCATAGTAGTACTGGGTTTCGCCGCCCACCGCCATCCGGTCGTTGTACCCGCCGTCGGTGTAGGAGAGCACCTCGAACCAGTCCGCCGGGTCCCCCTCCAGGGTGATGCCCAGCTGCTTTTCAACCGCCGCCGCAACCACATCGGTGGAGATGCGCTTGGTATCCTCATACCGGTAAGCGTCCTCGTCGATGGAGCTGTCCACGCTGACCAGATAGGGGTAGCTGCCGCCCCATACATCCTTGGAGGAGTTGGTCCTTCCGGCACTGGTGGCGTGGTAGCAGGCAAAGGCAAGATTCCCCTTGTAGTAGATTGCCTCGCCGATGACCTCCTGTACCGCCGTCTTTACCGCGGCTGTGGCGGTCTTCGCCGCCACAGAGGGGGATACCCCTCTGGCGTTTTCATAGGAGATGTAGGTGTACGCCGCCACTGCCTGGGCCTTTAGGGCCTCCTTGTGGCCTGCGCCCATCTCCGCCGCCACAACCTGGCACACAATATCATAGGCGCTGCCGGTGTGACGGGAGCCGTTGATGTAAACAGACAGGGTTTCATCTCCATTATAGCTGCCGCCAGACTCGCCGTCATTGGAGCTGTCGGGGTCAGACGCAGCGGGATCGTCCTCACGGTAATCCCCGTCTGTGCCGTCAGGCATGTCCTCCTCCTCAATCATCGGGTCTTCCTCCGGAACAGAGGAGGACGGACGGATGACAATGGGTTTGCTGCTGCTGGAGGGCACCTTGATTACCGCCGGGCGGCTGGAGGAAACTGGCGGCAGGGAGGCTTGTGCCTGAGAGGAGGAGGAAGGCTCCGGTTGGCTGGAGGGCTCCGGTTCCAAACTGCTCTGGGACTGAGAAGCCTCGGAGGGTTGGGAAGGGGTGATGGACTCAGGGGGTTCAGAAGAGCTGCTTGAAGCCATGCTCCCGGAGGCATCCGGAACGGAAGACAGCTCCGGCGGGGTATTCTCGGACTCCGCCTGGCTGGAGCTGGCATCCCCGTTCTCCGGCTGGCTGTCTTCACTGCCCTCCGGCTGGGATGGGGCCTGGGCGATGTTAACCGGCTTTCGGGAAGGGATAGGGGTGATATCCTCCAATTCTGAGGGTGGCGCTGTCTCCCGGTTGAGGGAGAGGGTCAGATCCATGTCCAGCGGCTGCGCCGTTTTAGGCAGGACAATGCGCATCAGGGAGATATTGGGCTTTTCCTGCTTGTACAGGCTGTACCAGATGTCCGGATAGAGGACGTTTTCGTTTTTGGAAACAGCGGAAACATCCATCGCCTGCTCTCTGGTCTCCTCGTCCCGCAGCTTGCGGGCCACCACAACAAAACGGGCCCCCTTGAATTCATAGCTGCATGTGGACAGGGTCAGCAGCTTGTCCCCGGCGCGGACATCCACTCCGGTATTGAGGATTGAGCGTATCTGAATGCCGTACAGGAATTGGTCGAAGCTGTCGTCGCTGGGGGAGTTGATGAAGTTGTGGTATTCAAACAGCTCCCCGTGGGATTTCAGGGTGTTGGTGATAAAGACAGAAACCACCCGATACTCCGCCTCCTCATAGACGCTGTCAAAGCGGATGAGGGGATGGGCCCGGTAATAATCCGGGTCCTTATAGTTTAACAGCTCCTCAAACATGGTGCCGTCCCGCATGTTGTGTCCGTATATCACCAGGTTGTCGCTGGGCTTCTTCAGGTCCGCCCGGTAGTCCAGGAAGGGGACGCCGTGGTTGTTATACTCTCCGTTATAATCCCGATGCAGATAATACTGGCTTTCGGCGGTGTCCTGCTCGCTCTGTACCACCGGATAGCTGAATGTCGTTCCGTCGATGGAAAGCCATCCCTTGATATCCGGGTTGATGGAATACAGGGAGGAAAATTTATTTAGATACTCCGCAGGGTAATTTATTTTCTCCGGTGCGCTGGGAGAAGAGGAGGAGGGAGAGGAGCTGTTTTCCAGGTAAATGGTTTCCAGCCTGGTTTTCTGTTGATCGCTGTTCCAGGCCAGGTATTCCTGATGGGCCAGAAAGGTGGCGGAGGCGGCGAACACCGTTGCACAGAGGAGCATGACGATCCGCCGTCCCAGATTGCGCTCCGGGGGAAGGCCCATCTTTTCCTCCCAGTTTGGGTCCTCGGCCTCCGGGAAGCCCTGGCCCGCCGCTGCGGAACGCACCGGAACCCCGGCTGGGAGGGAACGGGGATCCAGAAAGTACTGCTGAACCAGCTTTAGGGCCCATAGGCAGCCGTATTCCCCGGCCCGATTGCCATAGCAGTCATCCGGGAGCTTGCGGATGAGCAGATACACCCTTTCCCCGTCAGAAAGGGCAGCGTAAACCTGCCGCACCGCCTCATCCAGGCAGAGGGACAGCCCCAGGGAATTGTCCTTTCCCTTGCGGCGGCAGTATTCCGCCATCATACCCGCGCCGGTGGGGGTGACGATGTCCTTCCCCCGCAGCTTGCGCCGGGGAAGGCCGATTTCCTCCGTCTCGTCGGGAAGCATATAGCTGCCATAGAATTGTACAGGGGATTTCAACCCCTCCAGCAGCTCCATTCCCCGTTCCACGGCCTGTGCCAGCGCCCCGGAGGAATAGGATTCGGTCATACAGAGGGTGCGGCCCCGCTGATGGAGCAGCTCCAGGACACTGCTCTCCATGGATTCAGCGTCCACGCCGTATACCAGGTCCTTCAGCTCTTGCTGGAGGCGGAAGACGGCGGGGTGGCATATCTCCTCTGCCTGTTCCCTGGTGGCGGCGCAGGCTGTCACCCACAGGGAGGTTTCCAGGCCATTGTGGCAGGCGGCAGGATAGGCCAGGGGCAGATTATCGTTGAGGATATCCCCGTACAGCTCATCCACAATGGAGCGGTGGGCCAGCCCGAAGCAGTTGACCCGATGGCGTATGGCACACAGGCCGAAAAAACGCGCCAGGTAGGAAAGGGCGTCTCCTGCCGCCATGGGGTGGAAGGAATCGGGAGCGGAGGGAAGCATGAGAATGCACTGTCCACCCGCGGCGATGCCAAAGCCGCTGTCCACCCCGTTGGCGGAGGGAAAGGGCTCGGCATTGCGTGGAATGGCCCACAGGGACTCCAGCTCCTCGGTCATGGTCAGCTTTCCGGCTTTGACAAAGCGGAGAATTCGTTCCTTGATAACGGAATCTTCCATGAAGGGAATGTCCAGGGCTTTAAAAACCGTCTCCTTTGCGCCGGATACACCGTATTGACCAAAGGAGCCGATGGTGACAACCACATTGCAGCTTTGCAGACCGTGGACGAGGCTGCGCCGCAGGGCAGCGGCATCCCCCGGTTCTACAAAATCGGTGTCGCTGGAAAGGCCAAGCTGCATGAGAAGGCGGCTCATGTGGCCTATTACATCCGAATTCGCAGCCTGGTTGGTGGAAATCTGGATGATTTTTGCTTCCGGCATTCTTTTCCTCCTGATTTATATAATAAACTCAATGTATTAGATTGAAGACTTATTCCATATAGCGGTACATTTGGGCTGTCAATTCGGGCCTTATTCAATGTATCCCGCCGCCCCGGACATCGTGACCTTGACGGTCTCCACCGCCTCCAGTGCCTCGGCAATCAGCTCCTCCCGTTCGGGGAGGAGAGTCTCCGCCTCCAGCACCATCTGTAGGGTGGGTTTGGTTTTGGGGTGCTTGGGGGTGAAGACAGTACAGCAGTCCTCATAGGGCAGGATAGAGGTCTCAAAGGTGCCGATGCTCCGGGCGATCCGGATAATCTCCTCCTTGTCCATGCCGATAAGGGGGCGGAACACTGGCTGCTGGACCATGGCGTCGGTGCAGGCGATGGCGTACACCGTCTGGCTGGCCACCTGGGCCAGGCTTTCTCCGGTAATCAGCGCGGAGCTGCTTTCCTTCAGGGAAAGGCGCTGGGAGATATCCATCATAAACCGCCGCAGCAGGATGGTGAACAGGTCCTCCGGGCACTTGTCCAGCATCCGCTCCTGGATTTTGGTCAGGTTGACAATGTGGAGATTGATGTTTCCACAATAAGGGGTCATCAAATGGGCCAGCTGGATGACCTTCAGTTTCGCCCGGTCGCTGGTATAGGGCGGGCTGACAAAGTGGACGGCGGAAAGCTCCAGCCCCCGCTTGGCCATCATATACCCGGCCACAGGGCTGTCAATGCCGCCGGACAGCAGCAGCATGGCCCTGCCGCTGCTGCCCACCGGCATACCGCCGGGGCCTGGGAGCTGTCCCGCGTGGATATAGGCGGCATAGTCCCGAATTTCCACCGTGACAATCACATCTGGATTTTTCACGTCCACCCGCAGGTGGGGGAACCGGCTCAGCAGAAGGCCGCCCAGTTCATTACAAATTTGGGGGGAATTCAGCGGGAATTTTTTGTCGGAGCGCTTGGCGGTCACTTTAAAGGTAGATGCCTCCTCCAGTGTATCCTTCAGGTAGACGGGAGCAAGACGGCAGATATCCTCCCAGTTCTTTTCCGCCACGCAGGTACGGCAGATGGCGGCGATGCCGAACACCTTTTTCAGCCGTTCCACCGCCTCCTCCATGTCCAGCCCTTCCTCCATGGGTTCGATATAAATGGTGGACTGGGCCTTATAAAACCGGAACCGCCCCAAAGAGGACAGACGGCGCTTGGCGTTTTTGATCATGGTATCTTCAAAGGAATACCGGTTGAGGCCCTTCAGGGCAATCTCCCCGTCCTTCAGTAATATGATTTCCTTCATTTTTTGTTTTACACTCCTGGCCGATATATTGTAAAGTTTTTTCCCTTCCGGGGCGGGAAATTTTACAGCGTACTCTTATTTTTCCGGAGCCGGGATTGGAGAGAAACCCGTCCCTCCTCCAGCGCCTCCGCCAGCTTTTCGGTCTGCTCCACCGTGTTTTCGTGGGAAAAGCTGATGCGCAGGGCGGAGTCAATCTCCGCCGCCGGGAGGCCCATAGCGGAAAGAACGTGGCTTTTCGCCCCCTTGGCGCAGGCCGAGCCGCTGGAAACGCAGATTCCATATTGTTCCAGAAAATGGAGCATAACCTCGCTGCGCACCCCTGGAACCGATACATTGAGTATGGTGGGCAGCGCGTCCTCCGGGGAGTGAATCACGAACCCTTCCCTCCCCGACAGCAGCTCCCGCAGGCGGAGATTGCACCGGCGAATCTGCTCCAGGTATTCCCCGCCGTTTTTCTCCATCAACTGGCAGGCCGCTCCAAAGCCCACAATTCCGGCGGCGTTTTCGGTGCCGGGGCGGAACTTTTTTTCCTGTTCCCCGCCGAAGCTCCGGGGAAGAATGCGCGTCCCCTCCCGCAGGTACAGCGCGCCGGTCCCCTTAGGGCCGTGTATCTTGTGGGCGCTGACCGACACCGCGTCCAGTTCCAGCCGGGAGAGGCGGAAGGGCAGCTTGCCCAGGGCCTGCACCGCGTCCGAATGGAGGAAGATGTCCTTCTTTTTTCGCCGGACTCCGTGGACAATTTCCTCTATGGGCAGGATAGTCCCCAGCTCGTTGTTGACCATCATGCAGGAGACGAGGATGGTTTTCTCATCGACGGCCCCCACCACATCCGAGGCTGAGATTTGTCCAACTTTATCAGGAGCAATCCGAACCACCTCAAAGCCCTCCTTCTCCAACTGGCGGCAGGCTTCCTCTACGGAGGAATGCTCATAGGCGGTAGTAACAATGCGGCTTCCCTGCCTTCTGCGGGCGGCGGCAGCCCCGAAGAGCACCAGATTATTTGCCTCCGTAGCGCCGGAAGTAAAGGTCAGCCGTTCCGGCTTACAGTCCAGAAGGGACGCCAGCTGGCGGCGGGCCCTGTCGATGCGTGTCTGGGCTTCCAGCCCCTTATAATGAAGGGAGGAAGGATTGCCATATTGGTTGGTGAGCATATCCAGCATGGCATCGGCCACTTCCTGGGCCGTTCGAGTGGTGGCGGCGTTGTCAAAATAAAGTTCAGATTTCAATTCAACCCTGCTCTCTGGCTTTTTACATTTGATTGCTTTCAATTATCGTACATCTTACATTATACCTGTTTTTTTGGAAATTTCAACTGCGCGATGGTGAGAGAGTGGAAAATATAGGCGATGATAGCGTTTTTATAAGGAAAATGGCAGCGGAAAAATTACCGTGTTCGCTTTGATAAAAGAGAATTCGTTGAATTTCTATCTTTACTTTTACGGTTTAAAGTGATATAATCATAAATGATACATAATAAAAGCCTCCAATCCGGAGACGGAGGGGAGAAAAGTGAAAAATTTGGAGGGATATGTCATGTCCTGTGAAATCAAAGAGGTCAAAACCGAAGCCGAGATTCAGCGGCTGGCGGATATGGCCGGAAAAATCTGGCACGAATTTTTCCCCGGAATCATTTCCGAGGAACAGATCGACTATATGGTGGATAAATTCCAGTCCTTCCGCGCCATGACCGATCAGATGCAAAACCAGGGCTACCGCTACCACGTCCTGGAGGCAGACGGGGAGCCTATGGGCTATACCGGCTGGAAGCTGGAGGACGGCAAGCTGTTCCTCAGCAAGATTTACCTGAAAAAGGAGGCGCGGGGCAAGGGCTATTCCAGCATCCTGTTCCGGTTTTTGGAACAGCAGGCAAGGGAAAACAACGCCAGCGCCATCTGGCTGACGGTGAACAAATATAACGCCCACTCCATCGCCGTATACGAACACAAGGGCTTTAAGACTGTCAGGACCCAGGAGGCGGATATCGGGAACGGCTTTATCATGGACGATTACATCATGGAAAAGGCGATGTGATTTTTCTTTTGGGATACGAAAACGCGGCGGACCGCAGGTAAGCGGTTTCGCCGCGTTTTTATCGGATGGGGCTTTCCTTCATCCGCCTGCGGATTTCCGACGCCCCTGGAAGATTTTCCTCCACCAGGGCGTGGAAGGCCGGAGAATGGTCCAGATAAATCATATGGCAGAATTCATGGACAATGGTGTACTCCAGAAATTCGGGCGGCTTAGCGGCAAGATAAAGGCTCAGGGCAATGGAACCGGTGCGCTTGCTGTAGCTGCCCCACCGGCTGGTCATGGGCTTGACGGCAAGCCGTACCTTCTCCGCCTCTACCGGATATCTCTGCCGAAACCAGTCCGCCCAGAAGCGAAAACGGCTGACGAAAATCTCCTCTGACTCCCGCGCCCAGAATAGAAGAATCTGGGCCTGACGGCGCTGGGGGGTGTCCTCCCACAGGGACATCACTGCCCCTTCCTCCTCCAAGATCAGCCCCTCCGGCCGGTCCGGAGAGACGATATGAACATAGAGTGGAATCTCCCTTCCCCACAGCCGCAGGGTATCCTTTGCAGAGGACTGCTGCCTGCGGGCTGCCACCCGGTCCACCGCCTCCGCAATCCACTGGCTGCGGCTTATCAGGAACCGCTCCACCTCTCTGATAGGGACGCGGGGAGCGGCGGAGACATGGAGGGAACCGTCGGAGAGCACCCGCAGATTGATATTTTTCACCCTTTTGGGCGTGAACTGATAGGTCAAAACGCCGCAGGGGGTTTTGACCTGCCGCAGGACCGGTTTTCCAATGGACTGGCGGTTTGCCATGGGGGCGGTCTCCCCTTTCCTGTTTTTTAAAGGAACCATGTCAGTGTAAAGGCTCCGCCAAACCGAAGTGTCAGCGAAGCCTTGTATGGATGACCTGATTATTTTACGGGAATCTCGTGAATCCAGCCCTCCGGTGCCTCGATGCGGCCCATCTGGATACCGGTCAGGGTATCGTACAGCTTCTGGGTCACAGGGCCGATCTTCTCCATCCCGCTGGGGAAGCAGATTTCCGTCCCATGGTCAACAATCTTGCCCACAGGGGAGATGACGGCAGCGGTCCCGCAGAGGCCGCATTCCGCAAAGTCCTTGACCTCGCTGAGCAGGACCTCCCGCTCCTCCACTTCCATGCCCAGATATTCCTTGGCCACATGGACCAGGGAACGCCGGGTGATGGAGGGGAGGATGCTGTTGGATTTGGGGGTGACAATCTTGTTGTCCCTGGTGACAAACAGGAAGTTTGCGCCGCCGGTTTCCTCCACCTTGGTGCGGGTCTGGGGGTCCAGGTACATATTTTCGTCGTACCCCTCTTCATGGGCGCTGACGATGGCGTGGAGGCTCATGGCATAGTTGAGCCCTGCCTTGATGTTGCCTGTGCCGCGGGGGGCCGCCCGGTCAAAGTCGCTGACCCGGATGGTGAGGGGGCGTGCGCCGCCCTTAAAGTAGGGTCCGACAGGGGTGACAAACATACGGAACTGATACTGTTCGGCGGGTTTCACCCCGATGACCGGGCTGGAGCCGAACATATAGGGGCGGATATACAGCGTCGCTCCGGAGCCATAGGGGGGGACATAGGCCGCGTTGGCGGCAACGGTCATTTCCACGGCCTCCAGGAAGCGCTCCTCCGGGAAGGGGGGCATCTCCAGGCCCTTGGCGGAATTCACCATCCGCTTGGCGTTCTGGTCCGGGCGGAAGGTGACGATGCGGCCATCCTCGGTGGTGTACGCCTTGAGTCCCTCAAAGCAGGTCTGGGCATATTGCAGCACCCCGGCGCACTCGCTCAGGGTGATGGACGCGTCGGAGGTGAGGACGCCCTCGTCCCATGCGCCGTCCTTGTAATGGGACACATATCTTTTGTCCGTCTGTATGTAGCTGAAGCCAATATTGGCCCAATCCAGATTTTTCTTTTCCATGACATTATACTCCATTCCGCCGCCGGATGCGGCAATTTACGGGAAGCGCACTGCCGGAAGCCCGGCATCAGTTGTAGGCGTACATCTGAAATGTCTGCTGACTCCCTGTTTTGGCTTTATTATATCACCTTTCCGGCGTTCCTGCAAGATAGAAAGGGCAGGTTTAAAGGGATTTTTATGATTTCATCAAAGGAGAAAAGCCAAGTGATTTTGTATGAGAAAGGGAGAATAAAATGCCAAAATGTAAAAAATCGGTTCACAAAGCCAATATTTTAATCTCAGGAGCGGCAAAAATTTTTTTTGAAAAATTCGGAATAAACAGTTGACAAAGGGAAATAGAGATGATATAATAGTGGAGCAGTCGAGAGAGGGACAAAGGAACCAAAGAAATCCTTCAAAAACTGTAAATAATGCGGATATGGCGGAATTGGCAGACGCGCTAGATTCAGGTTCTAGTGAGGTCACACTCATGCAGGTTCAAGTCCTGTTATCCGCACCATATTTAAGGAGTGGTTTTTGTCAGTAAGATGAAAATCACTCCTAATCTTTTTTCGCTTTATTATCCGGAATTTTAAGAACCTGTATTCATAACCGGGGATGCAGTATGGCGGGAAAAAGACCGTTCAGACAGTGTGGGGCGGTTGTGAATACAAGCTCTAATATTTCTCTTTGAAATTCTATTTCAGGATTGGTCATTTTTTGAATGTTCCAGTTTTTACATCCTTTTTTGACTTGTTTTGAAATCACTGGAAAACACGCTTTTTTAGTTCGTCCACTTCATTGTGTACATACATCTTTGAGGTCATCTTAATGTCACGGTGTCCCATAAGCTTTTGTATAGTGTAAACATCTACCCCGCGCTGCCGGAGTTCTATTCCATTCGAAAAAATATCATTCAAAGTCATAGATGCCAAAGGCGTAAAATGAGAATTTACCCAGATTCAAGTCTCTGGTTTATCCCAAAATTTCAATATAACAAAGTAAAGGCCCTTTTTGAACCGGTTGGTTTGAAAAAGGACCTTTTTGTTTACTTTTTATTTTTGCTGAGATGATTTTTCAGATAAATCTGGTACAGGCCCTTGAGCAGCAAATCTTTTTCCAAGATGATCTTCCTCCGGCAGAAAGGAATCACAAACTGCGCCATGCCACCGGTAGCTACCACGGCGGCCTCCTGTCCCAGCTCTTCCTCCACCCGGTCCAGCATCCCATCCAGCATTGCCGCTGTCCCGAAAATGATCCCGCTGCGCATACACTCCTCGGTATTTTTTCCAATGACCCGCTTCGGCTGGTTCAGACGGATGCCGGGAAGCTGCGCTGTCCTGGAAGTGAGTGCCTCCAGCGAGATACGCATACCGGGAATGATACAACCTCCCAGATAAACATTGCCCTTCCCTACTACCTCAATGGTGGTGGCGGTCCCCAGATCCAATAGGATTAGCGGTGGCTCATATTCCGCCAAAGCAGCCACCGCTATCACAATGCGGTCGCTGCCCACCTGAGAAGGGGTGTCCATCTGGATATTCAGCCCGGTTTTGATGCCCGGTTCTACCACCATGGGAGCCTTGTGGATCACTTTCATGATTCCGGTATTGACCGAGTTGAACACCGGCGGCACCACTGAGGAGATGATGCAGTCCTCCACATCCTTCGGATGCACCTCAAACAGGGACAGGATATTTTTGATCTCCACGCCGTATTGGTCAGAGGTCTTGATGTATTCAGTGGCGATGCGGGCCTCAAACAGAATCTTTCCCTCCTGGATACCGCCTATGGTGATATTGGTATTGCCAATGTCGATGGCAAGAAGCATAATGATTCTCCTAAATCAATCTATTTATTTTTCCCCCGCCAGCCGAAGGGTTTCCCTTGGAACCCTTGAGAAAGGGCAGATGCAGCAGCACCTTCCCGATGGCGGTGACTAGTATCAGTGCCACCAGCGCCTCCAGTACGCTGGATCCGGTGATGATACCCATGATCAAGCCAAACACGGCATCCAGGCTGGCGCCCATAGCCAGGGCGTATTCCGGCTTCAGCAGAAAATAGATGCTGCCCATGACAAATACTGTATTGGCCATAGAGCCCACAAACCCCACGATGGGCAACACGATCATATCATTCAGCTTGGCCTTTTTCAGCCAGATCCAAAGCCAGCCAGCCACCACGCCGATCATGATCCGGCAGCCCACCGATATCCAGACAGCCTTCAGAGCCCCGCCCATGGTGGGCGCAATAAAAGGTGAAAAGGCAAAGGACAGCACTTTTGGCGCAATGGTATTGCTGATTAGAGAGCAAACGCCGAAGACGCCGCCCAAAATACCGCCGGCCAGCGGCCCAAATAAAATCGCTCCCAGAATCACTGGGATATGGGTGGTAGTTGCATTGATGATAGGGGTTGGGATCAGGCCCAGGGGCGTGTTGGCCAGCAGGACCACGATGGCGGCCATCATGGTGGTGCCCGCCATCCAACGGATGTCGTACTTGTTTTTCTTCATAGATGCTTACCTCCTGCTGCCGCTCCGCTTCCAGCGGATGCAGCGCAATAATGTGAGGGCGAAGGAGCAGCCTCCGCCGCCCCCCGATATTTTATTATATAAGAAAATAACGATATTGCAAGAGTTTTTATGATCTACTGTGTTTTTTTAACAGATTTGTCCGCTTATCCAGAAATTTTTCCATTTAGGGCTTGTTTGAAAAATCAGCAGAAACAGACAATTTGTATAAAGGCAATCCTGCACAATTCCCCACTAGCCGGGCCAGCGGTATGTCTTTTTGGTTATTGTGCATTTTTTAAACGACCTAGTCAGGGATGTGTATCAAAAAGAAAAATTCCCGCCAAAGACTTTACAGTGGCGGCGGAACTTTGTATAATATGGTATCGAAAACAGCCTTTTATGACAAGGAGGCCCCCTATGCTAAAAGAAAAAACCATCCTTTTGGGCATCACCGGCGGTATCGCCGCCTACAAGGCAGCCAGCCTTGCTTCCGCTTTGGTAAAGCTTCATGCCAATGTGGAAGTGGTGATGACCGAAAATGCCACCAAGTTTATCGCCCCACTGACGTTTGAGCAGCTCACCGGCCGGAAGACAATGGTGGATACCTTTGACCGGAACTTTGTCCATCAGGTGGAGCACATTGCTCTGGCCGACCGCACCGATCTGGTTCTTATCGCCCCCG